>Ga0335070_10004820_pt1 | contig 15818 bp, 16 predicted proteins | sample Lox_Sample_13_FD_206722 | JGI IMG/M metagenome (GOLD analysis project Ga0335070, IMG submission 206722) | Soil microbial communities from Loxahatchee National Wildlife Refuge, Florida, United States - Lox_Sample_1.3 | ecosystem: Environmental > Terrestrial > Soil > Wetlands | place: USA... | reverse complement strand
CCAACCCGGTCGCGCGCCGTCAGATCCTCGCCAAGATGCAGCAGCTCATCTCCGAGCGTGTCATGTTCGGTCCCGTGCTCGAGTATGCCTATCTCGTCTCCATCGGCCCGCGGGTGGCGGTGGACGGGGTCAATGCGCTGCCCGATGATCCCTACACCGCACCCTACGAAGACCTGAGGCTCAAACCCCGATGATGACCAAGCGTGAGCGGGTACTGGCGGCTCTCCACGGCGAGCCCGTTGACCGGGTGCCGATCGCCTTCTGGCTGCACAACTTCGCCGCCGAGAACTCGGCCGAGGGACTGGCCGAGGAGACCACGCGGCTCTACCGGACATTCGACTGGGACTTCCTCAAGCCGCAGTCGCGGGCGCAATGCTTCGCCGAGATGTGGGGGCTGCGCTACGCGCCGTCCCGCGAGCGGGCCGTCCAGTACACGGTCACCCATGCCCCCGTGGTGGGCGAGGTCGACCTGATGGCCTTGGCGCCCGTCGAGCCGCGTTCCGGCGCCCTTGGCGAGCAGCTGGAAGCCCTGCGGAAGATCCGCGCGGCGGTGGGCCCGGACACGCCCATCATCTGGACCGTCTTTTCCCCGCTGATGGTCTTGCCCTTCCTCATGAAAGGGGGCAAGGAGCAGGCGCTCGGGCTCATGCGGAGCGGGCCTCGAGCCGTCGAGCACGCGCTGGGCGCCATGGCCGAGACCCTGGGCGGCTATGCCCGCGCCTGCGTCGAGACGGGGGCCGACGGGCTCTTCTACGCGACCAATGTCGCCACGCGGTCGCTCATGTCGGTGGAGGAGTGCCGTCGCTTCCAGCGGCCCTTCGACCTCCGCGTGCTCGAAGCCGTCTCCGGCGCACCCTTCAACCTGCTTCACGTCTGCGGCGACGGCATCCACTTCGACGAGTTTGGTGACTACCCAGTGACGGCGTTTTCGTGGGCCACAGTGCCGGGGAATCCCACGCTCGCCGATGGACATCGCCGCACCGGGCGCGCCGCCGTCGGTGGCTTTCCGGGCAAGCCCGACATCGCGTCCATGTCGGCCCCCGCGCTGGCCGCCCGCGCGCGGCAGGCGATCGCCGAGATGCACGGGCGCTGGCTCCTGCTCGGCCCCGACTGCTCCATCAATCCCGACACGCCCGAACGTCTGCTCGAGGCGGCCGGCGCGGCCGCCCGCGAGACGCGGCCGGCCTGAGGTACAAACTCATGAATCCGCTGATCCCCAAGAGTGACTTCGTCGGACTGGAGAGGGTCGCCCACCTCTGCGCGGGCGGGGAAGCGCCCTGGCTACGGTCGCACGATCGGGCTTCCGCGCGCATGGGCGCTCTCAAGAGCGCGGGCATGGCCGGGCGCGATGAGCTCTTCGTCGTCTACCACCGTGCGAAGGCGCGCGTGGCGCGGATGCTGGGTGTGGAGCCGGCACGCGTGGCCTTCCTCGCTCACGCCTCCGAGGGGCTGAATCAGGCCGTCAAGTCCGTCCCGTGGCGTGCCGGTGACAATGTCGTCTTCGCCGACCTCGAGTATCCGTCGCTCATCTATCCGGCGGCGGTGCTCGGCGAGCTCGGCGTCGAGCCGCGCGTGCTCAGGACGCGCAGCCACTATCTCTCGCTCGACGAGCTCGCCCGGGCCGTGGACAGGCGCACGCGCCTCGTTCTGGTGAGCCAGGTCAGTTATCTCACCGGCCAGCGCGTGGATCTCGCCCGCTGCGCCGAGATCGCCCGAGCCGCGGGCGCCTGGCTCGCCGTTGACGCGACACATGCGCTCGGCGCTGCGCCGGTGCCGGGCCAGCTCTGCGATTTCGTGGTATCGAGCTGCTACAAGTGGCTGCTGGCCACCCACGGCGTCGGCATCTTCGCGTACGATCCGGCGCGCGTGGGCGACATCGAGCCGGCCACCATGGGCTGGCACAGCGTGCTCCACCGCGGCGGCTTCGACGATCCGCTCAAGATGCCACTCCGCCCCGACGCGGCCCGGCTCGAGGCCGGCAATCCCAATTTCCTCGGTCTCTTCGTCCTCGACAATGCCCTCGCCGTGCACGAGCGTCTCGATCGCTCCGCCGTCCTCGAGTACGTGCTCGACCTCTCGGGCGAGCTGCGCGCCGGGCTCGTCGAGCGCGGCTTTCCCGTCATCACGCCCGAGCCGCGCGAGGAGCGCGCCGGCAACGTGTGCTTCCTCGAGCCCGATGCGAAGGGCCTCGCGGACCGCCTCGCCCAGCTGGGCGTCCTCGTCTGGGGCGGGGAAGGACGGATCCGCGTCTCGACCCATGTTTACAATGACCGCGCGGACGTTCGGCGATTCCTCGAGGCGATGGATGCGGTGGCGGGTCGGGCCGCAAGGGCTTCGGCCTGACCGCGCACCTGTTCGCGCTCGCGGTCTGGCTGCTCTGGAGCGGAGCGACCCATGCCGTTGCCGCCGAGCAGCCGAGCGCGGCTGATCTCCCGCCTGCCCTGCGGCAGGCGATCGCGAGGCTTCACCCGGACGCCGCGGTGCTGGGAGCGGACGAGATCCTGGTGGAGCGCTGTGGGGTGGCACGCCGGCGTGATCAGGTGGTGCGGGCCGACTTCAACGGCGACGGCCGGGCCGACTACGCGGTGCTGCTGCGGATTGGCGAGCCGAAGGTCGTCGCCGGCGAGCCCCTCAAGAGCGCGCCAGTGTGGGCGGTGGTGTTCCTCGCCAGGCGCGACGGGCTTTACCGGCCGTTCATCCTGTACAAGACCGAAGACGTGATGATTCCGTCACGCCAGGTCATCGCGCTGCAGCCCGCGGGTCGGGTGCGTCACGGAGCGCATCCCGAGCGCGTGCTCACGCTCGCGCAGCCTGGGATTGCTTCCATGCTCTGCGAGGGGACGGAGAAGGTCTATTACTGGGTGAGCCGGGGGCAAACTTTCAGGGAGTATTTGACGCGGGAGTGAGGTCCGCTTAAGGCCTTCCCCCTCGCCCGCCCCTTCGCCGTCCCGCCCCCTCGCCCTAACCCTCTCCCCCGGTGGGGGAGAGGGGACTTCTTTTAGGATTTGGGGACGTAGAGCTTGCCGCCTATCTTCTTGAACTCTTCAGCTTTCTCCCGGAGGCCCTGGGCGATGGCGGCGCTCTCGTCGACCATGCCTTGCTTGGCGGCATACTCCCGCACGTCCTGCGTGATCTTCATGGAGCAGAAGTGAGGGCCGCACATGGAGCAGAAGTGCGCGACCTTGGCGCCGTCGGCGGGCAGGGTCTCGTCGTGGAAGGCGCGCGCCGTCTCGGGATCGAGCGAGAGGTCGAACTGGTCCTCCCAGCGGAACTCGAAGCGCGCGCGCGAGAGCGCGTCGTCCCAGTCGCGCGCGCCCGGGTGCCCCTTGGCGAGATCGGCGGCGTGGGCGGCGATCTTGTAGGCGATGACGCCGTCCTTGACGTCCTGCTTGTCGGGCAGCCCCAAGTGCTCCTTGGGCGTGACGTAGCAGAGCATGGCCGTGCCGTACCAGCCGATCATGGCCGCGCCGATGGCCGAGGTGATGTGGTCGTACCCAGGAGCGATGTCAGTGGTGAGCGGCCCCAGCGTATAAAACGGCGCCTCGTGGCACTTCTCGAGCTGCCGGTCCATGTTTTCCTTGATGAGGTGCATCGGCACGTGCCCGGGTCCCTCGATCATGACCTGGCAATCGTGCTCCCACGCGATCTTCGTCAGCTCGCCCAGCGTGTCGAGCTCGGCAAACTGCGCCTCGTCGTTGGCATCAGCCTGGCAGCCGGGCCGGAGCCCGTCGCCCAGCGAGAAGGCGACGTCGTAGGACGCCATCAGCTCGCACATCTCCCTGAAGTGGGTATACAGGAAGCTCTCCTGGTGGTGCGACAGGCACCACTTGGCCATGATGGAGCCGCCGCGCGAGACAATGCCCGTCACGCGCTTGGCGGTGAGCGGGACGTAGCGGAGGAGCACGCCCGCGTGAATGGTGAAGTAGTCCACGCCCTGCTCGGCCTGCTCGATCAGGGTGTCGCGGAAGATCTCCCAGGTCAGCTCCTCCGCCTTGCCGCCGACCTTCTCGAGAGCCTGGTAGATCGGCACCGTGCCGAGCGGTACCGGCGAATTGCGGATGATCCACTCGCGGGTCTCGTGGATGTTCTTGCCGGTCGAGAGGTCCATGATGGTGTCGGCGCCCCACTTGGTCGCCCACGTCATCTTCTCGACCTCCTCCTCGATGGAGGAGGACACGGCGGAGTTGCCGATATTCGCGTTGATCTTCACCAGGAAGCCCCGCCCGATGATCATGGGCTCGGATTCCGGGTGATTGACGTTGGCGGGAATGATGGCGCGCCCCCGCGCGACTTCCGAGCGCACGAGCTCGGGCGAGACGCCCTCGCGCAGCGCCACGAACTCCATCTCGGGCGTGACCACGCCCTTGCGCGCGTAGTGCATCTGCGTCACGGTCCGTCCGGGCTTGGCGCGGAGGCCCCACCGGCCGCCCGCCCCGGGCTCGACGTCGTCGCGCTCGAGGATCCAGTGGCGGCGGAGCGGCGGCAGGCCCTGCTTCAGGTCCACCGTGTAGCTGGCGTCGGTGTAGGGGCCGCTGGTGTCGTAGAGGCGGATGCTCTCGCCGTTGGTGAGCGTGAGCGCCCGCACCGGCACACGGATCGAGGGGTTGGAGCCCGGCAGATAGGTCTTCATTTGGCCTCCCTTCGCTGGCATTACCCAGGTCAGGTTGTTAGCGGTCGGCAGCACTCTCGCTGCCCTCTCAGCCCGGAGAACCGAGCTCCCGCGTGAGTGGGTCTGCCCGGATGCTACGGCCAAAGGGGGGACGGGTCAAGCGAGTGAGAGCCCGCCTGCCGAGGAGCCCTCCCGAGGGCCAGGGCACGGTCCGCTCCGTCCTGGAGGGGTCGCGCTACCCGCCATGGGCAGCCCGGGAGGTGACGATAGACGAAGACGCCGTCATCGCTCGCCCCGATCGCGGACCGCGACCTCGGCATCCTCCGGGAGCGGCACGTCGATCGGATGCCGCACGAACAGGTGGTCGAGCAACTGCACGGACAGGACGGCGACGAAAGCGGAGAAGTAGTTGGACACCGCGGCGGAGTGGAGCCGGCAGGCTTCGCGCAGGTCGGCGACGGCTCGCGGGTCGAAGCAACCGGCGTCCTCGATCGCCCGAGCCGAGAGCACCTCGTCCACGTAGTCCGGGGCGGGAGACGAGAATGCCGCCCATGCCGGTGCCGTGTACGCCTGCTTCTCCCGGCGTCGAATCTCTTCCGGCAGCTGATCGCGCAGCGCGTGCTTGAGCAGATGCTTCTCGTCGAGCGCGCGCATCTTGATCGAATCCGGCACGCGGGCGAGGAACTCGATCAGGTGATGATCCAGGAAAGGCACGCGCGCTTCCACCGAATGCGACATCGACATGCGGTCCCCTTGCGCCGCGAGCAGGTAGCCGGACAGGAGCGTGTGCACGTCGAGCAATTGAGCGCGCGGCATCGGGGGCAGCCGCTCGAATCCGGCGGGCAACGCGAGCCGGAGCTCGTCGCGCGCGTCGTAGCCGGCGAGTGTCGCGCGCATGGCGGCGCTGTACAGGTTCCTCGACGCGGCCATGTGGCTCCAGCGGAGCTCGTGCAGCCCGAACGCGCCTCCCCCCGCCCGCGAGAGGCGCGCGTACAGGGCCGCCGGCTGCCTCGCCGCCTCCTGAGCGTGCCCGGGATGATAGTAGGGATCGTAGTCGAGGACGCGGCGTAGGAGGCCCTCGTCCGACATCGACGCGTGTCCGCTCGCCAGCCACTCCTGCACGCGCACGGCCTTGTAGAGATGGTAGCCGAGCAGGACTTCATCCGCGCCCTCGCCGACGAGGACCACCTTGATGCCCTCGGCGCGAGCGCGTTGCGAAAGCAGATACAGGGGCGCCGGCGCCGTGCGCACGAGCGGAGCCTCCGCGTGCCGGACGACCTCGGGGAACACCGCCCCGATCTCCCGCCCGCTGCAGCGCACGACGTGATGATCGGTGCCCGCCGCGCGCGCCATGCGCTCCTGATGCGCGCTCTCGTCCCACCAGGGGTCGTCGAAGGCGATCGAGAACGTCTTCATGCGCCCGCTCCAGGCGCGAGCCGCGAGGTACGTCACCGCGGAGGAGTCGAGGCCGCCGCTCAGATAGGTCCCGACGGGCACGTCGGATTGCAGGCGCAGGCGCACGCTGCGCTCGAGCTCGTGGCGTAGCTCGGCCGACCACCGATCGATCGCACGGTCGTCGTCCCGGCTCGCGTCTTCGGGCGCGGGGAGGGGCAGCGTCCAGTAGGCCCCCGCGCGCAGGCGACCACCCGCCGCGACCGCACGGTGGCCCGCGGGAAGGCTCTTCACGTTCGCGAAGGCCGTGCGCGCGCCGATCGGAGCCCAGAACGTGAAGGCGTGGTCGATTCCGCAGGGATCCAGTCGGCGCTCGATGGAGGCGTCGGCGAAGAGTGCCTTGATCTCCGAGGCGAAGCAGAGGCGTGTTCCGTCGAGCCTGTAGAACAGGGGACAGATGCCGAGGCGATCGCGGGCGAGGAGCAAACGGTGCGCCCGCGTGTCCCAGAGGGCAAGCGCGAACTGACCGTTCAGGCGCTCGCACAGCGCCTCGCCGTGCTCCTCGTACAGGTGGACGAGCACCTCGCCGTCGGTGTGCGTTGCGAAGCGATGGCCGCGCTGCACGAGCTCCCGGTGGAGCTCCGGATAGTTGAAGATCTCGCCGTTGAAGACGGCGATCACGCTGTCGTCTTCGTTGCGGTAGGGCTGATGGCCCCCGGCTACGTCCACGATGGCGAGGCGCCGGGCCACGAGGCCGACGTGACGGTCGCGCTCGATCGCGAAACGGTCGGGCCCGCGGTGTTGGAGCACCGCCCCCATGCGACGCAGGATCGTCAGATCGGGCGGCGGGCCGTCAACGAGGTTCAGAATGCCGGCGATGCCGCACATGGGCGCCGTCCACGGGGCGAGCAGCATGGAAATAACGTCAAGGCCAGGCAGGCACGAAGGTAGGCGCCCGTTCCTTCCCCGCTCACGAGCCCGCAGGGCGAACCGTCCGCGATGTCCTCGTGGGCCTCGGACATTGGGCCGTTGTGCCCCACGTGTCAGTCTCCGGCTGCACTGGGAGAGAGGACGCTCGCGACGGGCAGGATGCGGACGAGCACACTCGTCTTGGCCTGAAGTCCTTTGCGGATGTAGCGGCCCATCCACAGGGGGACCAGGATCCAGTACTTGCGACGGTAGGCCCCGAGGATGGCCGCCTCGAGATCGGGACGGTCGTCTACCCATTCCGCGCGCCCGGCAAAGGCAGGCCCATCCGCGCGCCCTACGTGGACGGTGACGCGGCCATTGTCCCTGATACGGCGGGCCTTGAGGCTCGCCCGTTGCGTGGTGAAGTAGAGCGCACCCTCGTGGAGCCAGCACCAGGTCGGCACGGTGCCCGGCTTGCCCGCCGGGCTGTACGTCGTGAGGTAGATGTAGCGCGCGCCGGTGAGGGCGGCGCTCACCGCGATGGGGAATGCCGTGGTCATGGCGAAGCTTGCGTCGGCACGGTGTCCATCCTACCATTGCCGCACGCCGCGTCCCGGAGAGGGACCGTAGGGCGGCGTTCGCATTTCCGAACGCGACGGCGCGAGCCGCGCATACCCCGAGCGGCGCGGGACTCGATCCAGGAGAGTGCATGAAGGTCTGGTCGTACCACCCCGAGTTCACCCGCCCGGTGGCGCGTGCCGCCGCCGGCGCTTACTCGGCGTAGCGCGCAACTACTCGCGACTGGAGGAGCCATGCCACCCCATCGCCACGCTTATCGCCCCGTCGTCATGGGTCGCCGCGGCGCCGTCGCCTCGGCCCACCCCATCGCCTCCATGGCCGGCATTCGCGTCCTCCTTGAGGGCGGCAATGCCGTCGATGCCGCCGTCGCTGTGGGCTCGACGCTGAACGTGGTCGAGCCGTTCATGTCGAGCGCCGGGGGAATAGGGCTTATGCTCATCTCGCGCGCCGGAGGCCGCGAGCGGCACGTGCTGGATTTCATCGGCCCGGCACCGGCCGCTGCGGACCCCTCGCGCGCCACCGAGGACGAGCTGGCCGGTGGGCCCAAGGCCTGTGCCACGCCGGGTAATCTCGGCGGCTGGCTCGCCGCGCTCGAGCGCTTCGGATCGATGCCGCGCGCCCGCGTGCTCGCGCCCGCTATCGAATGGGCCGAGCAGGGCGTGCCGCTGACCTTCATGAATGCGCGCTTCATCGAGCAGGCGCGCCCGCAGCTGGGGCGCTCGGCCGAGGCGGAGCGGCTCTACCTGGGCAATGGCGGCCCGCGCCCCGGCAAGGTCGTGACCTACAAGGAGCTGGCGGGGACGTTCCGGCAGGTCGCGGAAGGCGGGAGCGAGGTCTTCTACCGCGGCCCCATCGCGAAGGCCATCGCCCGCGCCGTCCAGGAGGCCGGCGGGTGGCTGGCCGAGCGCGATCTCGCGGAGTTCAAGCCCGTGTGGCGCGAGCCCGTTCACATCGACTATCGCGGCCTCGAGGTGTACTCCGTGCCGCCGCCCTTCTCGGCCTTCCAGATGCTCGAGACGCTCAATATCCTCGAAGGGTATGACCTCAAGGGGTGGGGCCACAACTCTGTCGACTACCTTCACCATCTCATCGAGGCGATCAAGCTTGGCTCGGCGGATCGCCTCGCCTATGCCTATTCCGGTGAGACACCGATCAAGGGGCTGCTCTCAAAGGCCTATGCCGCGACCCAGCGCGCCCGCATTGATTCGAAGCGGGCGGCGGTGAGCGAGGGCGAGCGGCACAGCGGCACGAAGCTGCCGGGGCAGATCGCCGAAGGGTACCCGGCGAAGTTCGAGAACGAGCAGACCACGCACTTCGCCTGCGCCGACGCGGACGGCACCGTCGTCTCCGTGACGCAGACGCTCGGTGCTCCGTTCGGATCGGGATTCGCCGTGCCAGGGACCGGCCTCGTCCTCAACAATATTCTCAAGTGGTCGGATCTCGATCCCTCCTCGCCCAACGTGCTCAAGCCCGGGCGCAAGGCCGGCACCATGATGTCTCCCGTCCAGGTCTTCAACGACGGCGCCTTCGCGCTGAGCGTCGGCACACCGGGCTCCTACGGCATCCTGCAGACGCAGCCGCAGATGCTGCTGAACGCGCTGGAGTTCGGCTTCAATATCCAGGAGGCGATCGAGCAGCCGCGCGTGCGCGTCTACGGTAACCATCTGCTCGACGCCGAGTCGCGCATTCCCGAGGAGACGCGGGAAGGACTGGCCAGACGCGGCCACGAGATCAACGTGATCGACGACTGGTCGTGGATCGTGGGCGGGGGGCAGGGGATAGCGCGCGATCCGGAGCCCGGAGCCTTGATGGCCGGCGCCGATCCCCGGCGTGACGGGTACGCACTGGCCATCTAACTGGTAGTCGCCCCCTCACCCTGCCCTCTCCCCCGATGGGGGAGAGGGAGAACGTTGGGGCCGCATCTCTCTTTCCCTCTCCCCTCTGGGGAGAGGGTAGGGCGAAGGGACTGATTTTGACTCTCATACCAAGGGGACCGATGTGACTCTCAAAGATCGCATGGCAGTAGTGACCGGAGCCGGCTCCGGCCTTGGCCGCGCAATTGCCCAGACGCTGGCTGCCGACGGCGCGCCCGTCGCGGCGGTGGACATCAACGCCGCGTCCGCCGAGGAGACGGCGAGGCTCATCGAGAAGGCCGGGGGCCGCGCCAAGGCCTTTCAGGCGGACACGAGCAAGTCGGGCGACGTGGACCGTGCGGTGAGCGGTGCCGTCAAAGCGCTCGGCCCCATCGAGATCATGGTGAACAATGCCGGCGTGCTGGACGGCTACTTCAACGTAGACGAGATGGACGAGGCCCTCTGGCGCCGCGTGATCGACATTGATCTCACCGGCGTCTTTCTCGGCTGCAAGCGCGCGCTCGCCGACATGCTGCCGCGCGGTCGCGGCCGCATCGTCAACATGGCCTCGGTGGCCGGGCTCAATGGCACGGGCGGCGGGGCCGCCTATATCGCCGCCAAGCACGGTGTCGTCGGCCTGACCCGCCAGCTCGCCGTCGTGTACTCGGCCCGCGGCGTGACGATCAATGCGGTGTGCCCGGGACCCATCCTGACCAACCTGCGCCAGCGCTCTCAGGAAATCCTGGGGCCGGGCACGCCGGACATGACCGGACGAGGCGTCGCCGTGAACGACGAGCAGATCCGCGCGCTGGTGCCCGCGGGACGGCGCGGCACCGCTGAAGAGATCGCCTCGGCCGTACGGTTCCTCGCCTCGGACGAGGCGGGCTATATCACCGGCCACAGTCTGGTGGTCGACGGAGGCTGGAGGGCGAAATGATCACGAAATTCTCGGTCCTCTACGTCGGGCAGATCGAGCTCGACAATGTCGGGCTCGGCGGGACGCCGGCCAATGATCGCCGCTATCCCAACGAGCGGCTGGCCGAGGCATTCCAGACCGCGAAGGAGGTCGCCCAGCATATGGACGAGCTGGGCTACTACGCGCTCTGGACAGCCGAGCATCATTTCCAGCACGAAGGCTACGAGGTCTTCCCGAACCTCATCCTCCTCGGCACCTGGCTCGCCACCCAGACGCGGCGGCTCAAGCTCGGCTGCGCCTTCAACGTGCTCCCGATGTGGCACCCCATCCGTCTCGCCGAGGACTACGCCCAGGCCGACATCATGACCGGCGGGCGCGTCATCATGGGCGTGGGGCGTGGCTACCACACCCGCGAGGTCGAGACCTTCGGCGCGCCCATGCTCGACAACAAGGCCAACCAGGAGCTCTTCGAGGAGCAGATGGAAGTGCTCCTGAAGTGCTTCAACCTCGAGTCATGGTCACACAAGGGCAAGCACTATACGATTCCGGCCCCCGTGGAGTACCGGGGCTACCCGCTCAAGGAGATCACCGTCGTGCCGAGGCCGCTCAATCTGCCCGTCGAGATCTGGCAGCCCATCGCTTCGGGCAAGACGCTGCCCTACATCGCCTCGCGCGGGATCAAGGGCATGGTGACGCTCAATGGCGAGCGCATCTTCGACCAGGTCGTGCGCGCGTATCAGGCCGAAGCGGCCAAGGCGGGGCGTCAGCTTGCCCTCGGCCAGGATATCTGCTGGGGCGTGGGCCTCTACTTGGCCGACACCGTGGAGGAGGCGGTGGAGCGTGTCGAGCCGTACCACGACGAGCGCTACAAGTGGTTCGCGCCCTTCGGCTTTGTGCGCTACGCCGACGAGGAGGGCCGCTCCTGGGGCATGCCGGGCGCGCCCGCGCGCGTGCCCAGCATTCGCGACGGCGTCGCGCAGAGGGCCTGGCTCTGCGGCCCGCCGCGCCTCGTCATCGAGCAGATCCGGGAGTTCGAAGCGCGCTACCCGGGGCTCGAGCACATGATGATCCATTGGGCCGAGGGCATGGGGCCCAAGGAGTTCAAGGAGCAGCTGGCGTGGTTCGCGCGCGACGTGATGCCCGCCTTCGCAGGACGGCGCTAGACCCGACTCGACACCCCCGGGGGGTATACCCCCACCCGGTAGCGCCCCCTCGTAGGGGGCCCCCTAGGGGTTGTATTTTTCCCTTGCGCTCCCTCGTAGCCCGGCGATAATACCCTCGGCCCTACGGGAGGCGCCGGGCGGCGAATCCCACACTCACTCGATGGAGGAGAGAGAGCATGGCAAAGAAGAAGCTGGCCTTCGGTGGCTACTCGATCAACTTCAAGGGATGCAAGGACAGCATGGAGTCCGTGATGGGGGCGGCGCCTATCGGCCCCTCCGAGATGACCAAGAAGATCTGGGGCTACGTCAAGAAGAAGAAGCTCGCCAACAAGAAGTAGGCTCGCGACGCCTCGACCGGATCGTCCTGAACCCGCCCGGCGCCTCCAGGACGTTCCGGTCTTCTTGACTTGTGCTCTCCCTCCGACGACACTTTCGACATGCGGGCCATCCTCTACGACAAGTCGTGTAACTGCCCGTCCTCCGAGCTTGCCCGCCGCGCGCTGACCCAGGCGCACGTGAACTTCGAGAGCCGTCCCCTCGACACACACCCGATCGACCGTGACGGCGCGCTCGGCCTTGCCCGCGGCGCGCGGCGCTTCCTCGTGAAGACCGCGGCCGGCTTCGTCCAGCGTGACGCCGCCCGCGAGCCCGTGAGCGAGGCGCAGGCGCTCGAATGGCTGCTCCACGAGGACGGGTTCCTGCGCGTGCCCGTGCTGGTGTGGGGAGACATGCTGGTGCGCGGCTATACCGACGAGCTGTACGAGCGGGCATTGGCCGAGCCGCCGGCGGAAACCGCGCGGCCCTAGCCGAGCTTCGCGGGGATCTCGTCCAGCCGCGAGACTTCCAGATCTGACGAAACGCCGAGCCTGTCCATTGGCGCCGCGAGGCGATTGCACCAGCAGGTACGGTAGCCGAAGGCCTTGGCTCCCGCCACGTCCCAGGCGTTCGACGACACGAAGAGAATGTCCCCCGCCGGCAGCCCGAAGGCCCGCGTAGCCAGCGCATAGACGACGGGTGAGGGCTTGTAGGCCTTGACGGCATCCACGGAAAGCACGTGCCGGAACGTGCCGCCGAGCCCGCTCGAGCGTACCGCGGCCTCGAGCATTCGGGGAGAGCCGTTCGACAGGATGCCGAGCGGGGCGGTGGCCATGGCAGAGAGCGCGTCCGGCACGTCGGGGAACGTCGCCAGCGAAAGGTAGGCCTCCATCAAACGGCGTACGGACTCGTCCCCTGCCGCTATCCCGAGCCGCTGGAGGGCGAAGCGCAGCGCGGCCTCGGTCACCGCCCAGAAGTCCTCGTAGCGCCCCATCAGGGTCCGCAGCCACGTGTACTCGAGTTGTTTCTGCCGCCAGAGCATCGAGAGAGCCAGGGGATCCGCGGTGACGGCGCGGCCGGCCTCGACCACGGAGTGCACGTCGAAGAGGGTTCCGTAGGCGTCGAAGACGAAGGCCTTTGGCCTGGCCATTGGGAGCCCTCCTGCCGAGACGGGAAGACTAGCGGTGTATGGCTGCGGGGTGCTTCGTCGGCACCGTGGCGCGCCGCCGCTCGCCCTGGCGGCGAGCGGGTGCCGGCGCCGGCTTTCGCGGCTCTTCAGCGGTCTCGAAACCCGACTCGACGAAGCCGAAGCGCAGGAGCTGCTTCGCGTCGCGGAAGGACAGGCTGCGCGTCTGCGCGCCCATCACGATCAGGAGGAAGCGCTGCCCTTCGCGCCATGCGGCGATGGCGAGGTTGTAGCCCGCCTCGCGCGTGAAGCCCGTCTTGAGCGCCTGCACGCCGCCCGGGTCCTGGAAGAGAGGAATGCGCCGGCTGTGCACGCGGCCGCGATAAACGAAGCTCGCCCCGCCCAGGAGAGGACGCGAGGCAGGATAGTCCTGGACGAGACGGCCGATCAGCCGCGCCATGTCCTGCGCGGTGCTGCGCCCGCCGGGATCGGGCAGTCCGTGGGCATTGGCGAAGTGTGTGGAGCTGAGGCCCAGCTCGGCCGCCTTTGCGTTCATGCGCTCGACGAAAGCCTCCTCGGTGCCGCCGAGGTGCTCCGCCACCGCCGTCGCCGCGTCATTCGCCGAGGCGATGGCGACGCCCTCCAGCAGCGTGCGGAACGGCACTTCCTCCCCCGCTCGGAGGCCCATGCGATAGCGCGGTGTCTCGGCGGCCCGGCGGCTGATCCTCACAGTCCCGTCCCACTGCGCGCGACCCGCCTCGAGGTCTTCGCAGGCCAGGTAGAGTGTCATCAGCTTGACGAGGCTCGCCGGAGCATGGTCCTCGGAGGGGTTCTTGGCAAAGAGCACGGTGCCATCGGGAGCCAGGAGGAGGACGGACTCCGCGCTCAGGCGCATGGTCCGGTCGCTCTGGGCGAAGGCCGGTGTCGCCATGAAGAGAAGCGCGGACAAGATCGCGACGAGGGAGCGCACTAGTTGCCAGTGTACCGGGATACGCCGGCCCTGGCCAAGCAAAAAGCCTAGCGGATGGCCCGTTTCAGCTCCGGTGATGGCTTGAACCTGGGCGTGCGTCCGCCCGCCACGTTCATCGGCTTGCCCGTGCGCGGGTTCTTGCCCTTGCGCGGCTTGCGCCGGCCGACGGCGAACGTCCCGAATCCCACGAGCGTCACGGGCTGGCCGCGCTTGAGAGAGGCACGGATGGAGGCGAGCATCGCGCGCAGCGCACGGTCCGCAGCAGCCTTGGTCCAGCCGCTGTCCACGGCCATCGAGGCCACGAGGTCCGCCCGAGTCATGAGTGCAGATGCGGTGTCATCATATGGAGCGGGCGGATGCTAGCAGAGGCGACGGAGACGGTCAAGGCGGCCCGGCCCGCAATGCGCGCGCGTGATGGTATGGCGCGTGATGGTATGGTTGGAGGGATCATGAAGAAGGTCTTGCTCTTCACCATGGAAGGCATCGGCGACGGCGAGGCCGCCCTGGCTTTCTTTCAGGCGCGTGGCGCCGCCGTGGAGGTGCGAGACGTCGGGCGCGATCCCGGCGCCAGCCAGGAAGTGTTCCGGCTGGCCGGCCGCCTCGCCGTGCCCACCGTCGTGATCGACGAGCGCGTCTTCCTGGGCTTCAGCGCCCATCGCGACGAGATCGAGGCGCTGATGCGCGAATGAATTCTTGCTACACTCGCCGTCGGCGCACACACTCGGGCGGGCTCGCTCGACCCGCGAGGAGGCCGCTCATGTGCGCTGTGGCAGCGGCTCTTGGGGGGGCCACCGTCTGAGAATGGCGGATTACGTCAGGGGGACGGGGACTCCGAAGGGGGCAACCGCTGCCGCAGGGGCCTAGTGTTGACTACGCTCTTAGTCCTTCTCGACGGCCATCGTTTCTCGTCTCAGTCAGTTCGTATAACGACCCAAGCTCAGCGACCCGGCGTACGGGACGTGTGAATCGCAATCGCGACGCTCCCGCCGGGTTCGCTGCAGCGCATGGTTAGGCGTCGCGGTCAATCCCATACAAGCTTCCATCTTGAGCTCTACTGAATCGGGCGGGTAAGCTGGCGCTTGATGTCTTCGATGTCCACTCGGGCCCAGCGCTCGGCCAGTTTGCCATCGACAAACCGGGCGCGCTCGTGGACATCGAAGCGAAATTTCCGGCCGGTGACGGGGATCCCCAAGAATTCTCCCCTGTGAGTCGCATTCATCACCATATCGACTTCGATGATGTCGGTGCCTTCAAAGCTCACGGTGGCGATCGAGATATGTTCATCGGGCATGGCCGGATTGGCCTGACGCCGGAACATCTTCAGACAAGCCCCGCGGTGTTCGGATCGAGCAAAGCCTGCAGATAGCGTACGAAGTGCTGCAAGAGCTCAGACTTTGGACCACCGGCTTCCAGAATGGCTCTAACGGCCGGGCTGAGTTCGATTCGTTGTGATGGTGGTATTGCTGACATAGGTTTCCTTTCGCCTACCGCTCACAGCGAGCGGCCCGCCGTTCTGGGCGGGTCCCCTCGACCGGGAACTTCGACGCCCTCGTCGTGTCGAACTCCAACGGGTCGGTGCGGGCGCTCCTCGCTGCCGCGGGGCTCGGGGACGCGCTCGATTTCGTCATCGACTCGGGCGTCGTCGGCGTTGAGAAACCGGATCCGAGGATCTTCCGGCTGGGCGTCGAGCAGGCGGGCGTCGCCCCGCACGAGGCCGTGTACGTCGGCGACCTCTACTCGGTAGACGTGCTGGGCTCCCGCGCCGCGGGTCTCGGCGCCATCCTCCTCGACCCGCGCGGCTCTATTGGGGCCCGCGCGATTGCGACACGGCCCGAGATCTCATCGAGGCGACCGGGCTTATTCTGGGAACGATCAGAAAGGAGCAGTCATGAACCGATCGGAGATTCCACTGCGCCGCCTCCGCGTGTTTCTCGCGGCCGCCGGCCTCGTCACGCTGGGGGCCGTGGTCGCGTGGACCGCCGCGCT
>Ga0335070_10004818_pt1 | contig 15820 bp, 12 predicted proteins | sample Lox_Sample_13_FD_206722 | JGI IMG/M metagenome (GOLD analysis project Ga0335070, IMG submission 206722) | Soil microbial communities from Loxahatchee National Wildlife Refuge, Florida, United States - Lox_Sample_1.3 | ecosystem: Environmental > Terrestrial > Soil > Wetlands | place: USA... | reverse complement strand
GACGGCGGGCGTCGCGACGCGCACCGACGGCAGCGACCGCAGCGCCGAGAGGACCCCCGAGAGCTCGCGGATCGCCCTCTTCTCGTCGGGGATGTGGTGGCGCGACAGCGCCGTCACCGCCTCCCCCGCGAGAGACAGCTTCTCCGGCTTCCACCCCTGCGGCCTCCGCGCCAGCACCTCGACGTGCGGCGAGCTCTCGGTCGTCTTCTTCAGGAAGTCGTCGGAGAGCCCGGAGGTCAGCGAGAGCGTCACGATCAGCATCGCGGAGCCGACGCCCACGGACGCCAGCGCGATGGCGGTCTGGCGCGGGCGCCCGCGCAGCTGCGCCTCCGCGATCCGGATGTGGTCGATCACGGCCCGACCCGGGACCGGAAACCGTGGTACGGCGTCCTGGTCTCCACCCGCGCATAGGGCACGACGACGGCTCGACCGCTCATCGGTGTCCTGCGGCCCGCGTGGGGACGACGACGATTCGGTCGCCGTCCTTGAGACCGGTCGGCAGGGGCGACACCACCCGGTCGCCCTTCGTGAGCCCGGCAAGCACCTGGCAGCGCTCCTCGTCGCACGGGCCCAGCTCCAGCGCCCTCCTCTCCACCCGCCCGTCGACGCGCGCCACGAACGCCGTCCTCTGCGCCCCGCTGCCGTCGAGGGCGTCGCGGGGGACGACCAGCGCGCTCTCGACGGTCCCGGTGACGATGTTCACCGTGACCGTGAAGTCGAGCTGCAGCGGAGGCCGATCCGGCGGGAGCGACACCAGCACGTCGGTGGACTTCGTCAGGCGATCGACTGCCGGCACCAGGCGCCACACGGTGCCGAGCAGGAGCCTTCCGGGGTAGGCGTCGAACACCATCCGCACCTGCTGCCCGACCGCGACGCGGCCGGCGTCGCGCTCGTCCACCCCGACGCGGACGTAGGCGTTGGAGAGGTTCACGACCGTGAGGACCTCGTCGCCCTCGCGCAGCGGGTCGCCGGCGCGGTGCGCGATCGCGGTGACGGTCCCCGCGAGCGGAGAGCGGAGCTCCGTCCAGCTCTCCTGCTCGCGCGCGATCCTCACCGCCGTTTCCATCGCCGCACTCTGTGCCGCCAGCTCGCGCGCCTTCTCCCGCGCCTTCACCCAGGCGTCCTCGGAGAGCAGCCCGTCGTGCACGAGTTTCTCACTGCGGGCGGCCTCATCTTGCGCCTGCGCGAACGTCGCGCGCGCGGCCTCGAGCTCGCCGACGGCGCGCTCGGTCGCGAGGTGCAGCGCCGACGCGTCCTGACGCGCGACCACCTCGCCGCTCGTCACCGCCTGCCCCGACCCCACGAGCAACGCGGTGAGCGGTGCGGCCACGCGCGCTCTCAGAGTCGCCCGGTCGTCGCAGTCGACTCGCCCGGTGGCGTAGACGGCTGCGACGACGCGGCCGGTGCCGATCGCCGCGAGGGTGACCTCGTGGCCCCGCCACGACCGCCACAGCACCCGGCCCAGGACGCCCCCCATGATCGCCACGATGCCGAGCAGGACGAGCCACCGTCTCATCGCCGCTCCTCCCTCCGTCTCTCGTCGTCCACCAGCCGCCCGTCCAGCAGGCGGAGGACGCGGTCGCTGCGCGCCGCCCACTCGGTGTCGTGCGTCACCACCAGGATCGTCTGCGAGAGGCTCCGGTTGAGCTCGCGAAAGAGCTCGTAGACGGCGGTGGCGTTGGCGCTGTCGAGGTTGCCGGTTGGCTCGTCCGCGAGCAGCAGCCTGGGCCGGTTCACCAGGGCGCGCGCCACCGCGACGCGCTGCTGCTCGCCCCCCGAGAGCTCGCGCGGCAGCTTGCCCGCCTTCTCCGCGATGCCGACGCGGCCGAGAAGCTCGGTACCCCACGCCTTCTCCTCGCGGGAGCGCCCGGCCCCGCGCGCCCACAGCGGCATCAGCACGTTCTCCAGGGCGGAGAACTCGGGGAGCAGGAAGTGAAACTGGTACACGAAGCCGATCAGCCGGTTCCGGAGCCTGGCCAGCGCGTCGTCGCCGACGCCCGCGAGATCCTCGCCGTCGATCTCGACGCTGCCGGAGTCGGGGCGGTCGAGCCCGCCGAGGAGGTACAGGAGCGTGGACTTCCCCGAGCCGGAGGGACCGACCAGCGCGACGAACTCGCCGGTGCCGATCGTCATGTCCACGCCGCGCAGCACCTCGCGGGCGGCGGCGCCTGCGCCGAGCTTCCGCACGAGCCCCCGGGCGGCGAGGACGGGAGGCGTCACGCCCACCTTCCACGGCAGCCGACAGCTGACAGCCGACAGCCGACAGCGAACGCTGGCGCACCCCTGATGGCCTCCGACCTTGACGGGCCAGCAGCTGTCAGCTGTGCGCTGTGAGCTGTCAGCTGTTTCTCAGGCGGCGCCACGGAGCACCTCCACCGGGACGACGCGCACGGCGCGCCGGACGGCGGCGAGAGCGGCGACGGCCGAGATCGCGAGCGCGGCGACGCTGATCACCAGGTAGTAGCGCGGGTCCTTGGCCAGGAACAGCTCGGTGTACGCGAGCACCGCACCCTCGCGCGGCGCGAAGCGGATCGGGAACACGGTGAAGTACTCGATCACCGCCGCGGCCGCCGCGCACCCGAGCGCGGCCCCGACGAGCCCGAGCGCGACCCCCTCGATCAGGAACACCTCGCGCACGGCTCCGCGCGAGAAGCCGAACGAGCGCAGGATCGCAATGTCGCGCTCCTTGTCGAGGATGATGGTCGTGAGCTTGTTCGCGATCCCGAGCCCGGCCACGACGAGCACGAACCCGGTCAGCAGGTACGTCGTGATCCCGATCATGCGGAAGAGCCGCAGCGACGCCTGGCTGGCCTCCTCCCACGTCTCGACGCGGTGCCCGGTGATCGCCTCGAGCCGCCGCCGCAGGCCGTCGAGGTTCGCGACGGCGGCCGTGCGGAGGCGCACCTCGGTCCCCTCGTCGCCGCCCCACCCGGCCACGCCCTGCGCCACCGGGAGGTTCACGTACACGTTGCTCTCGTCCAGAGATCCGAGACCGGTGGCGATGATCCCGACGACCTCGAGCTCGCGCGCCTGGCCGGCGTTCCCCACCGCCGCGACCCGGTCGCCCGCCTCCACGCCGAGACGATCGGCGAGGTCCTTCCCCAGCACCGCCCCGCTGCGCCGGCTCGCGAGGAGGTCCCACCGGCCCTGCGCAACGCAGCGCGGGAGCTCGGTCACCAACGCCTCGTCGTCCGGATCGAGCCCGACCAGAGTCGCCGGCTCCGCGACCGTCCCGAACGAGAGCACGACGGGCGTCGCGCCGGCCACGGACACCCCGAGCACCCCGGGAACCGACCGGAGGCGCACGGCCAGCGCCGTGGCGCCGCGCACTGTCGGGCGGTCGTCGGGCACGGGAGGCCGCTCGACCGCGACGATCGCGGCGGGGTCGGCGCGCCGCAGTTGGTCGCGCACGACGTTCACGTCGAGGCGCTCCGGGAGCACGGTGAGCAGCGGCGATACGCGGATCAGGCGCTGCGTGAAGAACACCGTGAGCCCGTCCATCATCGAGACCGTGAACACGAACACTGCGACGCCGAGGGCGACGCCCGCGACCGTGAGCGCGCTCTGCCGCGGGCGGCTCGCGAGGTGCCGCCACGCCAGCAGGGGGATCTCCCTCATGCCTCCACCCGGACGCGCGCGTCCACGGCGACGCACCCGCGCCCCTCGTCGAGCACCAGGAGGGGGTTGACGTCGCACTCGGCGATCTCGGGGTGCGCCGCGGCGAGCGCCGAGAGGCGGACCAGCGCGTCCTTGAGCGCGGCGATGTCGCCGGCCGGCCTCCCGCGGAACGCGCCGAGGAGGCGGCCGCCGCGCAGCTCGCCCAGCATCGCGTCGGCGTCGGACGCGACGAGCGGCGCGACGCGGAAGGTGACGTCCTTCCACACCTCGACCGCGACCCCGCCGAGCCCGAGCATGACGAGCGCTCCCACCGCCGGATCGCGCGTGACCCCGAGGATCGTCTCGCGCCCCCCGCAGACGTGGGCCTGGAGCAGGAACCCGTCCGCCCGCACGCCCGCCGCTGCGAGGCGCGCCTCCATCGCCTCGGCCTCGCGCTCGAGCGCCTCCCTGTCGGCCAGCCCGACGGCGACGGCACCCACCTCGCTCTTGTGGACGATCGCCTCGCCGAACGCCTTCAGGACGACCGGATACCCGACCGCGGACGCGGCGGCGGGCAGCTCGGCCCGGCCGGCGACGGCCCTCCACGGCGCCACCGGGATCCCCGCCTCTCCGAGCAGCTCGAACGCCTCGGACGGCGGGAGGTACCCCGGCCCGCGGCGGAGCGCGCGTTCGATCGTGCTGCTGCGGGCCATGGCGATAGGGACCTCGTCGCGCGCGGGAGCGAGCGCCCGGCCGCCGCGGCGGACCAGCCCCGCGAGCGCGGCCACCGCCGCCTCGGGGTAGCGGAACAGCGCCGGAATGCCCGGAATCGAGCGCGCGTCCGAGAAGAACCGCGGGTACGTCATGAACACCGAGAGCACGGGCTTCTCCGCCGACGGCTTGGCGGACGCGATCCCGTGCGCGACCTCCAGCGGCGTCACCATGATCGGCGTCACCGTGATGGTGAGCACCGCGTCGACGCCCTCGTCGGCGAGCGCGAGCTCGACCGCGGCGCGGAAGTTGTCGGGTGTGGCGGACGGCAGCATGTCCACGGGGTTCGCCACCGCCGCCTCGGCAGGGAGGAACTGCCGCAGTGCGCGCTCGGTGGCCGGCAGCAGCGACGCGACGGCGAGGCCGTGGTCGGAGAGCGCGTCGGTCGCGGCGATCGCCGGCCCGCCGGCGTTGGTGACGACGGCCACCCTGTTCCCCCGCGGCGCAGGCGCTGCCGAGAGTGCGAGCGCGAGGTCGAACAACTCCTCGAGCGTCCCGGCGCGCAGGACCCCCGCCTGGCGGAGCAGGGCGTCAACGGCGGTGTCGCCGGCGGCGAGCGCGCCGGTGTGCGACGACGCCGCCCGCTGGCCCGCCGCGGTCCGACCGCCCTTGTACACGACGATCGGCTTCGCGCGGCCGATGCGTCGCGCCAGCGCCAGGAACCGCGCGGGCTCGGGGAGCGACTCGAGGTACAGCACGATCACGCGCGTCGGGTCGTGCCGCTCCCACACCTCGAGCAGGTCGTTGATGTCCACGTCCGCGCCGTTGCCGAGCGACACGAAGTGCGAGAACCCGAGCCCCACCTCGCGCGCGGCCTCGAGCATGGCGACACCCAGCGCGCCGGAGTGAGACGCGAACGCGACGCTGCCGGGCAGCGCCGGAGCGGGCGTGAACGAGGCGTCCATCCGCACCGCCGGGTCGGTGTTGATCAGCCCCATGCAGTTGGGCCCGATCATCCGGACGCCCGCCGCGCGGACGCGCGCCAGCACCCTGCGCTCGATCTCGGCGCCCGCCTCGCCGCCCTCGCGGAAGCCGGCGGTGATGACCACGATCCCCCCGACTCCGATCTCCAGGCACTCGTCCACGGTCGCCGGCACGGCGTCGCGCGGCACCATCACGACGGCCAGGTCCGGAGTGTCCGGGATCGCCTTGAGGCTCGGGTAGCACCGGAACGAGCGCACTGCCGGGACCTTGGGGTTGACGGGGTAGACGGCCCCGGTGTACCCGCCCGCGAAGAGGTTCCCGAGCAGGCGTCCCGACAGCGAGTCGGGCCGCGAGGAGACACCGATCACCGCAAGCGTTCGCGGTCTCAGAATGGCCTCAAGCGAACCCGCCACGGTCGCCTCCCATGTCACGGAATCGTAACACGCGGGAAGACAGCTCCCCCCCGCCCACCCAGCCAGCTGACAGCTTCCCACCACCCGCCCGACCAGCCGACAGCTCACAGATCCCCAGCGCACCCAACACAGGACACACCGGGGCGAAGGAAGCTGCGAGCCGTGGGCTGTGAGCTGTCAGCTGTTAGCTGTTAGCTGTCAGCTGTCAGCCGGGCGGGCGGGGGGACGAGCACCCACACCCGATCGCCGGATCCGCGCGCGGTCACCGGCAGGTGGCCCGCGGGGTCCCCGTCGAGCTGGTACGGCACGCCCTCACCCACGAGCCGGAGCTCGGCGGCCGGCCGCCGGTCCACGCCCCGAAGGCGCACGTGGCGTCCCGACGGGATCGAGAAGAAGAACCGGACCACCGCTGCCCGTCCGTGCCGCCTCAGCGTCACGACCTCGAGGCCCGGCGTGAACGGGTCCGCCCCCGGAGTGGCCGCGAACGGGCCGCCGTACGAGCGCCCGTTTCCGGCAATGCACCACGACGCGTCGAAGCTCGTCCCGTCCACGGTCGCGACGAAGCGCGGGAGGTTGCCGCGCGCGAACTCCACGACCGCCTGCGCCGTGATACCGGCCTTGCCGCCCCGCAGCTTGAGCGACGCGGGCATGTCGGCGAGGATCACCGCGTCGGGTCCGGCCGAGAGCATGAGCAGGAAGAGCTGGCCCGAGTCGGTCCGCCCGACTGCCATCGCCCGCCGCTCTCCACCGAGCTGCTGGCGGAGCGCGCGGGCGGGGTCGCGCGGGATCCCGAGCTCGAACGCGAGCACCGACGTGGTGCCGCCGGGAAGCGCGAGCAGCGCTGTGTCGCTGTTGACGAGGCCGCGCGCCGCCTCGTTGTACGTGCCGTCGCCGCCCCACACGGCGAGCGCCGGATAGCGGTCGCGGGCGGCCCGCGCGGCGAACTCTGCCGCATGACCCGGGGCCTCGGTGGCCCACCACTCGAGCCGCCACCCGAGGAGAGCGGCGGCACGCTCGAGCTCCTCGGCGGGTGGCTTGCGCCGGCCTCCGCGGGCGACCGGGTTGAGCACTACCGGCAGACGGTTCACCGTCCCTCCGGCGGGAAGAGCTCCTCCTGGTCTCCCTGGACGACGGGGTATCCGAGATGCCTGCGGGCGCGGTCGGTGACCACCCTCCCGCGCGGCGTGCGCTGCAGGAACCCGAGCTGGAGCAGGTACGGCTCGTAGATGTCCTCGAGCGTGCCTTCGTCCTCGCCGAGGGTCGCGGCCAGCGCCCTCAGCCCCACCGGTCCGCCGCGGTAGTGCTCCACCACGGCCGTGAGCAGGCGGCGGTCGAGGTCGTCGAGGCCGAAGGTGTCCACCTCGAGGCGCTCCAGCCCGTAGCGCGCCGTCTCGAGCGTGATCGCGTCCTCGCCCCGGGCGTGCGCGAAGTCGCGCACCCTGCGCAGGAGCCGGTTCGCCACGCGCGGCGTTCCGCGCGCCCGCCGGGCGATCTCCTCGCCTGCGGCCTGGTCGAGCGCGAGGGCGAGCAGCCCGGAGGAGCGGCGCACGATCGCGGAGAGCGCGTCCGGTCCGTAGAAGTCGAGCCGGTGCACGATCCCGAACCGGTCGCGCAGCGGCGCCGGCAGGAGGCCGGCGCGCGTTGTCGCGCCGACGAGCGTGAACGGCGGCAGCGGCAGGCGCATCGCGCGCGCCGCCGGTCCCTGCCCGACCACGAGGTCGAGCGTGAAGTCCTCCATCGCCGGGTACAGGATCTCCGCGACCGTGGGTGCAAGGCGGTGGATCTCGTCCACGAACAGGACGCCGTGCGGCTCCAGGTTGGTCAGGATCGCGGCGAGGTCGCCGGCGCGCTCGAGCACCGGCCCCGAGGTGATCTGCAGGCTGACGCCCATCTCGGCCGCGATGATGTGCGCGAGGGTGGTCTTGCCGAGCCCCGGCGGGCCGAACAGCAGCACGTGGTCGAGCGACTCGGCCCGCGAGCGCGCGGCGGCGATGAACACGCCGAGGTTGGCGGTCACCTTTTCCTGGCCGATGTACTCGGCGAGGCTCCGCGGCCGGAGGCTCTCCTCGAAACGGGCTTCGGAGGGGTCGCGGGTCGGCGTCAGCACGCGCTCGTGCACGGCGGTATCTTACCCTCCACCCACGCGGCTGACAGCTTTCCCCCACCCACCCCACCAGCCGACAGCTGACAGCTCTCCCCCACCCACCCGAGAAGAGACCCACCTGGGGGAGAAAGGCTGTGAGCTGTGAGCTGTGAGCTGTGAGCTGTGAGCTGTGAGCTGTGAGCTGTGAGCTGTGAGCTGTGAGCTGGCGTTTAGCGGACGAGCGCCTGCAGCGCGCGGCGCAGCAGCTCGGAGAGGTCCAGGTCCGGGTTGGCGCGCAGGAGGTCGCCGACGGCGTCCTCGGCGGCGCGCGCCGGGTAGCCCAGGTTCGTGAGCGCGGAAACCGCGTCCTGGCGCGGGCTCGCGGCGGCCGCCATGGTCGCGCTGACCTTCCCCTTGAGCTCGACGATCAGCCGCTCCGCGGTGCGCTTCCCGATCCCGGGCACGGACGCGAGGCGCCGCCACTGCTCGGCCTCGACGGCGCCCGCGAGGTCGTCGGGGGTGAGCCCGGAGAGCAAGGCCAGGGCGGTTCGCGGACCGATTCCGGAGACACCGAGCAGCAATCGGAACGTGTCGCGCTCGAGCCGCGTGACGAACCCGTAGAGCGCGAGCTGGTCCTCCCGGACGTGGGTGTGCACGAATAGCGTCGCGCGCTCGCGCCCCGCGAGCGACGGGTGCGCGGAGACCGGGACGTGCACCTCGTAGCCGACGCCGCCCGCCTCCACCACCACGAGGCCGGGCTGCAGCTCGACGACGCGACCGTCCAGGTGCCCGATCATGAGCGCTTAGGCTTGAAGCGGTCCACGACGTCCGGGTTGATGGTGACCGGGTTCTCGCGCTTGGCCTCGGCGATCATCGAGCTGATCAGCCGCAGCATCTCCTCCCGCACCATGCTGTCTCGGAGCGCCGGTTTCTCCTTGGCGAACGCCGCGGGGTCGAACGCCTTCTTGCTCGTGACCCGGGCGATCGCCACGCCGCGCTCTCCGACCGGAATGGCGGGGGTGAGCGCGTTGACCGCCGTGGCGAAGACGGCGTCGTCGAGGAGCGGCGCCGCGCCGATCCCGGGGATGGCGGTGTCGCGCCGGTGGTCGGTCACGCTCTGAGCGGAGCCGCCGAGCGCGGCGGCCTGGCCGGCGAGCGGACCGCCCGTGAGCGCGGGGCGCTTCGCGTCGAGCTCCGCACGCAGCGTCTCGAGCGCCCTCACGCGCCGGGCGGCCTCCATCGCCTCGTCCTTGGCCTCGGCGAACGGCGCGGTGCCGGCCGGCCGGATCTTCGCGACGCGGTAGACGATCCACCCGCGGGAGCTGCGGCGCGGGCCGCCGATGAACCCCTCCTTGGCGGCCTTCGCCTCGGCGAGCAGCTCGGGGTCGCGGCCGAGCCCGGGGATCATCTCGTCCTGCGGTCCGAAGAACGGCGTGACGTTCGAGGTCACGACGTCGTCGGCGAGCGTGTGCCACTGCTCGTCGGTTGTCAGCTTCGCCGCGTCGATCTTGTCCCTCAGCGCGGTGGCCCGGCGGTTTCCCTCGGCGTCGGACATCCCCTCGAGGAGCTTTTCCTTGATGATCTCGCGAACCTCGGCGAGCGGCCGGACGCTCGCGGCCCGCCGCTCCTCGAGCTGGATGATGTGGTACCCGTAGCGGCTCTTCACCGGGTCCGACACCTCGCCGGGCTTGAGGCCGAACGCCGCGTTCTCGAAGTCCTTGTCCATGCGGCCGCGCGGGAACCACCCCAGCTCGCCGCCGGTGTCCTTGCTCCCCGGGTCCTCCGAGTACTGCTTGGCGAGCGCGGCGAAGTCGCCCTTGACCGCCTTGTCGCGCACCTCGCGCGCCTTCGCGAGCGCGGTCGCCCACCCCGCCTGGTCCTCGGTCTTCGGCCGTACCAGGATGTGGCGGGCCCGGACCTGCTCGGGCGCGGCGAACTCCTGCTGGTGGGACGCGTAGTAGCTCGTGATCTGAGCGTCGGGCACGGACAGCGTCCGGCGGAGCTTCGCGTCGTCGACGAGCAGATAGCGGAGCTGGTGCTGCTCGGGGTGCGTGAAGCGGGCCTGGTTCGCCTCGTAGTACGCCTTCGCGTCCGCCTCGGTCACCGTGACGCCGGTCAGCGCCCGCTCGACGGGGACGAACAGCACCTCGAACGACGCCGACTCGTTGCGGCGCCGGTACTCCCTCTCGACGTCGGCGTCGGGGATCACGACGCCGTCCGAGAGCGTCTGCTGCAGCTTCTGCATCGTGAGGTCCTGCCGGAGCCCCTCCTCAAACTCCTCGGGGCTCGTCTGGTTGGCGCGCAGGATCCGCGCGTAGAGATCGTCGCCGACGAAGCTGCCGTCACTGCGCTTGAACGCCGGGTACGACATGATCTTGTCGAGGAGCTCCTTGTCGGTCACCTCGATGCCGAGCTTCCGGGCCTCGGCGAGGAGCAGGTACCGGTCGACGATGTTCTGGATCGTGATCGACGCGAGGTCCATCTTGTCCCTGATGGAGTCGAACTGGTCGCCGTACATCTGCCGGTAGCGCTGCTCGGTGGATCGCACCTCCTTCGTGAACTGCGCCTCCGAGATGCTGACGTTGCCGATCCGCGCCGCGAGCCCCGCGAGCCCCCGAGTCCTCCCGCGTCCCGTCCCCCAGTCGACGAAGATGAAGAACACGAACAGGAACACGACGAACCAGAGGATCCACTTCAGGTGCACGAACTGGTCACGCAACGTCTTGAGCATCTCGATGCCTCCATCACGCCCAAAGGCAGAGGATTCTAGCCCACGCCCCTCCGGCGAGCAAGTTCCACGCCCCTCGCTGGTTGCGCCCTGAGCGCCCGGAATGGTAAGGTGAGGCGGGCCTGGCGATGCGTTCCCAAACCCCGAGTCCCCCGGCGCGACGGTTCGAGCTCGACTGGGTCGTCGTCTCAGTCAGCGGAATCAAGCGCTGGGGGCTGCTCATCTTCCTGCTCGTTCTCGCCGCCTGCATCGTCGGAGGCGTGCTCTACTTCATGCACGAGCCCGCCGAGGCGCGGGCACAGCGTGCGCTCAGGCGGGCGTCGGCCGCCCAGGAGGAGATCCAGCGGAGCGGCGTCTCGGACAGCCTCGCGGCGGAGTTCGATCAGGCGTCGCACCTGCTCGACGAGGCACGCTCCGACTGGGACCGCAAGGACTACCCGGCGTGCATCGCGCGCGCCGAGGACTCTCTGCAGCGCTTCCAGCTGCTCGGTGGCCTCACCAACCGCGAGTTCGCGGGGAGCGGCCAGATCATCGCGCTGCACGGCAAGGTCGAGGTCCAGCGCGCGAACCAGACCAAATGGGAGAAGGGGCGCGAGAAGCAGCCCCTCTACAACGGCGACTTCGTCAAGACCGGCTCGGACGCGTACGCCGAGGTGCTGTTCTCCGACAGCACGGTGTACAAGGTCGGGCCCGACTCGCTGCTCGAGGTGCACCGGGAGGCGCGCGGGGGGCGGAGGCCGACGAGCCCGGAGGTGAAGATCAAGACCGGCCAGGTCAACGTCTACACCGCGAGCAACACGTCGTCGGTCGTCACCGACGCCGCGCGCGCGGATATCGACCGCGACAGCCGCGTGGGCGTCGAGGTCGCGGACGACACCTCAACGGTGGTTTCGGCGTACAGCGGTAAGGCCCACGTCACCGGCGCGACGGGCGACCAGGTCGAGCTTTCCACGCGGCAGGCGGTGAGCGCGGCGCCCGGCGGGAAGCTCGGCCAGCAGCGCGCCGTGCCGGAGGCGCCCACGCTCGAGAAGCCCCCGGTGAACTACCTGGCCAACCTCGACCTCTCGGACCGCGTCGAGCTCAAGTGGCGCGACGTCGCCGGGTGCACGGGGTACGAGCTGCAGGTCTCGCGCTCGCGGCTGTTCGCCGCGTCGAGCCTGGAGTTCAGCGTGCGGCGCACGACCAACGGCGCGGTCGTCAAGATCCTGCGCCCCGGAACGTACTTCTGGCGCGCCGCCGCCCTCGGCACGGACCGCGTCCGCTCGGAGTGGAGCTCGCCGCGCGCGTTCAAGGCGTTCGCCGGCCCGCGCGTCGAGGCGCTCACCGACACAACCCCCCCGAAGCTCGAGGTGCAGAAGCCAACCCAGATGGGGAACTTCTTCATCATCCAGGGCGTCACCGTCCCGGGGGCCACGGTGACCGTCAACGGGGAGCCGGTGGAGGTCGAGGGCGACGGGACGTTCAAGAAGGCGGTGGCGCTGAACCGCGAGGGTTGGAATACGATCGTGATCCGCGCCACCGACCCGGCGGGGAACACCGCCGAAGATCGCAAGTCGGTGTACGTGGAGGTCGAATAGGAGCGCTATGGGGATCGCTTCGCTTCTCTCCGTCTTCTCGTCGGACCTCGCGGTCGATCTCGGAACCGCGACGACGCTCGTGTACACCCGCAACCGCGGGATCGTCGTGTTCGAGCCTTCCATCGTCGCGGTCAACCGCGTCACCAACAGGGTGGAGGCCGTCGGTCAGGCGGCGAAGGACATGCTCGGCAAGACGCCGGGCAACATCGCCGCGATCCGTCCGATGAAGGACGGGGTGATCGCCGACTTCGAGGTCACCGAGAAGATGCTCGAGTACTTCATCCGCAAGGCGCACGGCCGCAACCTGTTCGTGCGCCCGCGCATCGTGATCTCCGTGCCGTCGGAGATCACCCCGGTGGAGAAGCGCGCGGTGAAGGACTCCGCCCTGCGCGCCGGCGCCTCCGAGGTGTACCTGATCGAGCAGGCGATGGCCGCCGCGATCGGCGCCGAGCTCCCGATCACCGAGCCCACGGGCAACATGATCGTGGACATCGGCGGCGGCACGACCGATGTCGCGGTGATCTCGCTCGCGGGCATCGTCTACTCGCGGTCGGTCCGGATCGCCGGCAACGAGATGGACGAGGCGATCATTTCCTACATCAAGCGCAAGTACAACCTCCTCATCGGCGAGCGCACGGCCGAGGCGATCAAGATCGAGCTCGGCAACGCGTGGCCCGGCACGGAGTCCCACACGATGGAGGTCAAGGGGCGCGACCTCGTCGAGGGGATCCCGAAGACGCTGACGATCAACGACGAGGAGGTGCGCGAGTCGCTCGCCGAGACGGTGAACACCATCGTCGACGCCGTCCGCACGGCGCTGGAGCGGACGCCGCCGGAGCTCTCCGCCGACATCATCGACAAGGGGATCGTCCTCGCGGGTGGCGGGTCGCTCCTGCACAACCTCGACCAGCGGCTGCGCGAGGAGACCGGGATCCCGGTCGCGCACTGCGACGACCCCGTCTCCGCGGTCGTGAGGGGCACCGGCAGGATGCTCACCGACATGGCGCTCCTCAAGAAGATCTCGATCGATTGACGTGATCCGCGTCCGGCTCCGCCCCGACATCACGATCATCCTTGTCTGCGCGGGGCTGTACGTGGGTTCGGCGGCGCAGGTCCGCACGCCCGCTGGCACGACGGCGCTCTCGCTGGCCGCCACGACGCTCGCCACGCCCGCGCTGACGGTGGCCAACGCGGCCGGCGAGGCGTGGGAGGACTTCCGCGCCGGCCGACGAAACCTGGAGGCGACGCTCGCCGAGCTCGGGCACCTCCGCGAGGAGAGCGCGGCGCTGCGCCGCACCAACCAGCTCCTCGCGGCGGAGGTCGCCGAGCTGCGGCAGGGCTCGGCGCTGCTCGCGGCGTACCCGTCGCTCGCGGACCATGCCGTCCTCGCGCGCGTGGTCGCCCGCGACGTCCTCCGGACGCACACCCTCCGCCTCGACCGCGGCTCCGCCGACGGCGTCAGGCCCGACTCGGCCGTCCTGGCGGAGGCCGGCCTGCTCGGGCGTGTGGATCGCGTCCTCGAGCACTCGTCGCGCGTCCAGCTCCTGAGCCATCCGGCGGCCGCGGCGGCGGCGACCGTCCCCGGCGTCGGCTCCGAGGGGCTGCTCGTGGGCGGCGACAGTCCGCACATCACCGGCCTGCCGCCGTACACCAAGATCGCGCCGGACGCCCACGTGCTTTCCACCGGCTCCGAGGGGATCTACCCGCCGGGGATGCTCTTCGGGACCGCGCTCGAGGCGCGCACGGAGGGGCTGTTCACGGTCGTCCCGGTGCAGCTGGCCGCGAACCCCACCGACGTCACGGTCGTCCTCGTCCTCGCCCCGATCACCAAGGCGGCGCCGTGAAGCTCGCTCTCGCCCTCCTCGCCGCGCTCGCCGTCCAGCTCGGCCTCACCGCGAGCCACGTCTGGTGGGTGCTGGCGGCGTGCCAGCCGATCCTCCTCGTGGTGGTGGGGAGCGCGAGGCGGTTCGACCCCGTCGGCGTCGCCTGGACCGGCCTCGCCGCCGGGATCGCGACGGACGTGATCGGGGAGCGTATCATCGGACCTGGGGGGATCGCAGGCGCCGCCGCCGGGGCGGCGGTGGCATTGGTCGTGCGCAGGTTCGAGATGGAAGGCCCGTTGTACTGGATCGTCGGATCGCTGCTTGCGGCAGCCTGCAGCGAGGCCGTCTGGCTCATGACCGTCGTCACGCTCGGAGCGAAGCCGGACCACGCGTTCGTGGGAGCGTTCGCCACCGTGGCGATGACCGGGGCCGCCGGCTTGCTCGTCGCCGCCTCCGAGCGGGCCATCAACGCGTGGAAGTCGCCGGAGCGCAGGCGCCGTCGCGTCCTGCGTCGGCTATGACCTTCGTCCGCGACGACCTGCGCCCCCTCCAGCGACGCACCGCCGCGCTGTTCGCGGTGATCGCCGCCGCGCTCCTGTTCCTCCTCGTCCGCCTCTGGGTCCTCCAGGTGATCCAGACCGCGCGCTGGCGGACCGCCGCCGAGAACAACCGCCTCCGCCGCCTCCCCCTCGAGGCGCCGCGCGGGATGGTCACCGACATCCACGGCGAGGTCCTCCTCGACAACCGCCCGACGTACCAGCTCCTGCTGTTCCCGGAGGAGATGTCCGACGAGGCCCGTACCGCCGCGTTCCTCGCGAGGATCGAGATCGCGCCGATGGAGGAGATCAAGGCACGCCTGGACAAGGCCCGCAAGACCTCGCACCTGCCCTCGGTGATCGCGGACAACCTCGCCTGGTCGCAGGTCGCCGCGATCGCCGCGCACCGCGCCGAGTACCGCGAGCTCGAGATCCACCCGGCGACCCGGCGGTCGCTCCCGCTCGGCGCCACGGCCGCGCACCTCGTCGGGCAGCTCGGCGAGGTCTCGCCCGACCAGCTCGCCGACAACCCCGGCCTCCGACCGGGACAGCTCGTCGGCCGCTCCGGCCTCGAGCGCGCCTACCAGGACGTCCTCGGCGGCACGCCCGGCAACCTGGTCGTGGTGGTGGACGCCTTCGGGAAGCAGGTCTCCGCGCTCGACGAGGAGCCGCCCGTCGCGGGCCGGCCGCTCCAGGTCACGCTCGACCTCGCCCTTCAGCGCGAGGCGGCCGAGGCGATGGCGGGCCAGGTCGGCGCCGTGTTCGCGCTCGACCCGCGCGACGGCGCGGTGCGGATCCTGCTCTCGCAGCCGTCGTTCGACCCCGACCTCTTCGCCGGTCACCTCGAGCCCGCGAAGTGGCACGAGCTGCTCGGCGACCCGCTCAACCCCCTGCACGACCGGGCACTCCAGGCGCTCTACCCTCCGGGCTCGACGATCAAGCCGCTGTTCGCCGCGGGCGCCCTCCGCGACGGCGTCCGCACGCCGTCCGACACGATCTTCTGCACCGGGGGCGTCACGATCTACGGACACCCGTACCGGTGCTGGGTGAAGGGCGGCCACGGGCGCGTCGCGCTCGAGGAGGCGATCGAGGTCTCGTGCGACAGCTACTTCTACCACCTGGCGCGTGACGCCGGGATCGACCGGCTCGCCTCGTGGGCGCGCGCGTTCGGCCTCGGCCAGGCCACCGGGATCGAGCTCGGAGGCGAGAGCACCGGCCTGGTCCCCGACGACGCGTGGAGCCGGAAGGCCCGAGGCCAGCCGTGGTACGGCGGGGAGACGATCTCGGTCGGGATCGGCCAGGGGCCGATCCTGGTGACGCCGATCCAGATGGCGGTGGCGTACGCCGCTCTCGTGAACGGCGGCAAGC
>Ga0335070_10004817_pt1 | contig 15820 bp, 11 predicted proteins | sample Lox_Sample_13_FD_206722 | JGI IMG/M metagenome (GOLD analysis project Ga0335070, IMG submission 206722) | Soil microbial communities from Loxahatchee National Wildlife Refuge, Florida, United States - Lox_Sample_1.3 | ecosystem: Environmental > Terrestrial > Soil > Wetlands | place: USA... | reverse complement strand
TGGTCGGCTACGAGATGCTCACCGGCAGGCCGCCGTTCGCCGGCCACACGCCCTTTGCGGTCGTGGCGGCGCACCAGACGCAGGCCCCGGTCGCGCCGCGCGAGCTGCGCGCCGAGATCCCCGCGGAGGTGTCCGCGGCGATCCTGACGGCGCTGGCGAAAGACCCCGTGGCCCGCTTCCAGACGGCGGCGGACTTCCGGGACGCGCTACCGGGACCCGCCGAGCCGCTGCCGCTCGGGCGCCGCTCGGGACTCCGCGCGCTGGCCGCGGGCTTCGCGGCGCTGGCCGGGTTCCGGCGCCGGCGTCCGTGACGCCCGGGGCGCCGGGTCCTTGCGGCGGCGCGACGGCGCAGCGACCTTAGCGCCGCTAAGGCCGGGAGTGCCGGTGCCGCGCGACGTCGTGTCGCTGGTACAGAGCAGTCTGGGTGATCGCTACACGGTCGAACGGGAGATCGCGCGCGGCGGGGCCGCGCGCATTTTTCTCGCCCGCGACCGGGCCGGCACGCGTGTGGCCCTCAAGGTGCTGCACCCCGAGCTCACCGTCTCCCTCACCGCCGACCGGTTCCTGCGCGAGATCAGCGTCCTCGCGAACATTCAGCACCCACGGATCTCGCGGCTCCTCGACTACGGGGAGCGTGAGTGGCTGGTCTACTACGTGATGGAATTCGTCGAGGGCCCGACGCTGCGGGAGTACCTGGAGCACGTGATCCGGGCCCCGATCAAGGACACCGTCGTCGGCACGTGCCAGGTGCTGGAGGCCCTGCAGTACGCGCACGAGCACGGCGTGGTGCACCGCGACGTGAAGCCCGAGAACATCAAGCTCTCTCCCGCCGGCGCGGTGCTGATGGACTTCGGCATCGCCAAGGCGTTCGCCGCCTCGGGCACCAGCCGCCTGACGCGGTCCGGGTTCACCGTCGGGACGTCCGCCTACATGAGCCCCGAGCAGGTGACCGGCGACCGGGACATCGACCACCGGGCCGACCTGTACTCGCTCGGCTGCGTGATCTACGAGTGCCTGGCGGGGGAGCCGCCGTTCGTGCACCTCGACGACCGCACGATTCTCGGGATGCATCAGCGCGCCCCGGTCCCCGACGTGCGCAAGAAGCGGCGCGACGCTCCCGTCAAGCTGGCGAAGCTGGTGTCGCGCGCCCTCGCCAAGAATCCCGACGACCGCTGGCAGTCCGCAGCGGAGATGCGGGATGCCCTCGAGTCGTGCCCGCCGGCGTGAGGGCCGTTCGCGCCCCGCGTCCGTCCCTCCCCCCCTCCCCGCATCGCCCAGCACCCCGGCCGCGCTACCTCCGCGGACGCGCCGTCGTTAGCTTGCCCGCATTCCCCTCATGCCGCGTGGAGTCGTGCGGAGGAGCCGCATATGGGCAGGAAACTCCCCTGGGTGGTGGCCGGTGTCGCGGTGCTCGCCGCGGTTCTGGTGGCGCTCACCGCCCGTACCGGCTCCGCGGGCGGTCATCCCACGCCGCGGCCCGGGATCACCGGGGCGGCGGTGCTCGCCGCCTCGACGTTCGGGCAGGACGAACGACTGGTGCGGGCCTACACCGCGGCGCGCGTCATGCCGGAGGTGTTCGACGGGCTCCACTGCTATTGCGAGTGCAAGAAGAACTTCGGGCACAGATCGCTGCTGACCTGCTTCGAGTCCGAGCACGGCGCCTCGTGCGACATCTGCCTCGAGGAGGCCGCGATGGCCGCCGAGATGCACACCGCGGGCTCGAGCCTCGACGAGATCCGGCGCGCCATCGACGCGCGCTTCAAGACCGGTGCCTGACGGGTCGGGTATGCGACGTGCGGGCCGCGCGCCGGACGATCGCGGCGACCTGTCAGCCTCGCTCCGGCGCTAGCGCCCCGCCTCGAACACGCCGCTCCGCGCCTCGAGGCGGCGGCGCGGCAACCCCGAGAAGCGGATAAGCAGGCGGCGGAACCCTTGCGCCAGCGCGTCGCCGATGTTGCCGGTGTGCGAGATCGCCGGCCCGACGTCGCCGGTCAGCCAGCGCTCCACTTCCGCCAGCTCCGATTCCGACAGCGACTCGACCTCCAGCGTCGCGACGTAGTAGTACCGCGTCCCCGAGCCCGGGGGCGGGAGCAGGTCCACGTGGAAGGGCACGGCCAGGGCTCGGCTTACGGCGTCGGCCTGGGTGAAGTGCTCGATGGTGCCGGTGGAGCGGATCAGGTCATACTCGCCCGTCAGCGCGTCGAGGCGCACGAAGTTGTCCCACTCCGCGTCGCTCGCGAGGTGGTCGAACAGCGCCGCCTGGCGCCATAGCTCGAGCCGGAAATGGTAATGGACCGGGAATCCGTTCCTGAGTGCGCCGTCGAAGACGCGATCGTCCAGCAGGTGCTCAGCGCGCACGACCGGCGTGTCGAGCGCCACCGCGGGAACGGGCGCGAGGCGGACGGTGAGCCTGGGCGCGGCCGGGGGCGCCCGCTCGCGAACCTCCTGAGCGCGGACTGCGGGGCCGACGCTCAGGATGGCGAGGAGCAGCAGCCCGGCCCGGTTCACCCCCTAGAAGCGCCGTCCCATCCGCACGGTGAAGGTCACCGAGCGGTCGGCGCGATCCAGCGGTTTGGCGAGGTAGAACCCCAGCGGCCCGAAGTCGAGCCCGAGCCCGACATCCGTCTTGAAGGTGTTGATCGCCGGCAGCTGGTCCGCGGGGATGACGTCGGGCCCGACGCTGCCGTTGCGGGCGACCGACCAGGCGCGCCCGGCGTCCACGAACACGACCAGGTCGGGCCCGCTCACGTGGAACGGCTCGTAGTGCTCGTCGCCGGCGTCGCCCCAGTCGCTCGCCCACTCCGGCCCGAAATCGAAGCCCAGGTGCGTCCGGAACTCCGCCTGCGCGACCAGCGCGCGATCGCACAGCGCCGGCTGGCCCGGCAGGCCGCTCCCGCCGCACGAGAACTGGCGGAACGAGTAGCCCGGCAGCGGATCGGGGTAGCCGAGCTCGAGGCGCCGCTGCAGCGGCAGCGGGCCGCCGCCGACCCACCCGCCGCCCGCCAGGCGCAGGTTCAGCCGCCCGCTCGGCGAGAGGCGGAGGTAGGAGCGGGCGTCGAATGCGACCCGCTGGAAATCCAGCTTGCCGTTGACGATGGCGGGGTCCGCGCACGGCACGGTGACGCAGACCAGCATCGGGTTCGTCGTGCCGGTGACGTCGTGCCCGCGGCCGCTCTCGAACTCACCGGTGACCAGCCAGCCTGCGGTGGGCGTGCCGCGGTCGTTGCGCGTGTCGAAGCGGAACGAGCCGATCGCGGACCGGTAGGCGCCGTCCGTGATGCTGGGGTTGGGCCGCCATTCCTCGTCGGTGCGGAACAGGGTCCAGGGGCTGCGCGCGACGAGCGACGCTTCGCGCTGGTCCCGGTACTCGGCGGTGAACGACGTCTGGCGCGACAGCCGGAGCGTCGCGTACGCGGCGCCGCCCTGGCGCCGATAGTAGTCGCGGTAGTCGCGGTGCAGCAGGAATGACGCCCAGCCCACCTCGAAGTCCTTGAGGGGCCAGTTTTCGACGGGCGCGACCTCGTCCCAGCCGCGGATGCCCACCCCCAGGTTCTGGTAGGGGCCGCCGAACACCACCTCGCCGCGCGCGCGGTAGCCCACGTCGCCACCGTTGATCGAGATGTCGGTCGTGCGGAAGATGGCCGCCGCCTCCGCCTGCAGACGCACCTCGTCGGACATCCGCAGATCGGCGCGCGGTCCGAACAGGATCGGCAGTCCCTCGACCCGGTTGTAGGTCCCGCCGAGCGCCAGCAGCACGCCGGTCTCGCTCCCGCGCTCGGAGCTCCAGTCGCGCTGGCGGATCCAGCGCGGGATCGGCGAGTTCTCGGGCGCGTAGACCAGCCGGTCGCCCGAGCGCCGGTAGCGCAGCGGATCGCGATAGGCGCGGATCTCCCCCGAGATGCTCGCGTTGTCGGCGCCCTGGATCGTGCCCCCCACGACCACCACCTCGCCGCCGACGACCGCGCCGGGCTCGAACTCCACGTCGCCGTTGATCACGGCCAGCGAGCCGCTGATGCGGCCGCCGACCACCACCGGCCCACCGAGCACGGCGACGTCGCCGTCGATGCCGCGCGCGGTCGGGATCCGCGTCGAGCCGGAGAAGCGGACCGTGCTTTCGCTGTTGAAGAGACGGACCACGTCGTCGGCCACGTCGCGCGGCAGCTGCCGCATGGCGAGCCGCTGCGCCGCCCCCGGCCGCGAGGGCCGGATCGTGATCGTGGTGATCGTGGTGTCCTGCGCCCAGCCGCGGGTCGCCGCCGCCACCAGCAGAAGTGCAATCGCCGCCTTGGTCATACGGTGCTCCTCAGGGGTGCCCGGGAGCGGAAAAGGCACGGCATGTGCCGCCGGTCACCTTTCACCTAACCCAATATCTCTGTGCAACTTGCCGTCTGGCAACTGACTCAGCGACAAGGCGCTGTCCTTTACCTTCATCATCGAGAGCGTGTCCGAATGACACGTTACGACAGTCCTTCGATGCCGAGCCGTTTCATCCTCCTATAGAGGTTGGCGCGGTCGGTCGAGAGGCGGCGCGCCGCTTCGGCCACGCTGCCCCCGGCCGCCGAGAGCGCCCGCGTGATCAGCGTCTTCTCGAAGCGGTCCAACTCCTCGGTGAGTCCCAGTTGCGGGCCGGCCGGGCCGGGGAGCGGCGGGGCGCCCCCGCCGTCGCCGGCCGGCAGCGCGCTCACGACGTCCTCGGCCGTGATAGCGGGGTGCGGCGAGAGGATGATGAGCCGCTCGACGATGTTCGCCAGCTCGCGCACGTTGCCGGGCCAGGGATGGCGCACCAGCAGCTCCATCGCCTCGGGTGTGACGACGGCCGCGGCGCGCCCGATGCGCCGGGTCACGAGCAAGGTGAAGTGCGCCACCAGCTCCGGGATGTCGCCGGGCCGCTCGCGCAGCGGCGCGATGGCGATCGGGAAGACGTTGAGCCGGTAGAGCAGGTCGTCGCGGAAGCCGCCGTCCTTCGCCGCGCGCGTGAGGTCCTTGTTGGTGGCGGAGACGAGCCGGACGTCCACGGGGATCGGCTTGCCGCCGCCGACGCGCTCGACTTCGCCGGCCTCGAGCGCGCGCAGCAGCTTGGCCTGGGCCTCCGCGGAGAGGTCGCCCACCTCGTCGAGGAAGAGGGTGCCGCCGTCCGCCTGCTCGAAGCGCCCGATGCGGCGCTCGGTGGCGCCAGTGAACGACCCCTTCTCGTGGCCGAACATCTCGGACTCGACCAGCTCGCGCGGGATCGCGGCGCAGTTGACGCGGACGAACGGCGCGTCGGCGCGCGGACTCGCGGCATGGATCGCGCCGGCGACGACCTCCTTCCCGGTCCCCGACTCGCCCCAGATCAGCACGCGCGCCTCGGTCGGCGCCACGCGCGCGATCAGCGAGCGCAGCTCGGCGATCTGGGGGCTCGAGCCGACGAGGGTCGTGGTCGGGCCGAGGGCCTCGCGCAGCGTGGACGCCTCGGCGCGGGCGCGGGCGAGCTCGAGCGCGGAGCGGAGGGTGAGCAGGACCGCCTCCGGGGCGAGCGGCTTCTCGAGGAAGTGGTACGCCCCGAGCTTGGTGGCCTTCACCGCGTCCGAGAGCCCAGCGCGCCCGCTCATCATGATCACCGGCACACCGGGCGCGTCCGCGCCAAGTCGCTCCAGCGTCTCGAGCCCGTCCGGGCCGCCCGGCATCGACAGGTCGAGGAACACGGCGTCGGGCCGGCGGCGCCCCACCGCGGCGATCGCCTCGGTGCCCGACGCGGCCTCCGCGGCCTGGTAGCCGTCGGCCGCGAGCAGCGCGCAGAGCATGCGGCGCAGGTTGGCCTCGTCGTCCACCACGAGCACTTGCGGGTGCCGGGTCATACGGCCGCCCCCGCCGGCAGCGGCAGGGTGACGGTGAAGGCCGTTCCGCGGCCGGGCTCGCTCGCCACGGCCACTGAGCCGCCGTGGTCGTGGATTGTCTGGCGGACCAGCGCGAGGCCGAGCCCGGTGCCGTGCTTCTTGGTGGTGAAGTAGGGCTCGAAGACACGTTTGAGCTGGTCGGGGGGAATGCCCACGCCCGTGTCCGCGATGACGACCTCGACGGCCGGCGCGTGGCCGTTGGCCACCGCTCGCAGGGTCACGGTGATCGCCGGCTTGCCCGCCTCCGCGCGCCCGGCCTCACACGCGTCGCAGGCGTTGAGGATCAGGTTGTGGAAGGCGCGCCGCAGCGGCTCGTAGTGCCCGCTCACCAGCGGCAGGCCCGGCTGCCGCTCGATGTTCGCCGTGAGCGCGGGTGGCACGGTGCCCTTCACCAGCGATTCCACGAGCTCGCCGAGATCCACGGGCGCGGGCGGGCCCTCGGGGAGGCGGCCCAGGGTGGCGAAATCGCGGGCCATCTGCTCGATGCGCGCGCTCTCCCCGTCGATGATCTCGAGCAGCTCCTTCTCGTCGGGCCGGGCGTTCTGCTCCAGCCGCGCCACGGCGAAGCGCAGCGGGGTGAGCGGGTTCTTCAGCTCGTGCGCGACCTGGCGCGCCATGTCGCGGAAGGTCCGGAGCTGCGCCGCCTCCACCTCGCGCGCCCGGGCGGTCGCGAGCTCGCCGGCCATCGTGCGGAACGCGCCCCGCAGGACCTCGAACTCCGGCGCCCCCTTGGCGGGTGGGGCATCCGGCAGCGGCTCCCCGCGCGTGAGGCGGCCGGTCCAGGCGATCAGCTCGTCGATGGGGCGCGAGAGCTGCCGCGACAAGTGGCCGGCCAGGCGGACCGTGCCCAGGAAGACGAGTGCGACGAGGGCCGCGGTGAAGCCGACGAGGACCGGCGTCAGGGAGTCGCGGACGAACTGGCTCTTCCGGGCCATCGTCAGCGAATTGCTGAGCTCGTCTGTATGGCGCCGCAAGGCTTCGCGAACGGCGGGCGTCTGAGGCTGTCGCGCGAGCGCGCGCTGGGCCTCCAGCCAGGTGGAAGCCGCGCGATCCCACGCGGCCACTCCGCCGATCGGCGCGGTGAAGGGCGGCGCCAGCAGCGCCATCGCGACCCCGGCGGCGGCGGGGATGCACGCCGCCACGACCAGCCAGACGAAGATGCGCCTGCGGAACGCCAGGGCCACGGGCCTAACTTGGGGCTAAGTCCGGCAAGGCTCAAGACATGGAGAGCGAAGAGGGCAGTGGAGTTGCCAGACGGCAAGTCGGCAGTGGCTACAAGACGTGAGATGCCAGTGGGCGGGACTGGCCGCCGTGTCCGAGTCCCGACTCGCCGGCCTCTGCCGACTGGTCGGCCGTCCGACCGCTGGCAGCTGGGAACCACTGACGGCTTGGCGTCTGGCAACTGCTCTGATTCCTGCCACTTACGACTGATATCCCGAGATAGCGAAACTGGCCCCCCATCCAGCGGATAGCTAAGTTTGATGGCTGGCAAGTGTAGGGGGTCGTACCTGCCTTCGATGCATCTGGCGGACGTGTTCGACGCCGCCGTGACGCGGGATCCTGACCGGCCGTTCCTGATCGCCGGCGAACGGCGCGCCACGTACGGCCAGGTCGGCCGCGAGGTCGGCGCGTTGGCGGCGGCCCTGGCCGATCTTGGCATAGAGGCGGGCGATCGGATCGCGGTCAACCTCCCCAACCAGCCGGAATGGGTCGCCACGGCGTTGGCGGCAGCGCGCCTCGGTGCGGTGCTGGTCCCGCTGAATCCGGGCCTCGGGCATCACGAGTTCAGCTACCAGCTCCGTCACGCCGAGGCCTCGGTGGTCGTGAGCGCCGAGAGCTACGAGGGGCGTGACTTCGTCGAGCTGTTCGACGAGCTGGTGGGGGAGTTGCCCGATCTCCAGTACTTCGTCGCCATCGGCAGCGGCGACTACTGGTACGACGACCGGGTCGTTCCCTACCGCGACCTCGTGTCGCGCGGCGCGCAGCTGGCCGCGCCGGGCCCGCCGCGGGACGTGGAGGCGACCGCCGCGATCCTCTACACGTCCGGGACGATGGGCAAGCCGAAAGGCGTCTGCCTGTCGCACCGCAACCTCGTGGCCACGGCGGCGGCGACGGGGGAGGCGCTCGGCGTCACGCCCGCCGACGTCGTGCTGCTCGCGGTGCCGCTCTTCACGGTCTTCGGCGCCAGCGTGCTGGCCGGCGCGATCGCGACGGGTGCGAGCGTGGTGCTGGCCGAGCGGTTCGAGGCCGCGGAGACCGCGGCGCTGATGGCGCGGGAGCGGGTGACCGTGTGCCACGGCGTGCCGACGATGTTCCACCTGCTGGTGCGCGAGCCGGGCTTCACGCGCGAGCGCCTGCCGGCGCTCCGGACCGGCATCATCGCCGGGAGCCCGGTGGCGCCGGACCTCGTGCAGACGGTCCGGCGCACCTGCAACGTGGAGATCGCGTACGGCCTGACCGAGACCGGCCCGACGGTCTCGATCACCCGGCCGGACGATCCCCCGGCTCGCCGCGTCGAGACCGTGGGGCGGCCGCTGCCGGGAGTGGAGCTGCGGATCGTGGACCTGGGCACCGGCGAGCTGCACGGCCGGGAGGCGGTGGGGGAGTTGGCGGTGAAGGGGCCGATCGTGATGTCGGGCTACTACCGGATGCCGGCGGAGACGCGCCGCAGCTTCACGCCCGAGGGATACTTCCTGACCGGGGACCTGGCGATGCTGGAGGACGACGGGTACGTGCGCATCGTCGGGCGCCGGAAGGAGATGATCATCCGGGGCGGCCACAACATCTACCCGCGCGAAGTGGAAGACGTGGTGCGCGCGCATCCTGCGGTCGAGGACGTCTGCGTGGTCGGGATCCCCCACGAGATCCTCGGCGAGCAGGTCTGCGCGTGCGTGGTACCGGTCGAGGGCGCCATCGTCCGGGGCGAGGACATCACCGAGTTCGTCCGGGAGCAGATGGCCGACTACAAGGTGCCCGACCTGGTGCGGTTCTTCGACGCCCTTCCCATGACGCCGAGCGGGAAGGTGAAGCGTCGCGAGCTGGCGCAGGTCGTCGCGCTCGAACACACAGCTACCTGAAGGAGTCCATGACCTTTCCGACCCCGCGCCCGGCGAGCAAGCAGCCGCCGGCGCATGCGCCGAACGCGGCGCTGCTGATCGACTTCGACAACGTGACGATGGGCATCCGCTCCGACCTCCAGGTCGAGCTGCGGAAGCTGATGGACTCGGACATCATCCGGGGGAAGGTGGCCGTCCAGCGGGCCTATGCCGACTGGCGGCGCTATCCGCAGTACATCGTGCCGCTGTCGGAGGCGTCGATCGACTTGATCTTCGCGCCCGCGTTCGGCTCGAACAAGAAGAACGCCACCGACATCCGGCTGGCCATCGATGCGGTGGAGCTGGTCTTCACCCGGCCCGAGATCGGGACGATCATCCTGCTGTCGGGCGACTCCGACTTCTCCTCGCTGGTCATCAAGCTGAAGGAGTACGGGAAGTACATCATCGGCGTGGGGATCCGCGAGTCGGCCTCCGACCTGCTGATCCAGAACTGCGACGAGTACTACTCGTACAACGAGCTGGCCGGCCTCGCCCGGGCGGGCGAGGAGGAGGGCGTACGGCGCGATCCCTGGGAGCTGGTGGTGGACGCCGTGCTGGAGATGAAGAAGCGCGGCGACGTGATGCGCTCCGACCGGCTCAAGCAGGTGATGCAGGAGATCGACGCGTCGTTCGACGAGAAGAACGTCGGGATGAACCGGTTCTCCAAGTTCGTGGACGAGGCGAAGCGGAAGGGGCTCCTGACCGCGACCAAGCTGGAGAACGGCCAGTACGAGATCGATCTCGGCTCGTCCGCGCCGGGCGGCGAGCGGGCGCTGCCGCCGATCCCGGGCGGGGCCGACGAGCGCCGCGGGCGCGAGCGCGCGGCCCACGACCAGGCCAAGTCCTCCGGAGAGCCCCGGGGGCGCGGCCGCCGCGGCGGCCGGGGCGGAGGGCGAGGCGCGGCCGCGGAGGCGGCGCACGCGCCTGCACCGGCCGCGGGAGGCGGAGCGGCCGGGGCGATGCCCGACCTTTCGCTGGCGGAGGCGTTCGACCTGCTGAAGCGCGTGCTGCGTGAGATGGGCGCGCTCGGGCCGTCGGTCGTGGGCGAGGACCCGGTGCGGGAGCGCATGGCCGAATTGCACGGCAACGCGCAGGACCCGCTCTTTCACCGGCCGCGGTTCGGGCGCCTGCTGCGTCAGGCCCAGGACGCCGGCATCGTGGACCTGTCGAAGAACGAGCGCGGCTTCGAGATGGCGCTGCGCGCCGAGGCCGGACCGCCGGCGGCCGAGCCGCAGCCGGAGCGCGCCAGCGAGGAATCGCGGGCACGTCGCGGCCGCCGCGGTGGACGTGGCCGGGGCGAACGGCGGGAAATGCTGCATGCGCCGGATGCGGAGCCGGCTGAGGCGCCGCCCGAGCCCGAGGAAGTGCAGCCCATCGCGGCTCCGGCTCCACCGGCGGCGCACGTCGTCAAGCACGGACTCCTGTTCCGCAGGAAGTCCGGCGGTCCCGCGGTGCCGCCCGGCGGCGTGCCGCTGGTGGGCGTCGTGGAGATCGACGAGCCCGAGAAGCCGAAGGAGAAGCCGCGCCGTCGGTCGCGCGCCGGCGGCACCCGCCGCGCCGGCGGGCGCCCGCGCGGTAAGAAGACCGAGGAGCCGTCCTCCGAGTCGTGACGCCGCGGCCGCTCCCGCTCCGCTTCTACAGGCGGGACACCGTCCAGGTCGCGAAGGCGTTGCTCGGGCAACTGCTGGTCTCGACGGTCGGGGGCCGGCGCTGCGTCGCGCGCATCGTGGAGACGGAAGCGTACGTCGGGCCGCACGACCCGGCGTGTCATGCCGCGCTCTGGCGTCGGACGCCGCGCAACGAGGTGCTGTACGGCGAGCCCGGGCTGGCCTACGTGTACTTCACCTACGGCATGCACTGGTGCGTCAACGTGGTGACGGAGCGCGAGGGGTTCCCCGCCGCCGTCCTGCTCCGTGCGCTGGAGCCCTTGGAGGGGCTCGCGACGATGCGGCGCCGCCGGCGCGTGAGCGAGGGCCCGTCACTCGCGGCCGGGCCGGCGCGGCTCACGCAGGCGCTCGGGATCGACCGGCGGCTCAACGGCCACCGGCTCACGGAGGCGCCCCTGTGGATCGCGGCCGGCAAGCGCGTCGCGCGGGCGCAGACGGTGGTGGGTCCCCGGATCGGGATCCGGGTCGCGGCGGACTGGCCGCTCCGGTTCTACGTGAAGGACAATCCCTGCGTGAGCCGGAAGCGCTAGGGCCCTCCAACGCGAGGCGCGGCCGCCCCATACAGGATCGCGTTGGTCAGCAGCTTGAAGGTCGCGTTCGTCTGCCCGCGGTGCTGCGGCCGGAATCCGAACAGGATCGCGCGCCCGTGGCCCCCCGCGCCCGGCGCCTCCATCAGCGCCGGGTGCCCCTCGAGCGCCTCGACGCCCTCCACGTAGCCCGAGAGGAGCGGGTTCCTGCCGCGCGGATAGGCGGCGACCACGCGGTCCCCGGCGACGGAATCCAGGATCGGGGTCTGGATGAAGTAGACGGCCGTCACGGAGTCCATCCCCGACGCGATGGCATCGCTGCGGTCGATCTCGGCCTCGAAGATGGAGCCGGGTGCGGAGAAGCCCGAGGCATTCTGCGGTTGCGCCCCCGCCCCCGCCCCCCGTCGAGCGACGCCGGCCACGCGCCCCGGCACTCCGAGATCGCTCACCGCATAGGCCGCAGCCTCTCCCAGGGCGATGACCGTGCCGCCCGCGTCGAGGAACGTGCGCAGGCTTGCGGCACCCTCCGTGCCGAGGCCGCCCGTGTACTCGGGCGGAGCGGAGCCCGCCGGCCGCCCGTTCCGGATCGCCCCTGCCGCCTCCGACGGGAGGAGCACGACGTCGAACCGCGACGCGAGACCACCTGCCCGGACCATGCTGTCGGTGAGCGTCACGTACGGTATCGCCAGGCGCTCCAGGACCCAGCGTGTCCACCCCTCGTCCATGTTGGCGTTCCATGAGCGGTACAGCGCGAGGCGCGGCGGGCGGCTGATGGTCGGCGCCTCCGGCCAGGCGGGGAGCCGCGGCACGGCGACGCCGGTGAAGCCGAGTGTGCGGGCCGCGGAGTCGAGGACCGCGCGTGCGTTGCGTCCGCGGACCGCGACGGTGCCGGCCGGCCAACGGCGGCCTCCCGCGTCGAAGGGAGCCGGCGCGATCGTGACCGCGGCCCCGGCCGCCAGCGCCCGCCACACCGCGGTCGCCTCACCGTTGGAGGTGTTGGAGAGGAGCACGACGGAGCCGGTCCCCGTTATCCCTCCCGGCGCGACTGCGACCGAGTCCACCCGCTCGAGATCGCCCTCGACCGGCGTGCCGATCGCGTCCACCGTGACGCCCATCTGCAGGGGCAGCGTCCAGCCGGTCACATCGTAGGGCGGGAGAGCCGGGCCGCCGGGATAGGCGAAGCGCGCCAGGTAGACCTGCCTCTCCACCAGGTCCTTCACGTGCGCGCGGAACGGCTGCGCCAGTGGGATCACCAGGGTGCCCGCCGGATAAGGTCTGCCCTCGGCAACGAACGGCGCGCGGGCCCGGCGGATCTCGATCCCGTCAGCGATCAGCAGGTTGGCGAACTGCGCGCGGGCCCCCTCGTCGCGCTGACGCGGTGGGATCAGGTAGGCCGCCGGCGGGTCCCGGTCGCCGGCCTCGATGGCCCTGCGCCCGAGCTTCACGAACCGCGATACGAACGCCGAGTGGTCTCGGGCCGCGAGCCGCACCAGCGCTTCGGAGGTCACCAGCTCGTAGTTGACGATGTCCCGCAGCCGCCACCATCCGCCCGGCCACGGCGACGGGTAGTTCACGCCGCGCTCGGGCTGCCGCAGCGCCGCTGGGGCGAGCCGCACCGGGGAGGCGATCCGCGCGCTCGCGGCCTCGGTCAGGATCCCGATCATGTTGTGCCGCGCCGGCACCGTGCGATTGCCGCCGTGCCACCACAGGTCGAAATCGATCTGGTGCGCGACGCCGGTGTAGCCGCTGTCCGCGAGCGCGCCGGCCATCACGGCGCCCACCTCGTTCGTCGCCGAGACGAGCATCCCGTCGAGGTTGGGGTTCACCGGGTCGGCGAACGGCGGCACGAACATCCGCGCGCCGTTGCCTCCCATCTGGTGGACGTCGTACACCACCTCGGGGAACCAGTCGTGGTACAGCACCCGCGTCAGGTACCGCGTCTCCGGCTGCGTGAGCATGTACCAGTCGCGGTTGTCGTCGTGGCCGATGTAGGGGTGGAAGAGCCACGGGGGCGACGTGCCGTCGTACGGCGTCCCACGCATGCGGCGGTACCAGTCCGTGACGATGTCGATCCCGTCCGGGTTCGCGGAGGGCACCAGGAGCACGACGACGCGCCTGAGGAGCGCCGCCTCGGCCGTGTCCGTGACCAGCCGCCAGGCCAGCTCCATCGCCATCTGGCTCGCCGCGATCTCGGTGGAATGGATGGAGCAGGAGATCAGCACGACCGCCGGCTGGGACGCGACCAGCGGCTCCTCCGCGCCCGGGCCGAGCGTCCGCGGGTCGGCGAGGCGCCGCTGCGCCGCCATCAACTCGGCGCGCCGCGCCAGGTTGACCGAATCGCTGATGGTGACCAGCAGGTAGGGTCGGCCCTGCGTGGTGGCCCCGAGCGTGTCCACGCGGACGCGGGGCGAGGCCGCCGCGAGCCGCGCGAAGTACCCGCCGATCTGTCCCCAGTCGGCGAGCATCGAGTCGACCCCCACCCGGAACCCCAGCACCGACTCGGGCGTGGGGACTTGGGCCGTCAGTTGCCAGGGCAGCAGACACAATAGCAGTGCCGCCCGCACGCCCCAGCCTGTTCGACAGTCCGACGACTTGCCTCTGGTAACCACTGCGCAACTTGCCGTCTGGGAACTCATCTGAGTACTCCCACCTTCTTTCCTGCTTTCTTGAACGCGTCCACCGCCATCTCGAGATGCTCGCGCGTGTGTGCGGCCGACACCTGGCACCGCACCCGCGCCTGTCCCTGCGGCACGACGGGGTACCCGAACCCCGTCACGAACACCCCTTCCGCGAGCAGCGCGTCGCTCATCCGGATCGCCAGCGCCGTCTCGCCGAGGATGACCGGGATGATGGGCGTCTCGCCCTCCAGCGGCTTGAAGCCCGCCTCCCTGAGCGCGGAGCGGAACCAGCGTGCGTTCTCGTGCAGGCGTGCGACCCGATCGGGGTGCGCCCGCAGCACGCGGACGGCGGCCAGGGCGCTGGCCGCCACGGTCGGCGGCAGCGCGTTGGAGAAGAGCTGCGGGCGGGAGCGCTGCGTCAGGTAGTCGCACAACGCGTGGCTCGACGCCGTGAAACCGCCGGCCGCTCCGCCGAGCGCCTTCCCGAGCGTGCTGGTGATGATGTCCACTGCGCCCATCACGCCGGCGTGCTCGTGGCTGCCGCGGCCCGTCCGCCCCATCACGCCGGTGGCGTGGGAATCGTCGACGGCGACGACGGCGTCGTGCCGCTGCGCCAGCTCGCAGATGTCCGCGAGCCGGGCGACGTCGCCCTCCATCGAGAAGACGCCGTCGGTGAAGATGAGCCGGGTGCGCGCGGCCTTCGCGTCCTTGAGCTTCTGCTCGAGGTCCGCCATGTCGGAATGCCGGTAGACCAGCGACTGGCAGTGGCCGATCTGCCGCGCGAGGCGGACCGAGTCGATGATCGAGGCGTGGTTCAGCTGGTCGGAGATGACGGCGTCGTGCTCGCCCAGGATGGTGGGGCAGAGTCCTTCGTTGGCGTTCCAGCACGAGACGTAGGTCAGCGCCTCCTCGGTCCCGGCCAGCGCCGCGAGCGCCTGCTCCAGCTCGCGGTGCACCGTGAACGTCCCGCAGATGAACCTGACGGAGCCGGTGCCCGCGCCGTACTTGTCGAGGGCGGCCTTGCCGGCGGCGACCACGTCGGGGTGGTCGCACAGGCCGAGATAGTTGTTGGAGGAGAGGATCACGACGTCGCCGCGGCCTTCCATCACCGTGCGGGCGCTCTGCGGGGCGTCGAGGTAGTTGAGGCGCTTGTAGACCCCGCTCTGCTTGAAGTCGTCCAGCTCCGCCTGGAGGCGGGCGACGAGGGTCCCGGCGGTCATAGGCTCACGATCCGATGTCCAGGATGACCTTGCCCGCGTCGCCGCACCGGATGGCGGCGATCGCGTCGTCGATCTTCTCGAGCGGGAAACGGTGCGTGATGACGGGGCGCGGGTCGAACTGGCCGGAGCGCAGGAACCGCTGCATCAGGTGCCAGGTCTCGTACATCTTGCGGCCGATGACGCCGTAGATCGTGATCCCCTTGAAGACGATCTCGTTCGCGAAGTCGATCGGGACGTCGCCGTCCGGGATGCCGAGCAGGTGCACCCGGCCGCCCGGCCGCACCAGCTTGAAGCCCGAGTGCAGCGCCGCCGGCGCGCCCGACATCTCGCACACGAGGTCCGCGCCGTCGCCCTTCGACAGCTCCCGCACGGCGGCGTCCACGTTGTCCGTCTTCGGGTTGAGGGCGCGGCTGGCACCCATCTTCCGCGCCAGGGCGAGGCGCTTCTCGTTCACGTCCACCGCGATCACCGCCGCGGCCCCGGCTGCCTTCGCGATCCCCACCGCGAAGCAGCCGATCGGTCCGCACCCGAGGATCAGCACCACGCTCCCGGACACGTCGGTGCTGAGGACGGTGTGGAAGGCGTTCCCCATCGGGTCCATGATGGCCCCGATCTCCGCGGGGATGCCGTCGAGCCGCATCACGTTGCCCGCGGGCATCGCGTGGTACTCGGCGAACGCGCCGTTCCGGTCGACCCCGATGATCGAGGTGCGCTGGCAGACGTGCCCGTTCCCGGTGCGGCACTGCAGGCAGTGCCCGCAGACGATGTGCCCCTCCGCGGTCACGAGCTCGCCCGGCTTGAAGTCCTCGTGCACTTC
>Ga0335070_10004816_pt1 | contig 15822 bp, 15 predicted proteins | sample Lox_Sample_13_FD_206722 | JGI IMG/M metagenome (GOLD analysis project Ga0335070, IMG submission 206722) | Soil microbial communities from Loxahatchee National Wildlife Refuge, Florida, United States - Lox_Sample_1.3 | ecosystem: Environmental > Terrestrial > Soil > Wetlands | place: USA... | reverse complement strand
ACAGGGCTTCGATCCGCTGATCGTGCTCGGAACCCATCCGGCGACGCTCGAAGTGCGCACCTATGTCGACGAGATTCTGATCCCGCGACTTGAGAACGACAAGCATATGACGGCGCAGATGTTCATCCGCGGCACGAATCTTCGCATCCCGATGACGTTCGAGCGCATCCAGCCTTACGTCTCGCCCAAGATCGAGCTTTCGGACCAGCGCCAGGAACTGGTCGATGTGCGCGTGCTTCCCATCATCTTCCGCTTCGACCGGCCAAAGAACGTCAGCATCTATCCGGGGCAGCTGGTCGACGTGTACATCAGCGCGAAATGAACAGTTACGCCGGTTCCCCTCCCCACGCCTCCTGATCGCTTCGCCGGCCGGTGTCTGATAAATAGGAACGAAACTGGGAGGTTGCGGATGTCCAAGACGAAGCGCTTTACGCGGCCTTCGATGCAGCCGCTGCTGGAGCCTTACGGTCTCGCGGAAGCCGTCCGTCACGGCGACACGCTGACGATCGCAGGCCAGACCGGCATCGATGCTTCGCAGCGGATCGTCGAAGGCGGATTGCAGGCGCAAGCTGCGCAGGCGTTCCGCAACATCCGCGAGATCATCGAGCTCGCGGGCGGCAGCATCGAGAATATCGTCCATCTGACCTGGTATCTCGCGTCGAACGAGCGCAGCTTCATGGAAGATGCGCTCGACGTCACGGCGGCGAGGAACGAGATCCTGCCGGGTGTCATCGCCGGCTCGACCGCCGTGCGTGTGGCGGAACTGCTGCTGCCGGAAATCCTCGTGGAAATTCAGACGGTGGCGGCGCTGTGAGCGCGCAAACAGCGGACGTCATCGTCATCGGCGCCGGCTTCGCGGGGCTGAAAGCGGCGACAGAGCTTGTCGGCATGGGACGCTCCGTCATCGTGCTCGAAGCCAACGAACGGGTCGGCGGACGCGTCAAGCGCGGCGAGGTTGGCGGGCATATCGCCGACTTCGGCGGACAATGGGTCGGCAAACATCACGACATGCTGCTCGCGGATGCCCGGCGCTTCGGCATCGAGACCTATCCGCAATACGAAACCGGCAAGACGGTGATGCAGCTTCTGGGCAAGCTCGTGCAGTTCACCGGCAATGTGCCCAAGATGCCGTTCCTTTCGCTTCTCGAACTCGCGCGCATCCAGAAGCGCTGGGATCGCGATATGGCTACGCTTCCTCCCCACGCGCCCTGGGAAGCGCCGAATGCGAAAGCCTGGGACAGCATCACGCTTGATACCTGGATCGAGCGCAATGTGCACACCAGGTCCGCTCGCCAGTTCGCACGCCTGGTGCCGCGCGGCGCATGGGCGGCCGATGCGCAACAGGTTTCGTATCTTTGGTTCCTCGATGCGCTGCGCAGCAATCGCGGTCTTGAATATCTGATGGCGGTGAAGGACGGCATGCTGGATGCGAAGTTCAAAGGCGGCATGCAGCAGATCGCACAGCGCCTCGCGGACACACTGGGCGACCGCCTCATCCCTTCCGCCGCTGCGCAGAGGATCGTGCAGGACAGCAGCGGCGTTCGGGTGACGACGCTCAAGGGCGAATTCGCCGCCCGCTTCGTGATCGTCACGGCGCCGCCGGCCGCCGCCGCACGCATCGCCTATGAGCCGCACCTGCCCTCGTCGCGCGACGGATTGCATCAGCGCATGCCGGCCGGCTCGATCATGAAGGCGCTGATCGTTTATGCGGAGCCGTTTTGGCGCCAGGAGGGCTTCTCGGGCCAGGTCGCCACCGACGACGATACGGTCGGCCTCGTCCTTGACGATGTGCGCGATGACGGCACGGCGGTGTTGCTGGCCTTCATCGAGGTCCGACACGCCGTCGAGCTCAGTGCCGCCAGCAAAGATGAGCGGCAGGAGAAAGTCGTCGCCTCGCTCGTCCGCTTCTTCGGTCCGAGGGCCCGCGACGTCATCGCCTATGACGACAACGACTGGACGGTCGAGCCTTACGCGCACGGCTATGTTTCCAGCATGCCGCCGGGCACCATGACGCGCTTTGGCAAAGCCCTGCGCGAGCCCTGCGGACGCATCCATTGGGCGGGCAGCGAGACTTCCGTGGAATGGGCCGGCTGTATCGAAGGCGCGATGCGCTCGGGCCTTCGCGCGGCGCAAGAGGTGGCGAAGCGTCACAACAGCTGACGCGGCTCTGCAACTTCGGCGAAAATGTCTTACATTGGACGGTGCAAGGTTCCGCTCCCCGCGCTTGTGATGAAACCGGGCTCCGGGCGGGGCCGTTTCGGCAACGGGAGGATGGACATGACTCGCGCGCGTGCAATCATCGGCACAAAGAAATACTCGGTCCGCATCGAAGCTGACGGCCATATGATGGCGGCGGACGAGCCGCCTTCGAACGGCGGCGCGGGCTCCGCTCCCGATCCCTACGAGCTCCTCCTCGCCTCGCTCGGCGCCTGCACGGCGATCACGCTGCGCATGTATGTCGAGCGCAAGGGCTGGAACGTGCGTGCAATCGGCGTCGATCTTCATTTCGTCCGAAAGGACAAGGAAGAACGGATCGACCGCACGGTCACGCTCGACGGCGAGTTGAGCGAAGAGCAGCGCGCCCGCATCGCGGAAATCGCCGAGAAGACGCCCGTCACGCTGACGCTGAAGCGCGGCCTTGCCATCAAGACCGACTTCGCGCCCGCGGGAACGGAGATCATGCCGGATCTGGACGAGCGCCTCGACGAAGCGCTGGAAGAAACGTTTCCCGCCAGCGACCCGCCGGCGGTGACGCTTTAGCAACCCAGGGGGCTGAGGAATGTTGACGAATTGCAATGAGCATTCAGACCCAGCATGCGCCCGGTATGTGGTCCCGGTCGTGGCATTTCCTGCGCAATGTCGTTGAGGAGTTCTCCGAGGACCGCATTCCCTCGGTCGCAGGATCCATCACTTTCTTCTTCCTCCTTGCGCTTTTCCCCGCCATTGCCTGCGTCGCATCGATCTACGGCATATTTGCGGATCGCAGCTCGATTTCGCATGTTCTCCGGCTCGTCTCGAGCTTCCTGCCGGGAGGCGCCGTGAACGTCCTGAGAAACGACTTCGTCCGGCTGGCGGCGAGGCCTGCGGAACGCTTCAGCCTCGGCTTCATGATCGCGCTCGCGCTTGCGATCTGGAGCGCGTCGGGCGGCATCAAGGCCCTGATCGAAGGCCTCAACATTGCCTACGAGACCCGCGAAACGCGCAGCTTTGTCCGTCTGACTCTGCACGCCCTCATGCTGACCACCATTGCCGTGATCTTCGGAGCCGTCGTTGTCGCGTTCGCGGTCATCGTGCCTCCCATCGTCGAGCATCTGCCGCCGGACAACTGGTTTGCGATTTCCTGCCGGATCCTTGTGTGGCCGATTGCCTTCTTCTGCTGTGCCGTCTTGTCGTCGCTCATCTATCACTACGGCCCCGATCGGTCGCGCACGGAATGGTGCTGGATCACGTGGGGCGGCGCGATCGCTTCCGCGGTGTGGATGGCCGGCACGTTCCTCTTCTCCTGGTATGTCGGCCGCTTCGGCCACTACGACGAGATGTACGGCAATCTCGGCTCGATCGTCGGCTTTCTCACCTGGATCTGGCTGTCGCTGCTCGTGCTGCTTCTGGGCGCAGAGATCAACGCCGAGATCAATCGCCGGCGCAGGTCTTGAGATCGCATTACCCCTTGGTCCAATAGTCCTTTGCGACCATTTCGCCGCCCGAAGGCTGGAGGGTTTTCCGGACGGACACCCTCCCCTATTATTGCGGGAGCCGTTCCTGCCAGGTGCGCCGCAATGAGCAGCCAGAGTTTCGTCGTTCCCCCCGAGATTTTCCTGAACACGGGGGCCATGCCCGGCAACGGGCCCATCCGATATGGCAGCGACGAGCACAAGCGCCTGTTCTGCAAGACGCTGCTCGACACGTTCAATCCCTACAGGCCCGCCGTCATCGACTGGCCGAAGCTCGATCAGGAAACGCAGAACCGCATCACCAGCCTGCCGATCTGGGACATCGCGGTGCAGACGGAAAACCGCGCCGGGCTCTACGTCGCAACCTATGCGGAAGGCATCACCGATCCGCTGCTCAAGAAGGCGGTCGAGCTCGACGGCCACGAAGAGCGCCGCCACCGCCATGTGCTGTCGCATCTCGTCGAGGCCTACGGAATCAAGCTGGCGCCGGAAGCCCCCTTCAAAAGGCCGAAGGATCCCGAATGGGCCTTCATGGTCACGGGCTACAGCGAGTGCATCGACAGCTTCTTCGCCTTCGGCCTGTTCGAAGCCGCAAAGAACACCGGCTATTTTCCGCCCGAGCTGATCGACACGTTCGAGCCGGTGATCCAGGAAGAAGGCCGGCACATCCTCTTCTTCGTGAACTGGGTCGCCTGGTGGCGCCGCAACATGCCCTTCTGGCGCAGGCCGTGGTTCGAGCTGAAAGTGCTCGGCGTCTGGGCGTTCCTGATCTACGAACGCATGGGCATCGCCTCGGACGTCTCGAACGGCCAGCAGGACAACAATTTCACGATGAACGGCGCGCAGCAGCTGGGCGCCGACATCGATATCGGCCAATTGCTCGACGTGTGCCTGAAGGAAAACGACCGCCGCCTCGGCATCTACGATCCGCGCCTCAAGCGGCCGCGTTTCGTGCCGTTCATGGCAAGGCTGGCGCGGCGTCTGATAGGCAAGCCGAAGGCCGCCGCCTGACGCCTTGCGCTTCGCCCTCGCGGGCCTATGCTTGCTGCGACACGCAATTGCCGAGGCCGATCCATGTCCGCGAAGAAGGGGCCGCTTGACGGCGTCACCATCCTCGACCTGACCGAATTCATCTTCGGTCCCTACGCGACGCAGACGCTCGGCGATCTCGGCGCCGATGTGATCAAGGTGGAAAATCCCACCGGCGACCGCCAGCGCCACGGCAGCAAGCACGCCAAAAGCGAAGACATGGGCGCCACCTTCATGACGCTCAACCGCAACAAGCGTTCGCTGGCGCTCGATCTGAAATCGGAGGAGGGCCGCGCCAGGCTGCGCGCGCTGATCCCGAAAGCGCAGGTCTTCATCCACAATGTGCGCGCCGACGCCATCGCGCGGCTCGGTTTCGATTACGAGTCCGTGGCGAAGCTCAATCCGTCCATCGTCTATGTGCATTGCGTCGGCTACGGCTCGGACGGTCCCTATGCCGGCCGGCAGGCCTTCGACGATCTCGTGCAGTCCGCGTCCGGCGCGGCCGATCTTCTGCCGCGCGTCGACGGCACGGACGACATGCGGCTGATGCCGTCCTTCCTGGCCGACAAGGTGTCGAGCCTGCATGCGATCTACGCGGTGTTGGCGGCGCTGTTTCATCGCGAACGCACCGGCGAAGGCCAGTTCGTCGAAGTGCCCATGCTCGAAAGCTTCACCAGCTTCATCATGGCCGAGCATCTTTACGGCGAGACTTTCGATCCGCCTGTCTCGCATGTCGGCCATACGCCGGCGCTGGCCAACGACCGTCGCCCGCTCGCGTCCAAAGACGGCCACATCGCCATCCAGCCCGTCAGCCGCGCCGCGGCGGCGAAGTTCCTGGAGCTCGGCGGCGTTCCCAACTTCTACGAAAGCGAGCGCTTCACCGGCGCCAAGGGCGGCAAGGGGAAAGTCGCCGTCTATTACGAGGCGCTGCGCGAAGCCGCCGCCGCGCACACGACGGAGGAGTGGCTGGCGCTCGGGGAGAAGCACAACATCCCGATCATGCGCGCCAACACGCTCGAAGAGGTGTTGCACGATCCGCATCTGACGGCCGTGAACTTCTTCCAGCGCCGCGAACACCCGACCGAAGGCACCTGGCTTGCCATGAAGCCGCCGGTCAAATTCGCCAGGACGCCCGCCTCCATCCGCCGCGACCCGCCCAGGATCGGGCAGAACAACGACGAGTTCTGATCTCCCCTGCTATCAGGGGAAAAATCAGGGGCGATTTTTTCTTCCCCGCGTTCGGAAATCCATCTGAGCCAACAACGAAAGGCCTTTCTTGCACTTCGGGCTCAAGAGCGACGGCAAAGATCAGGGGCAGCCAGGGTGGAAATCATCCGTGTACGTCCTTCCCGGCGCGAAGCGGGAGGATTTCTAAGCGGGCACTGGTTTCACGGACAATTTACCCCGATACGGTAACGTCGGGTGCCGATCCGAGACCGATCCATGCGCGCAAAGCGTCTCACGAGTGCGATGCTGATCGCAGGCGCCCTGAGCCTCGCGGCACCGGCTTGCCTATGGCCCGCGCTTGCCGATCCAACCCGCGACAACTGTGACGATCGCGACTCAGGCGCTGAATCGCCGCCGCCGGAGAGCGGTCTGACAACCGACCCTTCGCCGACCGATACGGCAGATACCGCGGAAATCAAGCACAAATGGCTCCTCACGCGGCAGCGAATCCTCCACGCGCTCGACAGCCACAAGGACGTGCGCGCGCGTGACTTGAATACCTCTTCGTCTCCGGACAAATCCATGTGGCGCGTCGTTCGGCTTGACCAGAACGCCTATCTTTTCTCCGAGGCGCACGAGGCCGGCGCGTTCATCGCCGATATCGATGCAGGCCGTTACAAAGTGGTCTGGGATACCGGCAGCGTCGACGAGATGCTGCGATGCGCGAGAAATCCTGCGGCTACCCGGCGGATATATACGGGAAGGCTTCCCGCGCCGCGCGACGGCGGTCCTCGGCTTTACGTTCTGACCTCTTGCGCGTACGCGGGCTTCAGCCGCGGCGGCGCTCGCTTTGTCCTGTTTCGCTGGCACAACGGCACGGCGACGAAGGAACTCGACAGATACATCTCGTATATCTCGGCCGAGGGCGAACCGCGGCTTAAAGGTCAGGTCCTCCACGTTCTCGGAATTGGTCGGGATCTGAGCTTCATTCAAGCGAGCGGTTGGCCCCTGTGGGATTGGACTGTAACGCCCCTACCCAACGGCTACGAGATGTGCAGCTGGGATCCGGTCGATCGCGAGCGTGGCGTGCTCAACAAGCTGATTGCCGGGATTGATCAGCGTCGACCCGTCAACGACCTGGCGGCGCCCGAAGCGGTCACGCGGCTCGCAAACGGCCTAGAAGTGGTGCCCGTGGACAAGTTCCAACTGGCGCCCGTCCGGCCTGGAGAACCGCTGCAATTCCACGACGCCAGCAGTCATCTTGGGTTCCTGGCCCGGTGGTGCATCAGACGGGGACGAAACGGCCGCGTGGCGTGCACACGGGATACACCGCCCAACCTGTCGGATGTGGTGGACGTCAACTCCAGCCCTTCCATTGCTACGGCCTGCTTCGTGGCCGAGCAGGGCATGAGCATTATCCCGGAAGAAAACACGCGTCGCGGCTTTCGCCTCACATTCCTCTACCGGCACGGTCAGCCCTACATCTCCGACGTGGAAGTCCTTGGCTCCAACGACAACTGTCGAGCCTAGCCGACGCAGGGCGATTTTCGTCCGCGCGTTCCGGCTCGGCAGGAGCTCCGACCGGTCATCTACTGCGAGCCCACCGCCGATGCGAAGGTCGATTTCCCGCCGAAATAGCACTCGATCGACACGATCCGGCGATCGCGCAGCCGGTGATATTCGACATTGCGGAAGGATTTGCCGTTCCGGGTGTGACAGAGATACTTCACCAGCACATCGTCGCCCTTCGCCATCAGCAGCTCGATGTCGAACCGTTTGACGAAATCGATCTGGGTGTCCCAGCAGCCCGTCTTGTAGGCGGCCTTGCTGATGTGATCGTCGCCGTTCGGGCTCGTGAAGGTGAAATCGTCGGCCAGGATGGCGTCGAACGGAGCCCAATCCTTTTTCTCCCACGACTTGAAAAACGTCCTCACGACCATTTCGTTCGGCTCCTCGGTCCGCGCCTGCGCCTCTTGGGCAAAGGGCGCCATCGCCGTCAGCACCATGCCCGCACGGAACAGCTTGCGGCGCGACATCGCATCGTCTGACATGATCTTTCCCCTTCGTTCCCGCCGGCCCGGCCCGGCCCGGATCGCTTTGCCAGATAGTGAAGTATCAGTCCGGACCTTGTCGAGCGACCCCTGCGTAACGATTGTGTGAGGCCGCTCGGCAATCAGCAACGCCCCTCGCGCGTCCAGGGGCAGCCAGGGGAGATCTGTGTACGTCCTCTCCCGTACGACGTTTGTTTCGCGAAGGAAAAGTTGGACCACAGAGACACAGAGGCACAGAGACAGCGAGGGTGTCCCAGAAGACGGGACTCGCTTTCGACATTGGCCTGCGCGCGTTCCTCCTCGCTTGTCGCACAATCCCAGTGGAACGCGCGCAAGATAGACGTCAAAAGGCGCACGACCTCGGGGACAATCTCGGTAACTCTGTGCCTCTGTGTCTCTGTGGTGAATCTTTCTTTCTTCGTCGAAGCCGGACTCCACCGCCGGCCGTCAGCAACGCCCCTCGCGCGTCCGCGAGTGCGTCACCGGCCGCGCATGACGCCGCGCGGCGTGCGTCGAACTTCACGATGTCAAAGAGCCCCGCCGCGGACGTCCGGTCGCCTGCGGCGAACGCAGAGTCTGGCACAGATCCGACGGAAGGCTCATGCGAAAGGTTGGGTAACATCGGAAGAAAGTTTTGAAACGCGATGTGCGTTTGCGGTCAGCCGCTTACCGGGCGGCGACGGAAACCCGCGCAACAAAAATCGGAACAAAAATCGGAACACGCCCGATCTTCGCAGGCGTCAGTAGATCGTATAACCGCCGTCGATCACGATCTGGTCGCCGGTGTGGAAACGCGACGCGTCCGACGTGAGATACGCCGCGATGCCGGAGAAATCCTCGCCGTCGCCCCAGCCGCCGATCGGCACGCGGCTGATGACGTTCTCGTTGAACTTGTCCCATTTCTGCGCGTTCGCCGTCATTTCCGACCGGATCCAGCCCGGGCAAATGCTGTTGACGCGGATCTTGTGGCGGCCGAGCTCGACCGCCATGGCGCGGACCATGGAAACCACCGCGCCTTTCGTCGCGCCGTAATGCTCGTTGCGGGCGGCGCCGTGAATCGCGGCGGTGGAAGCGACCGCGACGAGCGAGCCGCCGGGATCGCCCGCCTTGCCGCGCTCGACCATGTGGCGCGCGGCTTCCCGGAGCGTGAAGAACACGCCATGCAGATTGACGTCCTCCATGCGGCGGAAGTCCTCGATCTTGATATCGAACATGTCCTTTACACGAATGCCAATACCGGCATTGGCGAAGGCGGCATCGAGACGGCCGAACTGGTCGAGGATCTTCTTCGTTTCCTTTTTCACGACATCCTCGTCGGACACGTCGACTTTCGCCGCGGCGACCTTGCCGCCCCATTTCTTCAGGCGGTCGACGGCGGCTTCGTTCTTGCCCTCGTTGGTGCCCCAGATGACGACCGTCCCGCCCTGGCGTGCGACGCCTTCCGCCATGCCGATCCCGATGCCGCCATTGCCGCCCGTGACCAGCGCGACTTTTCCTGTCAGATCGAACAAGGATTTCATGGGGTTTCCTCTACGGCAGCTTGGGTTTTCGTGATCCGCACTAAGCCCCTCGATCGGGTTCCGGATCAAGTCCCCGTGGACTTGCCCGCCGATGTCTGGTGAGTTTGGCGCAACGCTATTCAAGGCTTTGGAGCCATGGAGGAAATCATGTCGCTCGTCACATTCGAGATCGTCGACCAGGTCGCGGTCCTCAAGCTCAACAATCCTTCGGCGCTGAATGCGATGTCGCCGGACATGGCGCGCGCGCTGCACGAGACGGTCGAAGAGGCCGAGAAGAGCGCGCGCTCCATCCTCCTGACGGGCGAAGGACGCGCCTTCTGTTCGGGCGCGGCGCTCGGCGGCGGCAGCGGCGTGGGCGGAGACAGCGGCGAGTTCGACGCGGGCGCCAGACTGGAGTCGCACTACAATCCGATGATGCTGAAGCTGCGTGCGCTCTCGATTCCGTTCGTGACGGCGGTGCACGGCGCCGCGGCCGGCGTCGGCTGCTCGGTGGCGCTGGCGGGCGATCTGATCGTGGCGGATCAGACCGCGTATTTCCTGCAGGCCTTCCGCAACATCGGTCTGGTGCCGGACGGCGGCTCGCCTTATCTGCTCGCGGCAGCCGCCGGACGGGTGCGCGCGATGGAAGCGATGCTGCTGGGCGAACGCATCTCCGCCGAGACGGCCTACGCCTGGGGCATGATCAATCGCCTCGCGCCGGAAGGAAAAGATTTCGAGGTCGGCTTCGAGCTCGCGAAGAAACTGGCCGACGGCCCGCGCGCAACGCTCGGGCTCATCCGCCGGCTCGCCTGGGGTGCGCTCGACAAGCCGTTCGAAGAACAGCTGGCCGCCGAACGCGCGACGCAGAAGATCGCCGGCCGCACGGCCGAATGCCGCGAAGGCGTGTCCGCCTTCCTCGAAAAGCGCAAGGCGCGGTTCAACACGCTTTGACGGTCACGCCAATTTCTTGAAGCGAGAAAAATCTCACGTCACCCTCTTTGGGGGCGGCGAGCCCATCCATCTGCGTGGTGCTCATCTCAATGAGCGAGCCGGATGGGGCGTCCAACCGTGGCGCGCCCAACGACAACGCTCACAAATAATCCTCCCCTTCTCGCTTTTGGGATCCTACGGCATCCGCTAGGGTGACATGAAGGTCGGCGCGTTACCGCGCTGCCGAACTCTGATACGGTTCAAGCGAGGGTGAGTGGCCCAAAATCTGCTTGATCGCACCGGTGCCGCGGATCGGTGCCGAAGGAGGGCGGGATGGTATGGCGGAAGCTATATGCCCTGTTGTATTCGCTGATAATCTTCTGCGGATCGTCCGCGAGCTCGCCCGCAATCGCGCGTGCGTCCGACGATAGTGCTGGTGCGACAAGCCAGAGGATCGCGCTTGTGGTCGGCGTGCAGACCTATCAGTCGTCGCCCTGGAATAGGACGGAGCTGAAGAACCCGGACCGTGACGCGGAACTGATGGCTTCCGTCTTGCATAACGATCTTGGCTTTTCTCTCGTCGGCGGCGGAGCGCTCTTCGATCCTGACGCCGAAACTCTAAGGAAAGCGATCGAGGCGTTGGTTGCCAAAGCTGGCCCAAATACGATTGTCGCATTCTACTATGCGGGCCACGGCGTCGAGTTCGACGGGCACCAATATCTGGTGGCGAAGGATGCGAGTGACGCCGGTCGGCCGAACGATTCCTTCCTGAGCATCGAGAAGATGCTGATCGGTCCGCTGCATGACGTGGGCGCCGCTCTAAGCATCATCATGGTGGACGCCTGCCGGGGTGAATTTCACGGGAACATTCCGAATGGGCGGGGGCTTGGCTCAAGTTCCGAAGGGCGGACTGGCATTCCTGAATCCCTGAGAGAAAAGAGCATCATCGTGTTCTCGACCGAGGCCGACGACGCCGCGAAAGACGATAGCCCCTTCGCGATCGCCGTCGGCACGTTAATTCGGCAACGGGGCCTCGATATTCGGAGCGTCTTTGAGGGGGCGGGCGATATGGTCTACCGGGCAACGAACGATCAACAACGTCCGACCATCGCATTGCCTCTGACAACGCAGTTGTTTTGTTTAGCCGGAACAACGGCCGAATGCGGCGCATCTCAACCACCGCAGTCAGGGCCAATTCCAGAGAGCTCAAGAATTGCGGCGCGTCAGGAACTCGCAAGCACCGGTGTGTCGTGGGACTACGACCATTTTTTCAACGCCATAATCAACAAGGATTACGATACCATCGAATTGTTTGCCAAAGGCGGTATGAAATTAGCCTCGAATCCATACTCGCATGTATTTTGGTTTAATCCGGGATATTATGATCCAAAGACGGTCTCGATTATCAAAAAAAACAATTTTGATCCGCTTTCCGAGTGTCCGTTACCTACCCTCCGATCTGACATAGATAATCCAATTACGCCATTTCAGTACGATGATCTTTTTCATACACAACCTCGCGACGTATTAGATGATTACAAGAAATCTGGCCAGCCAGGCATAAATTTTTCATTGATAAGTGACATTTGCGTCGGTCCAGCGGTGATTGAAAAACTAAAATCAACTCTTGCTGAAGCAAAAGCCTATGTAGCGAAATTCAAAGATGACAAAGCGGCCACCTACGGAAATTGGCTTGCAGACTCAGAAATTGAAATTTCGGACTGCGAGCGTCTTCTGGCATACCTTCAAGGGCGTCAGCACCCGAAACCTCAATGAGCGCGACCATTTAATCAGCGAGCATCCCATCTAATTAATTTGCCGGTGGAGTTAATATCGCTTGGGCGAGGATATCCGCATTCGTGTGCCCTTGGCCAATAAGGATGGACAATGCCTCAAGTCGCCACTCCGGCGGGCCGCGCATCAAAAGCCATGCGGCGCTCAGTGTTGAGCGCTCGCCGACAGGTGCTATGCTGATGTTGGCTGGCAGGGTCGGCATTTGCGACGCATCTGGGACGACATAGATCGGAATCGATATTGAACTGCCGTCGCCACCAGTAATCCGAAGCTGATAAACTCCAAGCGGAAGCATACCAACGGTTATCTTTGCAACCTGACCGCTGATCTCGGTTGGCGGGGCCAAGGGCCTGTTCGGCGTCAGGCCCGGCAGGAACTCCACACGATACGGCGGCGTTCCTCCCTGCCAGCGCACATACAGCGGCTCGCTCCGATCAACGTACTGCCTTCCGCCGACCAAGCCCGGAACGATCAGGGATTGCGAGGAAGAGCGAGTGGCTCCGTCCACAGTGCCAGCCATGTTGGAGGCGGCGTCTAAATTCGTGAAGTCGTAGAGAATGCGCATGACGCGCCCGAAAGCGCCGCCGGATCGATATTCCGGGACGGTCACGGGATGTCCGTAGTCCACCTTCGCAACCTGTCGGTCTGGCATATCGATGAGTGCGTGCGCGCCCATTTCCGCACTGACAACGTCCCCCGCTTCCAGAATGCATCCCGCCCGACCTTCGCGCACAAGATTACCACGCTCAACATGAACGGCCGCAGTAGTATTGTCGCTGTCGCTGAAGGTTTTCGCGATGCGAGCCCTCAAACCGGCGGTCAATGCACAGATGCCTGAGCCTTGAGGCGATGCAAGCACCCGGGGCGCGACGTCCAAGGCCGCCAACAGCAGAAGAACGGCCGCCGCATATTGCGACTTGCGCAACAGTTTCCATACTAACGAAAACCGATCTTCCATATCAGTCTCCATCAAGTCGCACGGATGCGATCAGAGGACCTCGTCGATTGCGGATACATACTTCTTAAGACCGATACTGCGAACAACCATGTGCACGATACGTCTGATTTCATGGAGAATATTGAAAAAGCCCTCGACGACAATCACTGCGGCCGGAGTCAACACCGCGAGCACAGTGCCTGATTTCACCAGCTCGCTAAAAGCCCAAGAGATTCCGAAAATAAAGACGGTAGCCGCGGCCAGCAAAATGCCCAAGGCCGACCACATGATGTGTATCAGAACGCCGGAAATGGCTCCATGCCGGCGCGCGGAGCGCAGGCTCAGTACATGGACGAGCGCGTTAATTGCCGCCGCTACAGCAATCAGCAATGCCTCAAGCGAAATGTCCTCTCCTTCGTGAATGAGCGCCCCATCGGCATATGCCCGGACAGCGTTCGCGTGGACCATGACGCCCGGCATATTGGGCTGCAGCGGCGTGTTATGCAGATCGCCAGACGTCGCAAAGCTTCCTCCGATGACGACCACCGCGCCGCCGAGTTGACTCATATCGTCTTTGGTCATCGTTGCGGCATTGAGAACATTTATGGAAGAGGGAGAGAGTCCAAAATCGTCCGGGTTAACGGTGTCTTCAGTCACATAAGGCAGAAGAAATTGGAGCCGATCGATGCGAACCGGTGCGTCAACTGCTAGGGTGTATGGAGGATTTCCGAGCCTCACGGAACCGGTCCCGCACTGCTTCCTGTCGGGCGCTGGTTGCATCGCAGAACCGGGAAAAAGGCAGGACAGGTTCATCTTCTTATTGAGCGGGTTGAGCAACGCTGCCGCCAACATACCGATTCCCGCCGTCCGCGTTGGCTGGTTCGTTTGTCCATCTCGAAAGGTGTCCCACGCGTGAACCGATCTGACGACGCCATCGGAGTCGGCTTGAAGAAGCGGAGAACCAAACCAGACATTTGTCTTGCCCGGATCGACTGTTCCTGACTGTCCGCAGCGGATTCCATCACGGGTTGGACGAAGTATTGAAGCAAACGTCCTGACCCCGTTCGGGCCGATAATAGTCGGCCGCGGCACGATGACGGGCACGGTTTCCGAAAGTGCGTATATTGCGGCGCACAGGTCGTTATCAGAAGCAATTTGCTCTTGGCCGCTATTCGACGGCGACGGCGCCATCTCAATGTCCAATATAACCAAACGCGGTCGCTGCTCCGGCACATTGGACTGCTGCGCGAGATTGTTTGTGATAGCGGTTATCTGGCGGCGAAAGCTCGCCAAGCCCAAGGTGCAGGAAGTCCCCTCACTTCGGGCCCACGCCTCGCACGCTTTCTCGCTGATGTCCAAATCAACGAGACGAGGAAACGGAGCGCGCGTGTCTGCCAGCCGCTCGCGCGCCAGCTCTCGCATCAGAATATCGGCGATATGCCTGTTCGTGCTCTTAACGAAATTGACGTTTGCGAGCAGCGCCATCACCAAACCGACGACGGCGCCAAGCAAACAGAGAACCACGAACTCCACCAGGAAATCTACCAGCGGGTGCCCATATTCCTTCACCCCGCTCATTTTCCCCTCCGGCCAAGCGTCGCGCGTCACGCTTCCGATATTCCGGGGCAAATTTGCGACATAGGCAAGGCGGACTGGTGGAAATTTCGAGCACCAGTGCTGTGTGACAGCAAAAAATTGAGACTTGCCGCGGCCTTAATGCTCCTCCCCGCCAGGGGAGTGAGCGCGATGCGCGGCGACGGAACGAAGATCTACTGCAACGACAGATGCGCGCGTTGCGTGCCGCTTGGCGCGGGAACGGCGAAAGGGACGGAGCCATTGGCCGGCCTGCCTCGCCGCCGCTGTCCGTGGCGATGGCGACACTGGCCGCCGAACGCGCGACGCAGAAGATCGCCGGCCGCACGCCCGAATGCCGCGAAGGCGTGTCCGCCTTCCTCGAAAAGCGCAAGGCGCGGTTCAATACGCTCTAGAGTTTGCGTGCGCGGGGATGCGGGCAAGGCGCCCGCGCTCCGATGTCATCGTTCCGCGATCCCATTTCAAAAACTGAAAGGCGGCGAGGATTGACCCTCGTCGCCTTCAATCGGGCCGCGGCGCGGGCGCCTCGCCCGCACGTCGCGATCTATCGCTCTACTGCAACGACAAGTGGGCGCTTTGCGTGCCGCTTTGCGCCGGAACGGCTGCGAAGGGCCGCAGCCATTGCCCGGTCTGCAGGATGGAGCGGCCCGCATCGGTTGCAATGGCGACGCAGCCCGACCATTCGATCAGGTTTTCCTTCCACAGGAATGTGACATCGTCATCGGCAATACCTTCTGTGGGAAACCCTCTCCACGAGGAACGCCAACGCCGGTCACTGCATTTCCATATCGGCGCAATGTTTACCGTCATTAGAGCGAGAAGCTGATCAGTCGAAAGCTCGCGATATTCAATCATGACACCCGCCCCTTTTGCAGTTGCCCCTGCGAATCGACACTACATTCTAAAAGCGAAAAAACCCGGACGGCAATCAGGCAAAAAAGAGACACCCGGCAACTCGCGGGAACTTTCATGCGTTCCCCCGACGACAGCATGCGCCCGCCCAAGATCGTCGTACCCACCACGCGAAACCTCGCAACCAAACTCGATCTGAGGATCGTGCGCGTTGATCAGCTCACATGGCGGCGCAAACGTTGCGGTCACGGCTTCGCCTATTTCGATGAGACAGGTCGCCGCATACGCGAGAAATCAAC
>Ga0335070_10004815_pt1 | contig 15822 bp, 11 predicted proteins | sample Lox_Sample_13_FD_206722 | JGI IMG/M metagenome (GOLD analysis project Ga0335070, IMG submission 206722) | Soil microbial communities from Loxahatchee National Wildlife Refuge, Florida, United States - Lox_Sample_1.3 | ecosystem: Environmental > Terrestrial > Soil > Wetlands | place: USA... | reverse complement strand
TTCTTAGCCAAAAAATTTTCCTTTATCATTCTAAAAACTTTGTCGCAAGCGTAAGAATTTTCTCCTGGTTGAATTCCTGCTTGTTAAGTATTCCTGTTATCCTTCCGTTGCACATAACGGCAATTCTATCGGAGACTCCCATCAGCTCGGGTAGATCGGAGGAGATTACAGTTACTCCGATTCCGTCTTCAACAAGCTTATTTATCAGGTTGTAGATTTCATACTTTACCCCGATATCAATTCCGGCAGTAGGTTCGTCAAAAATTAAAACCCTGGAATTAGAAAAAAGCCATCGTGCAAGGACTACCTTCTGCCTGTTTCCTCCGCTAAGTGTTTCCACTTTAGTTTCAGTAGAAGGAGCTTTGATTTTAAGGTTTTGGAAAAATTGAAGAGAGTTTTCGATTTCCTTCTTCTCGTCAATAAAAATTCCTGTGAGAAGATTGTTAAGATTCGAAATGGTTATATTCTTCCGGATATTTAATTCCATGAAAAGCCCGTAAAGGTTCCGGTCTTCCGTAAGAAGCCCTATTCCCGATTCGATCGCATCTCCGGGTGAATTAATATTTAACTCTTCCCCGTTGAGGAAAATCTTTCCGCTCTCTTTTTTGTCCGCGCCGAAAATAACTCTTACAAGCTCGCTTCTTCCGGAACCTACCAATCCTGCTAATCCTAAAACCTCTCCTTTATATATTTCAAGATTAATATTTTTTAAAATTCCGCCGCTTAGATTCTCCATTTTTAAAATTTCTTCCCCTTTAAAGGTGGAATGATGCGGGAATTCTTCCGATAATTCTCTTCCAACCATAAGACGAATTAATTCCCTAGTATCTACCTCATTCAGCTTAAAGGTACCGGCTGACTTTCCGTCCCTTAAAACCGTAACCCGGTCCCCGATTTTAAATATTTCTTCAAGCCTGTGGGAGATATAAATAATTCCGGTCCCGGTTTCCTTTAACTTTTTAATGGTAGCGAATAGTATTTCAATTTCTTTATTTGTCAGGGGAGCAGTCGGTTCATCCATTGCAAGTATCTTTACATTTCTCCTGAGCGCCTTTGCAATTTCAACGAATTGTTTTTGGGCAATGCTGAGCTTATGTACGGGCAGAGAGGGATCAATTTTTTCACCGAGCTGATCTATAGTAGCGGCGGCCAGCTCATTCATTTTATTCTTATCTAAAAGGGATAATTTTTTTGAAAGCTCATTCCCGAGGAAAATATTATCGGCTGCCGAAAGTTCCGGGACCAGCTTGAAATCCTGGTAGATTAATCCGATTCCCAACCCCTGGGAATCGGACGGATTATTAATTTCGGCTTCTTTATCATTGATAAATATTCTGCCTGAATCTTTTTTAACTGCACCGGATAGAATTTTCATTAAGGTGGATTTCCCCGCGCCGTTTTCCCCGACAAGACAATGAACTTCCCCCGGGTTTAAATCGAAAGAAACATTATCCAATGCCAGGACGCCCGGGTATTGCTTGGTAATGTTTGACATCCGGAGGAGGTTATTCATATAAGCTAGATATATTCGCCTTTCTTTCTCTTTCTCGTTCTCTTTCTCTTACTCATGGTGAAAAAGAGAAAGAGTAAGAGAAAGAATTTAGTTTATCTTATTTTTACTTAAACTTTCCTTATCTGCGATCCCCACTTCAACAGGAATGGAAGGGGGAACGCTCTTCCCTGCAAAATAATCTTTAATTGCCTGGATTGTCTTTTCACCAATCTTCTTAGGGTATTGAACTACATCAGCTTTTAAAGGAGAATTATTCAAAATTGCATCGACTGCAGGAGGAGTTGCATCATATCCGATAATTACAATTCCTTTTCTGTTAAACTGCTGAACAGCATCGAGGGCGCCTAAAGCCGAATCATCGTTTATTCCGAAAATTCCGTTAAGTTTTGGATTTGCCTCTAATACATCGGCGGTAACCTGCAGTGCTCTGTCGCGCACTCCTTGGCCGTTTACATCGGCGGCTATTTTTATGTCCGGATATTTCGAAAGCTCATCGGTAAATCCCTGTACACGATCTATTACCGATGTAATTGCAGGCTGATTTATTATTGCGATTTTCCCCTTCCCGTTCAGCAATTTTGCCAAATACTCTGCCGCTTTTTTCCCGCCTTCAATATTATTGGAAGCGATGTGCGAGATTACTTTGCCTTCCTGGGCAGCGATATCCGCAGTGAATACGGGAATTCCGGCATTATTTGCCTCTTTAATTCCCGAACCTATTCCCTTTGAATCAACCGGGCAGACAACAATTGCATCGACTTTCCTTGAGATGAAATCTTCAATCTGGGCGATTTGCTTCCCCAGATCCCAATCTGCCGAAGTAATTATAAGGCTGTAATTATTTTTGCCGGCCTCATCATTTAAGCCTTCTTCCAAATCTCTGTAGAAAATGTGCTGGCGTGCAAGAAGAGTTACACCTATAATCCTGCTATTTCCTTTTTTCTCTTTTTTTTCTCCGCATGAGAATAAAAGGACTGCAAGTAAAATTATTGTAAAAAGATTATTGAACTTGGGTAAACTCATTGTTCAATCCTTCAATAAAAATTTGTCAGCTTAATTAATTTAAGGAATTCTTCAAATCGCCGGCAAATTACTTTAATTGTTGTTTTATGGATTGCGTAAAGCTAAAGTGATCTGTCTCAATCTTATTGAATTAAAGTATTTAAAGATTGTGTTGCTTCTTTTCCTGCATTATAAAGATCTTAAAAGCAACAGGCAATTTATTAAAATTAGCTGCAAGAGGGTATTTTTATCAAAATTTTAACTTTATGCTACGAATATCCTCCCGCGGGAGGGGGCGGGGCGAAAGTAGTATATGGCCTGTCTCAAAGCTTAATCAATCAGGGGCACCAGGTTGATATTGTAACCATGTCATATAAGGATTTGCCTTCCTTCGAGGACCATCAGAACCTAAGGGTATTCAGAATAAAATGTTTAAGACTGAGAAAATCAATCTGCACATGGCCGGAGATGTTGATTTATCTGTTTATGGCTGTTCCAAAAGTAGTAAAGCTTATGCGGGAGAATAATTATGATATTAACCATACCCATTTTATCTATCCTGACGGTATCCTTGCTTATTTAATAAAAAAAATTTTCAGGAAACCTTATATAATAACTGCACACGGCTCGGATATCCCCGGATATAATCCCGACAGATTTAAGCGGCTGCATAAGCTGATAAAACCGCTGGGGAAAAGGATTATTAGTAACTCTCAAAAAATAATAGTACCGAGTAAAAATCTTGAATGCTTAATCAAGAAAATCTCACCCGGAGTCAAATCTATAGTTATTCCTAATGGTATTAATTTAAATAAATTTTCATCTGAAAGACTCAAGCAGAAGAAAATTTTAGTGGTTTCCCGATTATTTGAGAGAAAAGGAATACAATACTTTCTGCAAGCGCTCACCGGGATGAGCCATGAATTTGAAGTAAATATTGTAGGAGACGGCCCTTACTTGGGAAACCTAAAAAAGCTATCAAATGAAAGAAATTTGCCCGTCAATTTCCTGGGGTATCTTGAGAATAACTCCAAGGAGCTTCAGAATCTTTATGAAAGTTCGATGATTTTTGTATTCACTTCGGAGTCTGAAAATTTCCCGATGGTTCTTCTTGAAGCGATGATTGCAGGCCTGGCAATAATTACTACAAATGATACGGGCTGTGCCGAAGTTGTGGGGAACAGCGCACTGCTGGTCGGTTCAAAAAATTCTGCTGCAATAAGGGAATCCCTTGAGAGTTTGATCAATCATCCCCGCCTCTGCATGGATTTAGGGAAAGCTGCAAGGAAAAGAGTAGAAGAATATTTTGGATGGGATTACATATCACTTAAGTATATCGATTTATATGCGCAGATTAAGAGCAATGGATTTAAGGCACAACATTTTGCGGCACTTTTTGCTTTTATATTTTTTCAGTTTTTATAATTTGGAAACGGAATTATTAATTAATCTTTTTGGTATGGTAAGCTGGTTAAGAGGAATTTGAAAATGGTTTTTGATCAGTTTAGAGATTTCCCCGGCAGGCCGGAAAAATCATTTAGGAAAGAAATCAGGTATAATGAATCCCAGAAATCAGCTGATTTTATTTGCTAAAATTCTTCTTTCAGGGATAATCCTTGCCTATCTTTTTTACTCAATCCCGGTAAAGGAAATAATTAATTCAATCCTGAGCACAAATTTATATTTTTTTGCTGTCGGGATTCTTTCCGCCGTTCCGATAAATTATCTGTCGGCATTTGAAACACAATATCTAACCGGCATACAAGGAATAAAGCTGTCGGTGACGGAAATACTGAAGATACATCTTGCAACAAGCTTTTACGGATTATTCCTTCCGGGAATCCTTTCCGCCGGGGCGGTAAAATGGTATAAATTTTCAAAGTTCGGAAAGAAATCCTCCGCTGCAGCAGTTGTCGTAATTAACAGGCTTCTGGAAGTTCTTATGGTTGTATTTGTAGGAATTCTCTTTTTTTTCCCGGCCCTGCTTTCCTCGGGCAACCACAGTATACTGATGGTATTAACGGCGGTTTTAATTTTTATGATCCTTTTTTATTTGCTTCTGCTGAGCTCCGGCGGTTTAAAATTTATTCTTAAAATCGTTTTTATGATTCCTTTGAACAAACGCTTCAGGGAATTATTAAACAAATTTGCCGGTGCTTTGCTCCAGTTCAGGAACTTGTGTTTAAAAGATCATTTTAAAATTATTGGGCTCCTGTTTCTTTATCATTCATTGGGAATTTTCTCTTTCTATTGTTTTGCAAAATCCCTTGATATAACCCTGAGCATATGGGTAATCGGGTGGATTAGGTCTGCTATGTCAATTGCAATTATGCTCCCTTTATCCTTCGCGGGCTTCGGGATCCGGGAAGGCACCCTTGTGCTCCTCTTCAGCCGGTATGGAATTAAAGCCGAAGCCTCAATGGCTCTTTCGTTCCTGTTTTTCTCGAAAAACTTAATTACCTCTCTTCTGGGGGGAATATTTGAATTAAAAGATTTTATACTTTCTAAGAAAAGTTCTAAAGAGGGAATGCTTAATCCCATTAGAGAAAATTAAAGCTGGTTCTAATTGAAAAATGAATAATAATTGAGTGTAAATTTTGCCTTTGAATTCTTTATCCATGAACAAAACAGATCTTACCGCTGTAATAGTATTAAGCTTTAATAAAAGATATGATATTCTTGAATGTCTTGGAAGCATTTTTAATTTGGAATATGATAATTACGAGATAATAGTTGTCGATAACGGTTCTACCGACGGTTCGCCTGAGGCAGTTAAATCCCGGTATCCTCAAGTGCATCTCCTTGAATCCAAAAAAAATTTAGGCGTTGCAGGCGGAAGAAACCTGGGAATAAAGTATGTGTCTGAAAATTTAAATTGTAATTACATTCTCTTCCTCGATGATGATGTTATTATTGATAAAAAAGCTCTTGGGGAAATGATTTCTTCCTTTTATTCAAATAAAAACATCGGAATAGTTGCCCCTAAATGTTTTTTGTCAGCAATGCCCGGAATAATAGGATATGCAGGCGGACTATCTGTTAATCTGTTTACAGGCAAAATTGCCGATATTGGCGGAGGGAAGAAGGACAACGGGCAATTTGATAAATCGGCTTTTATTTCATCAAGCGGGGGTTTATGCCTGGTTAGCAGGAGTTTATTTAATGAGATTGGACTATATGACGAAAATTTTAATCCTTACGGCTGGGAAGATGTTGATTTCTCGTTAAGAGCAGTAAGGAAAGGTTATAGAATTTATTATAACCATAAAGCAGTTGTTTTTCATAAAGGAGGAAAAATCGGCAGGGGAAAAGGTTTAACAGATTATGAATTTTCAAAATCCAGGAATTATTTCTATTTAATAAGGAAGCATGCAAATTTCTTTCAGCGTCTGACTATCGGTTCAATCCTTCCTTTCAGAATTTTGTCTATTGTTTTGAAGCAGTTAGCACGCAAAGAATTTAAAACATTAACATCTCAGCTGGGAGGATTTTTGAGTTTATTAAATAAAAGACCGGAAACATGATTACAGCTGTGCTGCAAAATTTAAAAGCAAAACAAATTTATTTTGTCGTTGGAGTGCCGTTTCTCATTTATCTTCTCCATATGTCATTATTCGGCAAGTGGATAATTGACGATGCAGGAATTTCATTTGCATATTCCAGAAATTTAACCCAAGGTTTTGGGCTAGTATCCCAGCCGGGGGCGGAACCTGTTGAAGGGTTTTCTAATTTAGCGTGGGTTTTGCTCTTTGTCCCGTTTCATATTTTAAAGTTATTTCATCCGGCTTATACTCCAAAACTAATGAGCGCAATCCTGGTTTTGTTTTTATTCATAACCATGTTTAAAATCATTAGACTGCTTTCTGCCGGGTATATCATTGTATCATTTATTTGTTTAATATTTTTATCTTTAAATACCTCATTTGCCGTCTGGACTAGTTCAGGATTGGAAAACCCGCTTTATGTTTTTTTAATTTTTTCTCTTCTTTACCAGATGATTAAAATCAGCTTGAACCCGGAATCTAAAAGCATTATTGCCGCAGAGGTTATCATTTTTCTATTGGCAATAACCCGTCCCGAAGGGATACTTTACTTATTAGTTCCCGTTATTTTTTCCTTATCCAATTATTTCTTTCGGAAGGAAAAAATAAATAAAAATGCAGCCGAATTGTTTTTATATTTATTTGTTTTCATTTCTTTATTCGGCGGTTTATTAATATTAAGATTATTTTATTTCAAAGATATTTTGCCCAACACTTATTATGCTAAAGGGGGACCTGATTTAGCGGATCTAAAGAATTTACTCCTCTTAAAACCTGATATTTATAAAGGAATTTCGGAACTTTTTGGAAGCGCCTTCCCTGTCTGGGGGAATTTATTGTTTTTCATAACTGTAATTCTGACAACTTATCTGGTCGCAATAAAAAGTTTTTCAAAGCAGCATTTGCTTCTGTTTTTAATCCTGGCCGTTTCAATAATAAATTATTTTTTATTGCCTGAGGATTGGATGAAGGAATATAGATTCGCCACTCCCTTCTTCCCCATTTTATATTCTTACCTATTAATTCTTTTCGGGAATTTTATAAATAAATTTAAATGGAAAAATCTGCGTAAGGAAATTTCATTCACTATCCTCGTTATAATATTTTTATTGCCCGCTGCATTAAGCTTTCAAAAAAGATCATACGTTTTCAGAAATAACCCCACGGTTCCGTTCCAAATGGTTGTAGATAAATACTGCAGCACATTTGATAACTATGCATCTTTATTTCATGTAAAAAATGGTTCTCTCCTGCTGCCGGATATTGGGGGACCGCTTTACTACTCAAAACTAAAAATTTATGATATTGCCGGGCTGACCGATAGGACAATAGCCAAAACATTGGAAATTAATCAGAAAGATTTCTACGACTATATTTTTAAAACTATAAAACCAACTTTTATACATGTACATGAAATCTGGGCTTACCGCGCGAATCTGGATTCGGATAAACGCTTCCGGGAAGATTACGAACCGATAACGGAATACATTGAGCCGTCGATAGAAAAGAAATACGGAAACCTTAGGGTATATTCCGGGAATTATATACGAAAAGATATTTTAAAGGGCCGGACAGAGCTTCTCCAAAAAATTAGTCGGCTTTCGGATGATTCCGACGATTCGGAAGACTCCGATGATTTATATTAAACCGGAAATTTTTAATGTCGAAAAATATTAATGAAAACCTGCATCCCGAAATTTCCGTGGTCATTCCTTTTTATGGAAATATAGAAGACTTAATTAATTCTTTAAATGGTCTGAAAAACCAGACTTTTAACAAATGTTTCGAAGTAATTGTTGCTGAAAGCGGAAAAAATCCCGAACTAAAAAAAATTATATCCTCTATTCCAAACGCCGTTTTAATCTCATGCGAAACGATAATGTATCCCGGTAAGGCGAGAAATCTGGGAGCCGCAAATTCAAAATCCAACCTGATTGCATTTATTGATGCCGATTGTGTCCCCAAGAGCGATTGGCTTTTTGAAATATATACATCTCTGATAAATCAAAGTGAAATAGTAATTGGACCCGTCATTAATTTGTTTCCTTTTCACCCGGTTGCATCTGTCGATAATCTTCTGCAGTTCCCCGATTTTCAGAAAAATCGCCCGGCTAAAAATATCTCTCATTTCCCGGCTTGTAATTTTGGAATAACCAAAAATTTATTTTATCAGACAGTTGGATTTCCTGAAAATATCCTTACCGGGGAAGATGTTTTGTTCAGTCAGTCAGTCCTTAAAAAAAATAAAGATAAAGTTTTTTATAATTGCAGGCAGATTGTTAAGCATAGCGGCAGAAAAGATCTCAAATCTTTCGTAAAGCACAATTCCAGCCTTGGATTTCACAGAGGATATTTAAATCTTAAAATTTCCGGTAAAATAAGGAAGAACAGGGATAATTTCTTGTTGGCATTAATGTTCGGGATAAGAAGATTAATTTATATCTCGGCCCGTACTCTCCAATGGAACCCCTTGGGGATATTCAGGATTATCTTCTTTTTCCCATTCCTGATTATTGGTTTATCAGCTTGGATCCAGGGCTTCCGGAAAGGAAACAAAAAATATATTGAAGAAAATTTTGAAGCCTAAAGTGAATATCGGAATAGTAGGCTGCGGGAGAGCGGCGGAATTAATTTACATTCCTGCGCTAAAAAGATTCCCCGAAATTAAAGTTGCCGCAGTTGTAGATCCGGTTAAAGAAAGAAGAGAGCTGCTCTCGGCAAGATTCGAACATTGCAGTTGTTATTCTTCAATCGTTCCGGATTTCATAAATCAAATTGATGCCGCAGTTATAAGCACTCCCCCGGATGCTCATATTTCATCGGCCGCTGTTCTCCTGAGGAATAATAAATTTGTGCTCGTTGAAAAACCGTTGGCTCTTACTAAGGAGGGAGTTCATGAATTAATTCTGACGGAAAAAAAATCAAATGCTTTATTAATGATGGGCTTTAATCACAGATACTGGCTGCCTGCTCTAAAATTAAAAGAAAAGCTTTCCGTGAAAAAGAAAATTATTTCTGCTGAAATTGTATTTACCGGGGATTATAGCAAATGGAATCCGGTTTCTTTCCAAAGCGATCCCTTAAATGATCTTGGTCCACATGTTTTTGATCTGGTTAGATTCATCTTTAACAAAAAGATTATCTCAGTTAAAGCGGAATCTGCGAGAGGGAAGAGTTTGAACGTGAAAATCAAACTAGAGGATGATTTAATTATTGATTCTCATATTGCTCATTGCGGCAAAACCGAAAAAACTATTAATGTGGTTACCGATGATGGGAAATATTCCTTACTTCTCGGATCGGAGAGAATTGCACCCGAAATTAATTTGCGGCGAAAACTTTTTGATTTAAAGGACAGGGTTAAAAGGAAAATATTAAGACAAGCTTCGCCGGTAAAAAGAACTTTTGAACTGCAGCTTAAAGATTTTTTTAATCTTGTTAATTCAAAAAAAATAGAATATGCCGGAATTAACGGAGGTATCTCCGCAATTATTGCTGTAAATGGGGTAAAAGATTCAATTAAGTATAACGGGAAGGAAATCTGCTTAAATGAAGCCGGATAAAAAAGTACTTGCAATAGCGCTGGATGCCGCAGAACCCAGCCTCATTGAAAAATGGATGGATGAAGGTATACTTAAAAATTTGGCTTTAATCCGTTCAAAAGGATCATACGGCAGATTGTCCTCATCGGCTGAATGGCTTGTCGGTTCTCCGTGGCCCACATTTTATACCGGCACTTTGCCGAATAAGCATGGAATTTATCATTACCTGCAGTGGAGAAGCGATAAGATGGATTATGAGCGGCCTAACCCGGATTGGATTAATGCGGTTCCATTCTGGCGGCAGCTCGGAAAAGGTTCCAGAGTTATTGCAGTCGATATGCCTCTGGCTTTTCCCCCCGATCCGTTTAGTGGAATTGAAATCTCAGGCTGGGCGTCGCACGATAGAATTTTTCCTCCTTTTTCCTACCCGCCGGAAAAAATAAAATGGGTAATCAAAAAGTTCGGCAAGCCCCCTGTAAGCGATGAAGTGGGCGGGCTCCAGAAAATGAGCGGATTAAAAAAAGTTAAGGAAGAATTAATTCATGCTGCTGAAAAAGAAACTGAATTGATCCTGGAATTAATTAGGAATGAAAAATGGAACCTGCTTTTATGCTGTTTGACATCACCGCATCGCGGAGGTCATAAGTTTTGGGACATGACAAATATAAAAGGAAACTATTCCGAAAAGGATAAAATACTTTTTAAAAATTATTTAAGAGATATTTATATCTCGTGCGATGAAGCTGTCGGTGAAATTATTAGAAATGCAGGAGAAAATGTCGATGTCCTGGTATTTTCTCTTCACGGGATGGGAGTAAATACGACATTGACCGATAAAATGCTCCCTTCGATGATTTCCAATATTCTAAACGGCAAAAAGGGATCGACCGAAAATGGCAATTCCGGCTTTGTTAAGAAAATTAGAAACTTTATTCCCCTTGGATTGAGATCAAATTTAAGAAAGCTTCTGCCGGTTTCTCTTCAGGATAAAATGACCGCTTACTGGCGGATGGGAAATAAAGACTGGAGCAAAACGAAAGCTTTTAACCTGGTTGCCGATCTGCAGGGTTATATCAGGATAAATTTAAAAGGGAGGGAGCAGAAAGGATCCGTTGAGCCGGGACAAGAATATAAACATCTTTGTGATCGGCTTAAGGATGGTTTGCTGACGTTTAATGATCCGGAAACTAAGGAGCCCGTGATTAAAAATATAAGAAAGAAAGAGGATCTGTTTATTAAGGGAAAAGGATTTGATAATCTTCCGGATCTGCTGGTACAATGGAAAAACAAGCCTGCATCTTCTTATGCAAAGATTACTTCCGAACAATTCGGAGAAGTCTATTGGCCTATGCCGGGTTTAAACCCCGACGGCAGAAGCGGTAATCACAGGCCGGAGGGATTTTTGCTCACGGCAGGGAAAAATATTAAGATCAACTCATCAATACAAAACAAGCATATCATCGATTTAGCTCCCACGATAGTAAACCTTCTCGGTGCAGAAATACCAAAAGGTTTTGATGGGGAAGTAATTGAAGAGATTATTAAAAGAGAATAGAACACGGATTTAACTGATTCGACGGATTTAACCGGATCAAATCCGTGAAAATCTGTGTAATCCGTGTTCTATTGTTTTTTATCTGACGGAAATATTTAAATTCTTTTTATCTGCCGCTTTGATGACCAATGTTTGTTCATCTTTTAAATAACAAAATCCTTCAGCTGCAGAATTTAAACTTTTAAGATCCTTAAATGATTTAAGGTCATTATTATTAACGGAAACCCTTTCCGGTAAAGCCGAATCTAAAACTTTAAAAAGATAATCTTTCCTTCCTAAATCAAATCCATCTTTTTCTTTAGATACGTTTATTTCGACGGAATTAATATTCTTATCTACTTTAAACTTTGTTAATGAGAATGCACCGTTTTTATAATTCGTTGTTATTCCGTCATCTTCATATAATTGATAAACTGAACTACCGGAAGGAAATATTTTTACCTCAAACTCTTCAATCTTTTTCTCGCCAACATAATTTTGTTCCTGCTGCATCGGAATTATGCCCCCTTCTCTGATAAAAAGAGGAATTTCCCGCTGCGGCACTTCAATAATTATCCATTGATTCCCTTCATAGATTTTATTCGTCCACCAATCAAACCATTTTCCTTCAGGCAGATAAAGTTTCTTAAAATTTTCCTTTTCAGATAGAACGGGGGCGACCAGAAGATTATCCCCTATCATAAATTGATATTGAGAATCCCATTTATAACATTCATCATCGTTCTGGAAATTTAAAAACATTGAACGTGAGACCGGCAATCCGGTTTGAGAAGCATTATAAAATTCATTATAAAAAAAAGGAAGCAGCCTGTATCGAAGCTTTATAATATCTCTTGCCCAAGATTCAACATCTTCGCCGAATGCCCATGGTTCATGAGGAATTGTATTGTAAGCAGAATGCCCCCTGAAGAAGGGAGAGAAGGCTCCAAGCTGGATCCACCTGTTGTAAAGACCGGCGGTCGGTATTCCCATAAATCCTCCGACATCGCTGCCGGCAAAAGGAATTCCGCTGATGCCCAATCCCTGCACCATTGTGCAGGCCATCCTTAGATGATCTTCATTTGCTAAATTATCGCCTGTCCATACGGCAGCATATCTTTGAATACCTGAAAACCCGGCGCGGGTCAGAATAAACGGACGCTTTTCAGGAAACATTTTTCTTATCCCTTCAAATGTTGCCCGTGCCATTTCCAATGCATAAACATTGTGTATTCTTTTATGATTTGCCCCGAATCCCTCGAAATCAAACTGAACAATGTCCGGGAAAGCTTGTCCCCAAACAGCAGGCTCATTCATATCATTCCAGATCCCGGCAATTCCATCCTTAAGTAGATCAGCGTTTTTTTCACCCCACCATTCGCGGGTTTCTTTTTTTGTAAAATCGGGAAAGAAAGACCAGGAAGGCCACACTTCGCCGTTATAAAATTTTCCGTCAGGGTATTTAACAAAAAGATTCCCTGCAATCCCTTCTTTTGCCGCAAAATAATTTGAATCGGCTTTAACTCCCGGATCTACTATTGTAATAATTTTAAATCCTTCTTTTGAAAGATCGTTCAGCATTTTCTGGGGTTCAGGGAATCTTTCTTTATTCCAGGTAAAAACCCTGTATTCATCCATATAATGGATATCAAGATAAATCACATCAATCGGAATGTTTCTGTTCCTGAAGTTCTCTGCTAAATTTCTTACGTTTGGTTCCGGGAAGTAGCTCCACCTGCTTTGCTGGTATCCCAGCGCCCACATCGGCGGCATTTCTATTCTTCCGGTCAATTGAGAATAAGAGGATATTACCTTTTTTATTTCCGGCCCGTAAATGAAATAATAATCCATCTCTCCTTTCTCGGCACCGAACCAGTAAAAGCGGTTATTGCTGGCTCCCATATTGAAATAAGATTTGTAAGTATTGTCGAAGAAAATCCCATATGCCTGCTTTAGCTTGTTTGATTCCGGACGGGTAGTTTTTTCATTTGATTTTCCAGGGAATTCTCTAATCCCGATAAAGAATGTAATTGATTGGTATAAGGGATCCTCGGTCGGTGAATAGCCCGGCTGATCCGAGTTCCACATTGTATATTGATTCCCTCTTTTATTTAAGCTCCCGGTTTTTTCACCCAGTCCGTAAAATTGTTCGTCGGGGAAGAGAGTTTTATCGAAGCTGACGCCGAATGCTTTTTCGTCTTCATTGATTAAATCCATCCCCAAATTATAAATGCTGATTCTGCAGGGTGATTTTGAGATATGCACGATCAATTCTTTGGTTCTAATCTCATAGAATTTTGAGCTGTCGGCAAACTGAAATTGGGTTTTAAGGGATTGCTCCAGGACAGAATATGAAGGCGCTTTTGAAAATTCATCTTGATTTGTATAACGGAATCTTATAATATTCGGGGCGGCAATGTAAACGTTACAGAGGGCGTTGTCCAGCTTAAGTTCAAGGTGATCGTCAAATTTAGAAAATGATTTGACGTCTCCGGCAAAAATAAATCCTTTCCCGTTTTTATCTGATCCTGCAGCAGGTGATAATTTGAAAATTAATAGTATTGAAAAGATTAGAAGCCTTTTCATATAAAAGCCTTTTTCTTTTAAAGAAAAGATCCGTTGAGTTTTTTTTATTCTTTTAAAGATACTGAATTTAAGTTTACCGATATAATTTCTGATTCTGAAACGACTTAATGCCGTTCATCAGCAGAATTTCGCATTCATTTAATAAGTCTTAATCATTATCACTTAATAAAATAATTTTTAAGGCTTAAAATCCCACAATTAATAACCAATGGAGTAAATATGAGACTCACCAAAGTCTTACTTTTTCTTTTTATTATTCCGCTTGCTTCCGCTCAAAACCTTGAAAGGAAGGATGTTGAGCAGAAATATAAATGGAATTTAGGTGACTTATTTGCATCTGAGAACGAGGTGCGGGCAACGCAGCAAGGCATCAAAAAAGAGCTTGATGAAGTTGTTTCCTACAGCGGGAAATTGGCCGCTAGCTCAGAAAATCTTTACCAGGCTTTATCTAAATATTTTGATATGACAAAAAATTATTGGAAGCTGTCCAGTTATACAAGCATGCTGAGTGATGAAGATTTGAGGGATACGAAAAACCAGGGGCTTGACCAGGAATCACAAAATCTTGGTACGGCAATTTCCGAAAAGACAGCATTTATTAATCCGGAAATTCTAAGAATTGATCCGAAAAAAATAGATCAATTTTATAAAGAGAAAAAGGAGCTTGAAGAGTTCAGAGTATTCATTACAGATATTCAAAGGTTAAGGGATCATACCCTTTCCGAAAGCGAGGAAAAAATTCTCGCCAGCTTCGGGGCGGTAACCGGAACCCCGGGAACTGTTTATAACATTTTCTGCAATGCCGAAAAACCGAATCCAAAAGTAACCTTATCAGACGGACAAGAGGTTGAGCTGACTACGTCTACTTATTCTAAGTACAGGAGCGGAGATAACAGGGAAGACAGGAAGAAGATCTTTAAAGCATTTTTCGATAATTACCAGAAATTCCAGAATACAATCGGTGCAAACTTCAGCGGAAAAGTAAAAGCCGACTATGTCTATGCTAAAAACAGGAAATACAATACTGCCCTTGAATATTCATTGAATGCCTCCAATATTCCTGTTTCCGTTTATGAAAACCTGGTTTCACAAATTAATAAAAATCTTCCCACGCTTCATAGATTTCTTAACCTGAAAAAGAAAATGCTTGGTGTTGATACGCTCCATTATTATGATATTTATACTCCTCTGGTTAAACCGGAACTTGCAGGCGAAATGAAATTTACAATTGAGCAGGGGCAGAAAATAGTTTCCGATGCTCTTATGCCCTTGGGCGAGGAATACCATAACACCCTGCAGAAAGCTTTTAACAGCAGATGGATTGATTATTATCCCACCGTATCCAAGAGGAGCGGTGCTTATTCCAACGGTTCGGCATACGATGTGCATCCTTATATTTTGACTAATTGGAACGGCGATTACGAATCGGTTTCTACGATTGCTCATGAGCTCGGGCACACAATGCACAGCTACTTTTCAAATAAATCCCAGCCGTTTGTCAATTCAGGATACCCGATATTCGTTGCGGAAATTGCTTCAACAATAAACGAGAGCCTTCTGAATGACTATATGGTTAAGAATGCAAAAAGCAAAGAACAAAAGCTGTATCTGCTCGGCACTTACCTGGATTTATTGAGAAGCACTATTTTCCGCCAGACTTCTTTTGCGGAGTTTGAGCTGGCGGCTCATAAGATGGCAGAGAATAATGAGCCGATTACAGGCGAGGCATTAAGCAAGGTTTATTACGATATAGTGAAAAAATATTACGGAAATGATCAGGGAATATGCATTGTCGATCCGTATATCGCTTATGAATGGGCTTTCATTCCTCACTTTATTAATTATACTTACTATGTTTACCAATATTCTACTTCTTTAATTTATGCGACCGCTATAGCAGAAAAAATAAAGAATGAAGGTCAGCCGGCAATTGATAAATATTATTCGATACTAAAAGGAGGCAGCTCCGAATATCCGATCGATTTAATTAAAAAAGCAGGAGTTGATCCGCTCTCTTCTGAAGCGTTCGAGCTTACAATAAACAGGATGAATAAGATTATGGATCAGATTGATGAGCTGATCAAGTAAAGTTCAAGTTCAAGT
>Ga0335070_10004814_pt1 | contig 15823 bp, 19 predicted proteins | sample Lox_Sample_13_FD_206722 | JGI IMG/M metagenome (GOLD analysis project Ga0335070, IMG submission 206722) | Soil microbial communities from Loxahatchee National Wildlife Refuge, Florida, United States - Lox_Sample_1.3 | ecosystem: Environmental > Terrestrial > Soil > Wetlands | place: USA... | reverse complement strand
GTAGTTGAACTCCCCGCCCATTGGATTGGACAGGGGAGAGTGCTGGTGCAGGATTTTAAGGTTCAGCTGGTTGGGCCACCAGTCCCGGTTCGATGTGCCCCCGCCAGCCACCTGCCGGTGCATCCCGCCCGTTACCGGGCCCTTGCTGTCGTCAGTCATAAGGTCATCTCATTCTGTGATGATATCCACGGTACGAGGGCCGGCCCATGCTGCCTTCCTGGGGGGAGTCCCGGGTTTCCGAAACCGGGACTCTCCGGTGTACGGCAGGGGCTTTCCGGCTCTGGCCCGTTTATAATGGAAAATGGGAGTACCGGTTTATCAATATAGGGGTAAGGGCAGTATCCGTCCACTAAAAAATGGTTATAATTTCACATTTCCTTTCCGATCCAGTTTCCAAAACGGGTTATACGCGACTTCCCAGAGAAAACCATCAGGGTCGGCAAAATATCCCCCATATCCGCCCCAGAATGTTTTCTGTCCGGGTTTCAGAATACGGCCCCCGATATCCTCAGCCGTTTTGAGCGTGGCATCAACTTCAGCCTCATTTTTGGTAACGAAAGCGAGGGTGAAGCCCGGAAAACCTGTTTCCCGTGAAGGTACCATGGCATCTTCAGCCAGTTTGTCGCGGGGATACAGGGCAAAAATAATGCCATTGAGCGGAAAAAATGCTATATCATCATCTACCTGTGCCGTCCAGCCAAGCCCGTCGCGATAAAAGGCAAGTGAGCGGGCGAAGTCCTTCACCCCAAGGGTGATGACATTGATCCGTGGGTCCATGATAACCGGGTTATCGCTGTGCATGATAATCCCTTCCCATTCTGAAGATACATTACTGAACAGGTGGATTTGAATGGGAGAAGGAAATATCATTCAAAAACCGGTATCCCGGGAAATGACCGTACCTTTTTTACAAGCGGACCTGATTTCGCACAAACAAAACCGAGGTTGCTCCCCCGGATGACCAGTAGGTTATCACCGGGTTGGATGCAAAAAGTGCACATGATCTCCGCAGGCAGTTTCAATAAACCATTGTGCAGGATCCCCCAGCAATACAGCCGGCCTTTGTAGCGGATCAGTTCACCCGGTTTTGTCCTGAACTCTGCAAGTTCCGGATTATTGGATAAAATGCCGGAGAGGGTTGATTGTTCTAGGAATGATCTTCGTGCAACAACAAAACCACCTGAGGCTTTGCTCCCGGAGATAAGAATCACTTTTTCGTCTGACTGTATCGCATATTCCCTGATCGTTTCTTCCGGTACGGTACTTCGCCACCGGGTCGGATTTTCACCCAGCCGAAAATGTATTTCCCGCCTTTGGACAATTGAGGCATACAATATCATCCCTATGGTAAGATTATAAAGAACATAAAACCCGGTACTGATATATTGGCGGTTGATTGGGGAATTTTAATGAACTAAGATATTGGTCACCAATCGCAGATGGATCACAACCTTAAGTTTTTTTATTTCCCGGTTGTCCTCTCAATGAACCGTTGAGCCTTTGCAAATGAGTTATCACGATAGGTCTGGTTAATATTCGGATAGAATTTCATGCTCTTGTCCCCCCTCGAGCACGACCATGAAAGGTTCTTACCATCCACGCTGTGAAAATGAGGATTCTAACTTGAACAAGATGAGCCGCCGGGGGGACTTGAACCCCCGACCTGCTGATTACGAATCAGCCGCTATACCGCTAAGCCACGGCGGCAGAAAAATACCTCTTACCTATTGTCTCCCGGTTCTTATAAAATTAAGAGTCCGGTTGTTTATGTCTCTTGGTCGACCAATGATAGTTATGAGTAACCGCGGATCGTGGTAACATTATCAGCCGGAACATTTCCTCCCTTCGGTTCTATCCGGCCGAATTTCGATTCAAAGTCTGCCATTGTCTTTTCGAGCACGGCCAGGAGATTTTTTGCATGAGTCGGCGTGATGCTTACTATTGCCTTCGCTCTTGCCTGGTTTACGCCGGGAAGCTGGTGGAGAAATACAAAGGTAAACTCGTCTTCCTTGAATGCGATCTGGATCATATTACTATACACGGGGTCGAGCGTCTGAGGAATATTAACCGATATTTCCTGGTTTGTCATAACCAATATATGAGCGTTATTTGTTAAATACGTGATGAAACGACGCAATAGATTGTGAGTTTGGAACCGGCACGAAAGTCCTGTTTCCTATACACCCTTCAATGGATTACAATAATGATATATAATATTATATACTGCCTTTACTTATATACTAGTATCAGGAGATTGAAATGATGACCATGGCCATGAGTGAAGGCATAGTAAAAAGACAGGAGGCCCGGATTCAGATCCCGATCTTCTTCAAACTGATGATCAGTATGCTGATCGTAGCGACTATTCCGATCTTCCTCCTCGGAATAGTATCGATGGGTGGAACCGAAAGCATCATCTCTGCACTGGGTCTCCAGCCGACCATCATCCTCCTGACCGCAGTTACACTCGGAGTCGTTCTGATGTGGAGTTTCTTCCTTGCAAGCAGCATTACGAGTCCTATCGTTAAACTTTCGACAATTGCCCATGGCATGAGCGAAGGGGAGATCAAGACCTCAGAGATCGAAGTGATGACGAACGATGAGATAGGAGAACTGGTGACCTCGTTTAATAAGCTCATCAATACCTACCGGATCCTTGATACTCTCGCGAAGGACGATATGACAAAATAAGGAATCGATAAACTTCGAGAACGATCCCACGTATATATAACAGGAAACCTTCAATCCAGGAGGTCACCATTCCCTTTCCTATCTTCCATTTTTACTGACTGAACACTGGAGAAATTTTTAAGAACTGCATAAAAATGACCGAACACTGGCAGCAGGTTATTGTGACACCGGAATTTGGGAACGGTCAATTGACAACCGGAAACAGAATTATATATGAGCTGGCGGACAACTATTCAATCGCGGCCATGCTAAAGGATATACTCCATAAATTTATCGTCATTGACGGGGTCACTTCGGTGCATTTAATCCGGGACGACGGGGAGGTTGTCGACGGGCTCGAAACGGGAGATATTGATGACAACCAGCTTGCAGCAGTAGTCTCGTTTGTTATGGCAGAATCAAAAGCAATGGCCCTTAAGTTATGTAACGACCCCCTGACAATGGTATATCTGGAATTCAGGGACTATCTCCTTCTTTCCTCCCCGCTAACCGGGCAACTGTTCATTGTTATTATTGTAAAGCCATCGGCGAACATTGCCCTGGTCATGGCAGAGCTAAAGAAAAACCGGGATACAATTATACAGCAGTTATGATGGAAAAGCTCCCCGAAGGTACCGTGATAGGGCAGATGCGGGCGTCATTTGACTGGGTGCTCTCGCATACGGCAAGGTTTGCGGGAATTGTCGTTGTCATTGTTCAGGATAGTCGTGGTTTTATCCTGATCGACAAGGGAAAACCGCTTGCATATTATTTCAGGCACGGCAAACGGGTCCTCAAGGGCCATAACGCTTATGAATACTTCCGAAGCCAGAGTGCCATTCTGTTCGAATTGCGAAGATACAGCCCGGAAGAAATGATCACGGCACTCGAAATCGTATCGGCAGAGGATAAAAAAACTCCCACTCTCGAATCGGTGTTTCTTTCCGGTGACAAACAAGGTCTCATCGTGGAAAACGGTGCGGCGGATTTGCAAAACCCTGTACACGCTATATCCGGTAAAACCAGGGTGGCAATGGAATCAGGAGAAGGGCCTGATAAAGAAAGCGCTGAACCCATGGCAGCTGACGTGCAGAGCGCTGAGAACCTTGCAGCTACCGTGCTCGCCCAGATGGCAGGAATAGATAACAGCCTTTACGATGTCCATGCCGAAGACAGCGGGAGATACCAGGAACGGCCGGAGGATGAGTCAGATATCCGGTCATTTGAAACCGAGGATGAAGTAGTCGCAAATATCGGGGAACTCCTGCTCGGACAAATTATCGGTCTTCCCGGGGTGATCGCCGTCTCAATTTTCAAACGAGGCATGAATATTCTGTCAATTGGAGATATCAGTCTGGAAAACCTGATCGACATTGCCGAAGACCTTATCGGTAGTGCAAAGGAGGTCTCATCGGTGATGAAGACAGGGCCATTCGTGCAGATGACACTTCAGATCCCAGCAGGGAACGTCATCATAGCACCTTACTGGGACGAATATCTCTGTATATTGACAAGACCCGGTATCAACCTAGGCCAGATACGGAAAATACTTCGTGATATTCCAGCCGGACATGTGGTCAGCCAGGGCCGGTGATTCAGACGTACACAATTCTTGTTGTGGACGATAATCCTTCAATCGTCGATATTTTTGTCAATATGCTGCAGCAGGGAGGATATATGACCCTGACGGCATCAAGCGGGGAGAAAGCACTTCAGATCCTTGAAAAGAACCGGCCGGATATGATCCTCCTCGATATCATGATGGAACCCCTCGACGGCTGGCAGACGCTTGAACGGATCAAGGCAGGCCCTCCCTCTGTTGCCTCAATTCCTGTGTTAATGCTCACGGCAAAGCAGCTTACCATCGGGGAGGCAGAGAGATTTGGGCTTTCAATTGAGGACTATATAAACAAACCAATAACCAGGCGTGCTTTATACGATTCGATAGAGAGGTTTTTCCGCAGGCGTGACCGCATGGAAACGAAAATGCAAATTGCCGGGGAGAGTGGGGCAGATCCCGAAATGATACGGGAATATCGCACATTGTGCCGGACGACCGATGTGCAGAGGCGGCTGATCCGGATCCTCGAACAGGTTGCAAACACCGGTGATGTTTCAATTGAACAGCATGCTGAGATTTATTCTGCGGTTAAAGCGATGAAAGAAACAGTCATGGGTAAGACAGAACGTCTTAACGAGATCAGGAAACAGTTCGAAAATCTTGGGATCTCCCCCGATGAAGGCGAAAACCAACAAATAGCTAAGGACTTCTGAACGGATTACCTCTATCTTATCATTACCGCCGCCGTTACAGTACAATGGATTTGATAGTCTGAATAAACGGACAGTTCCGGTGTCCCTGCTCGCAGCAGCTTCGCGATGCCCTGTGCGGGCATATCTCATGCATTCGTCCGGCTGGGAAGAGCCAATGGAATATACAATCTGTAAACAGATCTCCTACCACCTCGGCGGACCTCTCTGTTTTGATACGATATGGGATGAGATAACCAGCATCTCTCCGGCGATCGGGGGCCATAATGCGTCTTTCCTGGAATTGTGTATAAAACAGTGCGTCGAAAAAGAATGGCGAACGGCCTCGGATCACGATGTCAGGGTCGAATCGGAAAAATATGGGATTTATGGTGTAATCGACAGGGTATTTGAGGAACCACCGTATTTTTCGATAGTCAGACCGGTTACACCTCCGGTAGCGGGAATTTATTTGCAGGACAGGATAAAAGTCTCCGCCTATGCACTTTGCCTTTCGGAAATGTCAGGGAAGGAGATCAGGGGAGGGACCGTAGAGTATATACCCGGGGGAGAATCGAGGTTCTGCGGGATTCAGCCCGGGGATATGAGAAAATTATATTCCGGGCTCCGTGCAGCAAGAAATATCGAAGCAGGAACGATACCGAAAAAACCGGTGCATGCACCATGTACATCATGTTCCTATTATTCACGCTGCGATCCGGGGCCGAGACGGCTTTCCGAACGATTGCCTGACAGATAAGGCTTATTGGTGAAGCAGGGTCTTGGAAAGGATGTACTCGCCATGAGCTTCGCGTGTTGTACCGACAATCAACCAGTTCTCTTCGCCATGCCGTTCGCATATTCCACGTGCCTCAATGATCTCCCCCTTTTCAGCCTGGCCGCTGTAGGTATGGGTAAATGATAGTATACATGAGATTTCCGAATGGTCAACGCGGTACACTGCAGGATTATCAAATGAATAGACAGCATCAGTCACTTCGGCTTCGATGGTAAGGGGGCCGAGAATATCCCCCCGCGTCGTGGCTTGTACGATATCGTCATAGGATCTCGTGTAGAGAAGGTCGAAATAGGTATCGTCGATCTGTCCGCGGTTCCATTTCCTTTCCTCATGCCTGATAAATTCGTCGAGGCTGATATCAGGTCTCCTTTTATCATAGATCCGTTGCCAGAGTTCCCCGCTTACTGGTTCCAGGATTCTATGTTCTACTGCCCGTTTCAGGGTATCACGGGCAATAAACCAATCATTCCCGTAAACGACAAAATCGATATCGGAGGAGCCAGCTTCAAGACCGCAGAGCAGCGAACCCGTGCAGCCCATGCTGCTTCGCGGCACAGGAAATAACTCTGCAAGTTTTTTAACCCTCGGATCACGACCCGTGATTGCAGGGAGTTCTTCTTCAGGTTTAAGGAGCTGTTTCACGTCGTCCCATGGGACCCTGTGAATAATATCGAGATACTCCGGTTTTTCCTGTTCAATAAGACGGTACGAAGGTTCGAAGTCGAGTTTCCGGAACCTTCTCCCGGCTTTGTCGATACGATCCCCGGTACTATCGGGGACGTACCGGAGAATGCAGCCGATACGCTCGGTATTGTCGTACGCGGAGACTGCATACAGCCATCCGTCACGGTCTTCGATAAAGTCCCTCAGTCGCGCCTGAATCATATGGTCACTCCAAGCCTGATAACCATTGGGCAATTTCTGAAGAGATAGCTCCGTTCCTGATGATAATCCGGTTGACCAGGTCTACTACTGTACTTGGGGTACCAGGTAGCCTGCCTCCGTCGATAAGGATATCATAGAGGACATGGCATTCATCAGGAGTTACCGGATCTTTTGCTCCGGACTGATTGGCGCTTGTAGCGGTAACAGGAGAGTCAAATTCCGAGATAAGCTGCAAGGCCAGCGGGTGATCAGGATACCGGATCCCTATCATTCCGGTACCGCCCGTCAGGATATCAGGAACCGAGGAACGAGCCCGTACAACAATGGTAACGGGGCCGGGCAGGAACCGGCTGATGAAATCTTCCTCTGGTACCCCAATACGTCCTACTGCACAAAGCATCTCGAAATCAGAGACCGCAATTGATATGGGTTTTGATATCAGCCGGCCTTTAGCTTCGTATACTTTCTGGATTGCATCGTCGGAAAGAGCATCGCCGCCCAGTCCATACACCGTTTCGGTAGGGTAGACAACCAGGCCATCCGCATTTAGTACCTTCACAGCCTGCCTGATGATATCCATCAGAATTCCCGGCCCTTTACCCGCTGAATGTCAAACACTGCCGCCCCGCTGACGTGCATTACCGCAAACACTCCGGCCTGGATAGGGTCTGTAACCACGAGATCGGCATGTTCCGGTACGCTTCCGGCCATTTTTAATGCGATTACCGGAATACCGGCTTCGCGGACCCTGTCTACGGCAAACGATATCTCTCCCCCCATAAGGGATCCGGCAAGCACGAGAATTGCCGCCCGGGGTAGTCTCGCCACCGCATCTACTGCCTGTGCAACTGTTTTCTCGCCGACAAGAGGAATAGTGTCCACGGAAATACGCTGACCCCTGATGTTGTGGCGGTCTGCTTCATTTACTGCGCCAAGGGCAACCTGTGCCACCTGCGCACCACCGCCGATGATAATTACCCTCGTCCCAAAAATATTCGAGAACGGTTTGTATGGCTTGACATCCTTGACCGAAGGGATCGTGATGAGTTCCCTGATAAGTTGGTCAATGTCGGATCCTCCCTCAAATTCCACATAAATTTCCGCGAGTTTGTCAAGCGGCCCAGTCTCGAATAATTCCTGGTGGATCATCATGATATTGGCATCATGATGGGCAACGATCGTCGTAATATCCCGGAGTACACCTCTCGAATTCTCGGCAATAATCCGTACCGCAAAAAGTTCCTCGGGGTGGTCTGGCATGAATGAGTGCGATAGCCGGGGATCGAACCCGGGTTAGAAGCTTGGGAAGCTCCTGTCCTGCCGCTAGACTACTATCGCCCGGAAATTTCACTATCCTGTTGGTGCCTTGAAAAGATAAAGGTTTTTTAGAGAACCCATCTATTTGCGTATTTTTCTATAACGGCACTCAATTCATCCTTCTTCGCATGAAAAATTCGGGGAATGCCATGGGAGTGTCAATAAACCAGAGATAGTTTGAAAACCCGAGTGCAAAATAAAAAGGCAGATTATGTTTTAAATCATTTTTCCTTGTTATACGGTTCTTTTGATCCATAAAGCAGGTGGATTTCATGCATGACCTCCCGGTGGTAACCAAGGAGCATATCACTGATGACCCCGAACATAAAGATTTGAAATCCAACGACAACTAACAGGACGGTGAGAACCGTCAGGGGGAGGTGATCAATATGCCGGAGCCATTCGGAGAGGACGTATATACCGGTAATAATGCCTCCTATCATGATAATAACTCCGATAAGGCCGAAATAAAACATCGGGTTGTTCATTCGTGCGAGTTTATAAATAGTGGTCATAATTTTCAGGCCGTCATGAAACGGGTTAAGTTTGGTGTGGGTGCCGGGACGTTTGTAATATCTGATCGGAACGACATATACTCTCTGGTTATTTCGCACCGCTTCCGCCGATATTTCGGTCTCGATCTCGAATCCCTTCTCCTTTAAATGAAGTTGCCTGACGGATTCACGGGTGAATCCACGATAACCTGAAAGGATATCATACAGGTACACCCCCTGGGCAACTTTAAAAAGACGGTTAAGAATCTGGTTGCCAAACAGGTTCAGCCTGCTAAACGAAGCCTGATTATCAGGGATCAGCCGGTTCCCAATTGTCTGGTCATATCCTTCAAAAAGTGGGACGAGCATTCGATCAGCATCCCCTGGTAAATATGTCCCGTCCCCGTCGAGCATCAGGATATATGGGGCGTCTATGGCCTCGAACGCTTCGATAAGTGCATTTCCTTTTCCTTTTCCCGATTGTACCAATACCCGCGCACCTGCTTCTTTCGCAAGCTCCCGGGTAGGATCCCTGCTGTTCCCGTCCATAACAACGATCCGGGAATAGCCGCCTGACTGGAATTCTCTTATCAGGTCACTGATGGTCGGGGCTTCATTCAGCGTCGGAATAAGGATGCATACCTTATCTTTTTCAATATTCATTCAATTATTATATTAGATTCCCAGACATAAGTGCTTTCATGCAATCGTTCGGAAGAGGTTTTTCGAACGCTGTCTCTTCATCAACAAGCAGACCCCGTACGGGAAGTGAACTAACGAAATGGGCATAGGATCTCTGACATCCAAAAAAGGAACCAGGGCACTTGGTATTGCCGAAAGCTATTCGGGGAGAGAACAATCGGTTCTTTGTGGTGTTTCGATGAGAAAAGACGGGAATATCGATGGTATCAGGTTTGTTTCCGTCTCGGTGGGAGGACTTGACGCCACCCATGCCGTCATTTCTCTAATACAGGACTTTGAACGGAGGGATATCAATATCATCCTGCTTGGAGGCTGCATCATCTCCTGGTTTAATATTATCGATACCCGACGTGTGAATGAAGCGACGGGAATCCCTGTTATCTGTGTGACGTATGAAAATTCGGATGGTCTCCTTACGGATATCAGGCGCCATTTTCCTGATGACGAATATCGTCTTTCCCTCTACCGGGGTCTTGGAGATCGGATCCCGGTATACCTGGAGACAGGGAAAACCATCTATATCCGTCCCTTCGGGATCCCTGAACGCGATGCTGCAACGATCTGCGACCAATTCACTCTCGACGGGAGAATCCCCGAACCAATCCGTGTTGCAAGACTTGCGGCCCGGGGACTCATGCGGTATGAGCATGGCTCGAGACCAGTGCTCCTGTAGGTTTATAAAAGACATCCATCCTGACCCGGTCTCCAGGATGGAATGTGCCGTCGGTGAAATCGATAACAATTTTTTCCCTAGGTTCCCAGGTCGGTCCGGTACACCCGAGTCCTCCCATGGTCTGGACGCCGATATGGACAGTCTTGATGAAGTTATGCCCGTTCATTGTACTGATACGACTCGGCAACAGGATATCATTCCGGTAGAACAACGCTTTCAGGTTATCATTTTCAAGACTTGCGGTTCCTGTGTGACAGAGCAGGACCCGGCTGTCATAATTTAGCACGCCATGTTCATTCACACTGTAAATGGCCTGGATCTCAAGGAACGAGGGTGGTTTCTCCCATTCGAAAACCGGTATCCTGAACATCAGCAGTACAAGGACTGCAAGAAGGATCGTGATCGCCACGAGGAGGATGGTCGCAGTCGTGTGCGACGTTGCGTCCTGGGCTCCTGTGGGATTTCTGTTGTGCAAAGTATAACGTTATCCCAAAAGAACTATTTAACACCATGCTTTTTATCCGGAACATGTGAAAATCATTTTTTTTTAAATTGTCATTATCGTCTGGCAATTCCAGGATCTGAAGAGAAAATATGCATTACATTAATAAAAAAGTGAATTTATTGTTCTGTTTCCCCGGTCCGTACCCGGATTGACTGTGCAACTGGAGAGACAAAGATCCGTCCGTCCCCAATCTTTCCTGTCCTTGCCGCATTCATGATAAGATTCGTGATCTTTTCTGCGTCGGCATCCTTTACAACGACTTCAACTTTGCATTTAGGGATCAGGTCGACCTCTATTTTCCCTCCCCGGTACTCGAGGACGATTCCCTTCTGGTCTCCCCGGCCTTTTACGTCAGTAACGGTCATCCCGAAGATTTTCTGTTCTTCCAGTGCTTTTTTGACAAATTCAAACCGTTCGGGTTTTATTATTGCTTCAATTTTCATCATGTTTTTTCACCTTCAGAAGGCACACTGCTCCCCGTGCTGGGATATATCAAGGCCGACATATTCCTCTGGTTCGGTTACCCGCAGACCCATCACCTTGTCAACGATATATGCCAGGATATAGGTGACGATGAATGCATAACCAAGGGCAGCAAAAGCCCCTGCAGCATTTGCGATGAACTGGTGGACATTACCCTCCAGTAGTCCGGAGGCCCCGTTTATCGCTGCCGCTGCAAATATACCCGTGGCAAGTGCACCCCAGAGCCCGCCCATTCCGTGGACTGCCCATGCATCGCAGCTCTCGTCGAATTTTTTGTTCAGACGGAACAGCATGGCACCATAACAGAGCAGACCCGCGACAGCACCGATAAGGATCGATGTCATCGGCGTGACATACCCTGATGCCGGGGTGATCGCTACCAAGCCTGCTATTGCACCCGATACGAAACCAAGCGAACTTGGTTTACCGTGGTACCAGCTCGCAAACATCCATGCAAGTGCACCCGCAGCTGCCGCGGTATTGGTAACAACAAAGGCATTAGCCGCAAGCCCGTTTGCTGCCACAGCGCTCCCTGCATTGAATCCAAACCATCCGAACCACAGGAGGGCTGCACCGAGAAGTGTCATCGGTATGTTGTGAGGTTCCATCGTATGTTCACCGTAACCCATCCGTTTACCGATAACGAATGCAACGGCCAGAGCACCAAATCCCGAACTAATGTGGACTACCGTTCCTCCTGCAAAGTCGAGGGCTCCGAACTGCTGGGCCCATCCACCGCCCCACACCCAATGTGCCAGGGGATCGTACACTAGAGTTGTCCACAGGAGTGCGAATACAATGAATGATGGGAACTTCACGCGTTCGGCCATACTGGAAGTCAGGATTGCCATGGTTACCGTTGCAAACACGAGCTGGAATACCATGTAGAGCAAGCCCGGAACCGCCGTGCTATAGGGTCCCGGGTCCATGCCGATGCCATTCAGCCCGATGGCACTGAGATCTCCTATTAATGGCCCCCCTGTGCCAAAGGCAAGCGAGTACCCGATCAGCACCCACTGGATACTGACCAGTGCAAACGCTGCAAATGAAAGGGCGATCATCGAGATGATATTCTTGCGCCGGAGGAGGCCTCCGTAGAAAAATCCTACCCCGGGTGTCATGATCATTACAAGGGCCGTAGCAGCAAGCAGCCAGGCCGTGGATCCAGTATCAATTGCCATTCATTTTCACCATACTTTGAGTTTATACCTTCCGGAAACGATGCAGACCCAATCTGTACCGGGTACCAGTGCACCAGCTGATATTCAGCCGGATAACGATTGCCTGTCAGGTTTCATATCCTGTCCCGGTTTCCGATCCCTTCGGGAACGATCATATCGGAATACAGAGGATTCAGGTGGTACCGTTGGAGAGGTGGTAGATCGAGGGCGGTGTGCCCTGTGAATACTGACGGTACCACGATCCTCTGTTAGAAGGAAGTTTGTTTCTACCATATTTAAAATTTACTTTAATTCGCTATAACAATTACGTGTTTGAAGCCCGATTGGAGACACAGAATGGAATTCGCGCTGGTCGGGAATGCTTTAAAAGCAGGAATTCAAAAAAACCGAAATAAAATAAAAACAGGATATACCAGGGAGATTACCCAGGACAGAATTCTTTTTCAATAGTATTAAAACCCTGTAATTTCCGGTACTCCTCTATCCCGGCCCAGACAACTCCCGACCTCCATCCCGTAAGAAATGTATCGATAATCCTTGTTGAAAGACTATCCGGGCTCCGCTATTGTTCCACTTCTCCGGTTCTTACCCTGATAACTTTCTCGACAGGAATCTGGAAAATTTTTCCGTCTCCCATTTTTCCCGTCCTTGCCGCTTCCACAACGATCCCGATAACCTTGTCGGCATCCTCATCCTTTACCACCAGTTCGACAGATAGCTTTGGCAGGAGGTCGATCGCCATAACCCCCCCGCGAAACTGGAGTGCAATTCCCTTCTGTTCCCCCCTCCCCATCACATCGGTAATGGTCATTCCGAAATACTCCTGTTTCTCCAGGGCCTTTTTAACGAAATCAAGTCTCTCCGGACGTATAATAGCTTTTATCATTTTCATATCGGATCACCAATATTCAGGCACGCTCCCCGTGCTGTGACAGGTCGAGACCCACATATTCTTCTTCCTCGGTCACGCGAAGACCCATTACCCGGTCCACAATCTTTGCAAGGACAAAGGAAGCGACAAACGCGTAGACCATCACAAGAATTGCACCTGCAATCTGGACCAGGAACTGGTGGACGTTACCATACAAAAGGCCGGTATATCCGTTGATGGCTGCAGATGCAAAAATACCAACCGCTATTGTTCCCCAAATCCCTCCCACGCCGTGAACCGACCAGGCATCCAGGCTTTCATCCATTCCTTTGCCAATACGCCACAACATGCTCTTATAACAGAGAATTCCTGCTATTACACCGATAAGGATCGAGGCGAGAGGACCAACATATCCCGCACAAGGGGTAATCGCCCCAAGACCGGCGATTGCCCCGCTTACCATCCCGAGAGAACTTGGATGACCCGTAATCCATGAGGCAAAGAGCCATGCAAGGGCGCCGGCAGCTGCCGATGTGTTGGTAACGACAAGTGCATTCACCGCAAGACCATTCGCTGCAAGTGCACTCCCCCCGTTAAACCCGAACCAGCCAAACCAGAGAAGCCCGGCACCGAGCAGTGTCATGGGGATATTGTGGGGTTCCATAGCGTATGTGCCGAATCCCGACCTTTTTCCTATGACAAGTGCAATGGCAAGAGCGGAAAATCCCGCCGTTATATGGACGACACTACCGCCAGCAAAATCAAGGAAACCAAGACCCCCAAGGAATCCGCCACCCCACACCCAGTGAGCCACAGGGTCGTAAACAATAGTCGTCCAGACAAGGGCAAACACTATGAAAGAACTCAGTTTAACACGTTCTGCCATACCCGAGGTGACGATGGCCATGGTCACCGCGGCAAACATCAATTGATACACCATGAAAAGCATCGCCGGAATCTGGGCACTGTAGGGTCCCGGATCCAGTCCAACCCCATTCAGACCTGCAAGAGAAAGGTTCCCAAGCGCCCCCGACACGTCACCTCCGAACGCAAGGGAATACCCGATCACGATCCATTGGATACTGACAAGGGCAAATGCCACAAATGACATCGCAACCATTGAAATGAAGTTCTTCTTCCTGACAAGGCCACCGTAGAAGAGACCCACACCAGGGGTCATCAGCATTACGAGTGCCGTTGAAGCCAGGAGCCATGCTGTTGCTCCACTGTCTACTACCATTATTATTACACCCCTCCAGATGCTTTTTCAATGTTATTTCAGTTTTATCATTTGCCTATTCCAGGAATTCAATTAAGATTCGTATGAATATCAAAGAAACCATTTCCCAAACAGACAGAAGCAATAAGATCGTGAGAGGCTGGGGGAATTCTTTTCCATACGGTTGTATGGTATGAATTCGAATCTTTACTGCTTCTGATAGAAGGAATTATATTTCTTCCATATTTAAAATATTTTATTTTAAATTTTTAAATTGTCAATATGCTAACCCCAGGTGTCCCAGACAACAAGAATATCCGGAAACATGGAAATTAATAGGGGATACTTCCTTACAACTTTATGGTACGTGAAAAATGTTAAAAAAATAGTGATTGTCTTTTTCTGTTATTCCATTATAGCCCGTATCAATCAAGAAGGATACTAATCGCCTCGTCCCGGTATGCATCCATTATATACGGGATGCCTGATATTTCCGATGCCTCTTCGGTCAGTGCCATCAGGTCGTTTCTTCCCATCGCCTTCAGGCTGAAATTCCGGCTGCCGGCCATTAGCTGCTGAAGTCCTGTCCTGAACTTCTGAATATAGGTGTAAATCCCTATGGCACCCATCGGGATCTCCCTGAAACGTTCCCCGAATTTTTCACGAAGCTCCTCGTAAGAGACAAAAATTTCTTCAGCTTTTGTCCCGAATCTGGAAACAGAGTTTGGAAGATTTCCGTCATTGATCCATTTACCAATATTCTTCCCGACCATTCCCGGAATCATCAGTCCCCGGCCCATGCAGACCGCTTTCACGTAAGGGCTGCCCATTGCTATCGCCTTAAATACATTAGGTTCATCTGAAAACCCGCCAGCCATCGCAATATCAGGCACGCGGATACCTCCCTTTTTCAGCCGCTCGCAAAATTCATAGGTGAGGCACTGGAGATAGAAGGTAGGAATTCCCCATTCATTCATCATCGGCCAGGGGCTCATCCCGGTTCCGCCCGACGCACCATCAATGGTAAGAAGATCGATCTTTGCTTCGGCACCATAACGAAGGGCCATAGCAAGTTCAACGGTTGAATAAGCCCCGGTTTTCAATGTTATTCTCTCAAATCCGATATCCCGGAGATGATCTATCTCCTCAAGAAATCCTTCTTTCGAGATAAACCCAAGGCGTGAGTGCCGCTCGAACTCCTTTATCTCTCCAATTTTGAATGCTTTCTGGCTGTCTGAACGGGTCGGGTCCGGCACTATTATGTAACCTCTCTTTTTTAATTCCTGTGCTCTTTCAAGAGAACGGACCTTGATTTCCCCTCCGATACTTTTCGCACCCTGTCCCCATTTCAGCTCGATGGTATCAAGGTTATGCTTTGAGGAGAGGTATTCCGCGGTACCCATACGGGTGTCCTCAACGTTCATCTGGACCAGCATCTCTCCAAACCCTTCATGGAACCTTTTGTAAATATCGATCCGGCGGTCCATTTCAGGGGATTTTGTTACCTTGCCCCGGGAATCGAGCTCGAGCTCTGGATCGGTACCGCAGACATTTTCACCACATACGATCGTGATGCCGGTAATTGCAGCACCGATTGCGAAATGTTCCCAGTTTATCCTCGCAATGTCTGTGGAACCGAGTGCCCCGGTAAAAATGGGAAGCCTCATCCTGACTTTTTTATCCCACCCGTATTCGGTCTCGGTATTAACCGAATAGAAGATAGCCGTATCCGGGCTGATTTCAGTTCCCTCGGGAAGACCATAGGCACCCGTTG
>Ga0335070_10004813_pt1 | contig 15825 bp, 11 predicted proteins | sample Lox_Sample_13_FD_206722 | JGI IMG/M metagenome (GOLD analysis project Ga0335070, IMG submission 206722) | Soil microbial communities from Loxahatchee National Wildlife Refuge, Florida, United States - Lox_Sample_1.3 | ecosystem: Environmental > Terrestrial > Soil > Wetlands | place: USA... | reverse complement strand
CGTGTGGGCATCCTTCCCCATGAACGGAGGCTTAAGCGGCAGGCCGCTCGCGAGCTTCATCGCAGCGCTGTCGGCCTCAACGTCTTAGCCCTCCTCCTGCTCATCGCGCTCTCCACTTCGCGCGCGGTCGCGGCGGTCCACCCTGTCCCCCTGGAAAAGAACACCGACGCGGCCAAATGCCTGGAATGTCACGCCGACAAGTCGAAGGGCAAAGCGGTTCACTCCGCCATGGCGCTGGGTTGCCTGAATTGTCATGAGGTGCGAGTCAGCAAGGATGTCACGCGCGTCAAGCTCATCACGTCCACGCCGCAGGCGCTCTGTATTACTTGCCACGCCGACAAGGACGCCAGCACGCTGAAGGGGACCATTCATCCTCCGGCGGTTCGCGACTGCCTCAAGTGCCACGATCCGCACGCTTTTGACAACAAGAATCAACTGCTGAAGCCGACTTCCGGCGACAAGGGCGTGAACCTTTGTCTCGATTGCCACACGCAGGGCCTGAACGTCCCCGAGAAGGGGAGCCGGCATGCCGCGCTCGACGTGGGCTGCGACTCCTGCCACGTCGTCCACAAGACTGGAGAGAAAGGCAAGCAGGAATTCGACTACCACCTAAGCAAAGCGGCTCCCGCATTATGTACCGCGTGTCACGACGTGAAAGACGCAGCTCTCATCAAAGCTCACCAGGGGCAACCCTTCGCTACGGCAGTCTGCACACAGTGCCATGATCCGCACCAGTCGGCGCAGGCGAAGCTGATGCAGAAGTTCACGCATTCGCCCTTTGCCGACAAGTCATGCGAGATTTGTCATGCGCCGGCCAAAGACGGCAAAGTTGTCCTGACCAACACCGACAGCAGGGCGCTCTGTGCGACCTGTCACAGCGAGCAGGTGGAGAGGATCGAGAAGGCGAAGGTGCAGCATCCGGGAGCGCAGGGCGAGTGCATCGCGTGCCACAATCCGCACGCGGGCGCCACGCCAGGGTTCCTGCAACCCGATCCCGTCAGCGCCTGTCTGGCGTGCCACGCCGAACAGGCGGAGCAGTTCAAGAAGGCTCATCTGCATCAGCCTGCATTCCAGCAGGGATGCGCGACTTGCCATGAGCCGCATGGCGGCGACAACGAACATCTGCTGCGCGCCAAGAACGTGAATGCGCTGTGCCTGGAATGCCACGGGCCGGAAGCACAGCCCAAGAGGCTCGAAGCCGAGCATCTGATCGCGATTTTCAACGGAACGGTGAGGCTTCCCGACGACTACTATAGGAAGAACCGAGTGGCCGTGCTGCCGCTCAAATACGGCCGGGGGCATCCGGTGGCGGGTCACCCCGTTGCCGACGTGATGGATCCGGCCGACATCACCAAGGTGAGGACTCACATCGACTGCCTGACCTGCCATCAGCCCCACGCTTCGGCTCAGCCCGATCTGCTGGTGAAGGATCAGGTCAACAACATGGCGTTCTGCTCCTCCTGCCACAAGGATCTGACGCGCCGTTAGTTTGTATGAGGAGAATGTTCCCGATGTTTGACGTTGGCGCAAGTTCGATGCAGAAGGGCCGGAAACCGCTGGCTCTGCTTCTTCTCCTGAGTCTGGCGCTGCTCTCCCCTGTCTCTGTGCTTGCCAAGAAGAAAAAGAAAGAAGAAGCGGCGCCGAAGAAGCCGCCGGTGATCGACTACTCCAATATCGTTTGGCCGAACCCGCCCGCTATCGCCCGCATTAGGTACCAGGCTTTCTACGCCGCGCAGAAGATCTCCCAAGTCGAGGGCGCCGCTCACACCAAGAAACAGAAGTGGATGGACCGGCTCGCCGGAACCCAGCCGGCGAGCGAGAGCACAAAAGTGCTCTTCCAGCTTGCTGAGCCCTATGGCCTCGCCGTTGATTCCAAGGACAACCTGTACGTGGCCGACCAGAAAGTCGGGGCCATCTTCATTTTCAACACGGAAACGCGCGATGTTGAGCTGATCAAGAACAAGGAACGTGCGCATTTTGTCCGTATCATCGGCCTGGCGATAGACGATGACGACCGTCTGTTCGTGTCCGATCCCGGCCTGCGCCATATTCTTGTCTTCAACCCCGCTCACAAGGCGGAAGATGTTATTACGGAAGGGCTGGTCTCGCCGGGCTTGCTGGCCCTCGACCGGGAGAACCGGCTTCTCTACGTCTCCGATGTGGAACAGGACCAGGTGCTGGTTTACGACGCGGACACTCTCAAGTTGAAGCGCAGGATCGGCACCAGCGGGCACAATCATGAACTCACTACGCCCGGCGACTTCGCCAAGCCGAGTGGCGTGGCGGTCGACCAGGAGGGCAACTTGTACGTGGCTGACACCCTGAACAACCGCATCGAGATCTTCGATGCCGATGGAAGATTCATCAGCACTTTTGGCAAGGCCGGCGATGGCCCCGGATATTTCTCGCGTCCCAAGGGCGTTGCCATCGACTCCGATGGCCACATCTGGGTGGCCGATGGCATGCAGGACCGCGTGCAGGTCTTCAACAAAGAGGCCCGCTTGCTCATCAGTTTTGGCGGCCACGGCCTTCTGCCGGGGCAGTTTCAGGGACTGGTCGGCATTGCCATCGACAAGATGAACCGGGTCTTCACCTCGGAGATCTATCCCGGCCGCGTGCAGCAATTCCGCTACGTGACCGACGCTGAAGCGGATCAGCTACGCAAGGAGCGAGAGGAGCAGCGGGAAAAGAAGGCCGGTGCGTCCGAGAAGAGCCCTACGTCCACAACGCCTCCGCCCACGCAGGCGAATGCCCCTCCAAGCTAGCGGGCCGACTGCCTGCAGGAGGGAAGTTGCAGACTGCAACGCCATAATCGCTGTCAATCTCTGGCGTGTAGTTCCCTAGTGTTGCTGTTTTCATCACCAGAGATGACCGTCGCATCTACTGGGGCATTTGACCGATCTGCTTTCGTCTCTGGCTCATTTCCCCCACCCCAAGGGCCCGCGATCCAAACTGGAACTAAGCGCCCCCTCTCAGCTAAATGCCTTTAATTCAATTCATTACACAGATTACACAGCTCTTGGTTTGGCTTCGGGCAGCGACTTGCACCACAACGGAACCAGAGGCGAGCTGCGAAGCGGCGCCCAGGCGCAAAGCGCAGTCAGGGCCTAAGCCTCTTGGAGGTCTGTAACGCGTTGCAACATCTCATGGAGGTCCCACCTTTTATGAAGAGAGCGATGTTAACAGTAGTCTTCGTGCTGGCGGTCGCAGGGTTTGTAATGGCGCAGAACTGGTCCTCACCAGTTGACGTCCTCGGCGCCCACAACAACGGCGGTCGCGGTTGCGCGGGTTGTCATGCTCCCCATAGCGGTTCGTTTGGCTCCGGTCACGGCGGCGCTGCCGATGCCGGTGACTACGCTTTGTGGGGTCAGGATGCCAGCCCGCTGTACGGCAAGAGCATTGCCTTTGGCGATAACGGCTCGTTCGTCGAAGTCCTACCGAACGGCATTGCCAGCGGTAGTCAAGAAGTCGGAGGCATCCTGCTTTGCCTGAGTTGCCACGACGGCAATGTCACTCAAACCAACATGATGCAGAACTGGTCCTACGAACAGCAGATCGGCCTGCTCAAGAACACCGCCTACGGCAACCAGCATATTCCCACCCTGCTCGGGAACGACGGCACTACTCCTGGCAACTATATGAACGATCACCCGGTGGGTCTGAATGCCACCATCCGTTCCGGCAATGGACTAGTTTGGGCCAACGGAACGTTCACCGTCACGCCTGGCACTCCGTACGCCCAGTTCGTGGCCAACTACGGCTGGCCGGCCCTGGCGCCCGGGAAGTGGTCGAATCCCTGGGGCGTAAACGGATCCGGACAGCCCTATGTGCTGTGCACGACCTGCCACAACCAGCACGTGATGACCGTCTACACCTCGACCAAGGCCAGCCAGATCACCAACGACGGCGGCGGCAAGTACTACGCCACTTACTTCTTCATCAACGGGCCTTATAACCCGAACATCAACAACGTCGCCAACACCAATGCGCCTTCGACGACGCAGTTCTGCCGTCAATGCCACTTCGGCGAGGCCAATGAGGCTAACAACACCAACAACATCACGACGGTCTTCCAATAAGGATCGTGTGGTACAAACAGGGGAGAGACCAACTCTCCCCTTTTTTTACGGATTCAGTCAGCGAGGATCTATGAAGTGCGCGCTCCCAACCTGTGCAGCGGTCCTGCTGATAACCGCCGGCGCCGGCGCTCAAGTCGCCTCGCACGCTCCGACAGTGGTGGCCAAACCCGCGGTTCCTCCGGCGTCGCCGTTGCAGGTGAGCGACAAACCTGTGGCCCGCGTGAACGGCGTGGTGCTGACCGACCGGGATCTGCTGCGTGAGATGTACGTGATCTTCCCTTACGCCCGGCAGCACAACGGATTCCCAAAGGCGGAGGAGGCAGCCATCCGACAGGGCGCGCTGGAGATGATCATCTTCGAGGAACTGGTATACCAGGAAGCGCAGCGGCGCAAGCTCACGATTGCCCCCGACCGGCTGAGCCGCGCCGAAGCCGATCTCCGCAAGCAGTTCAGCACCCCCGACGAGTACCAGCAGTATTTGCAGGTCGAGATGCGCGGCTCGCCGCAGCGGCTCCGCCAGCAGATCCAGCGTTCGCTGCTGATCGAACAGGTGCTGAAGAGCGACGTAGAAGACAAATCCGCTGTCTCGCCGGCGGAGGTCAAGGCCTACTACGAAAAGAATCCGGCGCGCTTCGAGCAGCCAGAGTTCTTCAGCTTCCAGAGCATTTCCGTGATTCCTCCGCTCAAGCCGACGCCGGAGCAAGCCAAGGAAGCGCAGAAACGAGCTGAAGACGCGCTGCGCCAGGCCAAGGCCACGAAGAGCTACCAGGAGTTCGGCTTGCTGGCGGAGAAGATTTCCGAGGACGATTACCGCGTCAACATGGGCGATCACAAGTCCGTAAGCCGCGACAAGCTGCCACCCCAGGTGGCCAAGGCGGCGCTGGCCCTGCAGGCCGGGCAGGTCAGCGGCCTCGTCCAGATTGAGAGCGCGTACACGATCATCCGGCTGAACGCTCACGCCCCCGCGCGAAAGCAGAGTCTCGACGAAGTGAAAGGAACTTTGCAGACTGAGCTGCAGAAGCTCAAGTACGAACAACTCCGTTCCAACCTCGCCAAGCGGTTGCGCGCCAAGGCCAAAATCGAGGTCGTCTAAAGCAGTCAGATTTGTCATCTACCGCTGACAGGGGCCGGCGGCGCTTCGTCTACATAAACCTCTCCCGTTCCAGGGGAACTCCGACTACGTGCGGCTACTCGACTTGGCGAACAGGGCGAGCAAGGCGCAAGTATGGGACACAGACTAAGCGAGCCGATAAAGCCTTGGCCTACAAAGATAATCCATATGGTCGCAAAGAGGGCATCGGCCAGGCCGAGAGACTCTATGATGGAGAGCACTGCGAAAGGAGTGGCCATGTTCCGACCGATCCGCCGGCGCGACCGGGAGGTGTCTGAAAAGGATGCGCGTGAGATCCTGGCACGCGCGGACCACGGCGTGTTGGCGACCGTGGGTGAAGATGGGTGGCCTTACGCGGTCCCGCTGAACCATGTCGTAGAAGGGGATCTCCTGTACGTTCATTGCGCGATCGAGGGACACAAGCTGGACAATATTGCGCACGACGGTCGGGTCTCGTATTGCGCCGTAGCCAGTGCCCAGGTGCTTCCGTCAAAACTGTCCACTCTCTACGAGAGCGCGGTGGTGTTTGGGCGTGCAGCGCTGGTAACCGACCCCATCGAGAAGGAGCACGCTCTGCGTTTGCTGGCAACCCGCTTCTATGGCTGGTCGGAGCAGAGTAAGCAGGAGTTGCAGAGGTCTGGTCCTCGCGCAGCGGTGGTCCGCATCAACATCGAGCGGATTACCGGGAAGGCGCATCGTCCGGCTCCGGAGCCTTCCTAGCGACATTTCGGCACGTCTGGCCGGGAGCGTAGCGGGAAGGGTGCACGCTAGAAGGCAAGAGGACGAGGTCAATGAGCGTAACGGCAAGTCGTCGCCAATGGACGCGCGCTTCTACTTTGCCGTCTTCTTACCGACGATGTTCAGGTCTACGGTTTGACCGTTGGGAGTCTTCACCAGCAACACCTTGCCGTTTACTTTGGCGGGAAACTCTTTCCCCCGAGTCCAGTCCATAAGAACTGAAGTGAAACCGCTGACTTGGCAAAGGTAGAGCGTGTCACCCAGCCGCATAGAAATCTTATAAACGATCGCCATTCTCCGGATGCTGCGCGTTAGCGGCAAGTTTTTCGATCGAGACGACTGTGGCGGTCTGATAGCCTTCCTCCGCACTTTGGGCGCAGGCAAGCACAGCAGCCACTGTGACGCAAAACAGAACGACCGACAATATCTTCATTGGCATTCCTTTCTCGGGAAGAGTATAGACCGAGCGTTGCATCTTGGAATAACCAGGAATCGCGTCCGTTCTCACTGATGATTGGCACGGTAGAAGAGTGGGAAGGGAGGGCAGTGACGTTGCCTTCTCCGAATCACGGACAATTTGGAAGTCGAACCACACAGAGCGGGTACTGGGTAGAGTACGGTGTGCAAGGCCAAGTCCTGACTATACAGATTGGGCTTCCTGGTTCCCCGTTGCACCTTGTCCCTACGCCCCGTTTCTCCCTGAGTCATTCGACCCCCCTCCGGGTGATATGCCGCACCCGGGCTTTGTGGGCGGCTCGGGTCGCCTCTTTCAATCCTGATTACCGCCTTTATTTTCAATTGATTGCCAGCACATTCCTGGCTCCGTCGTTTGGCAACCCTTGTGCCCCTCAGAGGCTAAGTCGAATTGGGTTCCTAGCGTCCGGCGGGAGGGGGAAGCAGCACAGTGAGGGCTGCAAAATGCATCATCGGGGTCGGGATTCTGATGATCGCTCAGGTTGCCCTCGCCCAACTCCCGGTTGGTGAGGATGTTCGTCTGAAGGCTGGCGGACTTTTCTCCCTCGGGTACGCCGGAGACTACGGAGACCAGATCCCATCCAGCCACGGCCTGACCTTCGGTCTCGACGGCAACCTCTCTGGTTACTACTACAATCCGAACTTTCTCTCCTTCAGCGCCACGCCGTATTTCAACCAGTCGCGGACCGATTCTGCCTACCAGTCGCTAACCAACTCGAGCGGGGTTGCGGCGACTGCCAACATCTTCACCGGCAGCCGCTTTCCCGGCACCGTGAGTTACCGCTACGACGCCAACAGCACCGGAACCTTCGGCTTGGCCGGGCAACCGGATTTCACCACCCATGGCCGGGGACAGGGATTCGGCATCGGTTGGAGCGTGCTCTTCCCGGACTGGCCCACACTCTCGGTCGGCTATTCGCAGGGCAGCGGGAGTGGCACGGTGTATGGCACCAACCAGGAGACCAATTCCGACACTAAGAACTTCAACCTGCACTCGACCTACCAGCTCGCGGGCTTCCGCTTGAACGGCTACTACGACCACACCCATTTCGACTCGAAGTTCCCGGAATTCCTGGCCGGGCAACAGGAATCAACCTCGGACACCAACGGCCATGACTTCGGTTTTGGCGCGACCCACAACCTCCCGCTTCACGGTTCGTTCTATGCCAACTACAACCGGGCGGCGGCGAGCAGCGACTACTTGTCGGATCTGGGACAGAATTCAAACTCCACCAGCTACAACAACAGCACGGAAAACGCAGGCGCCAGTTTTCACCCCACTCCGAAGTTGGGTCTGTTCGTCAATCAGAACTACACCGACAATCTTTCCGGGTATCTGAGCCAGAGCCTGGCCAACAACGGCGGCGTTCCTCCGCCAATCAATCTTGGGTCGGGCTCGCACTCGCTCACCTTGGGCGGAGGCGCAAACTACCAGTTCACCGCCTACTTGTCAGCCCAGGCGCAAGCCACCCATTACAGCCAGTACTATTTTGGACACAGCTACACCGGGACGTTCGCGAGCGGCACCTTGAATTATGGCAAGAGGCTTCTCAACATGTTCACGTTTTCCGCGTCGGTGGTAGAAAGCGCCAACGGCCAAGGCGACAATGCTCTGGGATTTATTGCCAACGTAAACTACTTCCGCCGCATCGGACACTGGGAGACGTCGGGAACCTTCAACTACGCCCAGAATGTGCAGACCATTCTGATTACCTACACCAGCTCCTCGTACAACTATAACGCCAACCTGCACCGCCGCTTCGGACATGGCATGCAATGGACGGCCGCGTTCAACGGCGCCCGCAGCGGTCTGACCAACCAGCCAGGCAGCGGCAGCCACAGCGAGGGATTCTCCACTTCGCTCGGCATGCGCCGCATCAACTTCAACGGCAACTACACCCAGTCCAGAGGCCTCTCCATTCTGGGCTTGAACGGCTTGCAGCCGCCGGCGCCCGTGCCGGGCGCATCACCGAACAACTTCATCCTCTATGACGGGTCCAGCTACGGCGGGGGAGTCTCAGCAACGCCCCTGCGCCGGCTCGTGCTTTCCGCAACGTTCAGCCGCGCCCTCAGCAACACAACGAGCAGCAGCACCTTCTCGCGCAACAACACCGAGATCTTTAACACTCAACTGCAGTACCATCTCAGGAGGATCGGGCTGCAAGCGGGTTACACTAGGTTCACGCAGGGCATCAGTGCAACCGGCGGTCCGCCAGCGAATACGACGGCGTTTTACTTTGGGATGTCCCGATGGTTCGACTTCTTTTAACCGGCCTGAGCCAATGGGCGTTCCGCGCCGGATTGACCCTTGCCAGCGTGGCTCTGCTGCTGACGCCTCCCGCTTCTGCTTCCAAGAAGGCCAAGGAAGCCAGCCTCCAGTCGCCTCCGCCGGAACTGCTCCTTGAAGGAGGCCGCAAACTCGCCTTTGAGCGCAGCTTCAGCCTGGAACGCGAGGTCAAGCCCAAGCGCAGTTTCTGGACGCGAGTGATCGATGTGATCGCCGGCCAACCCGACTTCCACTACCTGGTGAGCCCCTACAGCATTGCCACCGATTCGCGCGGACGGATTATCGTCACCGACCCCGGGGCCGCAGGCGTCCACATCTTCGACTTCCCGCAACAGAAGTACAAGTTCATCTCGCGGCGCGAAAACGGCAAAGATCCAATGCTTTCCCCCCAGTGCGTGGCCGTCGATGCGCAGGACAACTTCTACGTTACCGATTCTCAGTCGGGCAAGATCTTCGTCTTCGACGCGAACGGCAAATATCAGCGGGCCATCGGAAGTCTGAAAGGCGGCGAAGGCTATTTCAAGCGCCCCACCGGAATCGCGGTGGATTCCTCCGCCCAGCGGATCTATGTCACCGACACCCTGCGCAACAAGATTTTCGTAATGGATATGCAGGGCAGCGTGCTGCAGACGATCGGGAAACCAGGAACGGGCGAAGGCGAGTTCAACTATCCGACAGAGTTGCGTCTGCACGGTCCTGATCTGGTCGTCGTCGACGCCATGAACTTCCGGGTCCAAGTAATGGACCGCTCAGGTACGTTCCGCTATTCCATCGGAAAGATCGGAGACCGCGCGGGATGGATGTTTCGCCCCAAGGGAATAGGCTTCGATTCCGAAGCGCATCTCTACGTGGTAGACGGACTGTGGGGCATCGTGCAGGTCTTCAACCAGGAAGGCCAGCTCCTCTATTACTTCGGGCAGAAGGGAACGGGAGCGGGGGAATTTCAGTTGCCGACGGGCCTACAGATTGACAACAAAGATCGCATCTACGTGGTCGATTCTTTCAACCGGCGAGTACAGGTGTTCCATTACTACGGTCTGGCGCAACCGGCGGAGGTGAGGAAGCAGTGAAACCCTTCCCGGCATTCGCGTGCATGGTGGTGGCGCTGGCCCTGGCAACGAGCCAGAGCCTGGCTCAGGTGCAGCCGACCGGCGATGTCATGGGCATGCACAACCTGACCGCTGCCAGCGGCGCGTCCGTCTATTCGCAGGGAAGCCTCGGATGTACGTTTTGTCACGCTCCCCACTCCGGCTTGGGAGGCGTGACCCCGCTGTGGAACCAGACGCTCTCGACGCAAACCTACACGCCCTATACCAGCAGCACGTATCACGAGCAAGGCAAGACGCAGCCGACCCTCGGCGTGACCAGCAGCCTCTGCCTGAGCTGCCATGACGGCACCGTGGCGGTCGGGCAGTCCGCCGCCTACGGCAAACTCCCGACCGTCGGCCAGATGAACAACATCGATGCCTTCGGCACCACCTTGACCGGATCGCATCCGTTCAGTCTGGTCCTGCCCCTGAAAGACGCGGCCAACCTGGTGGCGTCGTTGGTGGCGGACGGCAAAACGGCGGACCCCACCGGAGCGGTCAAACTGATCAACGGCAACATTGAGTGCACTAGTTGTCATGATCCGCACGTGCAGGCTATCGACAAGATCGCTCAGAATTTTCTCGTCCGCGACAGCTCCAATGCCCAGATGTGCCTGGCCTGCCACGACCCCACGCGGGTCATTCAGGGACAAGTCAATCCGCTGGCCGACTGGACCAACAGCATCCATCGCACAGCCACCAACCAGGTTTCCCCTGATGCCCATGTAGGCTCGTACAGCACCGTAGCCGTGAATGCCTGTTCGTCGTGCCACATGTCGCACGATGCGGTTGCGCCGGCGCGGCTCCTTCGGCCCGCGACACCGCCGGTCAGCGGCACCGACCCGGTCACCCAGGATTGTATGACCTGTCACAACGGCGGAACCTACCTGTCCCCCGCTGCTCCGAACGTGATGGCCGAAATCGCGAAAACCGGACATCCCCTGCCTTCGGGAAACAACGGCCACGATGCGGCGGAAGCGGTCTTGCTCGACAACAATCGCCATGCCACCTGTGTCGACTGCCACGACGCTCACGGCTCCAACCAAGTGACGGCGTTCTCGGCGCCGCCCGCGATTCGTCCCTCGCAGGCGGGAATCAGTGGCATCAGCGCCGCTGATGGCGTCACCGTTCTCACTCCCGCAATCAACCAGTATGAAAACTGCTTGCGCTGTCACGGGACAAGCGCTGGCAAGCAGCGGCTCATCCTCTACGGATACGCGCCGCTGCGCGTGGTCACGGCCGCCGATCCCCTGAACGTCATTCCCGAGTTCGCTGCCACGGCTACCTCGAGCCACCCCGTGACCCATGACCGCACCAGTCCATTGCCTCAACCCAGCCTGCTGATCAATATGCTGGATATCGATGGCACGACTTTGGGGCGCGCGATGGGAGTCCGCATCTTCTGCACCGATTGTCACAACAGCGACGACAATCGCGAATTCGGCGGAAGCGGACCGAACGGTCCCCATGGGTCCGTCAACTCGCATATCCTGGAGCGCAACTATCAATTCAGCCAAGCGACTACGCCCGGCGGGATCGTCACCAACCTTTTCCCCAATCCTGATCTGACGGTGGCCGGCCCTTATTCGATGTGCGCGAAATGTCATGACCTGAAGCAGGTGCTCTCCGACACCAGTTTCACGAAGCACAACTTGCACGTGTCGCAGTACGGGTTCACCTGCTCGGTGTGCCACACTGCTCACGGCATGGGCGCGACCTCCCCGGCGATTACCGGCGAGCGGCTGGTGAATTTCGACGCCAACGTCGTAGGCCAGAATAACGGCGCTCCCATTGCCTACAACCGCGGCACCAACACCTGCACTCTGACGTGCCACCAGGTTGCCCATAACGCGGACGGCTCCGTCGGTGGAGCCCAAGGGCCGAAATTCAAGGTAATCAGCCCCAAGCCCAGGTAAGCCGCAGAGGAAGAAACGCTGCCTTGTTCGCAATGGCTAAGCTTCGCATCCCAGTAATGGTTTTGCTGTTCACGGCGGCGGCGATGATCGAGGCAGTCCAGTGCTCATCGCTGACGGCTCTCACCAACAAGGACATCTGGTGGCATCTGCGCATCGGGCTTTGGATGCTCCAAACCCACGCCCTCCCGCACAACGGTTTGTATTCGCAGTCATCTGGCCTTCCCTGGATCGCGTCCAGTTGGGCCTATGAGACGCTGCTGGCGCTTGGCTATAAGCTGCTTGAGCTGCGGTTCCTGCCGGTCCTCCTGATGAGCTTCAAGACAGCCCTTGCGGTGGCGGCGTTCTTTCTCGCTGGCGGCCTACGTGGGAGATTCTGGCTGGCCGTTGCGCTCTCGGCAACGGTGCAGTGGATCCTGGGCGCGCTTCCGCTCGGCCCCGGCCATTGTTCCGTCATTCTGTTTGCCATCGAGCTATTTCTGTTGTTCGCAAGCCGCAGGACGGGCAGCCCAAAGCCGCTGTTTTGGCTGCCACCGCTGTTTCTGGTGTGGGCGAATCTCGATGTCCAGTTTGTTTACGGCGTCGGACTTCTACTTTTGTTCACGGCTGCACTCGTGGTTGAGAATCTCGCCCGTAGTTCCGGTCACGCCTGGTTTGAGTCCAACCGCCCTTCCCTACCACTCGCACAGGTAGGAATGATAGGAACTCTATCTCTCATTGCTACGCTGTTTACACCCTACGCTTGTCGCCCCTACGGAGTTTTCTTCGCGATCACGACCGGCGCGGCCAGCCGCTACCTTCCAGACTTCCGCGCCATGAGCTTCCACCAGCCGCAAGATTACGCTCTCCTTCTGCTGACCGTGGCCGCATTCCTCGCGCTGGGCTTGCGCCGCTCCCGTGACCCGTTCCAGATTGCTCTGCTCGCCGGCTGCGCCTTGCTCTCGTTCCACGCGCAGCGCGACCTTTGGCTGGTCGCGCTGGCTGCCGTCGCCGTGATTGCGGAGCCAGCCCCTGGTGCAAATCAAGTCGCGGACGCGAACCGCAAGCCGGTATGGAAATGGCGAGGGTTCGTGACCGCAGGAATGGTGATCGTGCTGCTCGTCCTCGTGATCGCACTGCGCATTCCTCGCAGCCGCGAGGCACTGCTCGCCAGAGTCGCGCGGACTTATCCTGTGGCTGCCTGCAATTACATTCGTGAACACCAGCTCCCGCAGCCCGTGTTCAATGCTTATGAATGGGGTGGGTTTCTGACCTGGTACCTGCCGGAATTTCCGGTGGCGATCGATGGACGGGCCGATCTCTACGGCGATGACTTCGTCATCCAGTACTCCAAGGTGATGAACGCCGACCTGCCCTACACGTCGAATTCGGCGCTGACCCGGGCTGCGACAATCCTCTTGCCCCGGAATTCGATGATGGCAGACGTCCTGAGCGCCGTGCCCGCGTTCCGCGTGGCGTACAGCGACAGCGTCGCCGTCGTGCTGACTAAACAGGAGCAGTAAAAGCTTGATGCTCTTTACTGCTCCTCGGGTCGCAGCGTTCGCCTGCCTGCGTGCCTGGTTGGCTAGGGCGAGATCAAGGTGTACCCCGCCCAGGCCGCGAGGCCCCATTGGCTTGCGGGCTCGAACGCAGGGTGGAGGGAAAGCAGATTCCTCTTTCTCCACACCGCGCAAGCGCGGCTGCGGAGAACTCGGAATGACAAGATCAGAGGACTGTCGGCTCGGCTGAAGCCGAGCCCCTTCAAAGCGGAATGCAGCAACTCTAGCTTCGCTCTAGTGGTAGACGCGGCGCAGAATGAAGTAAACCTCTCTCTCAAAGACGCCGCGTTTGTAGAGGTAGTAACCGTCGGAGAAATGCACCATCTCATATCCCTCGGCGGTCAGTTGCGGAAGGCCGGTTTCAATCATCAACTCTGGTTCCTGGGAATAGGCAATCACGTATTCGGGGCTTACGCGCCGGAGTTCATCCACATCCAGATTCGTGCCCGCGAGCGGCAACCCATGATGGAAGTAGGCGGTCGGGACGTTGGCGAGGATGTTGTGATCGAAATAGGCCTGTACTCCGACGATGCCATAGAGGAATCCGAACATACGGCCGCGGTCGGCTCCCACCGATTTCAGATATCGGGCTGCGTCTTCGGCTCCGCTGTAGGGATACTGGCGTTCGCGCTGGATCACTACCACGGTATCCCAGATGTTGATGGCGCAGAGGCAAATGAGCAACGCCATCATGCCGCGTGTCGCCCAGCGCTTGCGAACGCTGAGAGCGCGGCGTTCCTGCTCGCTTGGCCAAGCGATCCACACTGCGGCAATGGCCGCAACGAACACGGTCCCATGATGATGAGCCGCTCCGTGCACGACGGCGTATAGGGCAATCATCGCTCCCACCGGCAATGCGAAGACCAGAAATTTCCGGCGCATGAAGCACCACGCCCCAGCGAGCACGATGAAAAGAACCGACGGCGCCAGGTAGTCGAGGAAGGCGCCGGAGACTACCGTGGTCAGCTTTCGCAACACCGTCGGAGCTTGTGCCTGCTCGGCGGGCGGCAGCTGTGCGAAGGCTTTCTTGAGCACGAATCCTTCGATGTCCGGCGTCGGCTTGAGGATGAGTCCGATGAACACGAGGGTCGCCGCCATTACGCTCAGGCAGATCCAGTAGCGAGTCCGCACCTGCGCGTCCAGCGTGCGCCAGGATTGAATCGCTTCGACCAGATACGCGAGGCCGAGACAGCCCGCGAGAATCGTCCCGTGCAGGCTCAGGTTCGCGAGGAACACTAACGCCACGGTCATGCGTTCCGGATGATGGACGTCCTTGAACAGCAGGGCAGCGGCGAAGGCCAGCAGCGGCAGCAGCGTGTAAGGCCGCGCGATTACCGCGTACTGATAGATCAGGAAGTAGGTGAACGCCAGTGGCCAGCGGATGATCCGCGGAAACGGCGCTTTAAGAATCAGCAGCGCGACTCCCGCAGCAGCGCCGGCGACACCGATCAATCCGAGCGATGCATAGCTGGCATGGAAGACGTGTTGCGCGATCCACAGGATGGTGTGCCACAGCCCGGGCGAGCCTTCGTAGCGCAGTTCGTGAAACCAGATGGTGCTGAGGTCGAGATCGCGGGCGATCAGCCAGGCCTGAGCTTCGTCGGCCCACTTTTCGTGATAGGGCAGTGTATAGCCGGCGACCGCGAGCCAAAGGCCGAGGACGCCGAAGTCAGCAATGCGCCACCAACGGGCACCCGCGACATAGTCGTGGCCGGGGTGGCCGCCCACTTCCCTTTCGTGATTCCCCAAGGTTCACCGCCGCGCGAACACGGTCGCGATCTGGTCCCGATACACCAACTGAAACCGAGGGTCCACGGTCAGGATCTTTGCCAGCGGCAGCTCGGAGTCCAGCACCACCACGCCCGCTTCGTTCAGATAGGGATCGGTCGTATACGACTTGGCCGCAACCTCCGAATTGTAAAAAAGTTGGTCGAGTTCATCGCCGTAAAGATCGTTGCGGCCGTCGATGGCTACCGGATACTCGGGCATATACCACATCAGGAACCCGCCCCAGTTCAGGTTGTTGTAGAGCGGCCCGGGCACTGGATTCCGCCGCAAAAAGTTGATCGCATTCACCGGATAACTGGCGCTGATGGCGCGGTCCAGCCCGCGCTGGCTGAGGTCGCTGCCGCTAGAGAATACGAAGAGCAAAAGAGCCACGGCGGCTGCGATGCCCGCCGCCTCCAGCCACCTCTCCGGGCGATCGCGTTTCTCTTCGGGCGCAGGGAAGTCCGCGATGCACGCCGCTGCCGGCAGGCAAACGAACCAAGCATCGCGCATCGTGCGAAAGGCCACGACGCTGGCTACGCTCAGCAGCGCCAGCTTGAACAGGTCGAGCTTCTTCTGCCATCCCACCGCCAAAAACCCGGCGCCCGCGAGGAGAAGCTCGGCGTAATCGCTGTAACTGCGAAAGCTCAACGGCTGCAGTTCCACAATAATGGAGTAGGTGAACTTGGCCTTCGAATACTCGTAAACGACCTGATAGGGATGATAGAAATTCGGGCCGATCAAGGTTGCCACGACACAGGCGGCGAAGACGACGACCAGATTCGCCAGCGGCAGCGCGGGCGGCAGCAGGAATGCAGGCGCAATTCCCA
>Ga0335070_10004812_pt1 | contig 15825 bp, 13 predicted proteins | sample Lox_Sample_13_FD_206722 | JGI IMG/M metagenome (GOLD analysis project Ga0335070, IMG submission 206722) | Soil microbial communities from Loxahatchee National Wildlife Refuge, Florida, United States - Lox_Sample_1.3 | ecosystem: Environmental > Terrestrial > Soil > Wetlands | place: USA... | reverse complement strand
CGGCTTTCACGTAGACGTTCTCGCATCGCGCGAGGGCCTTGATGTTGTCCCGCCACACGCCGAAGCGCTCCTCGCGCTTGCCGGCGTATCTTCCGATTCCGAGCGGGGTGCCGACATGGTCGAGCACGATCGTGGTCTGCGGGAAGGCGCGCGCCAGGTCGATCAGGTCGGGGAGCTGCGGCTCGAGCAGCCAGGCGTCGAACGACAGGCCGAGCTTGTGCAGCACCGCGAAGCCTTCGCGGAATTTCGGATCGCGGTAGAGCCCGGCCGTGTTGCGTCCCGCCAGCGGCCCGAGCACGCCGGGATCCTCGTCATACGAGGCGCTGTGGCGGATGCCGCGGAAGCGGCCGTGCCCCGCCGCGATATGCGAGCGCAGGACGTCCTCGGCCTGCGCCCCGATGCGCAGGTCGACATGGCCGACGATCCCGGCGCAGGCGCGCAGGTCGCCATAGATGCCGCTCGCCGTCATCGCCGCGATGCCGTTCACGAACTCGGTCTCGCCGACGCATTTCAGTTCCTGCGGCCCGTCGGCGCGGTACATCGCGCCGCACTCCATGTAGATCGTGCCGCGGATGTTGTGGCCGCTCTTCAGGTCCTTCAGCAGCTCGTCGAGCAGGTAGCGCGGCGTATTGCGGATGATGTCCATGAAGCCGTGCTCGGACGGCGGCAGGTTCTGGAGGATCGCCGTCGGCCGGTCCCACAGATGATGGTGCGGATCGACGATCGGCAATTCTGGTTCGAGGATCTGTTCGGGCATCGCTCTTGCTCCGATGATGTGTTCAGTTGTGCACCCAGCCGAAGCCGCGCATGCACGCGTCCCACGCCGCGGTGGTCGACGCGTTCACCGCCGTGGCGCCGCCGCCGGTCGAGCGGGCGCAGGCGTCCATGTCGGTTTGCAGCTGGTCGGCCCCGCGGCCGCGATTGGTCGCGTCGCGCCACTGAAGCGGCGTCTCGCATCCGGCTGCGAGCAGGCAAAGCGCTATCGCAATCGCCCGCGTCACGGGCGTCAGGGTTGCAGCACGACGCGGCCGACGATCTTGCCTTCGCGCAGGTCGTCGAGCGTCTTGCTCGCGTCCTTCAGAGGCCGCTTGGTGTAGGGGATGGGGTCGACCTTGCCGGCGCGCACCAGCTCCATCATCTCCTTGGTCTCGTCGAGCGAACCCACCATCGAGCCGTTGAGCGAGATCGCGCGGAACGGGAACATCGGCAGCGGCATGCTCATCGCGCCGCCGAACAGCCCGACGATGATCACCTTGCCGCCGCGCCTCACCGCCTGGCTCGCGAAAGCGAACGACTTCTCCGAGCCGACGAAGTCGACCACCGCATAGGCGCCGCCCCCGGTATCCGCCATCAGCTTCTTGGCCGCTTCCGGGTCCTTGGTGTTGTAGGTCGCCGATGCGCCTGCCTTTTTCGCCGCCGCCAGCTTCTCGTCGTCGATGTCCGCGGCGAGCGGGCCCTTGCCGAACAGCGCCTTGGCGAACTGCACGCCCATCATGCCGACGCCGCCGACGCCCAGCACCAGCACCTTGTCGTTCGGTCCGGGCTTGCCGACCTTCTTCATCGCTGCGAAGGCGGTGAGGCCCGAGCACATATAGGCCGCGCCGAGCGCCGGATCGACCTTGCCGTAGTCGATCAGGTACTTCGGGTGCGGCACGAGCACGTGGGTTGCGTAGCCGCCGGCCACGCCCGACGAGCAGCCGAGCTGGCGCGGCCCGCCGACGCAGATGTTCTCCTCGCCGCGTTCGCAGGCCGGGCACTTGCCGCAGCCGATCCACGGAAATGCGGCGTAGCGCGCCCCGATCTTGATGTCCTTCACGTCGGGCCCGACTGCCACGACTTCGCCCTCGATCTCGTGGCCGAGCGTGTGCGGCAGCTTCATGTTCGCCATCGGCATCTTGGCGCCGCCGCCGAGATCGAAGTACCCGTCGTGGATGTGGACGTCGCTGTGGCAGACGCCGGCATTGTGCACCTTGAGCAGCACCTCGGTTCCGGTCGGCACCGGCGTCGGCGTCTCGATTTCCGTGAGCGGCTTGCCGAATTCCGTGATCGCCTGGCTGCGCATGCGCGTCTCCCTTGGATTTTCTTGCGTACTGACCGGTTGTCAGTCTGGCACGTCGGGCCGCGCGGCGGCAACCGCCCGTGCCAGCGCCGCGAACTCCGTGACGGAAAGATTTTCCGCGCGCGCTGTCGGGTCGAGCCCGGCGGCGCGGATGATATCCTCGGCATTCGCCGCCAGCCCCTTCAGGCTCTGCCTGAGCATCTTCCGCCGCTGGCCGAATGCCGCCTGTGTCACGCGCTCGAGATCGGCGAGGCGGGCCGGTGCGACAGGCTCGGCCAGCGGTTCCAGCCGCACGATGCTCGACGTCACGGTCGGCGGCGGCACGAAGGCGCTGCGCGACACGTCGAACAGGATCTTCGCGGTTGCCCGCCACTGGCAGAGCACCGACAGCCGTCCGTAGTGCTCGGTGTCCGGCTTGGCGACGATGCGCTCCGCCACCTCGCGCTGGAACATCAGCGTCAGGCTTTGCCAGAAGGGCGGCCACCGTTCCGCCGTCAGCCACTTCACGAGCAGTGCGGTGCCGACATTGTAGGGCAGGTTCGCTGCCACGCGCACCCGCGCGCCCGCGAACAACTCCGCTTCGTCGATCGTCATCGCATCCGCCGACACCACGACCAGCTTGCCGGGATACGCGGCCGCAATCTCCGCAAGCGCCGGCAGGCAGCGCTCGTCGCGCTCCACTGCGACGACCCTGTCGGCGCCTTCGCTCAGGAGCGCGCGCGTCAGCCCGCCGGGGCCCGGTCCGACTTCGTAGAATGTCCCGCCGCTCTCCGCACCCGCAGCGCGCGCGATCCGCCGCGTCAGGTTGAGGTCGAGGAGGAAGTTCTGTCCGAGAGACTTCTTCGCCTGCAGGCCGTGCGTGGCGATCACCTCGCGCAGCGGCGGGAGGTTATCGGGCCCGCGCATCGGCCATCTGTGCCGCCATGCGGATCGCCGCGATCATGCTGCGCGCGTCCGCCCTGCCGGTGCCTGCGATGTCGAACGCCGTGCCGTGGTCGGGCGAGGTCCGCACGATCTGAAGGCCCAGCGTTACGTTCACGCCGTCCCAGAACGACAGCGTCTTGATCGGGATCAGCGCCTGGTCGTGATACATGCAGAGCGCCGCGTCATAGCGTGCCCGCGCCTCGTCGTGGAACAGCGTGTCGGCGGAGAGTGGCCCGCGCACGTCGTGGCCCCTGGTGCGCAGCGTTGCGACGGCCGGCGCTATGATCCCGCCGTCCTCCTTGCCGAGCATGCCATCTTCGCCGGCATGCGGATTGAGGCCGGCGACCGCGAGCCGCGGCTTCGCGATCCCGAAGTCGCGCCGGAGCGCGGCGACGATGATCTCGCCGGTCTCGACGACGGCTGCGGTGGTGAGCGCATGGGGCACGTCGGCCAGCGGCAGGTGGATCGTGAGCGGAACGACGCGCAGCTTGTCGCTCGCGAGCATCATCACCGCGCGCGGCGCCTTGGTGAGCGCCTGGAGGAACTCGGTGTGGCCGGGATAGCGGAACCCGCCCTCCATCAGCACCGCCTTGTTGATCGGCGCCGTCACCACCGCGGCGGCCTCGCCGCGCAGCGCCAGGCCGACGCCGGCTTCGATGGCTTCGATCACGGCGGCTGCGTTGCGCTTGTCCGGCTGTCCCGCGGCGCGCGCCGCCCTGGCCTTGGTGGCGACGAGTGCGGCTCTGTCGCTCATGCCGCAAGCGATAAACACGTCCGGATCGCCGATCAGGCGCAGCCGGTGCCCGCCGGCATGCCCGCCGAGCGCCTTGTACGCGGCGACCGCGACCTCGGGCCCGATGCCGGCCGGTTCGCCCATCGTGATCAGGATCGGCGCGTCGGTCCTACTTGATTTCGACATTGGCGCTGCGCCGCAGGTCGCGCAGGTAGCGCCGCGACAGCATCGTGATCTGCTGGTCGAAGAGCTTCTCCTCGACTTCTTGGCGCGACGGGATCACATATTTGGTGATCGTAGGCGCCCGCTTGTCGCAGCGGACCATCATCTCGACGCCGGCCGGCGTCTTGAACGGCGGCGTCGCCTCGCCGGGCCCCGCCTTCTCGATCGCGCTTTGAATCTCGGGCGCGAGATCGGAGATGTGCAGGCCCATCTTCTGGATGTCCTGCACGACGAGGCCGCGCACCTGCTGCTGGATCTTGGGCAGCATGTCGCAACCGTTGACGTGGTCGTGGATCTGCACGGCGATCTTCATGACGTTGTCGAGCAGGTCCTTTTTCGGCGTCGGTCCGATCGGCAGGAGCACGCGCTGGACGGTCAGCGGCCCGGACGGTTTCTGCGCCGCAGGATCGGGAATCCTTGCATTGACGCCTTCCTGCCGGTCGCGGAGCCCAAGGATGTAGTAGCCGCCGACCGAACGGATCGGTGGCGAGACCGTGCCGACCTGCATCTTTTGCAGCGCCTCGTCGAGCTCGGTCGGAAGCTGGCCCTGGTGCACCCAGCCGAGATCGCCGTCGGAGGCGGCCGTCGGGCTCTGGCTGAATTGCCGCGCCACCGTGCCGAAGCGGGCGCCCGATTGCAGCTGCGTCTCGATGTCCTGCGCATCCTTGAGCACCTTCGCGTCCATCTCGGGATTGTCGACCGCGAGGAAGATGGAGGAGACGAGATAGTGCGGCTTGTCGGCGCCCTCGTTGAGGCGCGCGAGTTCGGCATCGATGTCGGCCGGTGTGATGTTCACCCGGTCCTGGAATTCGTCCTGCACCGCCTTCTGCCAGGCGATCTGCACCGCGATTTGGGCGCGCAGCGTCGACATGTCGACGCCGCCCTTCTTGAGCAGGTCGGCGAGCTGGTCCTTGGTGAGGTGGTTGTCGCTGGTGATGCGGTCGATGGTCTTGTCGACGTCCGTCGGCGACACGGTGATGTTCTTGCGCCGCGCCTCCTGGATCTCGAGCTGCTCGGTTTCGAGCTGGTTGAGCACCTGGCCTCGCAGCTTGGCCATCACGTCCGGCGTCGGCTGGAGGCCCGAGGTCGATATGAACAGCAATATGCGCTGGCGCAGATCGCGCTCGGTGATGATCGCGTCGTTCACGATCGCCGCGATGGCGTCGGAGTCCTCGGGCAGCGACGCCGGCGCGGTCGCGTCACCCGGCTTTCCGGCTGGCGCTCCAGCGGCAGGCGGCGTCGTGGACGGCTCGGCGGCCGGCGGCGGCGTCGTGGAAGCGGCGGGAGTCGCGGCGGGCGGTGTTGCCTGGGCCGGTGCAGGCGACTGGGTCCCGCCTGGCGGGCCGGACAGGTTCTGCGCAAGCGCAGGCGCGCCCAGAAGCGCCACCAGGCAGCCAAAAACCGCGAAACATAAGCGTGTATTGGACAAGGCCCGGACCTTTGGCAGCAATCTCAATGGTTTACGCGCTCGCCCCCGAACCGGCCGCGAGAATAAGGAAAAATGCGTCAGGTTCAAGGATGCGAGAAGACGTCTTGTGGGAACAGGCTAAACGGCTCGATCGGCTGGTCCCCGGTCTTGAGATTGAACCGGAGGATGACCGAGGTCGAGGGCGGCAGGTCGCGGTCGGTGGTGAACTTGCGGCGGTATGCGACGGAGATGCCGAGGCATTCGTCCTCGTAGCCAAGGCCGAGCTCGGTATCGAGCATCTGTCCAGCCAGCAGGTCTCTGCGGATGGCACCGAACGCCTGCCAGTTTTCGTAGAAATTGATGTCGGCCTGGGCGGTGATTTCCTCGCGCCGGGGCAGGCCAAGCGTCACGAGTTCCGCCGGCAGCTGCACGTAGCTGATCTGCAGCGTGCTGCGGTCGTAGATGCCGGTGAGATAGAGCTCGTGGCGCCGCACCGTGCCGTTGTCGCGGTCGATCTCGATGCGATCGGTCAGGTCGATATAGGGCAGGAACTTCACGCTCACGCGGCCGACCACGTTGGAAGCCGTGCCGTGCGCGCCGGAATCGGCCGCGAAGATCGGATCGTCCTTCAGCCGGTAGGTCTGCCCCAGCACCGCGTCGATCGAGCCTGACGGAAATGACGCCCGGGCGTGGATTCCGACGTTTGCGCGCGGCCCGCTCTCGACGAGGTCGTAGCCGGGCAGGTGGTTGAAGCTCAGGACGTTGTTTTCGTCGAGCTCGAAGGCTGCGCTGTCCTCGTTGGGAATGCCGGAGGGATTTCCGCCATAGGGTTGCAGGATGACTTGTGCGATCGGCTCGATGATGAAGGCGCGGCCGGGGGCGGTCGAGGAGACGAAGGGCCAACGCCAGTCGAGCGCGGCATAGGGGATGCCGCGGGTGATCAGCTCTGTTTTGAGCGGGATCGGATTGCCGAGCGAGTCGAGCTGACCCGGAACGTCGTTCTGGATGCGGTAGACGTCGCCGCGCACGTCGAGCTGCAGGGCCAGGAGCTGCCCGCCCGGCAGCACCGTGGGCCAGCGCATCCGCATCTCGGCAGTCGCGCGTTGTCCCTCGACGCCGGTGTTGCGGCTGAGCGCGACGCTGTTGAAATCGAAACGGAAATCGCCGCCCAGCCACTTCGTTGTCGGCATGAAGCTGAACTCGACGAGTGGCAGCGCCAGCGGAATGACGTCGCTGTTGTCGCCGGCGCGCAAGCCCTGGAAGAAGTAGCCGGTGATCGCGAAGCGCGTGCGCCCGCCCGTGCCTTCGACGAAGAGATCGTTCACCAGCCGGTCGAGCTGGGAGAAGTCGTAGCGCTTGAGATAGGTGTCGTTGCTGGTCAGCTGGGCGTCGAACCCGGCGCGCCAGTCGGTCGTGATCGGAATCCGTCCGGCGCCGAACAGGCTCGCATAGAACTGGTTGACGTTGCCGCTGATGCCGCCGTTCGGATTGTCGGCGGCGCTGGCCTGGAGCCACATTCCGCCGTTCTGCCAGCGCTCGCGGTACTCGCCCATCACCACCGCGCCGCCTTTGGTCGTCACGATCGGCGTCACGGTCGCGTCGTTCTGCGGCGACAGCGCGATGTAGATCGGAACGCGTGCGAAATAGCCGATCGAGGTCGAGTTGCCGATGTCCGGCGTCAGGATGCCGCTGGCATAGCGCACGCTCGGATCCGGCTCCGCAAGGTAGGGCGTGTAGGCCAGCGGAACGCCGAAGAACTCGAGCGTCGCGTTGTTGAAGATGATGCGGTGCTTGAGCTGGTCGTAGACGACGTGCGAGGCCCGCACCTGCCAGACCGGCGTGCGCTGGCCCGGCTGGTTGCAGACCTTGCAGGGCGTGTAGGCGGCGTCGAACGCCTCCGTGAAGCGCCCTTGGCTGCGCCGCGCGCTCGACGCCACCATGCGCCCGTTCTTGCCGATCAGCGCAGCGAAGTTCCTGAGCGCGCCTTCGCGCATCTTGTCTTTGAGCACGACGTGGTCGGCGAACGCCACGTTGCCCTTCTCGTCGGTGAGGCTGACATGGCCGCTCGCCGTCATTGTGTCGTTGGGCTGGTCGTAGGTGACCTGGTCCGCGAGCAGGATGCGGCCGTCGCTGTCGATCTCGACATGGCCGCGCGCGGTGACGACGTGCGCGTCGACGTCGTAGTCGACCTCGTCGGCCTGCATCAGCACGTCGCCCTTGATGCCCAGCGCCGGCGTTGTCGTCGCGCCTGCTGGCGCAGCCCCGCACGACGCGACGAGCGCGATGACGGCTGCCCCCCGTACCAGCCTCATCCGTCCTCCTGGTTGAAGACGAGCGTCATGCCGATGAGGATGGAAGCGGTGGCGGGCGCCGTCGCCGCGAGCGCGATCGGCAGGATGCCGGTCTGGCCCAAGGCGCGTGCGAACTCGCTGAAGAAATAGACGGCGAATCCCGAGAGTATGCTGATCAGGCTGAGCCGCATCAGCCCGCCGCTGCGCCCGAGACGGACCGAGAAGCTCGCCGCCATGAACACCATCGCCGCGAACAGTGCCGGCATGGCGAGCAGGGTGTAGAGATAGAGTTCGTAGCGCAACGCAGAGAATCCGGCGTGCTGCGCCGAGCGGATGAATCCCGGCAGCTCCCAGAACGACAGCGTGTCCGGCGGCGCGAAGCTCTCCTGGATCTGCGCCGACGTCAGCGTCGTTGCGAGCTTGTACCGGTCGTGATGCACGGGTGCGCCTTCGAGCCCGCTCACCCAGGCGTCGCGCAGCACCCAGGTTCCGGCCTCGAGCTGCGCGGCCTTGGCGTCGACGCGTCCGAGGAAGTGGTCGCGTGCGCCGTAGAGGAACACCACGACGTCCTCGAGATGCACGCCCTGGTCGGCGACGTGCAGTGCATGGATTACCGACTGCTGCAATTCTTCCCCGCTCGACGGGCCGCCGTCCGGTGCCGCCAGCGTGACCTGTCGCAGCCACAGTCCGTTGCGCGCGACCGAAAGCTGCGAGGCCTCGCCCTTGATGTACTTGGCCTCGAGGGCCGAGAACTGCGCCAGCATGCGGGCCGAGAATGGCGTGACCACCAGGACGACCACGATTCCGAGTGCGGCGGCGACGGCGAGCGGCGGCGCGAGGAAGTGCCATGCCGACATGCCGGCGGCGCGCACCGCGACCAGTTCCTGGTTGCGCGACAGCCGGGCGAAGGCGACCACGCCGCCCATCAGCACCGCGAACGGCATCAGCTTCTGGCCGAGGTCGGGAAGCTGCAGGATCGCCATGCCGATCACCACCGCGGTGCTGACGCCGCGTCCCGCCGTGCGGTTGGTGAGCTCGACCACGTCGATCGAGAAGGCGAGCAGGAGGAACGTGCCGTAGACGATGCCGACGCCGATCAGGAATTGCGCGGCGAGGTAGCGGTAGAGCGTCCACGACCAGCTCATGCCGGCACCTGCTCCGGCGCCGCGCGGCGGAACCACGTCCGGGGATCGGCTCCCGCGAGGCTCGCCCAGCCGAACCCCGCGCCGATCAGCGGTATCAGGTAGAACAGCACCGCGAAGGCGGGATTGCGCGCCGCGAGGCCTTGCACGCCGTAGCCCGCGACGCGAACCACGGTCACCGCCAGGATCGCGAAGGTGATCCGGACCGCATTGGCGCCGCGCGCCTTTCCGCTCCGCAAGATAGCGGCCAGCGCGATGAACGCGAAGGCGAGGCAGTAGAGCGGCTGCGACAGGCGGTTGTGGCCCTCGGCGATGTAGGCATTGCGCGTCCGCTCGGGCAGCGTCGGGCTCGGCCAGAACAGCTCGGAGAGGTAGCGCTCGCTGGTGGCGCGCTCGTTGGCGCGGGCGGGCGAGGCGAACTGGTCGAGGTCGAAGACGTAGCGTTGGAACTTCAGGATCGAGAGCTGCGCCCCGCCATGGCCGCTCTCCTCGACCGTGCCGTCGAACATGATGAGGCGCGCGCCGCCGGCGGTCTGCGCCAGCTGACCGCTGGCGGCGAGATAGGTGATCGGATGCTTGCGGTTGCGGTTGTCGTGCACCAGCACGCCGTGGATCGTGCCATCGGAGTCGATCGTGCGGATGAAGACCGTGAGTCCGAGCGCCGGCGTGTTGAACTCGCCCTCGTTGAGCAGCGCCGCGCCGATGTCGGCGCGGATGTCGACCACCTTGTCGTTCATCGTCCGCTGCCCCGCCGGCATCAGGTAGAGGCCGCAGAGATAGGTAAGCGCCATCACGATCGCGGCTGAGATGAATACCGGAATGGCGATCTGCGCCCGGCTGAATCCCGCCGCCGCCATCACCACGAGCTCGCTGTCGGAATTGAGCTTGGAGAGCGCGAACAGCGTGCCCGCGAAGAACGCGATCGGCAGGATGATGACGAGCAGGCTCGGCAGGATCAGGATGGTCAGGTAGATGAAGGTCGGTGCCGACTGGCCGCGGTTGATCACCAGGTCAAGCAGGCGCAGCGCCTGCGTCAGCCAGATCACCGCCGTGAGCAGGAAGGCGAACAGCGCCGTCGGCCCGATCATCTGGCCCAGCACGTAAATCGACAGTCGCGGCAGTTTCACGCTAGCAGCCGTCATGGCGGGGGCTCCCTGCGGTTCGCGTAAGCCCTTTCGCCCCTTCTGTGATTCGACCTAAATTAGCATTGTGGCGCGGGAACCGGGCAACCCGGATCGGCCTTTGCGCCAGCCGCCTATACGGGCCGAAAATCTGTTAATTGCAAGCCAGCACGAGAATTAATCGGGAGAGAGAGAATGCAACTGTCCTTTGCCGCGCCGCATGCGGTCGCATCGGGTGCCTGGGTCGTGGGCGCGCTCGAAGGCAACGCCCTGACCGCCGCCGCCCAGAAGGCGGACAAGGCCTCCGGCGGCGCGCTCGGCCGCGCCCTGAAGGTGAGCAAGTTCACCGGCAAGCCGGGTCAGGTGCTGGAGGTGCTTGCGCCGTCGGGCGTCGGCGCTTCGCGCATCCTGCTCGTCGGCATGGGCAAGGGCCAGGACTTCGACAGCAACAGGGCGGAGAATCTCTCGGCCTCGGTCAACGGGCGGTTGAACGGCGCGGGCGAAACCGAAGTCACCTTCGAGATCGACGTGCCCAAGGGCGCCAGGCTCAGGCCCGGCGCGCTCGCCGCCCACCTTGCGCTCGGTGCGAAGCTCAAGAGCTACAGCTTCAATCACTACCGCACGAAGAATCTCGACGAGTACGAGATCAGGCTCAACAAGGTCACGATCGCGACACCCGCCGTCGCCGAGGCGAGGAAGAACTGGGCCGCCCTTGAGGGCGTCGGCAATGGCATGTTCTTCGCGCGCGATCTCGTCAACGAACCGCCGAATGTCCTCTCGCCGGCCGAGTTTGCGCGCCGCGCGAAGACGAACCTTTCCAGGCTCGGCATCAAGGTCGAGATCCTTGGCGAGGCCGAGATGAAGAAGCTCGGCATGGGCTCGCTGCTCGGCGTCGGACAGGGGAGCGAGCGCGAGAGCCAGCTCGTCGTCATGCAGTGGAACGGCTCGCGCAAGAAGAAGGAGGCGCCGGTCGCCTTCGTCGGCAAGGGCGTGTGCTTCGACTCCGGCGGCCTCTCGCTCAAGACCGGCGCAGGCATGATGGGCATGAAGGGCGACATGGGCGGCGCCGCCGCCGTCGTCGGCACGCTCCAGGCGCTCGCGAGCCGCAAGGCGCGCGTCAACGCCGTCGGGGTCGTGGGGCTCGTCGAGAACATGCCGGACGGCAAGGCGCAGCGCCCGGACGACGTCGTCAAGTCGATGTCGGGCCAGACCATCGAGGTGCTCAACACCGACGCCGAGGGCCGCCTCGTGCTCGCCGACGCGCTCACCTACACCCAGCGCAAGTTCAAGCCGAAATTCGTCGTCGATCTCGCGACCCTGACCGGCGCGATCATCATGGCGCTCGGACCCGAACATGCCGGCCTCTTTTCGAACGACGACAAGCTCTCCGACCGCATCATCGCCGCCGGCAAGGCGGTGGGCGAGCCCGTGTGGCGCCTGCCGATGGGTCCCAATTACGACAAGCTGCTGCGCTCCAAGATCGCCGACATGAAGAACATCGGCGGTCCCAATGCCGGCTCGATCACCGCCGCGCAGTTTCTCCGCCGCTTCGTCGAGGACAAGCGGCCCTGGGCGCATCTCGACATTGCCGGCGTCGCTTTCCAGGACGGCGAGCAGCGCACGCTGGCGCCCGGCTGGGGCACCGGTTGGGGCGTCCGCATCCTCAACGAACTCGTCGCGGAGAATTATGAGGACTGACCACCCGTCTTCCTCCCCGGTTTACGGGGGAGGTGCCGAGCGCGCGTCACGCGCGCAAGGCGGAGGGGGGAGAAGCCCCTTTGCCTGGTGCGCGCGTTTCACCCCTCCGTCTCGTCGCCGTGCGACGAGCCACCTCCCCCGGAAACGGGGGAGGAAAGGATCGGTCGCATGACCGAGACTCTCTTCTACCACCTCGAACGCCGCTCGCTCGACGATGTGCTGCCCGGCCTGATCGAGAAGACGCTGGAGCGCGGCTGGCGCGCCGTGATCCGCACGGAGTCGTCGGAACGCGCCGATGCGATCGACACGTTGCTCTGGACCTACAACGAGCAGAGCTTCCTCGCCCACGCGCAGTCCGGCGAGGGCGATCCGAAGCGCCAGCCGGTGCTGATCACGGTGGAGGACGAGAACCCGAATGCCGCCAATGTGCTCTTCTGTGTCGGCGGTGCGATGCCGTCCTGGAAGGCAGTCGACGGCCTCACGCGCGTCGTGCTGATGTTCGACGGCCGCGACGAGGCCGCGCTCGGCCGTGCCCGCGACGCATGGAAGGACGCAAAGGCCGCCGGCCACGACGTCACCTACTGGAAGGAATCCGCGTCGGGGAAGTTCGAGAAGCAGGGCTGACGCCGAAGCGTGCCGCCTAGTCCTTCTCGGCCTTCTTCGCGACCATCTTCTTCAGCCACGCCACCTGGCGGTGCCACTGCTTGATCGGCTGCGCCGGGTAGCCGCCGACCGTCTCGCCCGCGCCGACGTCGCGCGTCACCCCGGCCCGCGCCGAGAGCCTGGCCCCCGCGCCGATCGTCAGGTGGTCGGCGATGCCCGCCTGGCCGCCGATCATCACACCGGCGCCGATCGTGGTCGAGCCCGCGATGCCCGCCTGCGCCACCACGATGCAGAACGGTCCCATCTGCACGTTGTGGCCGACATGGATCAGGCCGTCGAAGCGGCAGCCGCGCCCGATATGGGTGTCGCCGATCGCGCCGCGGTCGACGACGCAGCTCGCGCCGAACTCGACGTCGTCCTCGATGATCACGCGGCCGAGCTGCGGCACGCGCAAAAGTCCCTTCTGGCTCGGCACGAAGCTGAACCCGGCATTGCCGATCGAGACGTTCGGCCCGAACACCACGCGGTTGCCGACCAGGGCATGGCTGATCACGCAGTTGGGCCCGATGGTGCAGTTGTCGCCGATCTCGACGCCCCGGCCGACGATCACGTTCGGCCCGATGTTGCAGCCGGCGCCGATCTTCGCGTTGGCGCGGATCTCGCCGCCCGGCGCGATCTGCGTTCCTGCGCCGACCTTGGCGGTCGCGTGCACCGGCACGCTCGCCTGCACACCGGGCGTCAGCGCCGCCGGCGGATAGAACAGGTGCCCGACCTGCGCGAAGGCGAGCCTGGGATTGGGCGACAGCAGCAGCCAGGTGCCGTTGTGCTCGTAGGCGCCGAGCTTCTTGTCGGTGATCACCACGCTGGCGCGCGTCTTGGCGAACGCTGCGGCGTATTTCGCGTCGGAGAACAGGCTGATCTCGCCGGGCTCCGCCGTCTCGAGGTTCGAGACGTCGCGGATCAGGAAATCGGCGGACGAGCTGTTGTCCATCTCGGCGCCGACATGGGCTGCGATCTCGCCCAACGGAAAGGGCCCGGCGCGCTGGAAGAATCGGTCGTCCGTCATCGTGATGCCTTGGCTGCTTCGGCCATCTTAGCAGAAACGGGAACGGCGAAAGCCCCGCTCCGCGGCCCGGTTAACGGACAAAGCCATGATTTCGCTGGCCCTGCAAGCCGCGCCGCAAAACCACATGACAAGCGTGCCGGACGACATTAGATCGTTGGGGATCGAATTCGAGTGCCGCATTGATAGCCTGGCTGATTTCCCTTCTTCCGCTCGCCCTGATGGTCCTTTGCGTGGTCCACGCGATCCGCAACGGCAATGTCTGGCCGTGGATTTACATCATCGTGCTGCTGCCCGGCATCGGCAGCATCATCTACTTCTTCATGGAGATCGTGCCGGAGATGACGCGCAGCCGCCAGGCCGCGCGGCTCCAGTCCAACATCCGCCAGATGGCCGATCCGCACCGCTCGCTGCGCGAGGCCCATCGCGCCGCCGAGATGGTGGGCTCGGTCGACGCCAAGCGCGCGCTCGCCGAGGAGTACGTCGCGCGCGGCAACTACGCCGGCGCGGTCGAGATCTATCGCGACGCGGCGCAGGGCCAGTTCAAGGACGATCCGGCGGTGCTGCTTGGCCTCGCGCGGGCGCAGTTCCTGAACGGCGATCCCGCCGGCGCCCAGGCGAGCCTCGACGCGCTCCAGGCCGCCGATCCGAAATTCGTCTCTGAGGAGGCGCATCTGCTCTATGCCCGCGCGCTCGAGGCGCAGGGCAGGGACGGCGAGGCGCTCGCGGAGTACAGGAAGCTCGTCGGCTATTTCTCCGGCGAGGAGGCGCGCACCCGCATGGCCATGCTGCTCGAGAAGACCGGCGCGCGCGACGAGGCGCGCTCCGTCTACCAGCAGGTGGTGAAATCGCTCGACGGCGCGGCGTCGCGCTACCGCAAGGCGCAGAAGGAATGGGGCGATATCGCCCGCCGCGCGCTGCGCTGACGAGGTCCGACAAGGCCGTTCTTGATCTCCGGGTTGCCGCGGCTAATATACCCCTAGGGGGTATTTCGGATGAAGACAGCCAGGACCAGACACCCGGACAGGCAGCTCCTCGCCCGGCTCACGCGCATCGAAGGCCAGGTCCGCGGCGTCGCGCGCATGGTCGAGGAGGAGCGCTACTGCATCGACATCCTCAACCAGATCCAGGCGGTGAAGGCGGCCTTGAGGAAGGTCGAGGAGCAGGTGCTCAAGGACCACGCGGCGCACTGCGTGGCGCACGCCATCACGAGCGGCGATGCAAAGGACCAGACGCGAAAATTCTCTGAGCTCGTGGAGCTGTTCGGCCGTTATGGAAAGTAGTTCGCCGGAGACCGCACGCGATCCCGTGTGCGGCATGGCCGTGAATTCCGCCGCGGCGCAGCATCGCGCGAGCGTCGGCGGCCAGGAGTATGTCTTCTGTTCCGCGCGCTGCCGCGAAAAGTTCGTGCAGGATCCTTCGCGCTATCTGTACGGCGGTGCTTCGCAGGGACCCGGCCGTCACCACGCAACGGCGGACGAGCCTGCGGCGGTGGGCGCGGCGGCGGGCACGATCTACACCTGTCCGATGCATCCGGAGGTCCGTCAGGACCATCCCGGCAGCTGCCCGATCTGCGGCATGGCGCTCGAGCCCCTTGTCGCCGCCGCGGGCCAGCCGCCCAATCCCGAGCTTTCGGACATGTCGCGCCGCCTCTGGACCGGCGCGGCGCTGGCCGCTCCCGTCGTCGTGCTGGACATGGGTGGCAAGGTGCTTGGTCTCGACCGCATCGTCGCTCCGGCCGTCTCGCAGTGGATCCAGTTCGCCTTCGCGACGCCGGTCGTCGCCTGGGCCGGCGCGCCGTTCTTCGCGCGCGCCTGGACTTCGCTCGTGACGCGCAACCTCAACATGTTCACGCTGATCGCGCTCGGCACCGGCGTGGCATGGCTCTACAGCGCCATCGCGATGCTGTTCCCCGGCCTGTTCCCGCCCGCCTTGCGCGTGGCAGGCGTCGTGCCGGTCTACTACGAAGCGGCCGCGGTCATCACCGTGCTGGTGCTCTTCGGCCAGGTGCTGGAGCTGCGGGCGCGCGAGAGCACCTCGGGCGCTATCCGCGCGCTGCTCGATCTTGCGCCAAAAACCGCGCGCCGGATTGCCGATACCGGCGAGTCGGACGTGCCGCTCGAGGCCATCGTGGTCGGCGATCGTGTGCGCGTGCGCCCCGGCGAGAAGATCGCCGTCGATGGCGTCGTGCTCGAGGGCAGTTCGGCCGTCGATGAGTCGATGGTGACGGGCGAGTCCATGCCGGTGACCAAGGGCGTGGGTGCTTCGGTCATTGGCGGCACGCTCAACCGTTCGGGCATGCTTGTGATCCGCGCCGCCAGGGTCGGGCGCGACTCGATGCTCGCGCGCATCGTGCAGATGGTGGCGGACGCGCAGCGCAGCCGCGCGCCCGTCCAGCGCCTTGCCGACCGTGTGTCGTCGTGGTTCGTGCCGGCCGTGATCGCGGTCGCCCTGGCGGCCTTTGCGGCATGGCTGGCGTTCGGCCCCGAGCCGCGCTTCGGCTTCGCGCTCGTCGCCGCGGTCAGCGTCCTCATCATCGCCTGTCCCTGTGCGCTTGGCCT
>Ga0335070_10004811_pt1 | contig 15826 bp, 18 predicted proteins | sample Lox_Sample_13_FD_206722 | JGI IMG/M metagenome (GOLD analysis project Ga0335070, IMG submission 206722) | Soil microbial communities from Loxahatchee National Wildlife Refuge, Florida, United States - Lox_Sample_1.3 | ecosystem: Environmental > Terrestrial > Soil > Wetlands | place: USA... | reverse complement strand
ATGCTCGTTCTGCAGGGCAGCGCCGTTCAACGCGGTTGCTACCAGGAGTTCTCCTTTTATCTCGTTGGCAGTGCCATCCTTGTATCTGCCCTCTACCTGTGGAGGAATCAAATTATCCGGCTCCTATCGCACCTTGTCCACACCTTGCGCAAGAAACGAGAGAACAAAAACTCCTGAACTTTCTTTGCCAGTTAGGATCCGCGTGGACGACCCAGCCTTCGGCCGGGTGCCCCGGGCGGCAGTGAAGAGCCGACGACTTTGCGGCCCCGAATCCTCGCTCCATCGTGTTCACCGCGGCAACTTATACCAAGTTGCATTCAAAAATAGAGCGAGGCGCTCAAGCCGTGGCGAACGGAGGCGTACTGTAGTACATCGGAGCGAGACAGGGCGCAGGCAACGAAGCTATATGAATGAAGGCAACTTGGTACTAGGATACTCCCTCGGGTCGCAGCGTCAGCTCCACCTCCAGAGGATCTTCCGTGACGGATGAAGGCAGGGGAGGCAGCGGGTCGATCATCCGCAAGACGCGGACCACGGACTCGTCATAAACCCTATTCCCTGATCGCTTATCTATGCTGATATCGACTATCCGTCCATCCTTTCTGATTTTTATGGTTGCATTGACTTCGAGGCCCTTTTGCTGCGAGGATATGAAGGGGATGTGCCAGGCGGTTTCTATCTTTTCCCTCACACCTACCAGATAACGGGCGAGTGCCGGGTCTATGAGCCGTCCGCCTGCTCCCCCCGGGCCGGAGAATTCAGATTGCCCGGCTGTCCCCCTTCCGCTACTGGCTAAGGTGCGCTTTTTTAGTTCTCGGATTCTCTCTTCAACGCTCTTCAGGTCGTCTTTAGTTGCGTTCTGTGGTTTCTCTTTTTCAGTCTTTTTTGGGGCCAAGCTTCGAGCATTCTTGTCTTTTTCTCTTGTCGGGGTCGGACGTATTTTCTTCTGAGCTTCTTTCTCAGGTTTGACCACTTCGGGCTGTTTCGCGGGAATAGATTTACCCGCACTACCAAGGCCGGGTCCGATGTCGCCGACAAGATTCACTGAGTAGTACGATTTGGAGGCGTCATACTTTCTGAAGGCTTTTTTGACAGGGAAACTCAAAGCCGCCAGAACAACGAGATGCAGAGCGGCTGAGATCATGAGCATCTTGTGCCAGTTCTCTTCCCTCATCTCTCTTCGATATTTTTTGTTACGATGTTTATTTTTTCCACGCCAGCCTCGCGGATCAGTCCCATGCATGTGACCACAAACCCGTAAGGAACCCTGCTGTCTGCGCGAAGGAATATCTCTTTATCGGGCTTATTGGTGAAAAGCAGTTGGATTGCGGCCTTCAGATCACTTGTTTCCAACCTTTTCTCATTCAGGATCACGTTCTTGTCCTTGGTGATGGTGAGTACCTGGACGTCATCCTTGGATGGAAGAGGTCTGGTCGTTACCTTGGGGAGGTCGATGGGCATTCCGGTCTGCATCATGGGTGCGGCTATCATGAAGACGATCAGGAGCACGAGCATGATGTCAACAAGGGGAACCACGTTGATTTCTGAAAGTGGTCCTCTTAGCTTCCTGGAGGGTGTCATCGCGTAACGAGGTTTATGATATGGCCGGAGGCGTTCTCCAGCTTCGCTGAAAGCCCCTTTAATCTGGCGAGAAGGTAGTTGTATCCGAGAACTGCGGGTATAGCAGTGGCAAGTCCGAGGGCAGTGGTGATCAAGGCTTCACTGATGCCGGGTGCGACGACAACGAGGCTGGTCGAACCCCTGAGGCCTATCTCCCTGAACGAGTCCATGATGCCCCAGACGGTACCAAAGAGACCTATGAAAGGAGCGGCGTTTGCCGTGGTTGCCAGAAAGGATAAGCGCGCTTCGAGTCTTTCCACCTCCTCAGTCATGGTAATTCTGAGCAGATTCTCGACAGCAGGCACAGTTTCCGGCCTTATGTCGAGGCTGTCCTTCTGCCTCACCGCCGTTTCTTTGTAAGTCGTTATGAGCAGTCGATAGAACGGGCTTTCGGGGTTCTCCCGGTAAGCATTAGCGAGTCTTTTGAAGGAATCACTGTCCCTTATGATTTTGAGAAACCGGTCCCCATCCCGCTCCACTCTGGAGAACTGTCTCCATTTGAAAAAAATAACCGCCCAGGAGACCAGAGAAAAACAAAAGAGGATTAAAACCACGACTTTTGCAACAGGCCCGGCCGAGTAAAGGAGACCCAGCAGTCCACCTGTATAAACATTGAAAGCAGATAGTCCCATGTAACGGATTATGATATACCAAAAGCCCTCTTCTTGTAAAGTAAAAACCCCCTGGGTGGGGCCCAGGGGGAAAAGGGGAGTAATTATGAGAAGTTTCTAGGTTGTGGTATCTACTGCTATTCGGCTGGTTAAACCACCACCCGCCTTTTCGTCAAAAGTGCAACGGATTGTGAATTCCGTTGCATTATGTTTTGTATACAATATACTAGAGCGGTGGATGTTTGTCAATAGAAATTTTTACCGAATACAAAACTTTTTTTGGCAGGTACCTGGAACCTAAGTCCTCTCACGTTTCTTGTGGTTGTTTCACACTTAAAGTTCTATTTCAAGGCCGTCGATGCCCAGAAGAAAAGGAGCAGGGAGAGCTCCTTGGAAGGTTTCCCAATCAGGGTAGAGGTGGGACAATATGACCTGTCGGGGCTTTGCCTCGTTTACGATCCTCTGCAAAGTAACAAGATTGAGGTGGCCACGGATCTTCCTCTCCGGGAAAGAACATTCAGCAACGAGGAGGTCCGCGCAGGTAGCGAGGCCAACAAGCTCCTTCGAGAAGCCGGTGTCTCCGGTAAACACAACGCTTCTTCCCTCTGTTATCCGCAAAGCAATGCTTTCAGGATTGTGGTTGGTTTTGCATGTCCTGATTGACACATCGCCCAGGTTCCACTCGCCGGCAGGAAGAGATTTGAGGATGAGATCATATCCTACCGGTGAAAGCCACCGGTACAAGCGAACAAACTTTGTATAAAATCCTTCGAGCCCCCGCCCTCCGAGCAGTGTCAGTGGCTTTTTCCGCGTGACGTCACCATAACTGGAGGCGAATAAAAAGGTGGCGAGATCTACCGTGTGGTCAGGATGAAAATGTGTCAGCACGATCAGATCGATGTCGTCCGTCGTGTGGCCGCACTCAAGCAGCCGTCGCACTATCGACGGCCCTATGTCAACAAGTATCTGGCCCCAGGTGGTCGAAACAAGATAGGACGATGACGTTCTCTGCAAGGAAGGTGTGCCTGTTCCTGTGCCGAGTATCTTAAGCTTCATGCAAGATCTGGTCTAACGCCCTTCGCTTCTTTGCTGCTGTTTCTTGGTTTCACTGCTCACTTTCGACTGGTTGAGGTACCAGGCCACTGTCTGCGCAAGTCCTTCTTTGAGCTGAAAGACTGGTCGAAAACCAAGTTCCGCTCCTGCTCTGTCGACGTTGAGCGTGCTTACCCTTATATCGCCCTCTCTCGCTTCAGCTGTTCTTGGAAGGTCATAGAGCTGAGGTAAGTCAATACCCTTCAGCCTCAAGGTCTGGAGAATCTCTCTGTAAAGTTGCCCGGTTGTTGTGCCCTTTCCCGTTCCAATATTGTACGTGCCGTGTTTATTGGTTTTTGCGGCGAGAAGGTTTGCCGACGCTATGTCCCTGACAAAGCAGTAATCCCGCACCATGCCGTCCGGCTCGCCGGGGAAATGGTTCAGAATCGGCAACTTCTTGCCCAAAAGAGCCTCAGTGAAAATAGCTACTACACCCGCTTCACCGTGCGGTATCTGCCGTGGTCCGTATACGTTGCTATATCTGAGTATAACATGGCGAAGATTATGCTGCTTCTCATAAAAGCGGACATAGTGTTCGCAGCTGAGTTTTGATATGGCGTACGGGGAGTATGGCTGCGGCACATAATCTTCCGGCGTTGGCACCTCACGTGCCTCTCCATAGATTGCCCCACCGGTCGACGCAAAAACAAATCTCTTGATGCCGTGCATCCTGGAAAGCTCGAGGAGTCTCAAAGTCCCCTTGATGTTAACCTCGGCATCCGTGAGCGGGTCCCTAACCGATAAAGGGACGGAGATCTGGGCCGCATGATGAAATATCATCTCCGGGCCTTCGTCGTGAATTATCTCCTCAAGCTCCTGGGTGCAAATGTCAGCCCGATAAAAGCGCGCCTGCTCATTCTTGTTAGCTAGGGTACCGGATGAAAGGTTGTCCACGATGACGACTTCATGCCCCTCATCCACGAAAGCATCCACCACGTGAGACCCGATGAAGCCGCACCCACCTGTTACCAGAATTTTCATGACGCCTCCTTTCTCGACATATACGATTTATACTACAAAGCTGAATGCCCGGCAAAGGAAAAAAAGGATTGAGCGGCCATTTTACCGCCACTCGGCTACTTTGCTATTGACAACCGGGGCTTTATATCTTATACAAAACCATAGGGCGGTGTAGCTCAGTTGGTTAGAGCATGCGGCTCATATCCGCAGTGTCCGGGGTTCGACTCCCTGCACCGCCATTATGAAATGGTCGAGAGAAGTCTGATCTTTCAAGAACCCTGAAAGGAGGTGATCCATATGACTAAAGCCGATCTGATTGCTGCAGTGGCCAGTGAAGCAGACGTGAAGAAAGCAGTGGTCGAGAAGACACTGGACGCTTTCATGGATACGATCGCAAAGGCCCTAAAGCAAGGTGACAAGATCACGTTAACCGGGTTTGGCACCTTCCAGTGCAGCCGGAGGGCGGCCCGAACGGGGAGAAACCCGAAAACCGGGGAAGAGATCACTATTGGTGCGTGCACTGTTCCAAGGTTTAAGCCGGGCAACAAGCTTCGGGAGGCACTAAAATAGAGGCGCTCAAGAGGAAGGGACTTCTGAAGGTCCCTTTCCTCATCACATTATGTATAATTCCAGCGCTGATGCTCAGCCCTGGGCTCTGCCAAGCTCAGGCGAGGAAAGCACCGAAGCAAAGCCCTGCCCCCAAGGTCACCCAGCCTCGCGAGGCTACAATAAATGACGTCAACATCCAGTCCGTGTTCAAGACAGGGGAAGAACTCTTCAAGCAAGGGAAAACAGAGGACTCGCTGAGGACCTTCCTCGGCATTTACAGATATTCGAGGGACATGCTCACTTTTCTGGATATCGTCCGGCCAAACTATGAAAAACTCCTCACTGAGAACCCTTCGTTGAGTCAGGAGGAAAAGGAAGACCTTTATATCAAACAGAAACGCATGAAGGATTTGACCCCGAAATATCAGTCTCTGCGGGTGGAATCGGCCTATTATGTGGGTGCTGCATACGCAAAACGGGGCGATGCGGAGCAGGCGCGGAAATACCTACTAGAAGTCTGCCAGACGGCACCCTTCTCACTCAAGCCAAAATCAACGTGGATGAAGTCTAAGAATTTACTCCTCGCGCTTTTTCAGCTCGAAGGCGAATTCTAAGTGGATAAAGCGATAGTTGTAGTTGAGGATGTCCTGACATCCCTCCAGATGCGCGATGCCGTGCGACAGGTCTACACTGAGGAGACAGACTCTCCCTGGAACGAAAAGGTTCTGGTCAAGAGAAAAGGGGAGCATCTGGACGTGAAGCTCTTCGTCTGGGGCGAGAATCTCTACCTTTACGGACGTATATATCGCCTGCTCTTGTACGGCTACGACGTGCTCAATCCGTCTTTTAACTATGATTCCAAAAGGGCGCCGAAAGAGGACGAGGCAAGGGCCTGGGATCTCTACTCGCAAATCTGGGGCGCTTACGTGGACAGCCGGCTGGAGAGAGCTCGCATCCCGAATTTCTACGATCGCCTCATGAGAAGAAACTTGCTCGTGGAGGCACTGAAAGAGTTTGGGTGGAGAGAGGCGTGCACATTGTTTGATTTTCTTTGGGCTAAAGAAGCACTCACCCATGCTGACATTGTCCGATACACGTACGATCCCGGCACCGCAGCGCCAATAGGCGCCCCGGGCCCGGACGAGCCGGAGATGAAAATACGGCCTCTCCTGAAGGGGCACTCGGTAAAAAAACATTTGGACAAGCTTACGTCCGACACGGTTAGAAGCATGGCGGAGGAAATCCTGAACTTCACCGCGTATCACTGCAAGGATGTGATGATCACCTCATCTTATTACGGCGTACACTTTGGCCATAAGAACACCAGCTTCGCGGAGATGGTGGTTGAGCGTGGTGACCTGCTGCTACTGACCCTCCACGATCCGCGTACCCGTATACCCACTACCGTGACCGTGACGGAGACGACTGACCTTCAGACAGTGCAGAGCAGGATCAAGGAAGTCTTCTTCCTGCACTTCTTAGACTCGCAGTCATTATGACCAGGAGCGAGTCGATCTGGAGAAATCTTTTTCATTTTTCCGGCATTGTGATACCCTTGGCTTACCTTCTCGTCAACAGAAGTGCCGCCCTTGGGCTGACAATATTCCTCTTGTGCATGCTACTGTTGGTGGAGTTCCTGCGGCTCACGGGCCGTGTCAAGTTGGGGGCGGCCGGGAAGTACCTGAAGGAGAAGGAGCAGAATAAGCCTACGGGCAGCGTTTTCTACACGGTCGCTGCGCTCATCACTGTCCTTGTGTTTCGCGAGAAGGTCGCCATCTGTGCGCTGCTTGTTCTCTGCATATCGGACCCAGTATCCTCTCTTGTTGGCCGCAGTCTGGGAAGGCACCCACTCTTTGGCAAATCCATGGAAGGGACCCTGGCCTTTCTTTTCTCCTCGCTGGTTATTCTCACGCTCTTTTCAACAGCTGGCCTCTCAGTCACACTTGCCGTGGCTCTCATTGCGACGTTGACGGAACTGTGTACACCAAGATTTCTTGACGATAACCTGACGATACCAATTGTGACCGGCCTAGCACTCACGCTTCTCGGCGCGTGAAGAACAGAAAAAAATAAAGCAGGTAGAGGTAAAAACTGGCGCAAAGGTTGAGATAAAAAAGGAAGGGCAAGCATTGAACCCTTCTTAACCTTTCTTTCGTTCTTTCCTCAACCTTCGATCTTGTTTTTACCTGCGGTTAAACTCTCCTCAGCCTCTTGAGCGCCAGACCGAAGGAATATTCGTAGAGGTGCAATCCTTTGCTTACCGCCGTGATCGAACCGTCCTCAAGCCCGGTCTCGTGACACATGTACTCTTTAAGGAGTTGAATAGCTGCCAGGTTGGAAGGGAATCCCGCCCAGAGGTCCCAGCTTCTGAAATAGATGACTAAATGGAGCCTGTTATTCATCACCCGTGTGTCTATGAGTCGCAGACAAGGCGGATCCGGGAGCAGAATGTCCTGCGGCATTCCCACTTCCATGACAGCCTGGTTTGTCCCCAATTTATTTTCCCTGTAAATCTTTATGACCTCCTGGAGCGGGTTGACGCCGAGTGTACGTTCCTTCCCATCCAGGAATACTTTGGGGTTGGTCAATCGCTCCCCGTATGTATATAACTCGTTTTGCTTCTTGCTGTCGGTCATAAGGTACTGGAGGTAGTCCTCCACGTATTCCATGCTCGTAGGAGTGGGTATACCCAACTCTGCAGGTATATCCGGGATCAGCGGTCTTGTGCCAGGATACTTGATGTGCACCATAATGAGGTCAAACTCTTTCCTGGTGCAGCCCTCGAAGGAACCTCGATCAACACAGTATTCGTGGACACCTTCATCATCAAAGATCTTGTAGATGCACTGGAACCAGGCATCGGGAATGTCTCGGGCATCGACGTAGACAGGAAGCATGCAACCCCCATTCAGTAAACAGTGAGCAGTAAGCAATGAACAGTGGAAAACCAAGAAGACAGTGTGAATGCAGCCGGAAGATGAATCTCATCTTTTACTGCTCACAGCTTACTGGTCACTTACCTGTAGCTCCAAGAGCGGTTGAAATAACTATACTAGAAATAGTATGCTTAGGCAACTTTCTTATTCAGACGGGAGAAGATGTGATAGTCAAGCAGATGGAAGTGGGACGGATGGCTGTATTTGCGTACCTCGTGGGATGCGAGAAGACAAAGGAAGCGCTGGTGATAGATCCTGCGGGTGATGAGGACCGGATTCTCGAGGAGGCTCGCAAGAAGGGCCTGCAGATAAAATATATTGTCAACACTCATTTCCATGTGGACCATATACTGGGTAACAAGCGTATGCAGGATTTGACCGGGGCGACCATCGTGATTCATGAGAAAGAAGCCTATGCGCTTACTCACCAGTCCCAGCAGATGCTGAACATGTTTGGAGCGAAAGCCTCTCCCACTGCGGGAAAGACGGTAAAGGAAGGTGACGTGATAACGGTGGGAGAGGTTAACCTCTCGGTTATCCATACTCCGGGTCACTCACCCGGAGCTATCTGCCTTTACGGTCACGGTCTCGTGTTCACCGGAGACACGCTCTTTGTGGGCGGTGTCGGCAGAACCGATCTGGAAGGCGGTTCCTGGGAGGTGCTTGCTTCCTCCATCCGTAACAAGCTGTTTACTTTGCCTGATTCCACCGTGGTGCTTCCCGGGCACAATTATGGCAGTGCGCCGAAAAGCACCATAGGTATGGAAAAAGCAAACAATCCATATGTCGGTTCCCGTTCGTAGTCTCGTCATACCAGTTATACTGCTGGTAACGATCTTTCTTCATTCCTGCCAGACGCCGAAGCTTGTGGAAACCCCACCAGCACCGAAAAAAGAACCCAAGGTTGCGCTGGTGCTCGGAGGAGGCTCTGCAAAAGGATTTGCCCACGTCGGTGTTATCAGGGTACTTGAACAGGAAAAGATTCCCATAGACGTGATTATCGGTACCAGCGTGGGCAGCCTCATCGGAAGCATCTACGCATCAAACCCCGACGCCTTTCAGCTGGAATGGCTTGCCTTCAAAATAGAAAAGAATGACATACTCGATTTCTCGATTGTCTCCTCCAAAATGGGTCCTGTGCAGGGAGCGAAACTGGAAAGTTTTGTCGAACAAAACGTGAAGGCAAAAAGGATAGAGGATACGAAGATACCATTCTTCCCCATAGCAACCGACTTGAATACCGGCGAAACCGTGATTCTTGAGAAAGGTTCTATGGCAAGGGCAGTTCACGCCTCCTGTGCCATTCCCGGCATTTTCGTGCCGGTTACGTTCGATAAGAGAATGCTGGTCGATGGTGGCGTTACTGACAATGTAGCCTGCGATGTTGCGCGCAACAAGGGCGCAGACATAATCATCGGCGTCAGTCTCCAGAAGGATGTTAAGAATTACCAGATCGACTCCGTCATCGATGTCATTGCCCAGTCCGTCAACATCATGGCGCGGGAAGCTAGTCGGCCAAAACTACTCTGCGCCGATGTGATAATCGAGCCTGACGTGCACGGCGCCTCACTCTTCGATTTCAGCCAGAAGAAGGTGTTTATGGAGGAAGGAATAAGCGCCACAAGGAAGGTCGTGCCGAGGATAAAGGAGCTGCTGGCAAAATACCACTGAGACCGATTGTCTTCAAGCGTATACCTTCCGGGTACCCGCTTGCGGGTGTCTGCGTCGATTTCCTTGACGTACTTTGAGTACGTCTGCGTCATCTCCTCGCTGCCGCCTCGGTCTCCATCTTGAATACAATCAGTCTCAGACCATTTACGGTGGCGTGGTCTTGGAGACGATGCAGTCGATTTCGCCCTTATAGAGCTTCACCTGCACTCTGTCCTTCGCTACAATCTGACCGCTCTCCTTAACCACTTCCTGCGTAGCCTTTTTGATGGTAATACTGTACCCCCTTTTCAGAATGTTCCGGGGGTTCAGATCGTTGAGGCGTTGGACTATCGCATCGAGTCTCGTTCTTCTTTGCTCGAGCATTGCAGTGGCAGTGCGTATCAGTGTGCTAGAAAGGTCGTCCACGTATATCCTGTGCTTCGCGAAAAGATCTTTTCTCTCCCTGAGTTCAGCGAAAGATTGATAGAGAAGGAGCCTTATTCTCTCTATTCGTTTCCTGATGCTCCGTTCCACCTTTTCCTTGATGCTTTCAAGCGACCCGAGAAGCTCTCGTTTGTCTCGCACAACCATATCTGCAGCAGCCGTAGGTGTCGGTGCTCTCACATCGGCGACGAAATCCGCGATCGTGAAATCAATCTCGTGACCGACGGCCGATATGACGGGTATTTGGGAGGCATAGATGGCTCTTGCCACAGCCTCGTCGTTAAAGCATGCCAGATCCTCAAGCGAGCCCCCGCCTCTCCCCACAATAATCACATCCACTTCTTTCTGCATGTTGAGATATTTTATTCCTTCCGCTATTTCGAGGCCTGCGCCTTCTCCTTGGACCCGGGCCGGATAGACGAGCACGGCCATATTCTCATATTTCTGAAATATCACTTTTAACATGTCCCGTATTGCCGCTCCGGCGGGCGAGGTAACTATGCCGATCTTTGTGGGAAGCAGGGGCAGAGGGCGCTTATGTGAGGCATCAAAAAGGCCTTCTTTGAAGAGTTTCTCCTTGAGCACCTGGAACTGTATCTGAAGGAGCCCCAGCCCTCTGACTTCGAGGTCATCGACGAGGAGCCTATACTCTCCTCTTTTCTCGTATACGTCAATCCTTCCGCGGCAAATCACCGCTACGCCGTCCTTGATGAAGTCTTCAGGGTATCGACCGTAGAAGTTGAACATAACAGCCCTGAGCGAAGAGGTTTCATCCTTCAGCGTGAAATAGAGGTGGCCGGAAGGGTAGAGCTTGAAGTTGGATATTTCACCCTCGACAAGTATGTCTCTAAACTGCTTATGGAGAGCGTCTCGTATGCGGGATGTGAGCTGCGAAACCGTGTAGACGTGAATGGGCCATTCGCTGGCTTGTTCCATAGTTAATGGTCACCCACTTCGCGGGTACCCGGTCGCCCCCTCCAGTGGCGAAGCCACATGGAGCCTCCCCTCTCGCGAGCCGTGCTCGCTAGATAGATTTAAACAACCATCAGACACATCACGGTTGTTTAAATCTATCGCTAGGAACCCGCACGCGGGTGCACGGCCTGCCGTGTTCGCGTCGCAGGCTTATTTGGCGAAATAATCTTTGACGAGCTTCATGGCACAGTATTCGCCGCACATGCTGCACACATCGTCTCGTGGGCTCCGTTCCTTGCGGAAGGAACGTATCTTCTCAGGGTCGATAGCCATCCGGAGTTGTCCCTCCCAATCGAGGGCCTTGCGAAAACGGGACATCTGCTTGTCACGTTCGATAGCCTTTTCATTGCCTCTCGCAATGTCGGCCGCGTGCGCTGCAATTCTCGCGACGATAACGCCTTCTCTGACGTCGAGGGGGGAAGGAAGCCCCAGGTGTTCCGAAGGCGTGACGTAACAGATGAAATCGGCGCCGCAGTATCCTGCCAGCGCGCCGCCAATGGCAGCAGTAATGTGGTCATATCCGGGGGCAATATCAGTGACGATGGGGCCAAGCACGTAAAACGGCGCTTCTTTACAAAGCTTCTTTTCAAGCATGATGTTGCCTTCAATGAGATTCAAGGGTACATGTCCGGGTCCTTCGATCATTACCTGCACACCGTTACGCCAGGCCTCTTCGCACAACTCTCCCAAAGTTATGAGTTCCTGTATCTGGGCCCTGTCTGTGGCGTCTCCTGTAGATCCGGGCCGCAGGCCGTCTCCCAGGGAGAGCGTCATATCATACTTCTTTGCTATGGCCAACAGTTTGTCGAACTGTTCGTACAGCGGATTCTCGCGATTATTTACAATCATCCACTCGGCGAGGAAAGCCCCGCCCCTGCTCACAATATCCGTAACACGCCCCTGAATCTTAAGTCTTTCAAGCGATTGGCGTGTCACGCCGGTGTGAACCGTTATGAAATCGACGCCGCTCTCGCCGTGCTTTTCAATAACTTCGAAAAGCTCGGCTGGATCCATTTTTGTGACGGTCTGCCTCTTCTTGATCGTTTCAACCGCTGCCTGGTAGATCGGCACCGTGCCTATCGGTATCTTTGAATGTTCGATGATAGTTTTTCGTATCTCGTCGAGGTTTCCCCCTGTGGACAGGTCCATGACCGTGTCGGCACCCGCCTCCATGGCCATGTTCAGTTTTTCTATCTCCAATTTCATATCAACGCACTCGGGCGACGTGCCCAGGTTTGCGTTTACTTTGATGGAGAGGTCTTTGCCGACACCTTTTGGGGTGAAATGCTCGTGCCGGTTATTCTCAAGAACCGCAATTTTCCCGGATGCAACAAGCTTGCACAACCTCTCTTTATCAATGCCCTCGTCCTGTGCTATCTGTTCCAGAGCCCGCGTTATCTGCCCTGCACGGGCCTTGACTAATTGGTTTTCCATGATTGCATCATCTCCATTTGTTTTAAGAGTTCCGCGGGGTCCCCGGCAAAAAGCCGCATGATCGGTTCTTTGCCCATATCCCCACTACCGTAAATAATGTCTGGCGGATGTCCAGCCTCTCATATGAGGATAATACTTCATGTGGGCGAGGATCAAGTCCGAATCCTTCGTTCATTTGCCTTGCATGCAATCCGAGTGAGGCTTGCGTACCAGTAACCGCTCCCGTTCAATTTATAACTTTCCTTCAGGAGTACTTCCATTTTGTGCTCAGCCTCGACGAACGCTTCTTTCAACGGATAGCCCAGCACAATAAAGGAAAGCATGAGAGACGACAGAGCGCAACCAGTTCCGTGCACCTGCCGGTCCACTCTTGATTTCTTATGCACAAGAACCTCGTTGCCGTCGAACAGCACGTCAATGGGGTTTCCAGTAAGATGTCCTCCTTTGAGCAGTATGTTTTTTGGGCCTAGCCTGGAGAGGAGTCTGGCTGCTCGTTCCATCTCTCTTTCGTTCCGGATCGGTTTCCTCAGGATCGCGGACGCTTCATCCAAATTTGGCGTGATGAGGTAGCTCAGCGGAAAGATCTCCTGAATCATCAGGCCAAGTCCATCATCGCTTATGAGTCTGAAGCCGTTCTTCGATGCAATCACCGGATCTACGACTATCGGCTTTTCCCGATACTCCTTCAGAAACGAGGAGACCGCTTTGGCCTGTCCTGTCCCTCCGAGGACCCCTATCTTGATGCCATCCAACTGTACTTCGTCTCTTGCGGTTTTGAGCATTCTACCGAAAGGTTTCAAAGGGGTTGGCGTGAGATCACTTACCCCTTTCGGCCCCTGGATAACAAAGCTGGTCGGGATGGTTAGAGGGTGCAGGCCGAGGGCCAGGAAGATTTCAAGGTCCTTGGTGATGCCCGCGCCGCTGGAAAGGTCATGGCCCGCAATGGTGAGAACGCGCTTCATGGTGCTCGCTGAAATGAGCCTTAGTATAGCATATTTCTTAATGATGATAAAGGGTTTTCAGATCTTGCGGCTGCTGAAACAGAGAATATCAGTGGCTCGGGGCAGACCCTTACCGTGAATGATTCTCTGATCGACGATTTTGTCGATCGATAACCCTAGTTTCTGACCAAATTGTCAAGTCATCGGCGCCTCACTTTCTGTAAACACACATAATATCAGCGCCTTATAAATTTTTAGGCCGTGGCACCTATGTTGCTCAGCGGACTAGGTATCAAATACATTTTACGAGGAGGTCAGAATGAAAAGGTGGTACGTGTTGATCGGTTTGTTGGCGGTAGTGGCTCTGGCGACCGCCGGCCTTGCTGTCGGACCGGGTGCTGATCCGGGGACTGGCGCGGGGCTAGCGGGTGGCGGGCCCGGTTGGCAAGGTGGTCCGGGAGCTGGCTACCATGGAGGTCACGGGCGCTGGGCAGCGGATCTCAACCTTACCAAGGAACAACAGGACAAACTGGCTGCGCTGAGGAAAAGGCAGTGGGAAGAGCTGAAGCCGCTCAGGGACCAGATGTATCAGAAGAGGCAGGAGATGAGAGGCCTGTACACAAGTCCTGCTACTGACGATGCCACGATCATCGCAAAGCAGAAAGAGCTAAATGCGTTGCAGCAGCAAATGCAGGGTAGGATGGTTCAGTTCAGGCTCGAGCAGAGAAAGATATTTACGCCGGAACAATTGAGCAAGCTGCAGAATATGCCGTACGGCCGTGGCAGGGGAGCCTGCGGCGGCTATGGCAAAGGCCGCGGCTACGACAAGGGTTGATAATGAGCCCCTTCCGTCCTCCGGCGGACGTGCGAGGCGGAAGGGGCTGAACACCAAACAGTATTCTGTGTCAAAGTAAACCCTCAAATGAAGCGTTAGCGGCCCTTAATGGTATAATACGGTATCTGCTGTGAGATCGAGTCTGGGCAGGTTATGAAGTATACGAGCCTCTGGATACTTGTGCTCCTCCTTTTCCCTGTCCTGTTTTTTGCATCGCCTGCTCAGGCCCAGGATTCCTATCGGGACTTCGAGAGAGGTCTTAACCTCAGTGATACCCAGAAGGAGCAGGTTCAGGGAATTAGAAAAAAATATATGGACGAGTGGAGGACGCTCAACCAAGAATCTGCCAGGAAAAGGCTGGAGCTCCAAGGGGTCGACAGGAGTTCCGAAGCAGGCCGGGAGCGGGCTCGGAAACTGGAGGATGACATCAACAGTATGCGCTCATCAAGAGAGAACCTTTACAGGCGATACCAGGGAGAGGTCTCAGGGGTTCTTAACGAACAACAGAGGGGTCGGTATGAAAAGTTCTCTACTGGGGAAGGGAGGAGAGGTATGATGCCCCCGCCCCACCAGAGAGGGATGATGCCGTTCCCCGGGTACAGAGGGCATGGGAGATAAAAGGAGTCTACTCTTTCCCCTTTCCCTCTTCGCCATATTCTTCGTTCTCATAGCCTTTACAGGCTTCTTCCAGATCAGGATCATCAAGGAAAACATCGAGGGCATACTCCAGGCAGAGGGCGACATCCTGTCAAAAAGTATTCAACAGGAGATAGACAGGAATATAGAGTATCTCACCCTGCTGGGGAAATCTCCCGCAATCATCACTCCCGTCTATCTTAATATGCTCAGCTACGATGAAGCCATCGTTGATGACCTTTACGATGAGCTGAGTAAACTGTCATCAGCAGATACTGACCATATACGCTACAGACACGTCCTTGTGACAAACGAGAAAGGCCGTGCAATAGAACGGAAAGGGTCGATCAGCGTGGCCCCGTCCTATCTTGAAAAAAGATGAACGGACCGTGCTCAAAATGCCTTCTGACAGGGATCAAACACTTCTTATCGGTGTCAAGGCTAAGGACCGTCTTGCGTTTGTGAACCTTGACGAAGAGGAGCTGGGGGATCTCAGAAAAAAGGCTATTGTCGAGGCCGTTCTGGAAACAGAGGGGAAGCGGCTGAACGTCAGTGGCATCACGGTTTTTGATCCCAAAGGCGCTCTTTATCTCGGCCTCAAGCCCAAAGCCGGCAAAGCATATAAGATCGTGAAGCCGCTCAGTGCCCGCTATTTCCCGGATTACACGCTTGAAATCAGGATGTCAAGCAATGTCGTCCGCGATACACAGAGGAGGACCACGCTCAGTTTTATTGCCCTCCTTTCCATGTTGCTCGTGGGTGGTGCTGCCGGCATATACATCATATTCCGGCTGGAACGCAAGGCAGCGGAAAAGCTTAAAGAGATGGAACGGCAAATGGAACTTAAAGAACGTCTCATCTCTCTGGGCAAACTTGCCTCAGGTATGGCCCACGAGATAAGGAATCCTTTGAATGCTATGAGTATGTCTATTCAGAGACTGAAGCGCGAATTCGTGCCGGCCGCTGAAAAAAAGGACGAGTATTACAAGTTTATTGATATTGTGCGGGCGGAGCTAGCCCGGGTGAATCAGCTTGTGGAGGAATTCTTACTCTCCACAAAGTCCCATGCACCCATGGAAGACGAGAAGCTTCGCACGACCGTCGAAGAAGTTGCCATAATTCTTGGTGAGCGGGCCAACGCCA
>Ga0335070_10004810_pt1 | contig 15826 bp, 13 predicted proteins | sample Lox_Sample_13_FD_206722 | JGI IMG/M metagenome (GOLD analysis project Ga0335070, IMG submission 206722) | Soil microbial communities from Loxahatchee National Wildlife Refuge, Florida, United States - Lox_Sample_1.3 | ecosystem: Environmental > Terrestrial > Soil > Wetlands | place: USA... | reverse complement strand
AGCACGTCCTGCCCGCCATGCAGGATGAGCGTCGGCGCGCGCAGGTCGCCGAGCGCCGCCCGCCGGCCGAAGCAGGCCACGGCGAGCGCCTGCCAGCCCGTCATCCACGGCGGTGCCCGATGCATCGCGAAGAACGGCAGGTAGCGCGCGACGTCGTCGGGTCGTCGCTCGCGAAAGCTCTCGGAGAACAGCACGGCGGCCGGCCACGGGCGACGGTGTCGCAGGGAGTCGGCCACGACGGATCGCATCGCGGCGGATGCCTCGCGCGCCCCCGGCAGGGCGGTGCTCGGTCCGCCCGCGCCGCCGCCGACGAGGATCAGCGACCGCACGCGATGCGGCATGCGCAGCGCGAGCTCGAGCGCGACGGCGGCGCCCATCGACAGGCCGATGACGTGCGCGCTGCGCAGCCTGCGGTCGGCGAGCACGCGCGCGGCGTCGGCCGCGAGCATCGCCATCGAGACCGGCGCAAGCCACGGCTCCGAGCGCCCGGCGCCGCGGTGGTCGTAGGCGATGATGCGCAGGCTCGGCTCGTACAGGTGCGCGACCGGGTCGAACACCGCCGAGGAGATCGTCCACCCGGTGATCAGGAGCACGGGCTCGCCGGCGCCGCGGTCGCTGACGAAGAGCCGCGGGCGGCTGTGCGTTCTCACCCGCTGAGCTCCGGCTGCGCGAGCGCGCGGGCGATCTCGCGGTAGGCCTTGCGGTTGGCGATCAGCCCGACGTGGCTGCCGGTGACCTCGACGCAGTCGGCCTCGCGCACGATCGCTCGCTCCCACCGCACGACGCCGTCGCCCTTCGAGTAGATCGACGTCAGGCGAACCCGGTCGACCGGGAACTCGGCGGTGTAGTCGCGGATGAACGCGCAGTTGCAGCGCGCGCGGATGCAGTCGGGGTCGCGGCTGCGGCGGGTCAGGTGCAGTCCCCGGCGCACGATCCCGACGGCCGCCCGCGTCGGCGAGCTGATGCCGAACAGGCCCTGCAGGTCGGCGCCCATGGAGATGGCGTGCGAGACCACATCGGGCCGGCGAGCGGCGACGGCCCGCGCGAGGTGACCGCCGCGGCTGTGCCCGACGATCGCCACGCGCCGCCCGGTCGTGGCCCGGAGCGCCTCGGCGAGCTGCTCGACGCGCTCGGTCGCGCGCTCGGCGCAGTCGACATTCAGGACGAAGCCCGCCGTGTTGGGGCTGTAGCCGACGATGCGCAGCCAGCGGCGCAGGAGCAGCAGGCTGTTGTCGGACGCCAGGAAGCCGGGGACGACGACCACCGCTCGCCCGTCGCCGCGCGGTACCCCGAGACCGTAGGCCGCCGGGTCGACGAGCAGCCGGGCGGCCTCGAGCATGCAGCGCGTCTCGGCGAGCGGGCGCCCGATCCACTCGGCGGGCACCGGGGTGAGCTCACGCTCGTCGATCAACTCGCGTACACGTAGGTTCCGGGCGCCTTGCCGAGCGCGCGGTGGCCGCGGCCGCCCAGGCGCTTCGGCGCGGGGCGCAGCTCCCCGGAGCGCTCGCCGAGCCACCCGACGTAGTCGGGCCACCAGCTGCCAGGCACCTTCGATGCCTGCTCCAGGAACTCCCGGGGGTCCGCCGGGTGCTCCGCCGCGACCCGGTAGCTCGAGCGCGAGTCGGGCGCCGGCGGGTTGACGAGCGCCTGGATGTGCCCGCTGGTGGACAGGACGAACCTCGTCGTCCCGCCGAGCAGCTGCGTGCTCTTATACGCGTTCTCCCATGGCACGATGTGGTCGTTGAGCCCCGAGACGATATAGCTGTCGACATCGACGGAACCGAGGTCGACGGGCGAGCCCAGCACCTCGAGGCCGCCGCTGCGGGTCAGTGAGTTGTCGAGGGCGAGCCGCACGAAGTCGCGGTGCAGCCCGGCGGCCAGGCGCACGGCGTCCTGGTTCCAGTAGAGGACATCGAAGGCCGGCGGCTTCTTGCCGAGCAGGTAGTTGTTGACCACGTAGTTCCACACGAGGTCGTTGGGCCGCAGCCACGCGAACACCCCGGCGAGCGCCTGGCCGTCGAGGTAGCCGCGCCGCGCGGACTCCGCGACCGCTGCGGCGGCGGCTTCGCGGCTCGTCAGTGCGCCCACCGTCCCGGCGCGCTCGTTGTCCAGCGCGCAGACCATCAGCGTCAGGCTCGCGATGTTCCCGAGCGCCTGGGTCGCGGCGAGATGTCCGAGCGCTCCGGCGGTGATGATGCCGCCGGAGCAGGCGGCGTTCAGGTGCACGGACGGCTGGCCGGTGATGTCGGCGACCGCTTGGCGCGCCTGCAGGACCGCGTCCGCGTACGTGTCGAGGTCGAAGTGCGCATGATCCTCGCTCGGGTTGCGCCATGAGATGACGAAGACCTGCTGCCCCTCGGCGACGAGGTACTCGATCATGCTGCGACCCGGTGCCAGGTCGAGGACGTAGAACTTGTTGATCGTCGGGGGGACGAACAGCAGCGGGACCTCGCGCACCTTCGCGGTCGCGGGCTTGTACTGGATGAGCTCGAAGACCTCGGTGTGCAGCACGACCGAGCCCGGGGACGCGGCGAGGTTGACGCCGACCTCGAAGCTCTCGGTGTCGACGCTCTGCGGCAGGCGCGGAGGCCACGACAGGTCCGCCGCGAGGCGGCGGCCGCCGCGGACGAGGTTCGCCCCGCCCTCGTCGACGATCGCTCGCAGCACGGAAGGGTTGGACCAGGGGAAGTTCGTCGGCGCGAGGGCATCGACGACGTTTCCGGCCGCGAAGCGCGCGTGGCGCTCGGTCTGCCAGTCGAGCCGGGCATCGTCGATGACGCCGTCCACGCTCTCCCCCAGGGCGAGGTACCCCTGCATCAGGCGCCGCAGGAGCCAGTTGCGCTCCCACGCCGGGTCGGCGAACCGCCGGTCGCCCTTCGGCGGTGCACTCTGCGAGCTGCCGCGGGCGATCCGGCCCAGCTCGGTGCCCAGGGAGGCTGCCCTGCGCGCGACCCTACCGGGACGCCGCGCGACACCGGCTCCGACCGCGGCGACTGCGCGAGGCTGGATGAAGCGTCGCGTGCCCTGGCCGACGGCGGCGTCGGTGAGCAGGACGTCGAGGCCGGCCTGCGCGGCAGCGCGGGGCCCGGCGTCGGCGGTGGGTTGGCGGCTTGCGGTGCCGTCAGGCTTTGGGTTTGCGGGCTTCCTCGGGGTCGTCGTGGCCATGGTGGGCACGGTACGGGCTTGACGGCGGCCTTCCAATGGGGCGCGGGCCAACGTCGTGCAAGGGTGTTGTGGCCTCCCCACAACAGGCGCTGTAGGATCGCTGCCGGAGCGAGGGCCATGGCGCGGCCGGCCGGTACGACATCGGTGGTGCAGGAGCTGGCGGCGGAGATGCTGCCGAGCGCCCCGACGCTGGCGCGCGAGATGGCGGCGTACCTCGTCGGCGCGATCCCCGAGCTCGTGGCGGTCGACGACGACGGGCTGCGCGCCGAACTGCTCCGCAGCACGGAGGCGAACATCGACCAGGTCCTGCGCCTCCTCGCCCGCGGCGCGAGCTTCGAGGACGCCCGTCTGCCGCACGAGGCGCTCGAGTTCCTGCGCGGCAACGTGCGCCGCGGCCTGCCGCTGGCAACGCTGCTGCGCTCCTACCGCCTGGGTCACGCCTGGCTCTGGGAGCGCTGGTCCCAGCGGCTTCAGGAGCGGGTGCACGACTCGGGCGAGCTCGCCGCGGGGCAGGACCAGAGCTCGGCCTTCATGTTCGCGTACGTCGACCTCGTCTCGGACGTCCTCGTCGAGGAGTTCGGCAGCGAGCGCGAGCGCATGATGCGCAGCGCTTCGCAGCTGCGGGCCGAGACCGTGCGGGCGATCCTGGGCGGGCAGCCCGTCGACCAGGAGACGGCCTCGCGGCGCCTGGGCTACGAGCTGCGCCGCCGGCACGTGGCGCTGCGCGTGTCGAGCGACGCGGCCGAGGTGCGCGGCCTGGAGCGAGCGGTCGACGAGGCCGCCGCCGCGCTCGGAACCCGGGAGCCGCTCGTCGTGCCCTCCGGTGCTGCGCGGTTCGACGTCTGGTGCGGGGGCTTCGACGGGACGGTGACCGAGGCGCTCGAGCGCTACGCCCCCCCTGCCGGCGTGCTGATCGCATTCGGCAGGCCCGGCGAGGGCGTCACGGGCTTTCGCAGCTCACACGCGCAGGCGCTGCAGGCCGCCCGCGTCCGCTCGCTGGCGCGTGGCGAGTGCCCGGCGGTGACGAGCTACGAGAGCGTGGAGCTCGTGTCGCTGCTGGCGGCCGACGTGCCGCGCGCACGGGAGTTCGTCGCCTCGCAGCTCGGGTCGCTCGCAGCGCCGGCCGAAGGCGCGCAGCGCCTGCGCGACACGGTCCTCGCGTACCTCGCGGCGGGTGGCAGCGCGACCCGCGTCGCCAAGCAGCTGCACGTGCACCAGAACACCGTCGCCTACCGCGTCAGGAGAGCCGAGGAGATCCTCGGCCGGCGGATCACCGAGCGCCCGACGGAGCTGAGCTGCGCGCTGACCCTCGCAGCGGTGCTCGGAGAGACCGTGCTGCACGGCGACGGCGGCGGCGCCGGCTTCGACTGAGCTGGATGGCTGATCGCTAGCTCGTATAGAGCGCCTCGATCTCCGCGGCGTACTTGGCCGCGATCGCCTTGCGCTTGAGCTTCATCGTCTCGGTCAGCTCCGCGCCGCCCGGCCTCCAGTCCGGCACGATGGCGAAGCGCTTGATCTGCTCGACGCGCGCGAGCCTGCGATTCGCGCGCTCGATCTGCTCGGCAGCCTCCGCAGGGGGGTCGGCGCTCACCGCCGCAGCCTGCGGGTCGAGCGTGACGAGCGCGACGTTGTACGGCCGCCCGTCCCCGATCGCGCAGACCGACGCGATCACCGAACCCTCCGACCTGACCGCCGCCTCGATGTTGGCAGGTGACATGTTCTTGCCCGAAGCGCCGATGATCAGCTCCTTCATCCGATCGACGATCGTCAGGTAGCCGTCGGCGTCGATGGCGCCGACATCGCCCGAGTGCAGCCAGCCGCCGGTGTCCAGAGCCTCGGCCGTCGCGTCGGGACGGTTGCGGTAGCCGCGCATCACCACCGGGCCGCGCATCAGCACCTCGCCGGCATCGGACAGCACGACCTCGACACCGGGCAGCGCGCGGCCGACCGTGCCGACCCGGACCGCGCCGGGGGCGTTCACCGTGGCCACGCCCGTGGTCTCGGACATGCCGTACACCTCGCACAGCTGGAGGCCGAGCGAGCGCCAGAACCCGATGACCTCGGCGGGGCACGGCGCGGCGCCCGTGACGCCGACGCGCACCTCGTCGAGGCCGGCCGCGGCCAGCGCGCCCGCAGGGTCGGGACGCTCGCCGAGCTCGGCGACCAGGCCGGCGCGCAGCTTCTCCCACAGGCGCGGCGGGGAGAAGAAGAACTGGGGGCGCAGGACCGGCAGCAGCGCGGCGATCGCGCGCGGATCCGGCACGCACGTCACCTCCCAGCCGAGCTGCATCGGCACGTAGTGCGTGCACAGGCGCTCGGCGATGTGTGCCATCGGAAGCCAGGAGACGGCGCGCCAGCCCTGCTCGAGCCCGAGCGACGCGCGGAGCGCCGCGACCTGTGCCATGACGTTCCCGTGTGTCAGCTCGACGCCCTTCGGCGCGCCCGTGGTCCCAGATGTGTAGATCAATGTGGCGAGGTCGTCCGGCGTCACCGCGGCGGCGTGCTCGGCGGCGTCGAAGCCGTCGGGCGCGGCGGCGAGCAGCTCGCGCCACGTCAGCGCCTCGGTGTGCGCGCCCTCGACGAGCACGATCAGCTCGAGCGCGGTCGTCTCGCGGGCGCGGACCGCGAGCGCGCCGTCCAGGAACGCGGGCTCGGTGACGATGACGCGGCAGCCCGCGTCGCCGATGACGTGCTCGGCCTGGTCGACGGTGGACGTCGAGTAGACGGAGAACGGCGCGGCCCCGAGGAGCGTCGCGCCCATGTCCGCGACGTGGAAGCCCGGGCGGTTGGTGAGCCACAGCGCGACGGTGTCACCGCGCCCGACGCCGATGCCGTGAAGCCCGGCGGCGGCGGCGCGGGCATGGCGCGCATACGCACTCCAGGTCCAGCGGACGGCGCCGTCCGCGCTGCGCAGCGCGGGAGCGTCGCCGTAGGTGTCGGCGGTGGCGGTGAACGCCTCGCTCAGCGTGGCGGCTGCGGGCACGGTCGGGACGGTGGTCATGCGGCGTACCTCAGGGTCGGACGGCGGGTGCCCATCGCACGGTAGGACCGCGGGCGCGGCGCCGCATGGGGGCTGCCGCCAATCGGCGCCGCGGGTTTGGTGGGCGCACCCCAAACGAGCGGCCCGCGTACGCTCGGGTCCCCGCGGTGGCCGCCGTCAGACGCGCGCCGTGGGGGCGAGCAGGCCGAGCTCGCGCGCCCGGTCGACCGCGTCCGAGCGGCTGTGGGCGTCGAGCTTGGCGTAGATATGGCGCAGGTGCGTGCGCACCGTGTTCGTGGACACGAAGAGCTCGGCCGCGATCTCCGGCGTCTTGAGGTTGCTCGGCAGGTACCGGACGACGCGCAGCTCCGCCTCGCTGAGCTCCTCGCGCAATGGGGCCACCGCGTCACGGGGCCGGGCCGCGGAGCCGGCCCGCACGTCGAGGATCTCCGAAAGCAGCGCCGCGTGCGTCGTGCGGTGCCCCCGCTGACGCTCCAGCAGGTCGCCGACCGGGTACAGCACGAACGGCAGCAGCACGCCCTCCGGCTCGGCAAGATCGAGCGCTCGCTCGATCGACCCGGCGGCGGCGGAGCGATCACCGAGCTGCTCGTATGCCAGCGCCGCCAGCAGCGATGCTTCAAGCGCCTCCCAGTCGGCCTTCAGCGCCGTCTCGCGGCGCTCGAGGACCGGCGTCAGCGCCTCCAGCGCCTGCTCCGGAGCGCCCTCGGCCAACAGGACGGCAGCCTCGGCGAGCCGGATGCCCGCCCTGTCGTGCGCCGCTCTGTCCATGCCGGCGAGCATCTCGCGTGCCGCGTCCGTGTCGCCGATCCAGGCCTGCGCCTGCGCGATGCGGCTCCGGCGCTCCTGGCTGAGCGCATGCTCACCGGCGAGCAGCGCCTGCATCCGTTCGGCGGCATCGAACGCCGCGAACGCGGCATCGAACTGGTGGCGGGTCATCGCAAGCAGCCCGGTGGTCTGGTGGATGATGAGCTCGGTGCCGGGCTCGCCGTCGGGCCGGACCGCGCGCCGTGCCTGCTCGAGCCGGCGCGCGCAATCGGGGAAGCGCCCGAGCCAGAGCAGGACGGTCGCGTCGACGGCGAGCGCCGCGGCCGTGACCGGGTCGTCGTCCCAGCCGTGCTCGTGCGCGATGGCGAGGGCCTGCGCGCTCAGGTCCCTGGCGACCGCCACCGGCAGCCCGGCCAGCGGGGCCGCCATCGCCAGGTGCGCGAGGCAGGCGATCTCGAGGTACGGCCGCCTGAGCCGGCGGGCGAGCTCGAGCGCCTGCTCGAGATCGCGCCGAGCGTCCGTGAGTCGCGACGCCCACAGCTCCACGATCCCCACGTCCATCATCGCGGCGGCGCGCAGATCGTTGCCCAGCGCGAGCTCGCGAGCGGGCTGGGCGGCGAGCGATGCGTGCATCGAGCGCATCATCTCCAGCGCGGCATCGAGATTCCCGCGTCGGCGCGCGAGCGCGAGCGCGACCTCCGCGAGCTGCAGGTCGAACCGCGGCCTGCGACTCGCGGGCACCGTGTCTCCGAGCCGCTGCGCCACCCCCGCGTAGGCAGCGCTCTCTTCGAGGGCTCCGACGTGGAGGCGGCAGGCCGCGAACGCGAGCGCCAGCTCCGGGTCGCTGTCGGGGGCGTCGTCGGGGAACGCACCGAGCGCTGCGTGGAGCGTCGCCGCGCGCCCGTCGAGGACGAGGCTCACATAGCTGTCGGCGACGAGGCGTGCCGCGCGGGGCCAGTCGCCCCCCGCTTGGGCGTGGCGAATCGCCTCGATCGTCGAGTGCTGCTGCTCGTACCACTCGGCAGCCGTCCGGTGCAGCGATCCGATCCTCGTGGGGGAGGTCCGCCGCAGCTCGAGGCGCAGCAGGTCGGCGAACAGCTGGTGGTAGCGAAACCAGCACCGCGCGGCGTCGAGCGAGACGACGAAGGCGTTCTCGTCCTCGAGCTGCTGCAGGATGCGCTCCGAGCCCGAGCGGCCGGTGAGGACGTCGGCGAGGGGGCCGCTCACACGGTCGAGCACCGAGGTGCACAGCAGCAGGTCGCGCACCTCGGGCGGCTGGCGCTCCAGCACCTCCGCGAGCAGGTAGCCGGAGACGGTGCGCTCGCTGCCGGAGAACTCGGTGACGAAGCGGACCGGGTCGGGATGCCGCGCGAGCGACAGCGCGGCAAGGCGCAGCCCGGCGGCCCAGCCCTCGGTGCGCTCGTGCAGCAGCGCGACGGCGTCGTCGGGGAGGGCGATTCCGGTGCCCTGCAGCAGCTTGCGCGTCTCGTCGGCCGAGAACCGCAGCTCCGGGCCGCGGATCTCCGTGAGCTGGCCGGTGAGGCGCAGGCGATGCAGCCCGAGGCCTTCCGGGTCCCGTCTCGTCGCCAGCACCACGCGCAGCTGGGGCGGCATGTGGCTGAGCAAGCGCTCGAGCAGCCGGAGCGCAGGGTCCGAGCGGAGCTCGTGCAGATCATCGATGACCAGCCCGGCCCGCTCGTCGAGCCGGTGCAGGTCGGACAGCAGCCGCTCGATCACGGCCTCGCCACGGAACTCCGGTGTCGCGCTCACCGGCTCGACGAGCCCGGCTTCGCCGGCCGCCCCGTTGAGCGCCGCGATGACCGACAGCCAGAAGTGCTGCGCATCCTCCTCGCCGCGCTCGACGGAGACCCACGCGACGCGCCCCGCCATGTCCTCGGATTCGGCCCACGAGCGCAGGAGCTCGGTCTTGCCGCTGCCCGCCTGGGCGCAGACGAGCACGACGCTGCCCGGTCCCGCGTCGCGCAGCACGCCGAGCAGCGCGCTGCGCGGAACGAGCCGGGGATCCGCCGGCTGGCGATCGGCGGTGACGGTGTCGGCGACCAAGGGCCCGATCCGATGCGAACGGCCGGAATCCGGGTCGCGAACGCGACCCGGATTCAAGCCTACCGTCCGGTCCGGGCCGGGGCCAGGCGCGGCTACGAGTGATCGCTCGCTGCCTGCTCGTGGTGCGGCACCTTCTCCTTGAGCCGATCCACGGCGGCGCGGACGTGCTCCTTGTTGTGCTCGTGGCGCGAGTGGACCAGCTCCTTGGTCGCTTCGCGTTTCGCCTTGCGCTGCGCCTTCTCGGCGGCCGCGATCTCGGCCTCGACGTCGGCCACGGGACGCCGGAGCACGGTGCCGCCGAGCCGCGCCATGGCGCTGTCGACGACCTCGGGGCTCTGCTCGGTGACCTGGGCCAGCAGCGCCGTGCGGCCCGACGGCACCGACGCCGAGAGCTCGCCGAGGACGGACTCGCTGTGCTCGACGTCGTCGAGATCGAACAGTGATCCGACCATCAGCCCGTACGTCCCTCCGATGAGGACGCCGAGTGGCCCGCCGAGGATGCCGATGAGGAGGCCGAGCAGGCCGCCGACCGCGGTCCCCTCGTACTCGTTGGAGCCGGCCTGGTCCTTGACCACCAGCTTCCCGTCGGCGTCCCGGACGACGACGGCCGCCGCTTCGAGGTTCAGCTGGCCCTGGGAATCCAGCTCCTTCAGCGCCGTCAGCGCCGCGTACGCATTGGCGTCGGCCTCGAACGCCACGCTGATCACGTTGTACGTGCTCGTCTGGCCGCCTTCGCCGTTGGTGTGGGGTGTGTTGTCGCTCATGACCGGTCACCCTCCTGCGCGGCTGCGTGAGCGGTCATCACCCGGTCTGGACGATTGAGGCCGCCGTGCAGGCTGCGGATCTCGAAGGCGCGCACGATGTCGGTGACCCCCTCGAAGAGCGCCCAGAGCCCTGCGAAGACGAGCAGGACGTAGGCCTTCTCGATGAAGAACTGCCCCGACGTCCAGAAGGCGACGCCGGTCATGAGGATTCCCGCGATCAGGCCGACCCACCAGGCCGGGTTCACCGGCCGCTCCACGAACGCCTGGACCATCCACCAGATCGCGATCATCAGGAACAGGAAGCCCAGGATGTCCGCCGTTCCCGCGAACGTCTTCCTGGGGTGGACGAAGCAGATGACCCCGCAGATCAGGAACAGGACCCCGAAGAACACGGGAAGCCAGCGGCCGCTCGGCATCGTGTACGCCAATGCGATGTTCTGGACTCCGAGGACCACGAACAGCACGCCCACGATGATCCCCACGGTGGTCACCGAGGCGCTGTCGAACTGCAGGACGACGAGCGAGACCACGAGCCAGGCGATCCCGACGACAAGCCACAGCCACCAGTAGCCGGTGTACTCGCGAGCGGCTTCGTGCGCGCGCTCGCGCATCGTGGTGGGTGCGAACGGCGGTAATGCTGCTTGGTCTGTCATGTCAGGTCCTCCTGGGCGCGACGGCCCGTCGATGGTGAGAGCAGACGCGCACAGGGTCGCCTGCGCGGATGTGAGTCGTCGTCACGCGATCTGCGTGATTCGCGACACCAATCACGCAAACGATGCGACGACACCTCACCCAGCCGGCAGCGGTAATGCAGGGTGCCATGAGCGACCTCGAGCGCAACGACGGAGAACGCGTATCCCGGCAGGTGGCCGCCGAGCGGCTGGCGGATCTCGCCTACGCGCTGACCGCCGGCGGGCGGCTCGAGCTGATGGTCGACGGCGAGCGACTCAGCGTTCCGCTCGCCGATGACGTGCTCCTCGCCCGCGAGCTGAAGGCCGGCGCGGACCACGTGGAGCTGGAGCTCGTGCTGCGCTGGACGAACGGAGACAACGATGATCCCGCTCTCTGACGGCCTCCGCGCGCGGCACTTCCCGTTCGTCAACGTGGCGCTCATCGTCGCGAACGTTCTGGTGTGGCTCCGCTTGGAGCTGCCGCACCTGGATGCGGCCGTCGGCCACTGGTCGTTCTACCCGTGCACCGTCAACGGCTCCTGCCACCACACCGAGCCGTGGGAGCTGAGCTGGTTCACGGCGATGTTCATGCACGGCAGCTGGGATCACATCCTCGGCAACATGCTGTTCCTGGCGATCTTCGGCAAGAACGTCGAGGACGCCTTCGGACACCTGCGCTATCTCGCCTTCTACGTCGCCGGGGGATTCGTCGCCTGCGCGACCCAGACCGTGATGACGCTCGCGTTCGGCTCGAGCGCCGCGGCGACCGTGCCGATGCTCGGCGCCAGCGGCGCGATCGCCGCGGTGCTCGGGGCGTACTTCCTGCTCTACCCGGCCTCGCGGATCCTGACGCTCGTGCTCGTCTTCCCCGTGAGGATCCCGGCTTTCGTGTATCTCGGGCTGTGGTTCATCTATCAACTGGTCGAGGCGTATGGTGTGTTCTCGGCGCACGCCAACGGCGGCGGCGTCGCGTTCTTCGCGCACGTCGGTGGCTTCGTCTTCGGGGTGGCCGTTGCGCACAGGCTGCTCCGCGAGCAAACGATCCGCCCCCGAGCGCCGGCACTGACTCAACCCGCCTGAAAGGAACACCCTCCGTGGCCATCGTCGACCAGATCAGGGCAACGCTCACCAGCGACTCGCGCATCCACCACCCGGCCAGGATCGCGCTCTCCGAGCGCGCCGGCGTGGTGACGCTGCGGGGAACCGTCGCCACCCCCCATCAGCGCCAGGCGGCCGTGGAGATCGCCCGCTCCGTCCCGGGTGTGGCGACGGTCGACGACCGGCTTCACATCGACCCGCGCGACCACTTCCAGGACGACGAGGCCCGCGGTGCCGCACTGCAGGCCCTGATGTCCAGCGAGGCGGTGCCCGCCGACCGCGTCGACGTCAGCGTCAGCGCCGGCTGGCTCACCCTCAAGGGGGAGGTCGCGCGCCAGTCGGAGAGCGACGCCGCGTTCGAGTGCGCGTCACGGGTCGCCGGCGTGGGCGGCATCACGAACGAGATCAAGGTCATCACCGCGGGGCTCGACGGCTGATCGGGCGCCGGCGTCATGGCCCGGACGGGCGGCGGCGCCCGGCAAGGCGGCTCTGTGTCACGCAACGGCCCCAGCACCCGGACGGTGGCCCGGGTCTACCTCACGGTCGCGCTCCTCACCGGGGGCCTCTACTTCCTGTACCTCGTCCGCAGCGTGCTGCTGTTGCTGCTGGTGGCCGTGTTCATCGCGCTCGCGCTCGGTCCGGCGGTCGATGGGCTGACCCGCCGGGCGGTCCCGCGGGCGCGGGCGATCCTGCTCGTCTACGTGGTGCTGCTCGCGACGATCATCGGCATCGGTCTGTTGGTGGTGCCGCCGATGGCCTCGGGCGTGCGGTCCTTTGCGCACGACGCGCCGACCTACGCCGCCAAGCTCCGCCGCGACGCGACCATCCGCAGCTACGACGACCGCTTCCACATCACCGGCAAGCTCGAGCAGCAGGCTGCGACGCTGCCGGCCGAGCTCGGCCGCGCCGCGGGGGCGCTCGGCAGCGTCACCGTCGGCGCGTTCCGTGAGATCGGGAGGCTCATCACCGTTCTGGCGATCGCGTTCTTCCTCCTGCTGGACGGGCGGCGGGTCGCGGGCTGGTGCCTCGATCGCCTTCCGGCCGACCACGCTCCACGCGCCCGCGCGGTCGCGGAACGCATCTACCGCGCCGTCAGCGGATATGTCGCGGGCAATCTCCTGATCAGCCTGGTCGCGGGGACCGTGTCCTTTGTGACGCTGGTGGCGCTCCACGTGCCCTACGCGCTCCCGCTGTCGGTCCTGATGGCCTTCCTGGACCTCATCCCGCTCGTCGGCGCGACATCGGGCGCGATCATCGTCGGCTTCGTGACGCTGTTCCACGGCTTCCCCGTCAGCACGATCGTGTGGGCCGTCGTGCAGGTCGTCTACCAGCAGATCGAGAACAACGTTCTCACGCCGACGGTGTACCGGCGCACGGTCGAGGTGCCCGGTCTGGTGACGCTCGTCGCGGTCCTGATCGGCGCTCTGCTGCTGGGCGTCCTGGGTGCGCTGCTGGCGATCCCGATCGCGGCCGCGCTGCAGATCCTCGCTGTCGAGGTCTGGGATGTGCGAAGCCGGCGGCATGCCGACGCTGGCGATGATCACCGCGCGACCTCCGACGCCACCGCCTGAGACGCGGCGGGCGCCGCCGGCGTCGGGGCGCGCTATGCCGCGGGCGGCAGCTCGGCGGCGTGTCGGCGCAGGAAGTCCGTCAGGTCCGCAGGCTGGGCGCCGGTGAGCCGTGCGACCGTGTCGGTGATGACCGCGGCGCGGGGGTCGCCGAACAGCGCGCTGAGCTCGAGGGCGTGCTCGATCTGCCACTCCTCGCGCCCGAGCGCGCGCAGGCCCTGGCCCATCACCTCGGGGGACGCGGGGTAGTGGGTGACCTGCCGGCCGAGGACCGCGGTCATGCGGTCGGCGGCGTCGTACCACGACAACGCCTCAGGGCCGGTGACCTCGAGGATCTCGTCCGGGCGCGCGGCTGCGGTGAGCGCCGCGGCGGCGACGCGGCCGACGTCCCGCCCGTCGATGAACGACACGCGCGGGTCGCCGTCGGGGCCGGGCAGGGCGCCGTGGCCGATTGCGATGGCCTGGTCCAGGAAGTTCTGCATGAAGACGTTGGGCCGGATCGCCACGGTCTCGCGCCCCGACGCGCGCAGCGCCTCCTCGACGGCCAGGTGGTCGGCGCCGGTACGTGCGCGGTCTGCGTGGACGATCGAGACCGCGCTGCCGGAGATCTTCACGGCACGCGGTACGCGGGCGGCGGCGATCGCGCGCACCGCGGTCAGCTGGATCTCGCGCAGGGCCGGGTCGTTGCCCGACGCGAGCAGGACCGCGTCGATGCCCGCGAGCGCTTGGCGCAGCGCGGCCTCGTCGGCGAGGTCGCCCGTGCGCATCTCGATCTCCGGGCCGAGGACCGCCCGCGCGCGTGCGGGATCGCGAACGTAGGCGGCGACTCGGGCGTCGTGCTCGCCCAGCGCGGCGATCGTGGCGTGGCCGATGGTGCCCGTTGCGCCCGTGACGAGGATGTTCAGGGCCATGCTGGGTCCTTCGTGAAGCCGGCCTCGAGGGCGGCGATTCCCTGGAGCGTGTTGTTCATGAGCGGCTGCGGCGTCCCGGCCTCGATGCGCGCCACGCGCGGGACCATCGCTCGCAGCAGCGCCTGCATCTCGAGCTTGGCGAGGTGGATGCCGACGCACGTGTGCGGCCCATTGCCCCACCCGAGGTGCGCCGGGTGTTGGCGGTGCAGGTCGAAGCGGTCCGGTTGGGGGAAGCGGCGCTCGTCGCGGTTGGCCGAGCCGTAGAGCACGGCAACTCGGGAGCCCTGCGCGAGCGGCACGCCGTCCACCGTCGTGTCGCACGCGACGTAGCGGGTGAAGACGCGGACGGGCGCGGCGAGTCGCACGGCCTCGACGACCGCCGCCGGGATGAGCGCGGGGTCGGCGCGCAGCGCGTCCCACGCCTCGGGGTGGCGCGCGAGCATCAGCAGCAGGTGCGCCGATCCGAGGATCGTCGTGTCCAGCGCCGGCGCGACGAAGTCGATGATCAGGGAGCGCGCCTCGCGCGTGCTCACCTCGCCGCGGTCGCGGGCGTCGAACACCGAGGCCGCCCAGCTCCCCGGGGTGACGCTCCTGCGCGTGAGCCGGCGCGTGTACGCGTAGAGCCCGAGCGCGGTCGGCAGCTTGCTGCGAGTGCGCCCGTTCGCGGGGCCGAGCGCGTCGAACGTGGCGGCCGCCCACTCGAGCATCCGGACGTGGTCGGGGCGTACCCCCACGAGCCCGGCGACGACGGCCACCGGGAGCCCCGCGCCGAAGTCCGCGACGGCGTCGAACCGCTCGCGACGCACGAGCTCGTCGATCAGGCGCTCGGCCTGCGCATCGATGCTGGCCTGCGCCGCGGCCAGCGCCTTGGCTCCGAGGGAGCGCAGGAGGACCCGGCGGCGGCGGTCGTGGGCATCGCCGTCGCTGTTGAGCGTCGTGTCCCGGCCCAACCGGTTGACGAGCGGGTTCGCGCCCACTCCGCGGCCGCTGCTGAACGTCGCGTCGTCGCGGAGCGCGGTGCGCACGTCCTCGAATCGGCCGATCGCATGGAGCCGGTTGCGCGGCAGCCAGACGACGGGCCCGGCCTGCCTGATCCGCGCGAACAGCGCGCGCGAGTCGCGGAGCGCCTCGTCACCGTACAAGTCGCCGTCGACCGACGGGATCGCGGCGACGGCGCTCACGCCGCACCCGCCGCCGTCGAGGGCCGCGCGCCGCCGCCGCGGCAGGTCACGTCAGCCTTCGGTGGGGATGTCGACGGGTGGGGCGGGGGGTGCGAACTGGCCGGCCATCGCGCGTTGGTGGATGCGTTCGTGGCTTTCGCCGTCGGCGGCTGCCTGGGCGACGGCGGCGGGGTCGACGAACACGCCGATCGGGTTGTGGTGGAAGACCTCGCTGGTGCGCATGTACTGCGAGGAGGCGGCCCAGTCGCCGAAGTTGTCGACCTGCAGCTCGACGAAGTTGCCGTCGGGGTCGGCGTAGTAGTAGGAGAGCGTCATCCCGTGGTCCAGGCAGAACGCGGGTTCGATCCCGTGCTCGCGCAGGCGCAGGTAGCTGGCGTTGAGCTCCCCGAAGGAGTCGTACTCGAACGCCGAGTGGTGCATGCCGGTGCGGGTGTCCTTGTCGGGGTCGTCGACGAACCCGGGGAACGCGAGCAGCGCGATGCGGTGGTTGGCCTGGTCGTTGGACATCCAGGCGCCGACCTCGTCCTGGAAGAGGACCTCGGCGCCGACCACGACCGCGTACCAGTCGATCAGCTCCTGCAGGCGCGTGGTCTTGAGATTGAAATGATGGAACTTCGGATGAATCACAGCGTCGGACA
>Ga0335070_10004808_pt1 | contig 15832 bp, 12 predicted proteins | sample Lox_Sample_13_FD_206722 | JGI IMG/M metagenome (GOLD analysis project Ga0335070, IMG submission 206722) | Soil microbial communities from Loxahatchee National Wildlife Refuge, Florida, United States - Lox_Sample_1.3 | ecosystem: Environmental > Terrestrial > Soil > Wetlands | place: USA... | reverse complement strand
CCAGGCGGTGACCGGAGTTGAGATGGAGGCCATGACGGCCGCATCAGTAACTGCGCTCACCATCTATGACATGTGTAAGGCCCTCGACAAGGGCATCACGATCCGCGAGATCGTGTTAGAGCGTAAAACCGGCGGCAAAAGCGGAGAATACAGGCGATCGACTCCGCGCTAAGTATGCCGTCAGGCACGCGGAGAGACGACGATGTCACAACTACAGGTACTGCTGGTCGACGACACCAGATGCGTTCGGGACCTGTTAACAAGCGAACTGTCTCAGCTTGCCCACGTGACCCACGCCAGCAGCGTGGAAGAAGCTTGTCAGCTCACACGCAACAGCGCTCCCCCAGATTTGCTGATCTGCGACTTCCGTCTCGGAAAATTGAATGGCGGTGTGCTTGCCAGCATGGCACGCCGCAGTTGGCCGCTCACGGCCATCGTGATGTTGGCCAATCGCAGCGACCGCGAACGCGCGGCCGAGAGCTGCGAAGGTGGCGTGGACGAAGTCATCGAAAAGCCGTTCTTTGTCGGCGAAGCCGTTACCCGCATTCGACGCATGCTGAGCCGTCTTGGGGTGGAGAACGCCGCTCGCGGACACCGTTGCGTCAGTGGCACGCTCGACCAGATGAGCGTTGTTGATCTGCTGCAATCACTCGAAATGGGTCGCAAGACCTGCCTGCTCGAGTTAAAAAGCAATGAAAAAGTGAGCAAACTCTACTTCGGCGAAGGCCGTATCGATGACGCTTTGCTTGGTGACTTGCGCGGCGATGATGCAGTGTTCCCCGTCATGGCATGGACAAATGGAACTTTCAGGATAGACTTCTCAGTGACGCCTGCAATGCGTACGACAACGCGCAGCACGCAGGGGATCCTCCTGGAAGGGCTCCGACTGTTCGATGAACACAACCGGGACCTCGCACAGTACGAATCGGCTTAAAGCAACAGTCATCACCGTCAGCGACTCCTCGTTCAAAGGAACCCGCAAGGACCTCTCCGGTCCTGCCGTCGCGGTTGCCCTCGAATCGCATGGATTCGAAGTCGTCGGCATTCAGATTGTTCCCGACGAGATCGAAGACATTCAGGATGCGATCAGCGAGTCTTGCGAGCAATCGGTGCTGGTGGTGACCACCGGCGGTACCGGGATCGCCGCGCGCGATGTAACGCCGGAAGCCACGCGCGCCATCTGCGATCGGTTGATCGAAGGAATTCCCGAACAGATGCGGCGAGAGAGCGCGAAGAAAACACCGCAGGCTGCCCTGAGCCGCGGCCTCTGCGGAACCCTGGGACACTGCCTAGTTCTGAACCTGCCGGGAAGCCCTAAAGGCGCCGTGGAAGCGCTGCAATCTGTGATCTCGCTGCTTCCCCACGCGCTACAGTTGCTGGCGGGCCACACGGCCCACAATCACACCGAGCCGGGCGAATAAGGAATGGCGAGCTTCCGGAAAGCGTTGTTGCTCTATAACCCTGTCTCTGGCGCGCGCATTGATTACCGCACACAGGCAATCGCAGAAGTGGAGCGCATGCTGCGCAGCACGGGTGCAGAGGTTCGCAAAGAGCCCACCCGCTACGCGGGAAGCGCGGGCGCGCAGGTACGCAAAGCAATGGATGCTGGTTGTGATGCAGTGTTCGCCTGCGGCGGAGACGGAACCGTACTTGATGTGTTGCAGGGTGTGGTCGGGACCGACGCGATTCTCGGCGTGGTGCCGCTCGGCACCGGAAACGTACTCGCCACGGACCTCAACCTGCCACGCAATACCAGCAAAGCCATGCAGCGACTGCTCAGCTATGAACCGCGCCGCGTTGCCGTCGGCAAGATTACATGTAACGACGGCACGCTCACGCGCTACTTCACCGTGTGCGGCGGTGTGGGAGTTCACGCCGAACTGATCTATCGATCGACGGCGAAAGCGAAACAAGCACGCGGCCCGAGCGCATATTACGTTGCAGGATTCGAATTGCTGTTTCGCCACGAGTTCGTGCCATTTGAGATTGAGTACACGGACCTTGCGGGTGAGGTGCATTCGGGGCAGGTCCTCGAAATCGTGGCCATGCGCGTGAGTTCGTTCGGAGGGTTGTTGAGCCGATTCCGCCCGGGAAGCGGTCTGGACACGAATCATTTCGAACTGATCCTGCTGCACAAGAGCACGCGCTGGGCGATGTTCCGCTACACCTTGCAGGCAATCGCCGGCGGAATCAAAGGTGAAGACCGCAGATATGGCGCAGATGTGAGTTTTGTGCGCGCACAAAGAGTCATTTGCAAACCGAACGGCGAGGACTCACTTCGCGTGCGCGTGCAGGCCGACGGCGAATTGCTTGGCATCATGCCCGCGGAAATCTCACTCGTTCCCGACGCGCTGAACTTGCTCATGCCTGCAGTCAGAAAATAGACCGCGAAGAGGTACCGCCGCTACCTGAGCAAGGACGTCTGGGATGTGGCTCATACGAACAGGAGTGAAAAAAGAGGTGATAGCGAATGTCCACTCCACATAACAGCATTGAAGAACAGTTTCCTGGTCTGACCACACATCACGCGCTGTATCCCGCCATTGATCCAGGGACGGCTCTGAAAGGCAGCGCATCGGGCAAGGTCGTCTTCCTATCTGGTGCATCGCGGGGCATCGGACAGGCCACCGCCATCGCGTTTGCGCAGGCTGGCGCCGCAGCAATCTATATTACAGCGCGTTCTACCAACGCTCTCGAAGAAACCAGGAGCAAGGTCCTCGGGGCAAATCCGGATACAAAGTGCGAGTACCGCCTCTGCGACGTGACTGTTGAGCGGCATGTGAAGGCCGCAATTCAAGACTGCATAACGAAGTTTGGGTCCATCGATGTCGCCGATGCCAACGCAGGATATCTGGACAAGTGGTCGAAGATCGGAGAGTCTGATCCCGAAAACTGGTGGAAAACCTGGGAGGTCAACCTCAAGGGGACTTACTACGTCGTTCGTCACGCTCTACGTCATCTGATTGACTCGGCCAAGCGACATGGCGCAAAGGGCAGCTCAGGCGGTCACCTCATACTGATTTCCTCGATCGGAGCACAACTGCTGACGCCGGGGGCTTCGGACTACCAAACCTCAAAGCACGCGATCAACCGGCTCTGTGAGTTCGTCAATGTCGACCACGGCGGAGAGGGTGTGAAGTGCTTCGCGGTGCATCCCGGAGGTGTGCCTACTGCTTTGGGCAAGAACATGCCGCTGGAATTGCATGCCCGCTTGGTAGATTCCCCCGATCTGGCGGCTGGGTTTATCGTCTGGCTCTGTTCCGGTGCTGCCGATTGGGCGAGGGGACGCTACTTAAGCTCCAACTGGGATGTAACCGAACTGAGTCAGTTGCAAAACGACATCCTTCAACACGATCTTCTGGTGAATCGGTTGCGCGCTAGACCTTGAGTGAAGAATCTCCGCTATGACCAGCTGAGCCATTCGCGGAGGGCACCCTGTTTGGCGCGATCGGTCACTGACGTTGGTTACGAAATTAGGGTAAGGAGCACACTTGGAACCAGTCACACACTTCCTCACCGGAGCCGCTCTCGGACGCAGTGGATTTAATCGCACGACCGCGCTGGCTACCGTCGTGATGACCATTGGCGCCGAAGCCGCTGACATCGACGCTCTCTGGTACTTCAAAGGCTCGGTTATAGGATTCGCACATCATCGCGGCATCACGCACACGTTTCTTGGTGTGCCATTCATAGCCGCTTTGGTGATCGCCTTCGTGTGGCTGATGAGGAGATTGTGGCTCACAGTGCGCCCCCCGATGAAGCGCGCAGAAATGCCGGTGCGCTGGGGATTGCTCTACTTCTATGCCTGCATCGCGGGACTCTCGCATCTTCTGCTGGATTACACGAACAACTACGGCCTGCGCCCGTTCTTTCCTTTCAATACGAAATGGTATGCGTGGGACATCGTCTTCATTGTCGAACCGGTGATGCTTTTCATGCTGATTTGCGGGCTCGCTTTGCCGCATCTGTTCGGGCTCATCAATTCCGAGATTGGTGCGCGGCAAATAGGACCGCGCGGTCGCGGTTGGGCCATCGCTGCACTCATCGGAATTGTGATCCTCTGGGGCGTGCGCGATTTCGAACACCGGCGAGCAGTGAAGGCGCTCGATTCCTTCACATACGAAGGTCATCCAGCAACTCGCGTCTCCGCCTTTCCGCAGCCGCTGAATCCATTCCGCTGGTATGGCGTGGTCGAGACTCCCGAGTTTTACCAGTCGATGATGGTCGATTCGCTCACGCCGGAGGTCGATCCGCAGGGCCGCGCGACGAAGTACTACAAGAGCGAAGACACTCCGGTTTCGCAGGCCGCGAAAGCAACATACCTCGGACGCGTGTACATGGACTGGGCACGCTACCCCACGCTTGAGGTGCAGAAACGCGAGCACCCGGACGGTTACGACGTGACATTCCGCGACGTTCGCTTCCTCTATCCGGATCGCGGGCCCAACGGGCTGGCCGCCTACTTGGAACTCGACCCGCTATTACACAGTGTGCGCGAGAGCTTCAGACCGCCGAATTAGACGGCAGCAACTCTGAACTGGAAGATTGCGGGGCTTTTTTTCAAAAACACTCAAAAGGCGGTATCACGGGCCCCTTAGTCCTTCGACATACATTCGCTTAAACAGAACCTTCTTCTCCGTCCCGGGTAGAACCGTGGCAAAAGCCTGAAAACAGAGCGCGTGAGGAGGCTTGTTTATCTCGCGAGTTCTTCTTGTCACCAAGGTGCAACTCACGCCCACAACTCGGGCCAGCAGCATTCGCAGAAACTCCTAGAAAGCCTACGGAACGAAACCCTAGAGCATTGGGGTGTTCCGCCCATGTGCACAGGTTCGGCTGTACGCGATAGTGGGCAAGTCATCGCGAACGAACCGTCGTCGCGAAATTTCTCCCCCAGGAGCATTCATGAAAAACTTTCTTATTGCCGCCATACTTTGCCTGTTCGCGACCGCAGCTTTTGCGCAGCTCCCTACACCGCCATCGACAGCTCACGTGTTCACTAACATCGACCAAATGACGACGGGGTGGGCCAGCTGCAACAGCGCCGGATGTGCGGGCGGAGCCGGTGGCGGAAGCTACTGGCAGGCATTCAACCAGACCACACCGTCGCTTGACGGACGCAGCATGGAGATCTACCACGACGGAAGGTGGAGTAACGTGCTCTTCTACAAGAAACTGGGAGCGATCAACACCGCAACCAACTTCCTGTGGGACTTCTGGGTTCGGCTGGACAGCGCTTCGCTGACGAACGCGCAGGCGCTCGAATACGACGCCTTCCAATTCTTAAATGGCTACAACTACATGATCGGCACCGAGTGCAACTACGGCGCGGGTGTTTGGGACACCTGGAACGAATATACGGGCCACTGGATCCACACCAGCATTCCCTGCAAGAAGTTCGCAGCCAACACCTGGCACCACATTCAGTGGTACATGACGACGAACCACACGAACCACACCTACACCTACAAGACTCTGGTCGTCGATGGCCACGCCTACTATCTGAACCAGACGCAGCCTGCCAAGAACCTGGGTTGGGCCGCCAATACCGGCGTGCAGTGGCAGCTTGACGTAAACGCCAGCGGCGGCGGTTACCACGAGTGGGTGGACCAGGCGAAGGTTTCCATCTGGTAAGAAACGTGAGAAGTACGAAGGGCTGGCACGGCGCCAGCCCTCATTTCTTGCAGTTGTGAAATTTCGGAGGCGTGGCATCTACGTCCTCGATAGGGCACGGCTTGAGCCGTGCCGCACAGCGCCTCCAAAAAGCGGCTTCAGCCGCTGAGGGACTCCGGACCCAAATGCCCAGCTTGCCCCCACTATGCGACCGTGCTCGCCGCGTTCTGTGGGCGGCGCACCTTCTTGCGCAGGTAACGGAAAAGACACAGCGCGGCGATCGCGGCGAGAATCGCAAGCGTTTGGCGTGCGTGGTGCTTCACCGCATTCTGGAAGAGACCGACGATTTCAGGTCCATAGCGAACTGTAAGCGCGCCGAGGGTAAGGAAGCGAATCAGGCGTCCGGCAAAAACGGCGAGCAGAAAATGCGCAACTCTCATACGCGCCACTCCGGCCGAAAACACAAAGAGCTTGAAAGGCGTGGGTGGCGGAAGAATTGCCGGCACGATCAGCGCAAGATCGCCATACTTCTCTGTGTTGTTGTGGATTTTGGCAAAGCGCTCGGGACCGATGCGCTTGGCGAGCAGCGGCTCTCCACCCTTGTAACCGATTGCGTACGGAACAAGGCTGCCCAGCGCTCCACCGAGCGCGCCCATGACCGAATAGACCAGCACGCGATTGGGATGGCTGAAACAATAAACGGCAAAGATCGGGTCCATAGGGATGGCTTCGGCAGTAGCGTCGACCAGGCAGACGACAAAGATCGCCCAGGGACCGCCGAGCGGAGCAAGAATCTTTATGAACCAGGCTTTATAGCGTGCAAAGAAGTGCTTAATGGCTGTTCACCTTCTGCGGGATAGTTCGATTCTAACAGGCTGACATTGAACACCGCGTCAACATTTGCGTGCTGAGACGGGCACCAGCAGCAAGCTATCCGAGTGTTGCCGCGCACACTTATAATGCAGCGCATGACTCCGGCAACAACCGCTGTCGCTGAACAGATCGACAAGCTCCGCGAACAGATTCGTTACCACGAGCACCGCTATTACGTGCTCGACGACCCCGAAATCACGGATGCCGAATACGACGAGCTGATGAACAAGCTCAAGGCGCTCGAAGCCGAGCACCCGGAGCTGATCACGCCGGACTCTCCCACGCAGCGCGTCGGCGGCAAGCCACGCGAGGGCTTTGTCAAGGTGGCGCACTCCACGCCCATGCTCTCGCTCGACAACGCCTACAACGAACAGGAGCTTCGCGACTGGGCTCGACGTGCGCAGGAACTCGCAGGCAACACTGAGCTGGAGTTCGAGTGCGAGTACAAGCTGGACGGTCTGAGCATGGCTCTGCGCTACTCCGCGAATGGCTCAGGACGGAGTGCGTTTCAGCTGGCGGTCACCCGCGGAGACGGCAGTGTCGGCGAAGACGTCACTCCCAACCTGCGGACCGTGCGCTCGGTACCGATGTCGATCAGCAAAGAGCAGTTGAAGAAAGCTGACATCGCACCAGAGTTTGAAGTGCGCGGCGAGGTGATCATGCCGACGCGCTCGTTCCTGCGCATGAACGAAGAGCGCGAAGCTGCAGGCCTCTCGCGATTCGCTAATCCCCGCAACGCCGCCGCCGGAGCGGTTCGCGTGCTGGAGCCGAACATCACCGCGCAGCGCCGACTCGATTTCTACGCTTACTTTCTTCTGCGCGACGGCGCAATTTTCTCGGAGACACAATCGGGAGCGCTCGACACCCTCCGCGCGCTCGGCTTCAAAGTGAATCCGCATCGCACGGTGGCGCCAAGCATCGACGGCGTTCTCGACTTCATTGTCAAAGCCGAAGAGCAGCGCGAATCACTCGGTTACGAAATCGATGGCGTGGTGGTAAAGGTCAACCAGACCGCGCTCTGGCGCAGGCTCGGCTTCACCGGCAAGGCTCCGCGATGGGCAATCGCCTACAAGTTCCCTGCCCGTGCCGGAATGACTAGAGTCCGCGATGTCCTGGTGCAGGTGGGACGCACAGGCAAACTCACACCTGTCGCCGATCTGGAGCCAGTGGCAATCGGAGGCACAACTGTTTCACGCGCGACACTGCACAATCAGGATGAAATCGAGCGGCTCGGGCTGCGCATCGGCGATTGGGTTGTGGTTGAGCGTGGCGGCGACGTGATTCCGAAAGTCACGCGCGTGCTCGACGACGCAGAACACCCGCGCGGCACCCGCGAATTCCGTATGCCGACGCACTGTCCCGTGTGCGGCGGACACGTGGTTCGCACCGAGGGCGAAGCCGACCATCGCTGCGTGAACGCGAACTGTCCGGCAAAACTGCGCGAGAGCATTCTGCATTTTGCCTCGCGTGGCGTGATGAACATTGATGGTCTAGGCGATGCTCTGGTCGACCAACTCACCGAGCGCAAACTCGTTCGCAACGTGGCCGACATCTACAACCTGAAGCGTCCTCAGCTGCTGGAACTGGAGCGCATGGGCGCAAAATCTGCCGACAACCTGCTGTCGGAAATCGAGAAAACGAAACGCCTGCCGCTCGAACGCGTGATCTACGGACTCGGAATCCGCATGGTTGGCGAGCGCACGGCGCAATTCCTCGCCGAGCATTTCGGTTCCATGGACAAGCTGATGGAAGTGGCACGCGACGAGGACGAGGCTGCGAGTCTGACGCAACTGGAAGAAGTAAACGAAGTCGGTCCGCGAATCGCGCAAAGCATCCGCGAGTTCTTTCTTGAAGAGAAGAACGTTGCGCTCATCGAGGCCTTACGTAAAGCTGGGCTGCAATTCAAGGGCGAGGTGAAGAGGCGCGGCACGGCGCTTGCCGGCAAGACGTTCGTCCTCACTGGCACGCTCGCTCGCCACACACGCGACGAAGCAAAAGCCATGATCGAAGCCGCCGGAGGCAAGGTTAGCGGCTCAGTAAGCAAAAAGACTTCGTTCGTCGTCGCCGGCGAAGAGGCCGGTTCAAAGCTTGATAAAGCGCGCGAACTGGGCGTTGCCGTGATTGACGAGCAAGCGCTGGAACGGATGCTGAAGGATTGAAGGGCAACGTATTCAAGCTGGGTAGCGCCGGGCTTCAGCCCGGCGTTCAACTGCAGTAACAAAAACGGCTTTAGCCTATGAGGTCAGCATCCACCCCCAGCGGCTAAAGCCGGCTTCTTCCATGTGATCTTCATTCGCCGGACTAAAATCCGGCGCTACCCTGTAGTTTTGCTGTTACGCTGCTTTGTCCCGCTGTACGCCACACGCGCCGCAACTCGCGGTCACATCGACTCGATTGCGTTTGAGATGATCCTCGATATCGCGCAGCCGCTGACACCTCAACGTCGGATAGGGACCGCTCCCGGGAGCCATCTCATTGTCGCGAGTATGGCGGTACGCTTCCGGATCGCTGGACCGGATCGAAGGTGTTCCCTGCGCGCTCGGATCCCCGTACGCCGATCTGTTGAACTCACTGGAGCCCGCGATGTCGCGTGCGGACGCTGAAGACGGCATCGGCGTTATGTTTGACGAGCGGCTTGGATCGCTCTCCTGCCACACTGCCCCTTCGTTTCCCAGAGCGGCACCTGGCCTGGAAGTGTCCTCTGCTCGGGCGGCCGTTCCAGCAGGACGCATGCGACTGCTCGGGGTGCCAGAAGGCATGTTGAACTTGTCTTCGAGGCGCGTCGGGGTGAAGTCTACATCTCCGCTGCCGCTCGCGGCAGGTTGCTCGTGCGCCTCAGGCGTGATCAGGTGATCGCTGCCCTCGCGGTGCAGTACTCCCCCAGCCGTTGAAACCGATTCGCGGTAATGGCTCTCGTAATTCCCCCAGCTCGCATCCGTTTCGGTCGTCTTCTCGTCGTAAGCGGGCATGCGCTCGATTTGTTTCTTGGTGAGATCGCAGCGCAGGTCGCGAGGATCGTTCGCGCGGTTTTCAATCCGGTCGGCAGGAACCAGGAACTGCCGGCTGCTCAGCCATCCCCCGGTGTCAACCACAACGTACTCAACCGCGCCGGTCGCGTGATTGAAGATGATGTCATCGACTTTGCCCAGCTTGTCGTCGTCCGGGCCGTAGATGCTGGCTCCGCGAATATCGTCTACATCCTTGCCAAAGCGGTAATCGCGCAGTATTCCCACGTGTGCCATGCTGTTTCTCCTCCTCTGTTTCAGGGCTTTCCATGGTTTCGATGCCCGGAAGCAGAGCGTCGCGGGAGAGCGGCTTAGCTCGAGGGTTAGCTCGCTAGCGCCTTGCGAATACGCGCGGCTGTGATGTCCAGCGACTCAGGCATTACTCGGGTTTCGCCCACCACGGACATGAAGTTTGCGTCGGCCACCCAGCGCGGAAGCACGTGCATGTGGATGTGTCCGGCAACTCCCGCTCCGGCTGCTTTGCCGATGTTCATGCCAAGGTTCACGCCATCAGGCTTGTAGAGCTGCTGAAAGACGGTCTCCATGCGCTGTGAGAGCGCTATCAGTTCCTGGGCAGCATCGGATGGAAGCTTGTCGAGGCGGTCCACATGTGCGTAGGGCACCACCATCACGTGCCCGCAGGTGTAGGGGTATGCGTTGAGGATGATGAAGCAGTGCTTGCCCCGGTACACGATGTGATTCAGTTGATCATCATTCTCGGCGGGCTTGTCGCAGAAGATGCAGCCCTTGGCACCCTCGTCGGCGGTGCTGACGTATGCATAACGCCACGGCGTCCAAATGTAGTCCATGGCGGCAGGGTACCAGAGCATCAAGAGAAGGTGAAGGAAAGTCAAGCTGCAATTTGGCTTCACGGCAAACATGTGGGCCACATTTCGGCACGGGCGCGAGATGTCGATCACTTAAACCAAAAATTCATTAAAGCCCGCGAGAATTGCAGCACGACTGGTGCAATCTGCGCAGTGTCCCGTTTGACACTATTTCCTGAGCATTGCTATAGTCGAAGTATCTATTAGGGGCTCCAAAGCCTCATGTAGATCCGGCCGCTGGAATGTCCAAGCCCGCACAAACGGGCCCAATCATCCAAATGACTTACGCCAGCTGTCAGAACTTTTGCTCTGTCCATCTCCCCAGATGGGCAGAATGATGCGAGCCCAATGGCTTTCGAAGAAACCCGCAACGATCTCCCGCACTCTGAGGTGAACCCGGAAGCTGGTTCGCAGCCAACACAGTCCGAGCAACATCAGGGACCAACCCAGAATACAAATCCAGCCGAGCGGCCCACAGCGGGTCCAACTCGAACCGACAAAGAAACCATGACGGAAGATTTCGCAACCGCACTCGAATCGTTTGAACAAGAACAGAGCGAACTGGCAGCTAATGAGGATCGCGTCCTCAAAGGCACGGTGATCTCTATCAACCAAAACTACCTTGTCGTGGACATCGGACTGAAGTCCGAAGGTGTCGTGCCGATCGCCGAGGTCACGGATCACGAAGGCAATGTGACCTTCCAGCCGGGCCAGGAAATCGACGTGATGATCGAGAAGGGTCACACGGAAGAGGGGTACGTAAACCTCTCCCATCAGAAGGCACAACGTCTCCACGCTTGGGACGAAATCGAGAAAGCGTACAACGACAAGACCTCCGTCAAGGCTCGCGTGATTGATCGCATCAAGGGCGGTCTCACGGTCGACATCATGGGCGCTCGCGCGTTCCTGCCCGGTTCACAGGTGGATTCTCGTCCGGTGCGCAATCTTGACGCACTGAAGGGTCAGGAAATCGAAGTTCGCATCATCAAGGTCAACAAGAAGCGCGGCAACATCGTCGCCAGCCGCAAGCAGATCCTCGATGAAGAGATCAGCGCGAAGCGCGAGCAGACAATGGAGCACCTCGCCGAGGGCGCGGTTCTTACCGGCACAGTGAAGAACCTCACCGATTACGGCGCGTTTGTTGACCTGGGTGGAATCGACGGCCTGCTGCACATCACCGATATGAGCTGGGGACGCCTGACGCATCCTCGCGATCTGGTGCAGGTCGGCGATCAGATTCAAGTGAAGGTTCTCAAGTTCGACCGCGACAAGCAGCGCGTTTCCTTGGGCTTCAAGCAGCTCACGCCTGACCCGTGGCTCGATGCCGCCGAGCGTTACCCGATCGGTGCGCACGTTGCCGGACGGGTGATCAGCGTGACCGACTACGGCGCGTTCATCGAACTCGAGCAGGGTATTGAAGGCCTGGTTCACGTCAGCGAGATGACCTGGTCGAAGCGGATGAAGCATCCGTCGAAGATGGTGAACGTTGGCGATCAGGTTCAGGCCGTGGTTCTCAACGTGAACCCCACGGAGCGCCGCATTTCTCTCGGCCTGAAGCAGCTTGAGACCAACCCCTGGGAGACCTTGCATGACAAGTTCCCGGTCGGATCTGTGGTCGAGGGCAAGGTTCGCAACCTGACAGACTTCGGCGCCTTCATCGAGATCGAGGACGGCATCGACGGCCTTGTGCACGTCAGCAATCTGAGCTGGACCAAGCGCATCAAGCATCCTTCGGAAGTTCTGAAGAAGGGTGACAAGGTGAAGGCTATTGTTCTTGCCATCGAGCCGGAGAACCGTCGCCTGTCGCTCGGGGTTAAACAGCTGCAGCCCGACGTTTGGGAGACCTTCTTCGCGCAGCATCGCATCGGCGATGTGATCAAGGGCAAGGTGCTCCGCTTGGCAAGCTTCGGAGCATTCGTTGAGATCGCGGATGGAGTTGAGGGCCTGTGCCACAACTCGGAAGCCGTCGACGCCAACAGCCAACCGGTTTCTCTTGAGCCGGGCGCTGAGCTCGAGTTCAAGATCATCAAAATGAATCCGGACGAGAAGAAGGTCGGCCTCAGTCTGCGTGCAGTGGGCGAAGAAGCCAGCCGCGCCGAAGTGGAAAGCTATAAGCACCCCGCCTCGCACAGCTCGTCGCCGGGTACCTCGACCATCGGTGAACTGCTCGACTGGAAGCGCTCGAACGACTAAGCGCGACAGCAGGAAAGACTGTGAAGGGCCGCAGCAATGCGGCCCTTTCGCTTTGCCCGGAGACATAGTTCTCTTCAGACGTGTCATGCTGAACGAAGTGAAGCATCCCCCCCAGGCTTCACGCACCGCTCTAGTTCAAGGGGATTTGGGCTCGCGGGGCCTTCGCTGCGCTCTGACGACCAATTTGTAAGGTTCAGGGGGTTTCAGGCTGACTGACCGGTCGCAGCGAGATAAACCTTCATTCTTTCGAAGAACTTTGCCTTCGACCTGCATCTCATCGAACAGCTATTCGCGTGTGGGCCCGATCCGACATCCTGAGCAGAGGGGTGTGTTCGGATGGAAGCGCAAACCTCCTTCAGTCTGGCACAGTACGATTTCGCCGCCGAACTCCTTGCAGAGCCTGGGTGTGACGGGCGTGCGCACCTGCTCGCGCAGCGGGTCGCATTTCTTGTGCCCTCTTCCGCGATTGTCGTTTACCTCCACCAAAACGGCGAGTGGAGGGCTGCCGCCACCTCGGGTGATGTCTCGCTGCAAGCGAGTGACAGCACTGCTGACGCGGCCACGCTGGCAAGGCTGTTCGAACGCAGGCAGCCCGTTGTGTTCACCGGTGCCGATCTTCCGCGCGAGGCCTATGCCCATCTGAACGTTCGCCGCACCGTGGTTTCACTGGCATGCATCCCGCTGCAAATCGAACAGCAGTTGGTCGGCGCAATCGAATGTTTGACCTTCGAGCAGCCAATCACCGATGACGCACTTGAAACACTGCGCCCTGTTGCAGGTCTGTCCGCGATCGCGCTCTACTCGGCGCTGAATGCCGAGCGCGAACGCAACGAAAGTCTGCACTCGATCTCGCGGCTTGCGCAGCTTTACGACATCGAGAAGGTATTCAACTCCACGCTCGATATCGACGCCATCCAGCCAATCATCACCTCCAAGTTGCAGGAGGTGCTGGATGTTCAGGCAGTCAATCTCTGGCTGGTAGCTGAAGACGACAAGCTGAAGCTGGTCAGCCAGGCGGGCGCGGACGCTTCTGTTGAGGTTGGATCACTGCTTGAGCCCGGTCCCGGCATCCCCAACGATGTGGCAGAAGACGGCGAACCCGTGCTTGCCGGCGCGGATGATGAACGCGTGCAAGCGCGTGATGCGGCGCGGGGAAAAATCACGGGAATCATGGCGGCAGCGCTTCTTGCCGATGGCGCGCTGCTGGGCGTAGTGGAAGCGATCAATAAGCGCGATGGCAGGCCGTTTGATGAGGACGACCTCTTTTTCCTGACGAACCTGTGCGAAGCCACTTCCGGCGCACTTAATAATGCCAGTCGCTTCTACGCCGAACGCAAGGTCGAAATTCTTCAGACGCTGGTGAATGTCAGTCGCGAAATCACCGCGACTCTCAACCTCGACCGCGTGCTCCAAACCGTGGTGAACGGACCGAGCGCGGTGATTCCGAACGAGCGCACCGCAATCGCGCTCGAGAAGCGCGGGAAATTTCAGATCAGCGCCATTTCTGGCGAACACGAGGTCAACCCTGGTGATGAGAATGTAAAGCGACTCTCCGAGATATTGCATTGGGCCTCCGACCTGAATGAGGAGCTTTATATCCGCCAGGTTGGGGACGAGGTGAATCACCCGCGTGCAGAGACGCGCGCCAAATTCCAGCGCTACTTTGAAAATTCTGGAATGCGAGCGTTCTTCTGTTTGCCGCTCACAGATGATGAAGGTCGCGTCGGCATTCTTTCGCTTGAAAGCAGCGATCCCGAATTCCTGAGCCCCGCGCACCGCGAGATGCTGCGCGTGTTGGCCGGCCAGGCCACGGTCGCACTTCGAAACGCGCAACTCTATCGCGACGTGCCGTTCATCAATGTTCTTGAACCGGTGATGCAGAAGAAGCAGAAGTTCATGGCCATGCCGAGGAATCGGCGCGTGTTCTGGACTTCTGCGGCAGTTGCGGTTTTGGTAATCCTTGCCGTTGTGCCGGTTCCAATGCGCGTGAGCGGAGCCGCCGAGGTTGGACCCGTGCGCCGCGCCATGATCGAGCCGCAATTCGACGGTACAGTAAGCCGGGTTTACGTGCACGAAGGACAGTTCGTGCATCGCGGAGACATTCTCGGCGATCTGGCCGATTGGAATGATCGCGAGGCGTTGGCAGGTGCGAAGGCAAAGTATGAGACCGCGCTGGCACAGATGAACCGCGCCCTCACAGCGTCCGATGGCAGCGAGGCAGGAACTCAGCGCTTGCAGGCGGATTACTGGAACTCCGAGGTGCAACGCGCTCGTGAGCGATTGGAACTGGTGCATCTTCGCGCACCAATAGACGGCTGGGTAACAACGCCGCACATGGAGAACCTTGTCGGGCGCCATCTCGACGCAGGCGATCCGTTCGCGGAAGTCGAGGATGCCTCGCACGCGATCGTGGACGTTGCAGTCGATGAGGGCGATCTGCCTTTGCTGAATTCGGGTGCGAAGGCGGTCGTCAAATTGAACGGCTTCCCAATGCGCGTTTTCAAAGGTGAGGTCGCGGTGCTCAGCCCCAAGAGCACTCAGCAAGGCCAGGCGCGGTATTTCTACGCGCGAGTAAACACGCCGAACCCTGATGGCGCAATGCGTCCCGGCATGCAGGGGAAGTGCAAAATCTCAGTTGGATGGCGGCCAGTCGGCTACGTCCTCTTCCGCCGTCCGTCGCTGTGGGCCTACGAGAAAATTTGGTCGCTCATGGGATGGTAATTCAGCCCTCGTTTCTGCATTTGTGAATGGTGCCCTATGAAGAAAAGCCTGATCGCACTCGGCTTGTTGATCTTCCTTGTTGCTTGCGCTTCCTGCATCAAGGAAACGGTCACTACTGCGGCGGCGCGTTCGAACACGCCTGCAAACGCTTCCCCCGAGCCCTCGGCGCGGGTTGCGACGCCGCCAATGCCACAAGTTGCAAAGCAAGAATCTGAAGCCGCATACACAACCTCGGCTCCCATCGTGGTCGAGAACCAAGTGGACGTGCTCGCGCAGCGTGAGGGCATGATTGACAACATACGTGCCGACATCGGCCAGCACGTTCGCAAAGGTGACGTTCTGGCCACGCTCGACAGCAAGCAGTTGCAGGCAGAGCGCGCGTCGCTGGAACACACACTGCGAGCAACCGAGCAGGAACGCAAATTCCACGAAGCGGAGGAGTCGGCGAACCAGTCTGATCTGGAACGTGCGGAGAAGATGTTTGCTGCCGGACTGAACACGAAGGAACAGCTCGACCATGCGCGTTTCTACTATGAGGCCACAAAATTCCAGATTGCGCATGAGCACGAAATCGAGCAGCAAACAGCCGAGCAGATCCGTTCG
>Ga0335070_10004807_pt1 | contig 15834 bp, 14 predicted proteins | sample Lox_Sample_13_FD_206722 | JGI IMG/M metagenome (GOLD analysis project Ga0335070, IMG submission 206722) | Soil microbial communities from Loxahatchee National Wildlife Refuge, Florida, United States - Lox_Sample_1.3 | ecosystem: Environmental > Terrestrial > Soil > Wetlands | place: USA... | reverse complement strand
GAGATACTGGGCGCGATGCTGACGGCGGCGCCCCTCGCTCGCGCCTATGTCAACAATGGCGGCGACATCGCGCTTCATCTGGCGCCGGGTGAAAGCTTCAAGATCGCGATGATCGACCGCCCGGACCGCCCGTCGCTTTTCGGCACCGCGACAATCGCGGGCGCGGATCCGGTGCGTGGCATCGCCACCAGCGGCTGGCGCGGGCGCAGCTTCTCGCTCGGCATCGCCGACGCGGTGACCGTGCTGGCGCCGACCGCAGCCCCGGCCGACGCGGCGGCGACCGTGATCGCCAATGCGGTGGATATGCCGAACCATCCCGGCATCCTTCGCGTTCCGGCGAGCGACCTTCAGCCCGACAGCGATCTGGGGCCCCGGCTGGTGACCCGCCATGTCCCGGATTTGACGCCAGCCGATATCGCGAAGGCGCTCGACGCCGGCGAAGCCGCCGCCCTATCGTTGGTGGCGCGGCAACTCATCCTGGCCGCCGCGCTGCATCTGCAGGGCTGCACGCGGCTCGTCGGCCTCGACGCCGATCGCGTCGCGCAGCCTCTCTCCGACCCGGTTCCTTCGAAGGCGATCGCCCATGCATGACGTGATCTTGCGCAAATATCAGGTCTCGGTCGAAGAGATCTATCACGAGGGCGGGCCGGCGCCGGCCAAGCCGGTGAAGCGCGGCGCCGTGCTGGCCGTGATCAAGAACCCCTTCGCCGGCCGCTATGTCGAAGACATCCAGGGTTTCATGGACGATCTGAAGCCGCTCGGCACCCGCATGGCCAAGGACCTGATCGCGGCCATGGGCGGCAATGCCAAGGCAATCGAGGGCTATGGCAAAGGTGCCATCGTCGGTGCCGGTGGCGAGCTCGAGCATGGCGCGCTCTGGCATGTGCCGGGCGGCTACGGCATGCGCGAGCTGCTGGGTGGCGCCAAGGCGATCGTGGCCTCGACCAAAAAGGTAGGGGGTCCCGGCACCCGGCTCGACGTGCCGGTCACCCATATCAACGCCTCCTATGTGCGCAGCCATTTCGACGCGATAGAGGTCGGCATCGCCGATGCGCCCCGGGCCGACGAGATCCTGCTGGCGCTGGTCATGACCACGGGACCGCGCATCCATGCCCGCGTCGGCGGGCTCAAGGCGAGCGAGATCAAGGGAGAGGACGGCCTCAGATGAAAGCCAAGATCCGCAAGATCGTCACGATCGTCGAGGAGACGGACCAGGAGCTGGGCCATGAGGTGAAGCCACCCACGCGCCGGGCGGCGGCGGTGGCCGTGATCGAAAATCCCTTCGCCGGACGCTATGTCGAGGATCTGGCCGAGCTGATCGATATCGGCGAGGAGCTGGGCGGGCTCCTGTCCGAGCGCGCGGTCGCGGCACTCGGGATCCCCGGCGCCAAGGTCGAGAGCTACGGCAAGGCGGCGGCGGTCGGCGAGAACGGCGAGCTCGAGCATGCGGCCGCGATCCTGCACCCCAAGCTGGGCGCGCCGTTCCGCAAGACCTTGGGCAAGGGGGCGGCCCTCATCCCCTCCTCCAAGAAGCGCGGCGGCCTGGGCGTGGCGCTCGACATTCCGCTGGGGCACAAGGACGCCGCCTTCGTGCGCAGCCATTTCGACGGCATGGAGGTGCGGATCAACGACGCGCCCCGCGCCAACGAGATCATGGTCGCGGTCGCGGTGACCGACAGCGGCCGGCCGCTGCCGCGCGTCGGCGGGCTGACCAAGGCCGAGATCAAGGGTGAGGACGGGCTGCGTTGAGGCCTCGGACGGTGTCGACATCGGTGTCTGGCTCGGACAGCGCAACCGCGCTGCCGGCGCGCAAGGCCGTTCGCGCGACGACGCCGGCCCGTTATCGGTTAGACGACCAGGTCGGCTTTCTTCTGCGCCGCGTGAGCCAGCGCCATGTCGCCATCTTCGCGCGGCAGATGGAGAAGGACATCACGCCGACCCGCTGGGCCGCGCTCGCCAAGCTCTATGAGGAAGGCCCGACCACGCAGAACCGCCTGGGCCGCCTGACCGCCATGGATGCCGCGACCATCAAGGGCGTGGTGGACCGCTTGACCAAGCGCCATCTGATCGAGACGCGCGCCGATCCGGACGATGGCCGCCGGCGTGTGGTGGCGCTGTCCGAAGCCGGCCAGGCCCTGGTCGAGCGCTTGCTCGCCCACGCCACGGCGATCACTCGCCGGACGCTCGAGCCTCTAAGTCCACGCGAGCAAGCCGTCTTGCTGGAGTTGCTGCGCAAACTGGCGTAACCGGTAAGCGAGGGCGAATATGGCAGGCGCTCGCATTATTGGAGCACCAGCGTCTTGGTTGTCTGATAGCACACTATATCGGGCAACCGGTTGTCATTGATCCCAGCTGCAGTCCCCCACGCCCATTGGTATTTGGGGTTATCGAAGCCATTGAGCCGAATGGCGAGTTGACCGCCACAGCCACCAAATGTCCCATTTTCGATAATGACCTCGATCTTGTTCGTGCCTTTGTGAAGCAGTGGGGTGAAATTCACCCAATCTCGTGCTTCTCCATAGTGCAATTCCAGGACTGACACGTCATTCACCGACACATACATCAGGTCATCGACCTCTGTGGCCTGCATCTCAGCACTTTCAAGATCATCAAACGTCGTTGGCCATTCTGGTGGGAACAGCTTTTTCATAACACCAATTCCCGCCACGGCTAACGTCACAATGAAAATCGCTGCCGCTGGCCAGCGCAACCATGCATGATCTTTAACTTGGACCGGGTTACGAAGCTTGAACGCAAACCCAAATGCGCTCAGCTCCTCAATGTGAAAGCCCCGCCCGAATGCGAACAGGACGATAGCGACGAGGAGCAGGACGCCAGACAACCACAGCAATGAATCTCCTGCCATTCATCCCCCAAATGCCACATTGCCTTGCCCGACCAGACAAATCTCGTCATTCATCGGGCAGGATCTGATGGCCTTTCCACCGCAAGCGGATGGCCATTTTATCGTCGTATCATCCCAGGTTTCCTCGAGCGTCGAACAAAGGTCGCCGGTGGAACTGCTGCGCCAATTGGCGTGAGGCGCGCCTCTGCCTCGCCCTCCGGATCGGAAGCGCCGGCATCATGCCGTTTGAACCAGCCGCGATCCGTCCGGAAGAATGAAATGTGCCTTGATGCCGAGCTGGCGAACGATGGCGGCCGTCCGATCGAGCGGCAGCAGGGAGAATGCGGTCGATAATGCATCCGCCGTCGTCGCCTGCGGGGCAATGACCGAAACGCTGAGATAGCGCCGGCTCGTCAAGCCGGTCTTGGGATCGAAGATATGATTGAAGCGGCCGGCGGGATCGAACTCGGTGCCGTAGCCGCCCGAGGTAGAGATGGCAGCGCTGCGAAGCTCGATCGTCTCGGCGATGCCGTCCGGCAGGCGCGGGTTCCGGATGCCGACGCGCCAGGGCGTGCCGTCGGGCCGGTCGCCAAGAACCCGATTTTCCCCCATATCAACCAGCGCTCTCTCGACGCCGGAACTCAGCAGCAGCTCGGCAACACGATCGGTGATATAGCCCTGCGCGATGCCGTTGAGCGTCAATGCCATCCCACCTGCTGCGAGGCGGATCGAGCCTTCTCCGATCTCGACCTTACGATAGTCCACCAGGGCGACCGCCGCCGCGCGGGCAGCATCCGAGGGCCCGCGTGGATCGGCGCCGGCCTGCGCAAAATGGCCGGCGTAAAGATTCCAAAGCGGCTGAACCGTCGGATCGAAGGCGCCATCCGTCAGCCGGCTGGCCTGCCGGCTCTCGCCGAGCAGGCGCAGGAGGTCCGTCGGCGGATCGTCGAGGGTCCCCTGGCGGTTCAGCGCCGAAAGCGCAGAATCCCCGCGATACAAGCTGAAGACACGCTCGAGCCTCCGCACCTCGGCGACGGAACGGGCGATCAACCGGTCCGCCACGCCGGGATCGGGATGATGGATCTGCAGCATCGCGTCCGCGCCGAGCGCGATGCCTCGCCAGATCCCCAGATGGGGCGACGGCGCAACGGCATTGTCCGACGATCCGCTCGCGGCAAGGGGCAAGAGCGCCATGCCTGCGGCTGCTGCCGAAATTCCGACGAATCGCCGACGCGGCAACGGGTTGTGCATCTCGCGTTTCTCCTATTGCATGCCGTCGCCTGCCGCGCCATCGCTTGACGACCCGGATGCCTGCAGCACATAGCTCTCCGGCATCTCGGTGAATGTCACCACCCGGCCGCCATTCGCCTCGACGAAGCTCTTGGCCTGGCCCTCCTCGCCGAAAGGGATGGCCTCGTTCGATCCCATGCCGCCGCGTTGCCGGCTTTCGATCACGTAGAACGCCTTCTTGGCGTCGATCCAGGTGCCAGGCTCGGGCTGATCCCAGTTCTTCGCGCGGCCCATGTCGGTCACATAGATCGCCACGATGTTCTTCGGCTCCTCCGGCAGCATCGTGAAGGATAAGGTCTGGGTCACCGAAGCGAACCAGACGGGGTCCTTGCTGTCGCTGAGGAAGATCTGTCCTTTGGGGCCCGGATGCTCCTTCACCAGCATGCCGCAGAAATGCGCCACCGACTGGTCCGAGACCTCCTGTGGCGGCGGCGGTTTCTCGGGCGCAGAGCCCTGGTCGCAGCCGGCGAGTGTCATGACTGCGAGCAGGAGCGCCATCGCTGTGCGGACCGGTTCTATAGCTGCCTCCGCGAGAAGATCGCCGCCGCGATGCCAAGCGGCAGAACGGTCCAGGCGGTCAGCGCGCCGATCAGCAGCGGCAGCCCAAGATGGGCCTGCGCGCTGGCTCCGGCCATGCCCGAGAACATCGCGACGTTCGAGAAGCCGGTCAGGTTGGCCAGGCGATAGGCGTCCGCCGGATTGAGCAAAAGGGCCCAGCTCAACCGGCCTGCCGTCAGGAACCGGCCCTGGTCCGCCACAAGGATGCCCAACAGCGCCATGTCATAGATGATGACGAAGAACAGCCATACGCCGATCGCGATGCCCCCGGCCGTCGATCGCTCGCGCACCACCGCGCTCACGAGATAGCCGACGGCGATGAAGACGGATCCAAGCATGATGCTGGTGCCGATCATAGCGGCGAAGGCCCGCGCGGCGGCCGCGTCGAATCCACCGCTCACCGCCACGAGAGCGAGGCCGGCCGCCCCATAGCCGATCGTCGTCGCGATCGCCAGGATGGCCAGATGGCCCAGGAACTTGCCGATCACGACCTCCCCGCGGGAGACCGGATAGGCAAGCAGCAGCGCCATCGTGCCGCGGTCGATCTCGCCGACGATGGCGTCGTAGGAGAGCAGCAGCGCGATGAGGGGGATGATGAAGATCGTCAGGCTCGACAAGCTGACGACTGTGACGATGAGCGGGCTGACCTTGACGGCCCCGGTCGGCGTGCTTCCCAGTAAGGCCAGCGTCAGAGCCAGCGCCGCCAACAGAATCGTCGCCGCCACGACCCAGCGGTTGCGAAACCCGTCGCGGATCTCCTTGCCGGCGATGACGAGAATAGTGCTCACTCGTCCACCCGTTTCAGGAAATGGGCATAGATGTCCTCGAGCCCGGGCTGGGTCACTTCCACGTCGGCAAGCGCCACCGGGATCGATCCCAAGGCCTGGATCGTCGCCGCTTTGTCCTGCTCCAGGCAGGATAGCTCGTAGTTCCTGTCGTCCTTCGGTGTCCAGCTCGCGAGCGGATGGGCGCTGTCGTTGACGGCCACACGCAGCGACTCGGCGAGGCGGATGGCGATCCGCACCGGCAATGCCGCCGCCCGGCGCAGATCGGTCATGGTGCCGTCGGCGACCTTACGCCCGCAATTCATGATGATGATGCGATCGGCCTGCCCTTGCAGCTCGGCAAGGGCATGCGAGGAGATCAAGAGCGTCACGCCCTCGTCCCGCAGCTTGCGCACGATCTCGTAGAAGTCCTGGCGAAGGGCGGGATCGAGCCCGGTGGTCGGTTCGTCGAGCAGCAGCAGTTTCGGCTGGCCGAGCAGCGCTTGGGCCAGCGCCAGCCGCTGCCTCATCCCCTTCGAATAGGTCGCGACGCGTCGTGATCCGGCGCGCGAGATGCCGACCCGCGCCAGGAGATCGGAATTCCGGGAAACCGGCTGGCGCTTCAAGCGGGCATAGAAGGCCAGCGTCTCCTCGCCGGTCATGGCCGGATAGAAGGCAACGTTCTCCGGCAGATAGCCGATCTGATCGCGGACCCGGGTCGAGCCGCTCGCGGCCATGTTCTCGCCCAGCACCTTCACGAAGCCGCGCGTCGGCCGGATCAGCCCGATTATCAGCTTGATGAGCGTGCTCTTCCCGGCGCCGTTATGGCCGGCGAGCGCCGTGCATTCGCCGGGCCGCAGCGTCAGATCGACGTCCTGGAGCGCCCAATGGCCCCCATAGTCCTTGGCAACCCCGGCCAATTCCACGCTGCTGGCGGTCACGGCTGCGGCTCCAGCTCGCCCGTGGCGGCCACGACCGGCGGCGCCATCAGCGGCGCGCTGTCGACGACGCCGCCCGGATGAATGGCGGGAAACTGCGACTGTGCCCAGCGCACGATCTGCGTCGCGGGGCTGTTGAGCAGGAGCTTGGCCGCCGGCGCCCGCCACAGGATCTGATCCACGACATCGTTCGGGCGGTAGGCGGTATCCGCGATGCCGTCGCCATCGAGATCGAAGGCCGGATTGTCGCTCCAATAATTGCCCCGGCCCTCGACCGACCAGTCGAGGAAGCGCGTCCCGACATACATGACCTGAGTCTGATTGCCGATGAAGGCGTTGTCGGAGATCCGATTGCGTTCGGAGCCCGCGGTGAAATGGATCCCGATGCGACAATCTTCGAACAAGTTCCCCCGAAACTCGTTCTTGTTGGCGTTATAGATGAAGACGCATTTGTCGCCGCCCCGGACGACATTGCCTGTGATTTCGGAGCCGTTGGCGAAATTGAACAGGAAGCCGTGCTCGCGATCGCCATCGGAAACGTTGTTCCGGATGGTCAGGCGGTCCGAGTACATGATCGCATATCCGACGTCATTGCCGACCGAGACATTGTCGCTGATCTCGCTGTCGTTGGTGTACATGTAGTGCACGGCGAAGCGGACGTCGCGGAAATGGTTGCCGCGGAAGACGTTCTTCCGGCTGGTCGTCGTGAAGATCCCATCACGCCCGTCAGCGATATCGTTGCCGATTACCTGGGTTCCAGGAGTTCGCCATAGTTGCACCCCGTTGCCGCGCGCGCTGCGCGGCAGGTCTGTCCGGCCGACAATATGATTCCGGCGGACCATCGCGTCGTTGGGGCCCCAGACATAGACGCCGACCAGATTGTCGAGGATGTCATTCTGCTCCACCAGGGCGCGATCGGCCATCTTGTCGAGGAAGACGGCAGCGTCCATGTCGAACAGGCTGAGCCCCGACCCCCGTACCGTGAGATTCCGGATCGTGACGTCGGAGGCCTGCACCCAGATCACGCGGCCATGGCCCGGGCCCTCTACGACCGCCGAGCGGTCCTCGGGACCTTCGATGGTGAGCGGCTTTGATACGACCACGCCGCCGGTGTGCAATCCCGGCGCCAGGCGCAATACGTCCCCCGCCCCGGCCTGCTCGATCGCCGCCTGAAGACCGGCCCCGGCCGGTACGTCGATGGTCGCCGCCGCCGCCGGCGTCCACAGCAGGCCGGCGAGAATGGTCACGCAGAGGAGCGTGACCATTCCACCGATCGACGCTGCAGCGCCGTGGTGCATTTTTCAGGTCACCTTCGGATGAACGATCATCCGACCCGACATCTCCATATGGAGCGCATGGCAGAACCATTGGCAATAGTACCAGTGCACCCCGGGACGGTCGGCGACGAAGGTCACGGAAGCCGTGGCCTGCGGGCCGATCTCCATGGCGATGCCGTAGCGCACGATGGTGAAACCATGCGTCAGGTCCTCGACATCGTCCATGTTGGTGATCGTGACCGTGACCTCGTCGCCTTCGTTGACTTCGAACTCCTCGAGGCTGTAGCTCGGCGCGTTGGAGTGCATGTAGACGCGGACCTTGTTGCCGTCGCGTTTGACATCAGCCGCCTCCTCGAGATTGACGCCGTCCTTCGCCGCCATCTGCCGTGCGTCTTCCCACATCGGATCATCGCGCTTCCAGACGCTGATGGGATTGACCTTCGAGCGATGGACGATGCAGAGGTCGTGGGGCTCGGCGAAGCTGGGCCCGTCATGGACCAGCTCCATCTTGTCGCCCGAGATGTCGATGAGCTGGTCATTCTCGGGCTTGAGCACGCCGGTGTTGAGGAAGCGGTCCTTGGAGAACTTGTTCAAGGACAGGAGCCATTTGCCGTCCGCCTCGTTGGTCTCTCCCATGGAGGTGTGGTTGTGGCCTGGCTGGTAATGCACGTCGATCTTCTCAAGGATGGGATCGACTTTGTCTCCCTTGAAAGCCTGCTTGGCCTTCTCGATGTTCCACTTCACCATCTGGCTGTCGATGAAGACCGTGGTGAAGGCGTTGCCCTTCCCGTCATAGGCGGTATGGAGCGGCCCCAGGCCAAGCTGCGGCTCGGCCACCACGCAATCGCGCGGCTGGATCTTGTCGTCGAACAAGTCGTCCAGCTTGCGCACGTCGATCACCGTCACCGTGGGCGAAAGCTTGCCATTGAAGGTGACGTGGATTCCGTCGGGCGCCGAGTTGCAGCCATGCGGCGAGTTCGGGACCGGGATGTAGCGCGTATATTTCGACCCGTGGCGCCCGTCGACGACGGGCACCCCGCCCATCTCCTTGAAGTCACCGCTCTTGACCGCCTCTTCGATGCGCTTGATGTTGAAGACAACGGCCCAATCCTGCTCCGCCGAGGTCATGTCGGCGAGCGTGACGCCCTTCTCGGAATTGTAGCAGGTCGAGAAGGCATACTTGCCCTGATAGTCGGCATCGCAATTGTCCAGGTTTCCATCGACGAGAACCTGCCACGCGACCTTCATGGTATCGCCATCGATTGCCGTGAACACGGCCCAATAATTCTTCTGCGGATCGTCGAGCACTTTGCCGTCGTTCGGAATCGGGATGATGTGCTCGCTGTTGGCGAAGATATAGCCGGTACGCGGATATTTCTGCGGGCGCATCCCATGGATGTCGGAAGCGTTTGGCACCTCGATGATCTTGTCGGTCTTCATCACGTCGCAACGAATCCGCGCCACGCGGCAATTGGCCTTGTCATTGATGAAGATGTAGCGGCCGTCATAGGTCCCGCCGGTGAAGGACATGTGCGGATGATGTGCGTCGCCATTGAGGAAGACGCCCCCGCGACTGGCGAGGAATTCCTTGGTTCGCGGCAACAGTCCCTCGGTCAGGATTTTGCGACTCTCATTGGTGAGGCCCCAGCCGGTGGCGCTGCAGCGGTTGAACACCGGAATGCGCATGAGCTCGCGCATCGACGGCATCCCGATGATGCGGACCTCGCCGGTCTGGCCGCTCGAGGAGAAGCCGTAATACTCGTCGAGATCGCCCGGCCGCACTTCGGCCGAGTTCTTCGACTCCTCGGCCTGGGCTGACCGCACCAACCCGGAGGCACCGATGCCTCCCGCGGCTCCGATGAGTCCAGCCCCGCCCGCAACCTTCGCGGTGCTTCCCAGCAATCCTCTGCGACTGACGTTGATGAATCCGGTTTTGTCTTTGGACATGGACAATCTCCTTGTTCGCCAGTCGTATTCCTATCGGCCGCGCGATTCCGCTGGCGCTTCGGATCGTGGAGCCAATGCCAGGCCGCCTTTGATGTCGGGCCGCATGCTGCTCGAGCTGGCGGCGAGTCTCTTCTCGCGCTTCAGGCGCTTTTGAATCATGACCGGGCATTTCTGGTCATGGTGGTAGAGCATCTGGCAATGAAGGCACTGGATGCATTCGTTCGGGTTGATGTTCCCCTCCGGATGGATCGCTTGCACCGGGCATTCTGTCGCACAGCGCTGGCACGGATTGCCGCACTCGCGATAGCGCCTGAGCCAATCGAACATGCGCAGGCGCGCCGGAATGGCGAGCGCTGCACCCAGCGGACACAGATAGCGGCAGAAGAAGCGCTCGACGAAGAGGCTCGCGACCAGCAGCGCCAGCGCAAAGGCGACGAAAGGCCAATCGCGCATGAACCGCAGTATGATCGCCGTCTTGAAGGGCTCGATCTCCGACATCCGCTCGGCCATGCCCAGCTCGTAGAGGGAGAGACCGAACAGAACGAGGAAGATGACGTACTTCAGGACCCAGAGTCGCTGATGCAGGCCGAAGGGAAGGTTGAGCTGCGGTATGCCAACGAGCCGCGCGCCGCGGTTCAGCAACTCCTGCAGCGCCCCGAAAGGGCAGAGCCAGCCGCAAAAGGCGCCCCGGTTCCAGAACAGGATCGAGGCCGCCGTCACGAACCACAGGATGAAGATCAGGGGATCCATCAGGAAATATTCCCAATGGAAATCGGTCCGCAGCGCCGAGGTGAAGGTCAGGACGTTCACCACGGAGAGCTGCGCCTGCGCGTACCAGCCGATCCAGAACAGCGTGAAGGCGAGATAGGTCAGCCGAAGCCGGTCATAGAAGACCGGGCGGCGAACCAGCCAGTCCTGGAAGAAGAACACGCAAGCCAGGATCAGCAAGGCCACCAGAAGAACGGCGATCTGTCCGAGCTTCGCGCGCCATAGCTGGCGCCAGAGCGGTTCCGCCGCACTCTCGGTGGTCTCGCCTTGCGCTTCGACCTGTGCCGCAGGCGCGGAGGGCGCGGCGGCGACTGACGCTTCGGATGAGGGTTGCGCCGGCACCGTGGAGGAGGAAGTCCGCGCGACCGGTCGCATAAACTTGTTGGGCAGCCTGTAGCCCAGATCGAACGTCAGGAAGGCCTTATCCCGGGCGCCGGTTGCACGCTGCACCAGCAGCTGCACGCGCCAAGGCTGGATCGGATCGAGAGTCGCATTGTCCGGCACCACGAAAATCCCGATCTCGGGAAACCGGGGCGCTCCGGCCGCGGCAATATCCCCAATCCGAGTGTGGTTGCGATCCCGGAATCGGATGCTGTTCTCGCCCTGTATCAGCTCGATCCGATCGAAGATCCCGCCGCGGACATAGCCCGAGCCCTTAAAGGAATAGGTGCCCTCGCCCGCCAGCAGAACGGCCTGCTGGCCCGGCTTCAGGCGCTGCTGCAACTGGTTCCACAAGGCGTCGCCCAGCAAGCTGCGGCCGATCGAAGGAACGCTGACGATCGCCGCATAGAGATCGATGAAGGTGTCGTCCGGGTTCCCCGTCTCCGGATGATCGATGGCGTCTTGGTTCCCGGTGTGCTCGAAAGCCTGGTTGATGTCGGCCACGCTCAAATGCAGCCGGCGGATCGATCCGTCTCCCAGCAGCGTCTCCCAGTCCTCGATCACCGACTTGCTCTCGTCGACCTCTTCGCTTTCCTCGGCCTCCGCCGGGGCCGCCTCCGCTGGGGCGGATCCAAGCTTTCGGGAGCGGGCAATTGCGATCGCAGACCGCGTGACACTGTCACCGATCACCATCATGCTGACGGTGGCGCCGCTGACGATGTCCACGGGCGGCCCGTTGTGGGACGAGGCCGACGGGCCGGCATAATCCTGCCCGACAAAGCCACTGATGAAATGCTCGACTTTCGCCTGCGGGATGCCGATCAGGACGATCGGCTCGTGATGCTCGACGAGCTTGGCGCCCACGATTTTTCCGTCGAGCCCGATGGCAAGCACGATATTGATCGGCTTACCGGAGTAGCCGGTCGAATCGACCACGTCCGCATTCAGATAAATGTAGCCGAGCAGTTTGTCGCCCGCGTAGGCCGCGGCAGCGGGCGGGGTACCCTCGATCGGACCGAAGCGGTCCGCGCCCGGGAAGATATCCGCGGGTTGGATCGATTTGAGAAACTCGCCGAGCCGCGGCTCCGCCTGCGCAGGCGGCGCGACGAGCAGGACAATGGCGAGAAGGATTAGAAGCGCACTGGCGATCCGCATTATGGCTCGCCGACGATCCAAGAGGTCAGTTTGGCTGCAGCCACTCGCGGTCCCCATGAATTCCCCGCTCAACGGCTGAACTCTACTCAGGAACCAACGCTCTCCCGTTGATCTCGATCAAGGGGCTGGCGGCCTTTTCAAGCCTACGCGGGACCAAACCGCCATCGCTTGATTTAAGTCAAACGATCCGAAGAGCTTTACGGGCTCCTTGCCGAAGGTCCGGAAGGCGCATCAACCGCCCCTGCTGGAACCGACAGGTCTACCACCGGCACGCGATGCCACTATAAGCTGCCCGTGCTAAGTGTCCACAGAAGCCCCGAGGCGCGGATGGCCATGCTGACAAATCCGCCTCCTTCTTTCGGTTCCACCGAAGAGTTGATGTCAATGGCTCATGCGATGGAGGTGGAAGCGGCACGGCGCTATCGACAGCTCGCCGTGGGTATGCGCGTGCGGCAGCAGGAAGAGCTGGCGCGGCTGTTCGAATTCTTGCAGTCCCTTGAAGAAAAGCATGCGGTCCAGTTGGCGGAGAAGGCTCCGGGTACCGGGGTTGCGATAGCGACCCCGCGCATCTCCTGGGATCTGCCCGAGAATTTCGACGAAGAGGCCGGCACCTCTTTCCTGTTGACCCCCTATCGCGCTCTGGCGTTGGCGGTACGAAACGAGGAGCGGGCATTTGCCTTCTATTGTCATGTCGCAGCGGAAGCCTCCGACGATCGTACCCGCAAATTTGCCGAGGGCTTGGCGAAGGACGAATTGACGCATGCATGGCTGCTTCGCCGGGAGCGCCGCCGCGCCTTCCGCTCGGAAGCGGAGGAGCATCGCACCCGAGCGGCTTCGCTTCCAGGCTCGCTCGAGGAGTTTTTCGATTTTGCAGCCAAGACGGATTGGTATGCGGCCCAATATCATCATTCTCTCGCCGACAGCTTGCAGGCCCTTGACCGCCTCAAGGAAGCTTTCGACCGGGTTGCCGAAGACGAGGCGGATTCCGCGCGCGAGTCCGCGGAACGAGGCGGGCGGGCATTACCCGAGCCTGGCGCCGAGACGGCACCGACGATTGTCGGCGGCATGCGGCTGCTGGAGGAGGCCTTCGAGCGCTACAGCGACATCGCCGATCGCTCGAAACAGGAGGACGTCATGCTGGCCGCCCAGCAATTGGCGGCGCGTGCAGTCCAGCGATTGGCTTATGTCGGCGGTTCCGAAGGCAATCGGTTGCTCGACCGCCCGGCGCCGGGCCGCGAATGGCGCCCCTGACGGCGCATGAAGGGCCACCAGCCGTTTTTCTTTCTGGCAGGTCTCGTCGCAGTGCTGCAGATCGGCGTCTGGGTGGCGAGCCTCATGACCGGGGCTGCCATGCGAGGGAACCTGCTGCCGTCGCAGTTCCATGCCCACGAAATGCTGTTTGGCTATCTGCCCGCGGTCGTCGCCGGATTCCTGCTGAGCTCGACCGCGGGATGGCGCGTCGCGCTCCTGAGCGCGATCTGGCTGGCAGGGCGGCTCGCCATCGCGTTCCCCGCCTTACCGGCGCCGATCGTCGCCGCGGTCGATCTGGCCTTCCTCCCGGCGCTCGCCCTATTGCGCCTGCCGCCGTTGTGGAAGTCCCCCAAATGGCCGACGATCGGCTTCGTTCCTCTGCTGGGCTGCCTCTCTCTTGGCGATCTCCTTTGGCATCTCGATGCCGTCGGCGGGCTGGCCGGTGGCGCCCGCGCCGGGGAATGGCTGGCCCTCGATTTGTTCATCCTGATGATCGTCGTCATCGCCGGGCGCCTCGTGCCCGGCTACACGCGGGCGATGTCCATCCCGATCCGAAAGCCAAAGGATCCAGGACGGGAGATTGCTTCGATTCTCCTGGGTTTGGGCTTGCTGCTCTTCGATCAGATCGGATGGGAGATCGGCATCGGCCTTTCCGCGCTGGCGCTGGCTGGTCTGCAGCTTTGGCGTCTCGCGGGCTGGCGAACGGCGGAGGTGCTGCCGCGTCCAGCGTTGCTGGTGCTTCATGTCGGTTTCGCGTGGGTGGTCCTCGGTTTGCTGCTGCGCGGGGCAGCCGCGCTGTCGGGACGGATCGCCGAGATCGACGCGATCCATGCCCTCGCGGTCGGAGCATTCGGGACCCTCACTCTCGGCATGATGGGCCGCCTGACGCAGACGCATGCGCGGCAACCCGCCGCCGCCGGGCGAGCGGATATCGTCGCCTATGCGCTCATCTTTGCCAGCGCCCTGGCTCGCTCGCTCCTCCCGGGCATTTTCCCGGCGGAGCGATCGGCCACAGTTCTCGTTGCCGGCACGTTCTGGATGGCGGCGTTCGGGCTCTTTCTGATCCTGCACGGGCCTGCCTTGCTGCGGCGGCCAGGGCCCCGGAGCTAACCCTCGGCCCCGGCTCGCCGGCCCGGGAACGATGATGTCCGGGGCATTCGGGCCCCGTCTCTAGGACCGCAGGCTCACTGGCAGGCGGCGATCGTCTTGAGACCCTCGACAGCGGCCTTGCGTTTGGCTTCATCTTTCAGCTGGAACGTCATGGCGTTGGAAAGTGGCTCGCCGTTGAAGGCGGTCAGGAAGGCCTTCGGGTCCGCGATATAGGCCATGAGATTGTCATCGGTCCAGGTGAGACCCTTGGCCTGCGCCGCTTTCATCGCCGCCGAATAATGTGTGAAATCGGCCGAATGCATCGCCGGTTGGCCGACCACGCCGACGAGGTTCGGCCCGGTCGCGCGCGACGGCTTGCCCGGCTCCAGTGCATGGCAAGTCTTGCAGGGATTGAGCGATGCGGGGATGGTGCAATCCGCCCGTGCGGAAACGGCGGCGATCGGCGCACTCAGGAGCAACATGGCGATGGCCAGTTTCGTTCTCATGTCTGGAACTCACCTTGGACTGTGGGGTCCTCAAGCTACCATCGCTCTTATCGACCCGCGAGAGGGTCGTTCCTCCAGCAACTCGCTCCCGCCTATGCGCAAGGTCCTGATGATGTGAGCGTGAGAGGCACAGCCGGCGCAATCCCCCTTCGCGGCATGTCTCTCCACCGGTCGGGAAAATCACTCACCGGGACCCCGTCATGTTGGCGTCTCAATCCAGCTCGCTCTTCCGGTATGACGATCGATCGAGCCAGGCCTTGTTGATTTCGACGCCCCAGCCGGGTCCGTCGGGGATCTGCACCTTGCCGTCCTTCGCGACCAGCGCCGGCGAATAGAAATTCTCCTGCCAGGGGTAGTAGTCGCGCCCCTCGATCGAGAACTCCACATAGGGCCCGGCATTCTCGAGCGCGCCCATGAGGTGCAAGGTGAAGACCGTGACCATCGACAGATTGGCCGAATGCGGCGTCACCGGGAGCCCGGCCGCCTTGGCCATCTTCGCGACCTTCAGGGTGCGATTGATTCCGCCAAGATAACAGACGTCGGGCTGCGCCACATCGACGGCGCGCATCTGGGTCATGAATTTCCAGAGGGCCAAATCGCAATCCTGCTCGCCGCCGGTCACGTCCAGCGAGAGCGTATCCGTGACCTCCTTGGTCCATTCATATTCCCAATAAGGACAGGGCTCCTCGAAATGGATCACGCCATGGTCCTCGAGCATGCGGCCGACTGCGATCGCCTTCTTCGGCGTGTAGGCGCTGTTGGCATCGACGAGGAGACGCGCATCGGGGCCCAGCGCCTTGCGGACCTTGGGGACGATGGCGTCGGTACGGCCCGGCCACTCATCCTCGTCATGGCCACATTCCTTGCCGACCCGGAACTTGAACGCGTCATAGCCATGCTCGTCCCGAAGCCGCGCCAACCGGACCGCCTCGTCCTCCGGCGTGATCTCGCCGCGCTTCATGCTGGAGGCATAGACGGGGAATGGCCGGGGCTTGCCGCCCAGCAACTCGCAGACGCTCTTCCCCTCGAGCTTGCCGCGCAGGTCCCAGAGCGCGGTGTCAAGGC
>Ga0335070_10004806_pt1 | contig 15836 bp, 15 predicted proteins | sample Lox_Sample_13_FD_206722 | JGI IMG/M metagenome (GOLD analysis project Ga0335070, IMG submission 206722) | Soil microbial communities from Loxahatchee National Wildlife Refuge, Florida, United States - Lox_Sample_1.3 | ecosystem: Environmental > Terrestrial > Soil > Wetlands | place: USA... | reverse complement strand
ATTTCTCGTATGACTTTGACGTCAATGAACAGTTTGCCGGACGGTTCCGGCTGGAGATGGACGGAAGCGGTGGGCCGACCGGGGCAACGACGACAGACAAGAAGCTTGCGGCGTATGTCAAGGACGCGTGGTTGAAGTGGAAGGGCGTGTTCACCGGAAGTGATCTGATTTTCGGTATCCAGCCGACGTCCGCATTCGACGTCTCTGAATCCGCGTGGAGCTACCGGAATCTCGAGAAGACGATCATGGATCTTCGTGGGATCGTTCCTTCACGAGGGCTCGGTGTCGCGTTGAAAGGCAAGCTTGACGATGCGGGGGTCTTCGGCTACTGGGTGATGGTTAACAACCCGGGATCAGGATCGAACCCGAAGGATCTGAGTGCGACTGCCAGCCAGAATCAAGCTGACAAGTACAACATCTATTCCCTCCAGCTTCAATTAAAGCCCTCGAAGGAGTTCCTCGCCACCTTGTACGGCGACTTCCGGCCTGCGGCGCCAGTCAACGATCCGACAAGCACCACGGTGCCCAAGGCAACAGAGGGACATGGGACGATGACGGGTGCCTTGTTCCTGAATTACTCCGACGGGCAGACTTACTCGATCGGCGCCGAAGGATTTCTTCAGTCCACATCCGACGCCTATGCCGATCCGGCCAGTCCTCCCCAGTTGAAGGCATTGTCGGCGATGGGTCTTTCGTTCTGGGCGTGGGTGAATTTCAACCCGGGACTTGCCCTGGTGGGTCGGTTTGACATGTACGATCCCAGAACCGGAAGCAACAATGCGGAAAAGGGCGACAGCAGGAACTACATTCTTGTCGGCCTCGCATGCAAACCGGCAAAAGGTGTGGCGATCATTCCGAACATTCAGATGGAGACGTATGAGTCGATTCCCAACGGGCCGTCGTTCGACTCTTCCATCACCGGTCGTGTAACGTTTTCGGTTAGCTTCTAACCCTATCAGCCGATGCCATCATCCATTCTTCATCGATAATTTTTCATTCATAGAGGAGTTGTCTCATGAGAATGCAAACTCGTATTCTAGCCGCTGCGCTCGGGTTGCTCTTGCTCGGGGTTTCCGGCACGGCGCAAACAAAGCTCAATGGCGCGGGAGCGACGTTCCCGTACGTCATCTACTCGAAGTGGTTCGATGTCTATCATACGAAGACCGGGATCGAGTTTAATTATCAGTCCATCGGTTCGGGCGGCGGGATTAAGCAGGTGACAGAAGGGACAGTGGACTTCGGTGCGTCCGATGCCTTCCTGTCTGACCAGCAGCTTTCGGATATCAAGGAAAAGCAGGGTTCGGAAGTCCTTCACATCCCAACCGTGATGGGTGCGGTCGTTGTCACGTACAACGTGTCGGGGGTTGGCAAGGGACTCCGGCTTTCCCAGGATGTCCTCGCCGGGATCTTCCTCGGCGAAATCACCAAATGGAACGACCCCAAGATTGCGTCGATCAATTCCGGGATGAATCTTCCTGCTACCGACATCATAGTAGCTCACAGGTCTGATGGAAGCGGCACGACGAACATCTTCACCGATTATCTCTGCAAGGTGAGCAAAGCTTGGGCGGACAAGGTTGGAAAAGGGACGTCGGTAAACTGGCCGGTCGGGCTTGGTGGCAAGGGGAACGAAGGAGTTGCAGGTCTCGTTAAGCAGTCGGAGGGTTCGATCGGGTACGTTGAACTCGCGTATGCCGTCCAGAACGGCCTTCCGTATGCGGACTTGCGGAACAAGGCGGGAGAGTACGTGGAACCGACTTTTGAGGCGGTCTCTGCCGCGGCTGCAGGAGCTGCGAAGTCGATGCCTGCTGATCTCCGCGTCATGTTGACGGACGCCGATGGCAAAACCTCTTATCCGATCTGCGGGTTCACCTGGTTGCTGATCTACAAGGACATGAAGGACAAGGCGAAGGCAAAAGAGATTCAGAATTTCGTAAAGTGGGCAATGACCGATGGTCAGACCTATGCGAAGGATCTCTATTATGCGCCGCTTCCGAAGACGGTCGCGAGTCTCTGCGTAAAGAAGATCGAAACCATGGACGTCAAATAACCAGGTCAACCATCTGTGCAAACTGTCACGTCTCCATCAACACAAGAGATGGAGCGGCGTACGCGAAGAGGGGACCGAAGTTGGCCGGTCCCCTTTCGCTCCTCCAATGGTCGCCGCCCGAGAGTAAGAAAAGTCCACAACGCCGGGGATTTCATCTTCCGCAATATCACGCGCATCTTTGCGATCCTGGTCTTTTCCCTGGTCTTCGTCATGGCGTACGAGATGTACATGGGCTCCGGTCTTACCCTGCAGAAATTCGGTTGGTCGTTTCTTTGGACCGAAACATGGGACCCGGTGCAGGGAACCTTCGGCGCGCTCCCCTTCATCTACGGCACAGTTGTGTCATCGCTCATCGCACTGATCATCTCCCTGCCGTTGAGTCTCGGTGTGGCCATCTTTCTTTCGGAACTTGCTCCCCGATGGCTCGAGCAACCGCTCTCCTTTCTCGTCGAACTTCTTGCCGCGATCCCCAGCATCGTGTATGGTTTATGGGGGATCTTCGTCATGGTGCCCTGGCTGCGTGTGTCGGTCCAGCCGTTGTTGAAGAAATACTTCGGGACTCTTCCCCTTTTTCAGGGTCCGGCATACGGCTTCAGCATGCTCGCCGCCGGCGTGATCCTCGCGATCATGATTCTCCCCATCATCACGTCCATCTCCCGTGATGTTCTGAAGGCGATCCCGACGTTGCAGCGCGAGGCCGCACTGGGTCTTGGCGCGACACGTTGGGAAACCACGAAGCTCATTCTCATGGGCGCACGTTCAGGCATTCTGGGGGCAACGCTGCTGGGCTTCGGGAGAGCGATCGGCGAGACGATGGCGGTGACCATGGTGATCGGGAATCGACCGGAAATCGCCGCGTCGCTGTTCAGCCCCGCGACATCAATGGCGAGCGTGATCGCAAACGAATTCGCCGAAGCGACGACGGACCTGTACACCGACGCGCTCATCGAGGTGGCACTGATTCTCTTCGGGGTGACGATCATCCTGAACATCCTTGCCCGCCTGATTGTGTGGAGCACAACGAGGAGGTTTGCGGCAACATGAAACCGGGACATGACTCGACCTATTTCTGGCGAAAGGCGAAGAACAGCGCCATGCTGATCTTTTCCTTTGTCTGTGTTCTTCTTGCTGTGACCCCCCTGATTCTGATTTTCGTGTACACGTTGAGACAGGGAATAGGCTCCCTGAATCTTGATTTCTTTCTCCAGATGCCCAAGCCGGTGGGGGAGTCCGGGGGTGGGATGGACAATGCGATTGTCGGGACCGGAATCCTCATCGGGCTTGGGGCGTTGTTTGGACTGCCGGTCGGCATCCTGGCGGGAATCTATCTTGCGGAATTCGGTCACACCGCGTTCGGTTCGCTTGTCCGGTTCTTCACTGACGTCCTGAGCGGCGTCCCCTCGATCGTGGTCGGCGTCGTCGCCTACGTGCTCGTGGTATTGCCGATGAAGCATTTCTCGGCCCTCGCCGGAGGCGTTGCCCTGGCGATCCTGATGATCCCGACCGTGACCAGAACGACGGAAGAGATGATGAAACTGGTCCCGCAGTCTTTCAGAGAGGCGGGCCTTGCCCTCGGCATACCACGGTGGAAGACCACGATGCGCATCGTCTTTCCGACGGCGCTGACAGGAATCACCACAGGCATTCTTCTTGCGATCGCGAGAGCGGCGGGGGAGACCGCACCGCTCCTGTTCACGGCGCTCGGGAATCGTTTCTGGTCCACGTCCATCTTCAACCCGATGGCGTCGCTCACGGTGTTCATTTTTGATTACGCGAAGGCGCCCTTCGAGGATTGGAACCGGCAGGCCTGGGCGGCGTCTTTTGTTTTGATTCTGCTGATCTTTCTCCTCAGCCTCATTTTCCGGTTAGCAACCCGGAGACAGTATGAACAACACTGAACTTCAAGGCGTCAGCGCCACCATGACAACACCAACGCCTTCGACATTCTCCCAGGAGAATGTCCTCCCTACCGAGGTGAAACTCTCTGCACGGACCATTCACGCGTATTTCGGCAAGACGCACGCGTTGCGCGACGTGTCCCTGGACATCCCTTCCAATAGCGTCGTGGCGATCATCGGTCCGTCCGGGTGCGGCAAATCGACGTTTCTTCGGTGCCTGAACCGCATGCACGAAGTCGCGTCCGGCACGATGACGGGAGAGATCCTCCTCGACGGTATCAACGTCATGGAAGAGGATCCCGTGATCCTCCGTCGACGCGTCGGCATGGTCTTCCAGAAACCCAACCCGTTTCCCACGATGTCGATCTTCGACAATGTTGCGGCCGGGCTTCGGTTCAACGGCATGCACGACAGAAAGAAGATCAGGGAAATCGTCGAAAAGAGCCTCGTGCAAGCGGCGCTCTGGGACGAGGTGAAGGATTCACTGAACAAATCGGGCGCGAGCATCTCGGGCGGACAGCAGCAGCGGCTGTGCATCGCACGGACGATTGCTGTGAGTCCGGAGGTGGTGTTGATGGATGAGCCCGCGAGTGCGCTGGACCCTCTGTCGACGGCGAAGATCGAGGAGCTCATTTATGAATTGAAGAAAACGTTCACGATCGTGATTGTCACGCACAACATGCAGCAAGCGGCCCGTGTCAGCGACTACACCGCATTCTTCTATATTGGCGAGTTGATCGAGTACGATCAGACGAAGAAGATGTTTACTACGCCGGAAAAGAAGCAGACGGAGGACTATATCACGGGAAGGTTTGGCTGAGATCGCTATGACAGAGGAACGACGTGTCATGGAACGGCATTTTGAGACGGAACTCGGCGATCTAAAGAACAATCTCATCGAGATGGGCTCCCTGGTCGACACTCAGTTGGCGAACGCGTGTGAGGCTCTTTTCGGTGGACAGAAGGACCTGATCCGCGACGTCATCGAGGGGGATGCCAGGGTGGACGCGTTCGATACGAAGATCGACCGCCAATGCCAGGCCCTGTTGGCTCTGACACAACCCGTCGCGATCGATCTTCGTCTGCTCATGGCGGGCCTGCAAATCAACACCCAGCTCGAACGCATCGGCGACATTGCCGTCAACCTCGCAGAGCGGGCATCCGCACTGAATCCGTTTCTCTCCTTCGTGCACCAGACCAGGCTGGAAGAGATGGCACAGATTGCGCGCATCATGGTGCGCGACAGTCTCGACGCCTTCATCAATGCGAATCCCGGCCAGGCCTCCCGCGTCCTGGCGAGCGATGACGTGGTCGACAAACTCGGGTGGGAAATCTTCGGCAGCGTGGTCTCCGCGATGCGGGAGGACAGGACGCTGATCGATCCCGGCGCGCACATGGTCGTCCTGACGCATCACATAGAACGGCTGGCCGACCATGCAACGAACATCGCGGAAGACGTCATCTTCCTTGTGGAGGCGCGGTTGGTGAAACATAACGCTGACGCGTCGCAGGAATGATGCCGTCTTGCAAATGAGGGTGAAAAATCTTTGTTTCCTTCCATGGTACAACAGACCGGTAGCGTATGCAACGTCACTTCATCCAGGAACTTGACGCACTAAAATCCAGACTGATTAAGATGGGAAGTCTGGCGGAACAGGCCATCGCCGAATCCATCCGGGCCTTCCTTGAGCGTGACGCGCACCGGGCGCGCAAAGTCATCGAGGAAGACGAAGCCATCAACCGGCTTGAGATGGAAATCGACAACGCCGTTGTCGACACGCTCGCGCTCCAGCAACCCGTCGCAGTCGATCTCCGGCTGATCCTCGCCGCACAGAAGATCAATAACGACCTCGAACGCATCGGGGACCATGCCGTCAATATCGCAGAATCCGCCCTGCAGTATGCTGCACGGGAGCCCATCGACCGACCCGTCGACATTCCACGCATGGCCGCGATCACCAAAACGATGCTGCGAGAAGCGATCGACGCCTTCGTGCATTCGGATTCCGGACTGGCGCGCAATGTCCTGATTAACGACGACGAGATCGACGACCTGAACAGGAAGACCGTCGACGAGATGGCGGACTTCATCCGCGTCAAGACCGATGATCTCTACCAGGCGCTCGATATTATCCGCGTGAGCCGAAACCTCGAACGGGTGTCCGATCTCGCCACCAACATTGCGGAAGAGGTGATCTTCATCGCCGAAGCGCGCGTCGTGAAGCACCATAGCGCCGAAGGTCCGACAAAGTAGGCCGTATGCAGTAACAAGCAGGCGGACAGCGGACAGCAGACAGTAGACTGAGACTTCTGACGATCGGCTCCTTTTACCTATTATCCATAGGTGTCGGTAGTCGTTTTTTTCTCCCGTTCTCCCGTTCCCCCGCTCTCCCGCTCTCCCGTTCTCCCCCTCTCCCCCTCCCCGTCCGGTTGCATCCCTGCCTTGAATCCGCTATCTTATTACGCTTCGTATGTTTCACGATGTTTCACGGCCTCTCTTTCTCAAGGATTGTAGTGTCGAAGATCATTACGATCGCAAATCAGAAGGGCGGAGTCGGGAAAACCACCACCGCCGTCAACCTCGCCGCCTGTATTGCCGCCGCTGAAAAACGCACCCTCCTTGTCGATACGGACCCTCAGGCCAACGCCACCAGCGGAACAGGGTTGGACAAAAACGCGGTGGAGGGAAAGAGCATCTACGAAGTGATCCTCGGCTCCCTTCCCGCTGCCGATGCCATCCTGCCGACGCAGATGCCGTTCCTGTCGATGATTCCCTCGCACATCAATCTTGTCGGCGCCGAAGTGGAGCTCGTGCCTCTCGAAGACCGGGAACGAAGGATGAAATCGGCGCTCGAGCCGATCAGGGAAATGTTCGACTTCATCCTCGTCGATTGTCCCCCGTCGCTCGGGCTCCTGACCCTCAATGCCTTGACCGCGGCCGACTCCGTGCTGATTCCCGTGCAGTGCGAGTATTTCGCTCTCGAAGGCTTGGGGCAGCTCCTGAACACCGTGAACATGGTCAAGAAGCAGCTCAACGAGAAGCTTGATATCGAGGGGGTCCTGTTGACCATGTACGACACGCGCCTCAGACTATCGAACCAGATCATCAAGGAAGTGAAGCAGTATTTTGGCGACAAGGTGTTTCGCTCGATTGTGTCCCGCAACGTGCGCTTGAGCGAAGCACCGAGCTTCGGCAAGCCGATTATCCTCTACGACGCGATGTCCACAGGAACACGGAACTACATGGACCTTGCCCAGGAAGTCCTCGTGAACAACAATCACAAGGTCACCACAGCTTAGGGTTCGCATGGCTGCAGGAAAATCGGTCCTGGGGCGGGGACTCGCATCGCTCATCCCGCGCGACCAGCGCCCGGCGACGGAGGACGCAAGCGCAAGCCGGGACGACGGTCAATCGGTCGATATCGTCATCCGCGTCGATGTCGACAAGATTGAGCGGAATCCCTTCCAGCCGCGTGCGGAGTTTGACCCCGTTTCGCTCGAGGATCTGAAGAACTCTATTCTCGAGAAAGGCGTCATTCAGCCGATCACGGTCCGGCGCACCGAGCGAGGATACCAGCTCATTTCGGGAGAGCGGCGTGTGCGCGCGGCGCGGGAGGCAGGCCTCAAGCAAGTCCCTGCCTACGTCATCCGTGTCAGCCACGACGAGGAGATGCTGGAACTCGCGCTGATCGAAAATCTTCAGCGCGAAGATCTCAACCCCATCGAAATTGCTGCGTCGTACCGCCGCCTGATCGAAGAGTGCGGCCTCACCCAGGAAATGGTCTCCAAGAAGGTGGGGAAGGACCGGTCGACGGTGACCAACTTCCTTCGACTGCTAAAATTGCCCGAGCCGATCCAGGCGGCGGTCCGCAAGGGAGAAGTAAGCGGCGGGCACGCGCGTGCACTCATCGGAATTGAAGACGCGCAGCTGCAGATGACACTCTTCAGGCGGATTCTCTCCAGGGGACTTTCCGTCCGCGCGGTGGAAGAACTCGTGCGCAAAGCGGGGCACATTGTCCGGCATGCCGGCCGTCCTTCGTCTCGATCCGGCTCCGCTCGGGTCGCCAGCTCCGTTGCGGGAATAGAAGAGAAGCTCCGCCAATCACTCGGGACGAAGGTCAGCGTGCGTCCAGGGCAGGGAGGGCGTGGCGAAATTGTGATCGAGTATTATTCTGCGGACGACCTCGACCGCCTGCTTGATCTTTTCTCGGAGCTCTCATGACCACGACCGCTTCATCGTCACACACCGTCGTTTCGACAGCCGCAGCCCCGTCCGCAATCGGGCCCTACAGCCAGGCGATCCGGACGGTCGAAGGCTTCGTGTTTGCTTCAGGTCAAATCCCGATGGATCCTGCCACGGGCGCCCTTGTCGAAGGCGGGATCAAGGAGCAAACGGACCGCGTCCTCAAGAATGTGAGAGCGGTTCTCGATGCGGCCGGGAGCAACCTGCAACGCGTGGTGAAAACGACCGTCTTTCTCGCGGACATGAACGACTTCGCCGCCATGAACGAAGTCTATGCTTCCTACTTCCCGTCGGATCCTCCTGCGCGAAGCACGGTGCAGGTGGCCAGGCTGCCCCGTGATGCACGCGTCGAAATCGAAGTGATAGCGCTTGCCCCCAGGGGATGAAGACCATCATTTCCATTTGCCGGGCCTTGCCTGTGTTGCTGGTCTTCGCATGGGGACGGGTGGTGGCGCAGCAACCGATCTCCGATACAACGGCCGCTCATACGCGACTCCCCTCCGATACAGTCCGGACTGGACCTCCTCCGTCTCTTCTTCACGACTCCTTGACCACGCCTCCTCTCCGCACCAAATCCCCGGGTACCGCCATGTTACTTTCCGCTCTTGTGCCTGGTGCGGGACAGTTCTATAATGAGTCCTATTGGAAGGTGCCGATTGTTACGGGCCTGGCGGTCTATTTCGTCTCCGAGTGGCTGACGAATAACCGGCACTACAAGGACTACCGGGATCAGTTCACGGCGTATCTCGCCGCTCATCCGGGGGATCTGACCCTCGATCAGTCGACGATGGAGACGTACCTTCTCAACAGCCGTGAATTCTACAAGGACCAGCGTGATTCGTTCGCTTGGTACTATCTTATATTGTACGTGGTAAGTCTTGCCGATGCCTATGTCGACGCAAGCCTGTTCAGTTTCGATGTGGGCGGAAGCCTGGCGATGAACGGCATGCCGCAACCGAGGCTGACACTGCGTTGGAAGTTCTAGCGGCGCCTCGGCAGACGGAGACTGTGAGACTTTGAGAGAGGAGAACGTGCAACGAAGGCTACATCTTTCTGCTTACCGCATACACCCTGCTGCCTACTCTCACTGCATAGTCTTTCTTCCAACATCCCACGTTCTTCTTCCTCCTCCTGGCCTTTCTAGGGAGACTTTCGAATGTTGAATTATATCTGGCTCGCCCTGATTGCCATTGGCGTCCTGACCGCCGTCGGCATCGATGTCCGCAACGAGATCGTCAATCCGTATCGCAACGGCGAGATCCTGGAAGGGGAATTCGTACCTGTGAAACAGCCGGGCGCTCTCCGGTCCGAATGGGAAGGAACTCTGGTGATCGAAGGGAACGCTTTTCGCTCATTCTATCACACCGCTGCTCTCGTCGACACAGTCAAACAAATGTCGGTTCTGGACACGACCCGGAATACGGCGCAGTTGACGCTCGTTCTCGATGGTTCTTCACCACAGGTCTGGCAGGAGATGGGGAAGTCGGCGACGACGGTGAACAAGCTTGAAGCGACGCTCCGCGGCATTCAGTGGGCGGACGGCCACACGTCGGCGCATCTGAAATTCGTCTTGGAGCCGATTCGCTTCGTGCGCCTCCGTGCGGTCACGCAGGCGGCTTTCGAGTACGCGGGCGTTGCCGTGACAATCGCCATCGGCCTCATCGGCGTGATGGCCTTCTGGCTCGGCATCATGAGCGTGGCGGAAGAGGCAGGGATCCTGAAGATCATCGCCAGGCTCCTCGCGCCCGTCATGCGGCGGCTCTTCCCGGATGTCCCCTCGGACCACCCGGCGATCAGTGCGATGATCATGAACATAGCGGCCAACATGCTCGGGCTGAGCAACGCCGCGACCCCGCTCGGGCTCAAGGCGATGGAGGAGCTGGACAAACTCAATCCCAAAGCCGGCACGGCGACAAACGCGATGGTGACCTTCCTGGCGATCAACACCGGCGGGCTGATCCTCATTCCTGCAACGGCGCTTGCCGTCAGGTCCGCGGCGGGGTCGACCAATCCGGGGATCATCATCGGGACGTCGATTGTCGGCGCCGGGTGCGCGACGCTTGCAGGCATCGCGGCATCGAAGATTCTCGAACGCCTGCCGCGGTACCGCAGGGCGATGGAGGTGCCGCATGAGTGACCTCTTCCGCTCGCTCATCACGGCTCTCGCCGTCATTCTCATTCCCTTGGTGATCGTGCTGTTCCTGGCCTGGGGCGCTGCAAAGAAAGTCAAAGTCTATGAGTGCTTCGTCGAAGGAGCGAAGGAAGGCTTCACGACTGCCGTACGGATCATCCCCTACCTTGTGGCGATGCTCGTCGCGATTGGGATCTTTCGCGCAAGCGGAGCGATGGATGTTCTCGTGGGCGTGCTTTCTCCGGTCACGAATCTCGTCGGGATGCCGCCGGAGACGCTCCCGATGGCCATCATGAGGCCGCTGTCCGGCAGCGCATCGCTCGGCATTATGACGGAACTGATGAAGGTGCACGGTCCGGATTCTCTGATCGGCATCCTCGCTTCGACGATGTATGGAAGTTCCGAGACTACCTTTTATGTCCTTGCCGTGTATTTTGGGGCGGTCGGCGTGAAGAACAGCCGGCACGCTGTCCCGACCGGCCTCATTGCCGACGTCGTCGGCATGCTGGCGGCGGTCTGGATCGTCAGAGTCGTGCTCGGGTAAGTCCTGCGCGACTTCCCGTGCCCTCGAATTTCTTGATTTTCACGGCACCCCTCGGTATATTCTGCACAAATCATATCGTTCCTGCCGCTTTGTATAGCACAGGCAAGATCAATTTCCTGCTCTCTCTCACCTGATGATCTCTCATGCATCTCCTTAATAGAGTGGTTGTGGCAACAATCCCGCTGGTGCCACGGCCCTTGGTGCGTTATTTTGCCGGCCGATATATCGCGGGCGAATCCCTTGACAATGCGGTATCGTGTGTCCGACAGTTGAACACCGAAGGCGTTAGTGCAACATTGGATGTCCTCGGCGAGGACATCTTCACAAAAGAAGAAGCTGTCGATTCCCGGAACAAGTCGATTGAAGTTCTCCGGACGATCGTACGGGAGCACCTCGACTCGAATCTCTCGATCAAACTCACCTCGCTGGGCCTGAAGCTCGACAAAGAGTTCTGTCGCGAGAATGTCCGCGAGATCCTGAAGGTGGCGGCATCGCTCGATATCTTTGTGCGGTTCGACATGGAAGACCATACGTGCACCACCGACACGATTGAAGTCTTCCGGGCCTTGCACAAGGATTTTCCCCAGACGGGCATCGTCCTCCAGGCCTATCTGCGGCGGACGGAACAGGACGCCCGGGTGATGATCGCCGACAGGGTGAATTTCCGTCTGTGCAAAGGGATCTACCGGGAACCGGAAGAGATTGCCTTCAAAGGCCGGGAGGAGATTCAGCGGAACTATATTGCCGTGCTCCGTCAGATGCTGCAGGGCAAATCCTATGTCGGGATCGCCACCCACGACTCCGTGCTCGTCGATGCGGCAACGGCAATGATCAAGGAGCTCGGACTGACGAAAGGCCAGTACGAGTTCCAGATGCTCCTCGGTGTTCGGCCCGAGCTTCGCAAGAGGCTGGTGGCCGACGGTCACAAGGTGCGGCTGTACGTTCCGTTCGGCGAACACTGGTACGGATATTCCATCCGTCGCTTCAAGGAAAACCCGGAAGTCGCGGGCTATGTCTTCAAGGCGATCTTCAAACGTAACAGGTAGCTTTGCTCCGTCTCCTGTCGGGGACAATCTTTCATTCCAAAGGAGCCACTATGGCTGACACTGCAAGCCGTCAAGCGATTCCGGGCCAGACTGACGTGAAGGAATTCACCGTCCGAGCTCTGCTCATCGGCCTCGTCATGTGCGTCATCCTCGGCGCGGCGAACGCCTACCTCGGCCTGAAAGCCGGGATGACGATTGCTGCGACGTACCCCGCGGCGGTGATTGGGATGGCCGTGCTGCGCCTGGTCAGGGGTTCCTTGCTCGAAGAGAATTTCGCCCGTACCGTCGGGTCGATCGGCGAGTCGGTCGCCGCCGGCGCCGTGTTCACCATCCCCGCGTTCGTGATGCTGGGATACTGGAAATTCGAGGGGCCGAGTCTTTGGGAGGAATATCTCACCGCATCATCCTTGATGATCCTCGGTGGCATCCTCGGGATTCTGTTCGTGACGGTTCTTCGCCGCGTCATGGTCGAAGACGCTTCGCTGCCGTTCCCGGAGTCGGTCGCTGCGAGCGAGATCCACAAGGCGGGGCAGCGTGGCGCGGGTGCCGCGATGCAGCTGTTCAGGGCGATGGGTGTCGGGGCATTGATCAAGGTCCTCGGCCGATCGGATCCGGATACGTACGACGGGTTCGGTATCTACCAGGCCATCAACCGGTTCCAGATCCAGATCGGGAAACTAGCCGACGGCTTCGTGCGATTGTCCGGCGACAGGAAGGTGCAGGCCGGCGGGATCTCGACGTTCACATGGCCCGCGGCGACACCCGCGTATCTGGGGGTCGGGTATATCATCGGTGCTGAGCTGGGCGCGCTGAATTTTGCCGGCGGGCTTCTCGCCTGGGGGCTCTTCGTGCCGCTGTTGGTGTATTTCGTGGGACCGACGATGATCGGCTCCTATGGCGGCGGAGGGCAGGAGCAGTGGGCTCACCTGACGGGCGATGTCTATCGGCTCATCGTACGTCCTATTGCTGTCGGAGGGATGCTCGTCGGCGCCTGCTTCACGCTCTGGAAGATGCGCAAGAATCTCATCCTCGGGATCAAGCGCGGCATCGCCGATGTGCGCAAGACAGCCGGAGCCGCCGAGGCGACGGAACGCACCGAGCGCGACCTGCCATTCAAAATTGTTCTGGCAGGGATTGTCGTCGTGCTGGCGCTTATGGTCGGGCTGTACCTCTATTTCACTGGCGCCATTGTCGCGGCGATCCTCGCCGCCATCGTGATCCTCATAACGGGTTTCTTCTTCGCCGCAGTTTCGGGCAATCTGGTCGGCATGATCGGGTCATCCAACAACCCCATTTCGGGATTGACGCTTGCAACGACGATCGTTGCGGCGCTGACCATGGTTGTTGCGGGGATGGCAGGCGCGCGAGGAGTGATGGCGGCTCTTGGGGTGGCAGCAGTCGGTTGCGTCTCCGCCGCTGTCGCAGGAGAGATGTTGCAGGATCTCAAGGTCGGGCACATCCTGAAAGCCACGCCGTGGAAGATGCAGGTCGGTGACATCATCGGCGTCGTGGTCGCAGGATTGTTTCTGTTCTGGCCCCTGTATATGCTGCACACGTCGGATGTCGCCCAGCTCGGGAAGGGCGTCGGCGGATTCGGGTCGCCGAACCTCTCCGCGCCGCAAGCCGGACTGATGGCGGCGCTCTCGAGCGGGATTGTCGGAGGCGAGATGGCGTGGCCGCTTGTCCTGGTAGGCATCGCGATGGGGATCGCGCTTGTCATGACGCGCGTGAAAAGCCCGATGCTGTTCGCCGTCGGAATGTACCTCCCGCTGGAAACAACATTTGCGATCTTCGTCGGCGGCGTCATCAGGGCGGTGGTCGAACGGATTGTGAAACGCCGTTCCTACAATGACGCGCAGAAGGCGCGCGTGGAAAACGCCGGCATTCTTGCGGCATCGGGTTTGATTGCGGGTGAGGCGCTCGTGGGACTGCTGATTGCCGTGGTGGTCGGTCTGCGTGACAACAACAGGTTCTGGACGCTGCTCGGGTTCGAAGGCGTCGCTCCCTGGCTCGCGCTCGTGGTCTTTGGGATACTGGCGTCATATTTGATTTTCGTGCCGTTGCGGAATGCCGGATCACCGGATGAGCCGGCTCCGCCCACGGCGGTGATGTAAGCACACAGCACAACAGGAGAAACCTATGTCCACTGCCATCGAAGGCTTGCAGCCGGGGTTGGTATGGAAATACTTCGCCGAAATCTCCCGGATCCCGAGAGGGTCGAAAAACGAGGCGGCGATTTCTCAGTATGTCGTGAAAACGGCGAAGGGTCTGGGTCTGGAAGTGAAGGCCGACAAGCTCGGCAACGTCGTCGTCAGGAAGCCCGCATCGCGCGGCAACGAAGCAAAACCGGTGGTTGTTCTCCAGGGTCACCTCGACATGGTGTGCGAGAAGAACAACGACAAAGTCCACGATTTCACCAAGGACCCGATTGAGCTGGTGCGCAAGGGGAACATCCTGATGGCAAACGGGACGACCCTCGGCGCCGATAACGGGATCGCCGTGGCGACGAACCTGGCCATCATGGAGGACAAGTCGCTCGATCATGGACCGCTCGAATTTCTTTTCACGATCGATGAAGAGACGGGTCTCACCGGTGCAGCCAACCTCGAACCTGGATTTCTTGCAGGCAAGACCCTGTTGAACCTCGACTCGGAGGAGGAAGGAGCGCTCTATGTGGGGTGCTCCGGCGGCCGGGACACGATCGGGACCTGGAAGCTTGAGACGGATCCCATGCCGGCCAAGTCCCTCCTCGCCGCGCTCAAGGTGAGCGGTTTGCGTGGCGGACACTCCGGGCTCGAGATCGACAAAGGGCGCGGGAATGCCATCAAGATCATCGGACGAGTGTTGACGGCGCTTTCAGAGGAGGGCGTCCGGGTGGTTTCCATCGACGGCGGGAACAAGCATAACGCCATTCCCCGCGAAGCCCAGGCGGTCGTCGTCGTGCCGAAGGCGAAGAGGGATATCGCCCTGGAGATGGTGGTCGAATGGAACAGCATCGTCAAGGCGGAACTCGCGACCATGGAACCCGATCTTGACGTCTCCCTGCAGGACCTTCCGTCGAAAAAAGTCAAGGTGATGAAGAGAGGCGTTGCGAAGAAAATCCTGCAGACGATCGCTGCGCTTCCTCACGGAGTGACGAAGATGTCCGCCGATATTCCTGGACTTGTGGAAACCTCCACGAATGTCGCCGTCATCAAGACGGGAAAGAAGGACGTCTCGCTTGCCACGAGTCAGAGGAGTTCCGTTGCCTCGGAGATCAAGGAAATTGCCCAGACGGTGTCTGCGGTGTTCACCCTCGGCGGAGCGGACGTCCGCGCGAGCGACGGCTATCCTGGCTGGAAGCCGAACATGGACTCGCCTGTCCTGAAGGTCGCCAGGTCAACGTACCGGCAGCTGTACGGCAAAGATCCCGAGGTGAAAGCGATTCACGCCGGTCTCGAATGCGGGATCATCGGCGAACGATATCCGGGGATGGACATGATCTCCTTCGGCCCGACGCTCGAGGGAGTCCATTCTCCCGATGAGAAAATCTATATCGATACCGTCGAGAGGTTCTGGAAGTATCTTCTCGGAATTCTCAAGAACATGAACTGACTGACGGACAGCCGGGTTCAGCGGGGCACTTCGCTTGCATCGAGGAATTTCCTCCGGCACGAAGTGCCCCGTTCGTATGCACGCTCGTCCCAACAAACCGGAAGCATGTGACCATGCAGACATCCACGCCACCGAAGAGCACTGTTCCTCCGCCACGCTGGTATCGATGGCTTGTTCTCGTCCTCGTCAGCCTGGCGATGTTCGGGAACTACTACATCTATGACAGCATCAGTCCGCTCGCGGACGTCCTGACGCGTCAGCTCGGGTTCTCGGATTCCGACATCGGCCTGCTGAATGCCATCTACAGCATTCCCAACGTCGTGATGGTGC
>Ga0335070_10004805_pt1 | contig 15840 bp, 17 predicted proteins | sample Lox_Sample_13_FD_206722 | JGI IMG/M metagenome (GOLD analysis project Ga0335070, IMG submission 206722) | Soil microbial communities from Loxahatchee National Wildlife Refuge, Florida, United States - Lox_Sample_1.3 | ecosystem: Environmental > Terrestrial > Soil > Wetlands | place: USA... | reverse complement strand
GGCGTGACCTCCTCGAGGAAGTGCTTGAACTTCGCAACCTCCTCTTCGAGCTGCTCCTCGCTCACCTCGTCGCCCTCGAACTCGATCGCCGACTCCTCGATCACGCGGTCGGCGGCGAAGATCGGGTCCTCGGCGCGAATCGCGAGCGCGATCGCGTCGGACGGACGCGAGTCGACCTCGATCTCGTTGCCGTTCTGGGCCACCGTGATCTGCGCGTAGAACGTGTTCTCGCGCAGGTCCGTGACCGTGATGCGGACGACCTGCGCGCCGAGCTGCTCGAGCATGTCGCTGAGCAGGTCGTGCGTCATCGGCCGCGGCGGCGCCTGGCTCTGGAGCTTCATCAGGATCGCGGCTGCCTCCGGATGGCCGATCCAGATGGGCAGGAACTTGTTCCCCTCGGCGGTCTTCAGCAGAACGATCGGCTGCTTGCCGACCAAGTCGAAGCTCACGCCGTAGATGAGCATCTCGTACATCCCCGACCTCGAAGCGAATATAGCTCAGGCCGCGGGATCGAACCCCGGCGGGCCCGGCGATGCCTCTTCCAGCTCGTCGAAGGCGACGGTGAAGCGCTCGCCCGTGTCCGGATCCTCGACCTCTGCGCGCCGCTCGGGCACGCTCATCGGGTCGATACCGCGAAGGGTGAGCTCGCGCCCGTGATAGATGACTGGATCGCCGATTCGCATGCGCCGCAAGGCGGACAAGCCGCCGTCCCTTTCATCGGCGCACGATACGACCTCCACGATCCCTGGAACAAGGGGCGGCCTCCGGGCGGCTACAATGCCCGGCCGGCGGGCGATTAGCTCAGTTGGTTAGAGCGCCGCTCTGATAAGGCGGAGGTCCCTGGTTCGAATCCAGGATCGCCCACCTCCTGACGCGGGATGGCTGCCTTCTTGTCCACCGCTCGTCCGGGAGCCGCGGCAGCCCGCGGCGCCCACCGCAATCGGTCGGCAATCACCACTTGACCGTACCGCGAACACGTTGTCCCAAGAAAGGCCGCGAGTTCGCGACGAGAGCCGCGCACGCGGCCTGCCGGATGATCCAGCGGGAGATGCTCACTTTCGCCTCCTTGGCTCGTAGCTTCCGGTGCCTGGTGGACGGTACGAGGGTGGCGGCAGCGCGGCATCGGCCGGATTACCCAGATTGGAGGCGAGCGTTCCCTGTTTGACGTCGGGCCGAGTCAGCCGATCTGCGTCCCCACGGCTCAGCTCAGGAGAAGGCCGGCCATCCGGCGCCGCGCGATCCAGATGCCGATCGCCCCGAGCACGACGAGATAGCCAGCGTCGACGAGGTTCGTGAAGCCCACAGTGCCGAGCGTCAGCGAGCGGACGAGCTCGATCGCGTGGTAGAGCGGCGAGAAGCGGACGATCCACTGGATCGCCGCCGGGTAGATCGAGAGCGGGTAGAACGTCGCGCTGAACAGGAACATCGGCAGCTGCACGAGCTGGACCATGTCGAAGTCCTGCCAGCTGCGGATGAACGTCGACGCGCCGATGCCCACGCCGGCGAAGCCGAAGCCCACGACGACTGCGGCCGGCAGCGCGAGCAGCCCCCACCACGAGTGGACGAGGTGCAGCGCGACCGCTGTGACGACGAAGCCCGCGGCGTAGAGGAGGCCCCGGAACTGCGCCCACGACGTCTCGCCGAGCGCGACGTCGGTCGGGCCGATCGGCGTCGCGAGCATCGCGTCGTACACCTTCCCGTAGCGCAGCTTCCAGAAGACGTTGGTCGTCGCGTCGTACACCGCGCCGTTCATCGCCGACGACGCGAGCAGCGCCGGTGCGATGTAGCTCGCGTACGAGACGCCCTGCACGCGGCCGATGAAGTGGCCGAGGCCGAGGCCGAGCGAGAACAGATAGAACAACGGCTCGAAGAAGCCGGTGAAGATGATCACCCAGCTACGCCGGTAGACCATCAGGTTCCGCTCGAACAGCAGATGCGCGCGGGTGCCGGCGAGCGCGCTCATCGGACGAGCGTCCTCGTGTACGACCGCAGCGCAAGCGCAACCCCGATTCCGGCGAACGCGAGCAGGAACGCGACGTGCACGACCGACATGCCGAGCGTCGCCGTGCCGAGGGTGAGCTGCCGGGCGAGGTCGACGCCGTGCCACAGCGGCGTCCCGTAGGCGAGGTAGCGCAGAGCGACGGGTAGCCGTGTCAGCGGGAAGAACGTCCCCGAGAAGAGGAAGAGCGGCATGATCCCGAAGCGGAAGAGCGAGCTGAGCACGTTGTCCTTCGGCGCCCACGCCGCGATCGCCGCGATGGGAGCGCTGAACGCGAGCCCGATCAGCACGGAGAGCGGCAGCACGAGCGCAGCCAGTGCGGAGTGCAGCGTTCCGAACGCGGCGAGCACTGCGAGGTAGATCGCTGAGGCGCCGGCCACGCGTGTCGCGACGTAGAGCATGTGCCCGGCCATGACGTCGCGCACGCGCAGCGGCGTGGCGAGCATCGCCTGGTACTGACGCGTCCAGCGGATGGCGGCCATCACGGGCCAGCTGCTCTCGAACGCGGCCACCTGCATCGCAACGGCGGCGAGCATGCCGGGCGCGACGTACGAGACGTACGAGACGCCGAGCGGATGACTGCCCTTGTTCACGAGCTTCCCGAGCCCCACGCCGAGCGCGGTGAGGTAGAGCACCGGGTTCAGCAGGCTCGAGACGACGCTGCCACGCCAGACACGGCGGTACGACGCGATCCAGTACTCGTACGCACGCAGCGGGAAGCGGAGTTGACCGGTGCCGGGCACCAGGGGTTCGGCCCTTGCTTCCATCAGGTCAACCTCGGGTGCCCGGCACCGGTGCACATTGCGCTCAGTCGACCAGCGTGCGGCCGGTGAGTCGGAGGAAGACGTCCTCGAGCGTGCTGCGGCGCACGAGGACGGACTGCGGGCGCAGGCGCTCGTGCGCGACCGGGACGAGCGCGTCACCGTCCTCGGTGTAGAGCAGGATCCGGTCGGGCAGCACCTCGACGCGGGAGACGTGGCCGTCGAACGCGTCGGACTGGATCGCAGGCGCCTCGCCGGTGAACCGCAGCTCGACCACCTCGCGCGACGAGAGGCGGCGGATCAGCTCGAGTGGCGATCCCTCCTCCGCGATCTTCCCCCTGTCCATGATCACGAGCCGGTCGCAGAGCTGCTCCGCCTCGTCCATGTAGTGCGTCGTCAGCACGAGAGTCACGCCCTGCTGCTTGAGCCGGAACAGCCTGTCCCATACGGCGTGGCGCGCCTGCGGGTCGAGTCCCGTCGTCGGCTCGTCGAGCAGTAGCACCTCCGGCTCGTTCACGAGCGAACGGGCGATCGTCAGACGGCGCTTCATCCCGCCCGACAGCGGCTCGACCGGGTCGTTCGCGCGCTCCGAGAGCTGGACGAACTCGAGCAGCTCGTCGGCGCGTCCGCGCAGCTCGCGACGCGACAGGCCGAAGTAGCGGCCGTAGATGATCACGTTCTCCCGCACCGTCAGCTCGTTGTCGAGCGTGTCGAGCTGCGGCACGACTCCGAGCCGCGCCCGGATCCTCGGCCCGTCATGCGCCGGGTCGAGGCCGAGAATCGAGAGCGAGCCGGCCGTGACGGGCGAGACGCAGCCGATCATGCGCATCGTCGAGCTCTTGCCGGCGCCGTTCGGCCCGAGGAAGCCGAACGCCTCGCCCTTCTGCACGTCGAAGTCGATCCCGTCGACCGCCCGGAGCGTGCCGAACGTCTTGACGAGACCGCGCGCGTGGATCAGCGCGTCGCCTGCGCCCACACGTCGAGGCTACATGCGGGCCGTGGCGCGCTCGAGCGCCTCGGCGAGCTCTTCGAGCTCGTGCTCGTCGGCGAAGGCGAGCTCGACGCGGCCGGTGCCGACGCGCGCACGGAACCCCGTCAGGTGCTCGAACGCGGTACGTACCCGGGCGGCGAGTGCGGGATCGACCGGCGTCGCGCGCACGCGCGGCTTCTGCTTCGCGCCTGCCCACTTCGCCCGCTGCTCGGCCGCGCGCACCGAGAGCCCCTTCTGCACGATCTCGCGCGCAAGCCGGCGGCGACCCTCGTGGTCCGGCACGGCCAAGACCGCGCGAGCGTGACCCTCGCTGAGCTGGCCGCGCTCGACCATGCCGAGCACGTCGTCGGGCAGCTCGAGCAGGCGGATCCGGTTCGAGACGGAGGGCTTCGAGCGGCCGACGCGCTCGGCCACCTCGCCGAGCGCGAGCGCGAACTCGTCGATCAGCAGCGCGTACGCACGCGCCTCCTCGACGGGCGTCAGCTGCTCCCGGGCGACGTTCTCGACCAGGCCGAGCAGCAGCGAGTCGCGGTCGTCGGAATCACGGACGACAGCGGGCACTGTCTCCCGGCCGGCGTCGCGGGCCGCGCGCCAGCGCCGCTCGCCGGCGACGATCTCGTAGCCGCCCGCGTCACGCGGGCGGACGAGCAGCGGCTGGATGACGCCCTGAACGCGAATCGACTCCGCGAGCCCGGACCCGGCCTCGCCGTCGAAGCGCTTGCGCGGCTGCCGCGGGTTCGGGTGCAGCACGTCCACAGGCAGCTCGAGCAGCTCGGTCGCGGCGGGATCCATCCCGCCCACGAGCAGCTCCAGGCCCCGGCCCAATCCCCGTCTAGGCGCGCTCGACAAGCTCCATCGCCACCTTCCAGTAGGCGTCGGCTCCGGCGGAGCGACGGTCGTAGGCGATCGCCGGCAGCCCGTGGCTCGGCGCCTCCGCAAGACGCACCGAGCGAGGCACCGACGTCCTGAACACGAGCGACCCGAAATGGCGGCGCACCTCGACCTCGACGTCGTGCGCGAGCCGTGTACGAGAGTCCACCATCGTCAGGAGCACACCGCCGACGCCGAGACGCGGGTTGAGCCGGCGCCGGATCAGCTCGATCGACTGCATCAGCTGCGTCAGGCCCTCGAGCGCGTAGTACTCGGCCTGCACGGGCACGAGCACCCGATCCGCCGCCGCGAGCGCGTTCACGGTCAACGGGCCGAGCGACGGCGGGCAGTCGAGGAAGACGAAGTCGTACTGGGAAGTTCCCGAGGCGAGCGCCTGCGCGAGGTAGCGCTCGCCGTCCTCGCGACGGGCGAGCTCGACCACCGCGCCGGCGAGATCGGGCTTCGAGGGAACGATGTCGAGGTTCGCGAAAGCGGTGTGCATCGTCAGCTCCGCAAGCGGCGCTCCGTCGAGCAGGTCGTAGCTCGAGTGCCCGTCGGCGCGCATGCCCAGGCCGGAGGTCGCGTTCGCCTGCGGGTCGAGGTCGACGACGAGCGCCCGCTCGCCGGCCTCCGCGAGGCAGGCGGCGAGGTTGATGGCGGTCGTCGTCTTGCCGACGCCGCCCTTCTGATTGGCGATCGCGTAGATCCGGGCCACGCCGCCATTGTCGCGACGGGCCCGGATGGTCTGCGAACTACTTGTGGAAGCTCGCCCTGAGGGCCGCGAGGGCCTGCTGCGCCGCCTGCACGTCCGCCCGCAGGTCGCTCTTGTCCTGCTGCCAGAGCTGCTTCAGCTGCTGCAGTTGCGGCTTCAGCTGCGCGAGCTTGACGCCCGCCGCCTTCGCCGCCTGCAGGTCCTGGAGAGCCTGCTGCCGGTCGGCCTGCATCGTCTGGTGGCCGCTCTGGAGGTCGGCCTTCAGCTTCTGCAGGTCGGCCTGGATGGTCGCCTTGAACGTCGCCTTGCTCGACGCCCCGGACTGAGCGTCACCCGCCACCTTCTGGATGTCCGCCATGATCGTGGCGTGCATGGTCGCGCGGTCGCTCTGGAGCTTCTGCAGGTCGGCGGCGAGCGCCGCCGGCACGAGCGCAAGCGCGGCCGCAACTGCCGCAATGAGGGGTTTCAAGCCTCGGGGTATCGACCCGTCGTCGCGGCGGCGGCGTCCCTCAGGCGAGGGGTCGCTTCCTCGCCATGCCGCTCCGGCGCGGGAACCCCGGCGGCGTCGTGGCGAGCTTCGGCAGGAGGACGAGGCCGTCGCGCTGCTCCGGCGGGCCGCCGCCGAGCCGCTTCGAGACACGCTCCAGCCGCTCGAGATCCGCGCTCGGGCCGAGCCAGAGGACGACCGCGCCGCCGGGCCGCACGAGCGGCAGGCACCACTCGGCCGCCACCGGCGGCGGCGCAAGCGCCTTCGCCAGCGCGACGCCGTACACGTCCGTCTCCTGCTCCTCCGCCCGGCCCCAGATCACATGCGCGTTCGCAGGCGCCCAGTGCTCGAGGAAGTCGCACTTGCGGCGGTTGGCCTCGAGCAGCGTCACCTCGCGCTCCGGCAGAGAGACGGCGAGCGGAATGCCTGGCGATCCTCCCCCCGAGCCGACGTCCACGATCGGGCCTGCGAGCGAGCGCACGAGCTCGACCGCGCGCAGGGCGTCATCGAGCAGCACCGCCCGGGCCGCACCCGGTTCGCGCAGCGCCGTCAGACCGGGAGTTGCCAGGACAGCGCAGAGCCAGTCAGTCAGCGGGGACGACGACGACGTAGCGATTCGGCTCCGCCCCCTCCGACACGGTCCGCACACCCTCGAACTCCTTGAGCCGCAGGTGCACGACCTTCCGCTCCACTGCCGTCATCGGCTCGAGCTCGACAGGCTCGCCGGTCACCGCTACTTGCTGTGCCGTACGCACCGCCATCGCCTCGAGCGTCGCACGGCGACGCTCCCGGTAGCCGGCGGAATCGACGACGACCTCCTTGCGCTCGTCGCCGTATGCTCGGTGCGAGATCGCGTTGAGCAGGTACTGCACCGCGTCGATCGTCTGGCCGTGGCGGCCGATCAGCAACCCGACGTCGGCACCGACGCATGTGAGCGTGATCGTCGCGTCGTCCTCGCGCACGTCGACGCGGCCGTCCACCCCGAGCGCCCTGACGATCCTGAGCACGAGGCCCTGCAGGTCGGCGGCGGCGGCGCTCGCATCGAGCGCAACCGCTTCGATCGCGGACGCAGCGACACTCGCCACGACGCGCGCAGGCGCGTAGCCGACCCCGAGCAGGCCACGCTCGCCCTCGGAGACGACCTCGAAGCGCACCGCCGACTTGTCCAGGCCCGGGTGCCGCTGCTCGAGCTCTCGCAGCGCCGCCCACTTCGCCTCGCCGACGGTCTCGCCGGTCGCCTCGACGGTGAGCTCCTCTTCGCTCAGCGCCTGCCGGCCTTCTTCTTGCGCCGCACCCTGCGCGGCGGCTGGGTGCGGGCCGGCTGTGTCGGCGGCCGCCCGGACGGCTCCGGCTTCGCACCGTTGCCGCCGCCGTCCCCTTCGTCCTTGGGCGGTGTCCGCGAGGTGCGCTTCTCGGGCGCGGACGGCTTCGGAATCAGGCGGCGCGTGATCAGCCCCTGGCCCACCGTCCACAGGTTTGTCGTCACCCAGTAGAGAACGAGCCCCGCCGGGAACCTCGCGATGAAGAACACGAAGACCACCGGCATGACCATCAGCAGCGTGCGCTGCATCTTGTCGACCGACGCCGACATGAAGTACGACGAAGCAAGCTGGCTGAGGACGTAGACGACAAGCAGTACATACCCGCCCCAGTAAGTCGTCGTGTGGGCCGCGATCGACGGGATGAAGTGCAGGAACGAGAGGCTGCCCGGATGCTTCGAGGCGGGCTCGTGCGAGAACTGTCGCAGCGAGTAGTAAAGGGCGAGGAACACCGGCAGCTGGGCGAGCATCGGCAGGCACGAGGCGGCGGGGTTGATGTGGTTCTCGCGATAGAACTTCATCAGCTCCTCGTTCTGCTTCTGCTTGTCCGCCTTGTACTTCTTCTGAATCTCCTTCATCTGCGGCGCGAACCGCTGGAGGTTCTGCATCGAGTGGATCTGCCGCACGGTGAGCGGCACGAGCAGGACCCGGACGATCACCGTCAGCGCGACGATCGACCACGCCCAGGGGAGGCCGATGCTGAAGTGCAGCCAGTTGAGCACGTGCCGCGCCGCATGCTCGAGCGGCGTGAGCGGGTTCGACGCGAGGACGAGCGCGAGGTGGCTCATCGGACCGGGTCGAAGCCTCCCCGGCTCCACGGATTGCAGCGCAGCAGCCGCCAGCCTGCCAGCGCGCTCCCGCGAACGAGCCCGTGCGTCCTCAGGGCCTGCACCGCATACTCCGAGCAGGACGGGTGGTACTTGCACGTCGTCGGGAAGAGCGCCCCGAAGGTCAGGCGGTAGAGCCACACCAGGCCGATCCCGAGATAGGCCGGTACGCGAAGCACGACGTTCATGCCGCCGCCTTCGTCATCGAGAGCACCTCGTCGACACGCTCGCCGAGCCACTCGAAGCCGTTTGCCGCCACCGCCTCAGGCAGGCCGGCGCGCACGATCAGCACGTAGTCGTGGCCTTCGGGAACGCGTTCGAGCCGCTCACGCCAGGCGTCGCGCAGCAGCCGCTTGATCCTGTTCCGCTCAACCGCACCGCCGACCGACTTCGGCACGGAGAAGCCGAAGCGCGGCTCCGCCGGCTCCTCCTGCGGAAACCAGTAGAGGACGAGGAAGCGCGACGACACCGACCGTCCGTGACGGTAGACGGCGTCGAAGTCCCGCGAGCGGGACAGGCGATTGGCGCGCTTCACAGGGAGAGCCTAGATGTCTCAGGCAGAAAGCCGCGCGCGGCCCTTCGCGCGGCGCCGCTTGAGGATCAGCCGCCCGGCGCGCGTCGACATACGCGCACGGAAACCGTGCTTGCGCTTGCGGCGTCGAACGTTGGGCTGATAGGTGCGCTTCACAGATACGAGGCGGTCGGAACAGAGAAATTCCCCCGGTCCGGGGGACATCGAGCGGCCAGTATAGACGAGACTCGTCCACCGGCTTCTCCACAGGCGCGGAGCGCGCAACGAAGCCCGAACGATAGTTTCCCCCATGGTTCTCCACACTTGTGGAGGGAATGGGTGTACCCGGGAAATCCCTGCAAATCCCGGTGTTTTGTGTCTGTTTCGCAGGTTGGTATGCTCGCCATCCCGAGTGAGCGAGGGAGGAGCTGGCGGCGGGGTGGAGGACCAAATCGAGCTGACTGCAGAGAGCCTGTGGAGCGAGGTTTCCGGTCGGCTCAGGGGGGCGCTCAACGACACGACGTACGGAACCTGGTTCCGCGAGACGAGCGGGCTCGCGCTCTCCGACGAGCGCTTCGTCCTCGGCGTTCCGAACGACTTCACACGCGACTGGATCGAGGGCCACTTTCTCGGCCTGATCGGCGCGGCAATTCGCGACGTCACCGGCTCGGAGCGACCAATCGAGCTGAGGCTCGTCGACGTCGGCGTCGTCGACGAGAGCTCGCTCGAGCCGGCAGCGGTGCCCGCGGTTGCGGCGCCTATGCACAATCGGCCCGAAAGCGGCGGCTTCAACGCCAAGTACACCTTCGACTCCTTCGTCATCGGCTCGTCGAACCGGTTCGCGCATGCGGCCGCGCTCGCAGTCGCGGAGGCACCGGCACAGGCGTACAACCCACTCTTCATCTACGGCGGGACGGGCTTGGGCAAGACGCATCTGTTGCAGGCGATCGCGCAGTACGTCAGCGAGCACACGGGTGACCTGAGCGTGCGCTACGTGACGAGCGAGACCTTCATGAACGACTTCATCAACTCGCTCCGCGACAAGCGAATCGAGGGCTTCAAACAGCGCTATCGGACCTACGACGTCCTGCTCATCGACGATGTCCAGTTCTTCGAGCACAAGGAGCGGATCCAGGAGGAGTTCTTCCATACCTTCAACTCGCTCTACGAGGCCGGCTCGCAGATCGTCATGTCGAGCGACCGGCCGCCTCGTGACATCGCGACGCTCGAGGAACGACTGCGCAGCCGCTTCGAGTGGGGTCTGATCACCGACATCCAGCCGCCAGATCTCGAGACACGCATTGCGATTCTCCGCAAGAAGGTGAAGACGGACGGGATTCACATTCCCGATCCGCAGGTCTTGACCTTCATCGCCGGTCGCGTGTCGACCAACATCCGCGAGCTCGAGGGTGCCCTGACCCGCGTGGTCGCGTTTTCATCGCTCACGGCCCGCCCGATGTCGGTCGAGCTGGCGCAGGACGTGCTGAAGGACGTCTTTCCGCAGGGAGAGGCGGCAGAGGTCTCGATCAGGCGGATCCAGGATCTCGTCGCCGAGCGATTCAGCCTCTCCCTCGAGGAGCTGTGTGGCGACAAGCGCTCGCAGAACATCGTCTACCCGCGCCAGGTGGCGATGTACCTGTCACGCGAGCTGACCGACTCCTCGCTGCCGAAGATCGGAAAGGAGTTCGGTGGCCGCGACCACACGACGGTGATCCACGCCAACGCGAAGATCGCACGCTTGATTCGTGAGGACAGATCTGTGTACAACCTCGTGCAGGAACTCACTGCACGGGTGAAGCAGGTCCGCTAGTGGAATGGTCCTGTCGACAACCGCGTTCTCTGCACAGGCTCTGTCCCGGGCAAGCATGGCTTTATCAGGCCCGGCGACACCGTCTTCCCCGTCCTCCACACTCCTTACTACTGCTACAAAGATTTTCTAGATGATTGAAACTGACATCGTGGTGGGCGCAGGCCTGAGGATCACGTGCTCCAAGGACGACCTCGTGCAGGGTCTGGGCGTCGTCGCGCGCGCCGTCTCCACCCGCACGTCGGTACAGATCCTCTCGGGGATCCTGATCGAGGCCCAGAATGATCAGCTCCGCCTGGCTGCGACCGATATGGAGATCTCGCTCCGCTCGATCGTCAGCGCGCACGTGGAAGGGGACGGTGTCGTCGTCCTGCCCGGCAAGACGCTTGCGGACATCGCTCGGCTGCTGCCCGCGGATGAGGTGACGGTCGATCACCGGCCGGCCGAATCGGTGGTGCACGTGAGCTGTGGCAGCGCGAGCTACACGCTGAACACGTACAACCCGGAGGATTTCCCGCGACTGCCCGAGATCGGCGCAATCCCGACGTTCGCCGTCGAACGCGAATCGCTGCTCGAGACGATCGCCCGGGTGGCGCGTGCCGCCTCCCGGGACGAGTCGCGCCCGGTGCTGACCGGGATCCTCGTCCATTTCGGGAGTGGGAAGCTTGTGATGGCGGCTACCGATTCCTACCGCTTGGCGGTGAAGGAGACATCGCTGGAGGGCACTCCGCCCGAGCTCGAGGCGATCGTCCCGAGTCGCGCTCTACAGGAGCTCGCACGCATCGCAGCGTCGGGCGAGGAGATCGAGATCGGCGTGCACGAGAACCAGGTGCTCTTCTCCACCCCCGGCGCCTGGCTGACGACGCGCCGGATCGACGGGCAGTTCCCGAACTACCGACAGCTGCTTCCCGAGGCATTCGAGCACGAGCTGACGCTCCCGCGTGCCGAGCTGCTCGATGTCGTCCGTCGCGCTTCGGTGATGATCCAGCGCTCGACGCCTCTTCAGGTGCGCTTGGCCGAAGGCGAGCTGACGGTGATCGCGCGTACGCAGGACGTCGGCGAGTCGCGGGAGTCGATGCCGGCTGCGTTCACGGGCGAACCGCTCGAGATCGGCTTCAACGCGGACTTTCTCCGCGACGGCCTCGAGTCGATCGACGGCGACGACGTACGGGTGAAGCTGATCAGCCCGCTGCGCCCCGCGGTGCTACAGGGAGACGGCGACGACTTCACGTATCTCGTCATGCCCATACGGCTGCCGGGCTAGGCCTGATCGTCACCGGCGTCTCGCTGCGCAACTTCCGCTCGTATGAACGGCTCGAGCTGGAGCTGCAGCCGGGGCTCGTGCTGGCAGTCGGCCCGAACGGCGTCGGCAAGACGAACCTGCTCGAGTCGCTGCACGTCGGCACGCAGGGCTTCTCGCCGCGCACGCGCAACGACGCGCAGCTGATCCGCTTCGGCGAGTCCAGCGGCCGCATCGCCGTCAGGGGCCGGAACGACGGCGTTCCGCTCGAGCTCGAGGTCGTTCTCGAGGCTGGAGCCGGGAAGCGGGCGAAGCTCAACGGTGCGGCGCTGCGGAGCGCCGAGCAGCTCCGCAGCGAGACGGCGACGCTCGTCTTCACTCCCGACCGGCTGGGGATCGTGAAGGGCGCGCCCGCCGTCCGCCGCGCGTACCTCGATCGCGCGCTCGGCCGTCTCTCGCCGGCGCGGGCACAGCTGCCGGCCGAGTACGGCGCCGTGGTCGCGCAACGCAACGCCGCGCTACGTCGCGTCGCCGCCGGCTTCTCCACGCGGGCTGCGCTCGAGCCGTGGACAGAGCAGGCCGCCGTGCTCGGCGCTGAGCTTGTTGCCGCCCGCCGGGAGGCGCTGGCGCTCCTGGGGACGCCCTTCGCCGATCGCGCCGGCGAGCTCGGGCTCGACGAGGCAGAGCTGCGCTACGACGGCACGGTGCCGACCGCGGCCGCGCTCGCCGAGCGGGTCGACCGCGACCTCGAGCGCGGCGCGACGGGGCTCGGGCCGCATCTGGACGACGTCGTGATCGCGTCCGGGGCACGGGAGCTGCGCAGCTTCGGCTCCCAGGGCGAGCAGCGCCTCGCCGTGCTCGCGCTGCTGCTCGCCGAGGCCGAGGTGATCGCCGACCGCCGCGGCGTGCCGCCGCTGCTCCTGCTCGACGACGTCCTCTCGGAGCTCGACCCGGCCCGGCGGCGGATCCTGGCCGCCCGCGTCGGCCAGGCCGGGCAAGCGCTCGTGACGGCGACGGATGCGGCGATGCTGCCCGCCGAGCCCTCGCAGCTGCTCGAGGTCTCGCCCGGTGCGGTCCGGCAAGCTGCCTGAGATGGATCCGCTCGGCGACGTGGTCAAGCGTGAGCTGCACAGCCTCGGCCCGCAGGCCGAGATCGGCGCTGCCGCGGAGGCCTGGCCGAGCGCCGTCGGGCCGGAGATCGCGCGCAACGCCTGGCCGTCCCGCTTCCAGCGCGACGGAACGCTCGTCGTGCACACCCGCGACGCCGTGTGGGCCTTCGAGCTCACGCAGCGCGCGGCCGAGATCTCGGCCCGGATGCCGAGCAGGCCGGCGCTCAAGTTCACTCCCGGACCGCTCGCCGAGCCCGTCGTGGACGCTGCCGGAGAGGAGGCCCCGGCCGCTCTGGAGGCGACGCCGGAGCAGGCCCGCGACGCCGCCCGCTGGGCGGCCGCGATCGAGGACGAAGAGCTGCGGGAGCTCGTCGCACGAGCGGCCCGCGCGAGCCTCGCACGGGCGGCGGCCGACCGCTCGTTCTGATACACTTCGTCGTGCCCGCAAATGCGGCATTTGCAGGGCTTTTTTCATGGCCAAGACGACCTACACCGCAAAGGACATCACCGTCCTGGAGGGGCTCGAGCCGGTCCGGCTCCGGCCGGGCATGTACATCGGCTCGACCGGTCTCCGGGGGCTCCACCACCTCCTTTACGAGGCCGTCGACAACTCGGTCGACGAGGCACTCGCGGGCCGCAACGACCGGATCGAGGTGACCCTCCATCCGGACAACTCGATCACGGTCCAGGACTGGGGCTCGGGCATCCCGGTCGACCTGATGAAGGACCAGGGCCTGCCCGCGCTGACGGTCGTCCTCACGAAGCTCCACGCCGGCGGCAAGTTCGGCGGCGAGGGCTACAAGGTCTCCGGCGGCCTGCACGGCGTCGGCATCTCCGTCGTCAACGCGCTCTCGGAGCGCTTCGTCGCCGAGGTGCGCCGGGACGGGAAGGTGCACCGGCAGGAGTTCAGCCGCGGCGAGCCGCTCGGCCCCATGGAGATCGCCGGACCGATGGAGGACGACCGGACCGGCACCACGGTGAGCTTCCTGCCGGACTCCGAGATCTTCGAAGAGCTCGACGTCGACGCCGGCACCGTCACGCAGCGCCTGCGCGAGACCGCCTTCCTCACGCGCGGGCTGCACATCAAGCTGATCGACGAGCGCGCGGACGGGAAGACCGTCGAGTTCCACTACGAGGGCGGGATCCGGGACTTCGTCGCACACATCAACGAGGCGAAGGACCCGATCCACAAGCGGCTCGTCTACTTCGAAGGCGAGAGCGACCAGGGCTCGCTCGAGGTGGCGATGCAGTGGAACAGCTCCTACCAGGAGTCCGTCTTCACGTTCGCCAACAACATCAACACCGTCGAGGGCGGCTCGCATCTCTCCGGGTTCCGCAGCGCGCTCACGAGCACGCTCAACAAGAAGGCGCAGGACCTGAAGCTGCTGAAGAAGGACGAAAGCCTCGACGGCGAGGACGTGCGCGAGGGCCTCGCAGCGGTCGTCTCGGTGAAGCTCCGCAATCCGCAGTTCGAGGGGCAGACGAAGACGAAGCTGGGCAACCCCGGAATCGAGGGCCTCGTCAAGCAGACCGTCAACTCGCAGTTCGCGATCTTCCTCGAGGAGAACCCGCAGGACGCGCGCGCGATCTGCAACAAGGCGATCCAGGCGATGCGCGCGCGCATGGCCGCCCGCAAGGCGCGCGAGCTGACGCGCCGCAAGTCGGCGCTCGACGGCTCGTCGCTGCCCGGCAAGCTCGCCGACTGCTCGATCCGCGACCCCGAGTCGGCCGAGCTCTTCATCGTCGAGGGCGACTCCGCCGGCGGGTCGGCGAAGCAGGGGCGCGACCGGACGTACCAGGCGATCCTGCCGCTGCGCGGGAAGATCATCAACAGCGAGAAGAATCGCATCAACAAGGTGCTCTCGAACAACGAGATCCAGGCGATGATCACGGCGATCGGCACCGGCATCGGCGACGAGTTCGACATCACCGGGCTCCGCTACCACCGCATCATCGTCATGACCGACGCCGACGTCGATGGTTCGCACATCCGCACGCTCGTGCTGACGTTCCTCTACCGGCACATGAAGGAGCTGTTCGAGCGCGGCCACGTCTACATCGCGGTGCCACCGCTCTACAAGGTCAAGCTCGGGAACCAGGAGTTCTACTTCGAGAAGGACTCGCAGCTCGAGGATCTGCTCGTGCGCGAGCGCTTCGAGGAGCTCGAGCTGCTGGACCGGGACGAGAAGCAGGTGAAGCTGACCGAGGCGCGCTGGAAGAAGTTCACGAGCGCACTCGCCGAGTTCGAGGGCTGGTCGGCCCGTCTCCGCGCCGACTTCGGCCACCATGCGGCCGACCTCGTGATCGCTCACCGGCTCGTCGAGCTCGAGGCGTTCACGCCGGCCGACGTCGAGAAGACCCTTCGGAAGCTGCCGTCGAACGGCTACACGCTCTCGGTGCTCGAGCGGGACGAGCACGGGTTGCGTGTGAAGGTCGTCGAGGAGGCGACCTCCGCGGCGCAGACGATCGCACTCTCGGCCGAGCTGCTCTCGTCGCCGATCTACGCGCACCTGCGCAAGGCGTACGCGCGGCTCGTCGAGGTCGTCGGACCGCCGCAGTTCACGCTTGCGCTCGGCAAGAAGACCGCCGAGGCGCACACGTTCTCCGAGCTGCGCAGTTCCGCGCTGGATCTCGCGAAGGAGGTGGGGATCCAGCTCTCGCGCTTCAAGGGTCTCGGCGAGATGAACGACGCGCAGCTCTGGGAGACGACGATGGACCCGGCGAAGCGGCTGCTCGTCCGCGTCGATGTCGAGGACGCGCACGCGGCGGACCAGCTCTTCTCGATGCTGATGGGCGACCAGGTGGAGCCCCGGCGGGTCTTCATCGAGGAGAACGCCAAGGACGTGAAGTTCCTGGACGTTTGATGTCGCTGTCGCTCCCTCAAACGTCTATTAGGCCGAGCGCGCGGGAGATGCCATGTCAGAGGTAGAGACAGGCGCGCTCGGCCCAGGCCGCATCGAAGCGCGCGAGCTCGAGCAGGAGATGCGCGCGAGCTTCCTCGACTACGCGATGAGCGTGATCGTGTCGCGCGCGCTGCCCGACGTGCGTGACGGGTTGAAACCGGTGCACCGCCGCGTGCTGTACGGCATGCACGAGGCAGGCCTGCAGCCGAATCGCCCGTACAAGAAGTCCGCCGCGACCGTCGGCGACGTGATGGGGAAGTATCATCCGCACGGCGACGCGGCGATCTACGACACGCTCGTGCGA
>Ga0335070_10004804_pt1 | contig 15841 bp, 11 predicted proteins | sample Lox_Sample_13_FD_206722 | JGI IMG/M metagenome (GOLD analysis project Ga0335070, IMG submission 206722) | Soil microbial communities from Loxahatchee National Wildlife Refuge, Florida, United States - Lox_Sample_1.3 | ecosystem: Environmental > Terrestrial > Soil > Wetlands | place: USA... | reverse complement strand
CAAATGATCTCCGCGCCAGAGGGTTGAGCCAGGAAGCTGCCTCAGCGCTCGTGAACGTTGCGCTGACTTCTGGTTACGGAAAACCTTCGCGGCTCGCGTCGCTCTTCTCTACGCTCGTTGGCTGGGCCGTGATACTCGTGGCCTTCGCAGCGCTCAACGGCGTCTTGTATCTGGCGCAGGAATGGTATCATGCGGCGGAGGTGAAACAGTGCGAGGAGATAAAAGAACACCTCGATCGAATGAAGGCAGAGATCAACTCGATAGAGCAGCGTGTGGCTCAGCGTGAACGAGACCGACGGCAAATCGAGGATCTGGAAAAGCAGCTTCAGGCCCGAGGGGCGTATGGAGCCCGCGAAGCCTACAGATCCAGCGTCTCCCGATACAACGACATGGTCGACCGGTACAACGCTCAAGTCGAAGCCACCAAGGAGATCGCGTCTCGATACAAGGGTCTCATTGACGAGTACAATGCGGACGTGGACCGGTACAACACCCTGGCGAAGACCGCGTATTCAAGGTGGTACTTGATCCCAATTCCTGGAGGCAGGAGCCGGTCTCTCGGCAAGCATGTTGGACCTGAATAGATTAATGGACAACGATGTCTTGTCTTCCGAGGCTTCCTGGCACGGGAATTTTTCAGCGCGCCCGCAACGCGAGGGCAAGCGATTCGGCAGGGCGGGTCATGTCTGATTACGGCTTGGCGTACCTGCTCCGAGCGTTCGCATGGCTCGGTCGTGTGCCGCGGTTGGCAGTTCGTGTTCTCGAAGACAACCCCGACAAGCCGGTTGGAAACCTGCGGTTCGAGGTCGAGAACCGTAGTGCGTCAATTACCTCGCTTACGCCACTAGTTCGATGCCGGTTCTTCTTTCCCGCAAAGGGTCGGATGGTAAGGGGTCGTGCCGAGTTTTACATCCGAGAGGTCGAGCGTCAGCTCCAGCCATATCGGCCGCAGATTTTCGAGGCGACTCCCGGTGCTCTCCCCGACGCCTATCAATTTTCCTGGTTCCGCACTTATGTCTTCAGGCCGACACGGGGGCTGGCAACAAAGGTCCGGGTTCGCAATTGCTTTCTTGAGCCCTTGGGCATGGCTCGCTTCACATACGAGTGGCTGCTCTTCCGCGTATGCGGCGTCGTGAAGGACTACGGGCCGATGAGTATCGACGACTACGCGAGGCTGAAGCGCTCACAGGGGCCGCATTGAATGGCAACGATCTCAATGGCGCGCCGTCGATGTCACCTAACTCGCCGCTCCAGGCGACGGCGAAGAGCGCGCCGCGCCTGAGCGCCACGACGTTAGTTAGTTTCTGTCTCGAAATCATTTTCGGCCGCTGTTTTCAAGGGTAACGGAGGCTGCACCCGCGCCAGAATCGTGCGCACAGAGACATTTGAGAGCCGACCACGACGAAGATCGCTGGGAAGGACGGCGGGTGGGTTGGCTGCGGACAAGTGGCATCGGTCGGCTGAGGCGACCCGCCGATGAGAGGAGGCTGAACGCCAGCGGTCAGGCCGCGACGCGTAGCGAGGCGCCCTTCGAAGGTCGCTTCTGCAGGCGCGCGGCGATCACCAGCAGATTGTTGGCGAGGACCGCCGCCGCAAGGAACAGCTCGAAGCGCTCGCTGCCGGACCACAAACACCGCTTCATGCCGCGGCCACGAAAGAGCACCGAGATCCGGCCCTCGACGCCCGAACGAAACGCCTGCGCCTGCTTGAAGGGGCGACTCTTCTCAAACTGCTCCTGTTCGATACTGCGCTTGCCGCCCCGCTGGGGGATCGCCACGAGCGTGACGCCGCGGCGGTGCACTTTCTCGCAGCCGGCCGCGTCATGGAAGCCGCGGTCGCCGGCCAGAACGCGGGGGGCCTTGCCGAATCGTTTTTGGTGACGCTGCACGGACGGTACGAGCTGGTCGCTATCGATGGGGTTGCCGTCGAGCACCTGGTAATCGGTGATGAGACCGATGCGGCTTTCAACGAGCAGCACCTTGTGGTGCCGAACTCGACTGGCTTGTAGACCTTGCCACGTTTGATCATGTCGGTGTGGGGTTCGAAGAGCGAGTAGAGTTTCTGGTCTGCGGGCACGGTCTCGCCGTGAAATATCCGCCGCTCACTCTGGTCGATCACGCGCCGGCCGAGCGCTGCGACCTGGGTGACCTCGTCGCACAGCGCCTTCAGTTTGAGCGTGTCCAGCAGCTCGGTGCACCGCACGGTGCGGGCCTTGCGCGTCACCGCTTCGGCTTTCTCGATCACCTCCGTGGTGACGGTGATCAGATCGCGATACTTGCGTGCCAAGCTCCGGGCGCGCTGCGCTCGCTCCCGCATCCGGCCGATCTCCTGCATGCGGCGCTTGGCGCGGCGCGTCCGGCGAGGGAATGTCGCGCAGGCTGCTGGCGCGAGATCGCCGATGTGCTCCACCAGACGGCTCAACACCCGCACCGTATCCCACAACAGACCACTGTCGCGGGGATAGCGAATGTCGGTCTCAACCACGGTGGTGTCCAGCCGCAGCTTGTCGACATCCTCCAGGCCCACCCGCACGGCCGCGGCCACAATGGCCTCATTGATCCGGCGCAGCGTGGCGGCCTGGAGGCGCATGAAGGCGTGGTGGAAGGCGTGATGGCGCGGCACCGGCGCGCTATCAAAGCGGGTGAACTGGCGCAGCGTGAACCCGTCGGCGATGCGTTCGGCGAGCTCTCGGTAGTCCCAGTTCTTGGTCCGCATCAACACAAAGGAGCGCAACACCTGCTCGGCGTTCAGGCCGCGGCGCCCACGCCGTGCGTGCTTGAGCGAGCGGCTCAAATCGCGATGGACCGCCGTCACCAGCTCGCCGTGCCGATCGAGGAAGTCGCTGATCTGTTGCAGCAACGGCTCGAGCCGGACTCGGCGCCCGACTTCCAAGTCTGCAAAGCTGATCTGCGTGCGCGTGATCTCCCGCATCCACCACCACCTCACATTGCGCTCCCGGATACGCGGCGCCACAACAATTGCGTTGCCAAGATTCAGCGAGCGGTCGACCTTCTCGAAATCGCAACCTTCTGGGTCACGCCATAACTCCGCTCTAAGGCGCGGCACCACGCGTGATGGCCATGTGCGGCAAGGGTTTCCGGGATCGCGGCGCCCGCCCAATGGGCGAGAATCTCCGCTCTAAGAAATCTGGTCAGCCGCGAAGGATACAGACAGCGCGCAGCCGCACCGGAGAAGGGCTCGCATGCATCGGGGCGTGGACTCGCTGGCGGCAAGGCCGTCCCTTAGAGCGGAGTTATGGTCACGGCTGATCGCGGCGTTCGTCTCGCATCAAAATGGCCGCTTTGAGCGACTCGTGACGGTCGTGGTACAAAGACGAGGTGCCGACGGTCTTGAGGAGCGGACCCTACCGCCTGTATTTCTTCAGCCATGAGCCGAACGAACCACCGCATGTGCACGTCGACCGCGATGACAAATCAGCGAAGTTCTGGCTGCAGCCGTTGGCCTTGGCGCGAAATTTCGGGTTCCCATTACACGAACTGCGGCGGATCAGAACCTTACTCGAAGCGAACCACGGAAAACTACTGGAGGCATGGCATGGGCATCTTGGCGCTGAGCGCTGACGAGAGAGTCCGCGATGTGCGGGTTTCGGAAGACACGCTGACAGTCGACCTCATGGATGGTCGAACGATCTCCGTTCCGTTGCTGTGGTACCCCAGGCTGCTCGCTGGCACATCGAAGCAGCGCGAGAAGTGGCAACTCTGCGCTGCGGGGTACGGCATTCACTGGCCAGACCTGGACGAAGATCTCAGCACCGAGGGTCTTCTGCGCGGCGCGCCTGCGCCGACGGTCTCCGCAGAACGCCTAACTCGCCGCTCCAGACGACGGCGAAAAGCGCGCCGCGCCTGAGCGCCAGCGTTCGACTGTCTGCGAGGGCTGGGGTACTCTCTCGACTCGACGAGGTTGACGCGATCAACGAGTTTACGGCCATCTTCGAGCGCGACGGCGATTGGTACGTCGCATACTGCCCTGAGATTTCGGGGGCCCCAGGCGCTTTCCGTAGGCCGTCTACTTCGCCATCGAAGCGGACGTCATTGTCGTCGTCGCCGTGCTGCACGCGAGCCGCGATCCCGCAGAGTGAGTCGGTGTGGGGGTCGTGAGTAGGCTGGGGATGGTGGCCCGTGCGCCTGGCTGGCGCCAGGCCGACTTGCGTAGTCGAGACTGCAGGGCGTGCATAGGCGGCTAGGCAGCGGCGCGGCGGCGGACCAGGGAGGCCCGCCGCGACTGTGCGCCAAAGCTCGGCCACGCCGATGGCATCGCGCTTGCGGATCACACCCAGTCGATGCGATCGTTGGCGGGACAAGCAGGCCCATGAGCGATCTCAGCGCATTCCAGATCGCCAACGCCGCGATTCACGCCTCACTTGCGCTGGTGTGGGCGATCGTGGCGCACAACGCCTGGCGCTTTCTGTGCGCTCAGCGCCCGCATAGCCGCTTCTTCCGCATGCTGCCTGCCGTGGCGGGCACCGTTGCGTTCACCTACGGCGTGTTCACGCTGACAACCTTGATCCCCGTCGAGCTGCAACAGCGCCGCCCCGACGGGATTCTGCTGATCCGGGCGCTGAACGATTGGAGCATCTTCGGGGTCGTCGCCTTGGCGCGCCACATGGCGCGCTATTTTCCGACGCCCGAAGACCCGCCGCCGCCACGCACATGGCTCGCATTGAACTACGGGTCCGCGCTCCTGATGGATGCCCTGTGTGCAATCTACCTCGGGCTCATCGGGGTGCCGGGCATCCGGCCGCAGTTTGCAGCGTACTCGGTGATCCGCATCGTATACCAGCTGATCATGCTGGCGCTGATTGTGTTGCGGATTGTACGTATCGCCCGGCCAGGCCTATGGGGCCCTGGTGGTGGGGCGTGGGTCGCGCGTCGTGCCGATGTGGTGTTTCTCGGCGGCGCGCTCGTCAGTCTCGGGGGGTGGTTGCTGCTGGCGGTGCTCACCAACTGGCTCCCGAAGCCGGAGTTGTGGACATTGTCGCCGCTGGGCCTGGTGCTCGACACCATTGCCGGGATCGGCTGGGCGGTGCCGCTGGCGGTACGGATTCTCGGCGAGGTGGTGCGCGGCTTCCTCATCGTCACGGTCATGGTCGTGACCACCGGGGCAGTTTATTTCGGTGCGCAGCACCTCGGCGCGTCGCTCGCCAGTACCGAGCTGCGTCCGGTCCTCGACCTCGGCACGGTGGCCACCTTCGTGCTGGTTCTGGCCCCAGGGTATCGATCGCTGCGCGTCGCGGTCGACCACGTGGTGTTTCGTCGCAGCCGCCGCCGGCGCGCCGAGCTGCAGGAGTTCCTGCATACGCTCTCGCCAGAGCTGGGGCTCGCCGAGTGCTGTCGCCGCGCCCTGGGGGAGGTCAGCCGTGTGATGCGGCTGCAGGGCGGCGCCATCTTTCTGCGCGATGCGGAAGGCATCATACACGGCACCATCACCTTTGCGCCCGTCGAGCAGCTCTGGCGCTCAGGCGTCGCCGCCGACGTCTTTCCCGTACGCACGCTGATCGGCTACGAATTGCGCGAACTCCCGGCTCCGCTGGCGAGCGCGTTGACGGACACCGACATCGTCGGCGTCATCCCGATCGTCAGCCCGCGCCAGCGCTGGGGGCTCATGCTGATCAGTGCCGGACTGCTGGGCGCCACGTTCAGTGAGGAAGACGAGCAGGTGCTGCAGGCCTTCGCCGATCAGTTCGCGCTCGTGCTCGATGGTGCAGCGCTGCTGGAGCGCGCGGTCGCCATCGAGCGATCGCTGGCCCACAGCGAGAAACTCGCAGCGATCGGTGAGCTGGCAGCGCGCATCGCGCACGAGATCCGCAATCCGGTGACCGCGGCCCGCAGCCTCGCCCAGCAGCTGGCCCGCGAGCCCACCTCACCGTTGAACGCCGAGCATGCCGGGTTGATCCTCAGCGAGCTGGAACGCGTCGAACGCCAGGTGGCGGCGCTGCTGCGCTTCGCGCGACGCGAGGAATTCCAGTTCGAACCAGTCGACTTGAGCGCTCTTGCTCGCGGCGCGGTGGAAGCGTTCCGCCCGCGACTGGAGGCGGCGGGCATTACGATCGCCCTGCACGCCCCCGACAGCGTCGTGGCGCGCGCCGACCGGGAGAAGGTCCGCCAAGTCCTGATCAATCTCATCGACAATGCGGTGGACGCACTCCGCGACACCTCCGGGGTGAAGCGGCTCGACATCGTTGTGAGCACCGCCAACGGCAGCGGCACGCTCAGCGTACACGACAATGGTCCTGGAGTGTCGGCGGAGGCGCTCCCTCGCCTGTGCGAGCCTTTCTTCTCGTTGAAGCCCAACGGCACGGGCCTTGGGCTGGCAATTGCCAGACGCACGGTCGAGGCGCACGGCGGCCGCATCGACGTGACGCTACCTGCGGGCGGCGGCATGACCGTCTGCATTGACTTGCCGCTGGTCTCCGTTGAAGAACGTCCTCATTCTGAGGCTTGCGCCCGTGACGCCCTCCATCCTCGTCGTCGATGACGAACGCGCCATCTGCGTTGCGGTGGAGCGTTTGCTCAGCGGACGCGGGTATCAGGTCGAGACGGCGCTCTCCGGCGAAGAGGCTATCGCGCAGCTCGAGCGCACGGCCTACCACCTCGTCATCACCGACCTCAGTCTGATGGCGTTCACCGGGATGGACGTGCTGCGCTGGGTGCGGCAGCACCGGCCGGACACCGCAGTGATCATGATCACTGCCTACGGCTCCGAGAAGATCGCCGTCGAGGCCATGAAGCTGGGCGCCGCCGATTACCTTCCCAAACCCTTCGACAACGACGAACTGGAGCTGATCGTCGACCGGGTGCTGGAGGGCATCACGCTGCGGCGCGACCTACGCCTGCTGCAGGAGCAGGTGGCCGACACCTACCGTTTCGAAAACATCCTGGGGAAGAGCCCGGCCATGCAGCGCGTCTTCGAGGTCGTCCGCAAGGTGGCGGACACCGATCTCACCGTGCTGATCCGCGGGCCGAGCGGCACGGGCAAGGAACTGGTCGCCAACGCGCTGCACTACAACAGCCCGCGCCGTGCGCGACCGCTCGTCAAGGTCAACTGCGCTGCCTTCTCCCGCGAGCTGGTGGAGAGCGAGCTGTTCGGTCATGAGAAGGGCGCCTTCACCGGCGCTGTCAGTGCGCGCGAAGGCAAATTCGAAGTCGCCGACGGCGGCACGCTGTTTCTCGACGAGATCGGCGACATGCCGCTCGAAACGCAGGCGAAGATCTTGCGCGTGTTGCAGGAGCGCGAGTTCGAACGCGTCGGCGGCAACCGCACGATCAAGGTGGACGTGCGCGTCATCGCCGCGACGAATCAGGATCTCGAAGCCAAGGTGCAGGACGGCCGTTTCCGGGAGGACCTGTACTATCGCCTCAAAGTGGTGCCGATCGTCCTGCCGGCGCTGCGCGAGCGTCCGGAAGATCTACCGTTGCTCGTCGAGCACTTCCTGACGAGCGTCGCGGCGCGGCTCAAACGGGAACCCAAGCGTCTGGCGCCGGACGCGTACCGCGCGCTGCTAGCTGCCGAGTGGAAGGGCAATGTGCGCGAGCTGGAACACGCCATCGAGCAGGCCTTCGTGCTCGCCTCGGGTCCCGAGATTCAGCTGAGCGACTTCGCGCTGGCTGAGCCCGTGGCGGGCGCTGAGCCGGGCGCGGCAGACGATCTCCCCGGCAGCTTCCGCGCGGCGAAACAGCACGTCATCGAGCGTTTCGAGCGCCAGTTCATCTGTGAAGCCCTGGCACGCCACCGCGGCAACATTTCGAAGGCCGCGGAGGAGATGGGCATGTACCGTCAGCACCTGCAGAGCAAGCTGGCCGAGTACGGCATCGACGCCGCAGCGTACCGGGGGCAGCGCTAGTCCGGGGCTCCTACGCTTTGTACGCTGCGCCGGTCGCGCTATAAGCACCGCGTGCCGCGTTTTGGCTCACAGGCCTACGGTTCTGCCATTCTCCCGTTAGTGCTGGTTGCCCAACTCAATGTCGAGGGCCTTCCGCAGCCGATACCGACGCCCGGATGCATCGGCTGCCGCGTCGATCTGGCGGAGATTCGCCGCAGTTACAGCGACGCAGATTGGCAGGCGCTCATGCAGGGGAAAGTGGTGACGACGTTGAGCAGGGAGGCGGGCGCCGGTGGTACGGTGCAGAGCACCAACGAGGCGTCTGCCATCATTCCGTATCCGCCGGCGGAGGTCTGGAGCGTGGTCACGGACTTCGAGTCCCGGCCGCGCTTTGTTCCAGGCAACAAGGAGGTGCAGATCGTACGCCGGGACGGCAACCGCTTGTGGATCGCCGAACACCTGCGCGTCTTGCTGATCAATGTCCGTTTCGTGGTCATCTCGACTCTGGAACCGGAGCAGGGGCGTGTGACCTGGGTCCTCGATCGCGACGCACCGCATGACATCGCCGACACCACCGGCTCGTGGACGGTGGTGCCGTTGGCGGGCGGGCAAGAGACCCTGGTGCGCTATCGCACCTGGATCGATAGCGGGCGGTCGGTACCGCGCTTCGTCGAGGACTTCTTGACGAAGCGCTCGTTGCCCAAGATCGTCGAGGGCATTCGCAGCGAGGTGCACCGGCGCTTTCCGTCGCTGCGGGCGGTGCCGCAGGAGACCAACGGGCCGTGAAATGGGCATGGCGTTTCGGCGGCCCAGTTGATAGCAGCGGAGTATGCGCTACGGCATCGCCCTGCCCAACTACGGCGCCCTCGCCGGCCCGGAGAACCTGCTACGCCTGGCGCGCCGGGCCGAAGAGTGCGGCGCCGATTCGGTGTGGGTCAGCGACCATGTCATCATTCCCGACCAAGTGGCGTCGGTCTACCCGTACGATGCATCCCCGCGGCCCGCGCCGGCGCTGCTGCAACGGCTCGAGCCGTTCTACGATGCACTGACCACGCTGGCGTTCATCGCCGGTGCGACGACCCGCGTCAGGCTCGGCGTCAGTGTGTACGTCGTGCCCATCCGCAACCCGGTGCTCACGGCCAAGATCGTCGCCAGCCTCGATGCGCTGTCGCGCGGGCGTGTCATCTTCGGATGTGGGGTCGGCTGGCTGCGCGAGGAGTTCGACGCCCTGCACGCGCCGTTCGCCGACCGCGGCGCGCGCACCGACGAGTACCTGCGCATCTGCCAGGCCCTGTGGACCCAAGACGTCGTGCCCTTGCCGGGTCCGCTCTATGCCGCGGCGGCGATCCGCGCCCGTCCGAAGCCGGCGCAGCAGCCGTACCCGCCAATCTGGATTGGCGGCAATAGCGACGCGGCACTGCGCCGCGCCGTACGCCTCGGCACCGGCTGGCATCCCATCGATTTGAGCCCCGCGGCCATCGCCAGCAAGCGTGCCGTGCTGCAGCAACTGTGCGCCGCGGCCGGACGTGACGCGGGCGAGATCACGATCAGCCTGCGCGGGACGTTGCGTTTCGTTACCGAGGAGAAGCCGTCGCCTGCCTACCTCGCGGGCGCACCGCAGAAAATCCGCGCCGATGTCGCCGCATATGCCCGAGCGGGGGTGGAGTACATGGTGCTGAACCTGCGCGATGCCAGGACTGTTGACGAGATGACCACCCAACTTGAGCGCGTCGCCGGCGAGGTGATGCATGGCTGAGCGCCAGGCACCGGCGCGGCGGCGCGCGCGTTGGTGGCGCGAGCCGCTCGTGCATTTCGTGCTGCTGGGCGCGGTGGTGTTTTCCGTCAACCATTGGGTGGCGCCACCACGGCCGGGGAACCGAATTGTGGTCTCCGAAGCAATCCTGCGCGGCCTGCGCCAGGAGCATTTGCGTCAGAACGGTGCCCTGCCGACGGCTGAGGAAGAGGCGGCGCTCATTCAGCGGTTCGTGGACAATGAGATTTTATATCGTGAGGCGATGGCTCAGGGACTCGATCGCGGCGATATCATCGTACGGCGGCGTCTGGTGCAGAAGATGGAGTTCGTCCTTGAAGGCGAGGAGCCGGTGCCAGCGCCGAGCGACACCGAACTGCACGCCTATCTGCAGGGGCATGCCGAGCGCTACGCGGTGGCGCAGCGCGTCGCGCTGATGCACGTCTTTGTGAGTACCGACCAGCATGGACCGGATGCAGAGCGCATCGCCGCCGAGTTACGCTCGCAACTGGCCGCCGGAGCTGATCCGTCGACCCGCGGCGACCCCTTTCTGCGCGGCCGTGTTTTTCCTTTGCGTACCGAGCGGGAGTTGGCTGGCGTTTTTGGAGGGCCGTTCGCGGCGCAAGTGATGGCGCTGCCGGCGGGAGAGTGGTCCGGGCCGCTGCGCTCCAGCTACGGCCTGCATCTGGTGCGCGTCACCGACCGCAGCGCTGCTCGCCAACCGGCGCTGCAGGAGGTGCGTACTGCGGTGCTGCGGGACTGGGAGGAGGAACATCGCGCTGCCGCCAACGCGCAGGCGCTGGCGCGTCTGCGGCAACGCTACGAGGTCACCGTCGAAGGGGCCGAGGGCGGCTCGCGCGGCCTGTCTGCGCGAGCCGAGGCGCGGGTGTCGCCGTGAGACGCACCGTGCCCCTTTCAGAGTGTGCCGCGAACCCTCTAGCGAGCGTGGTACCGCGGTCGCCGGGGAATGAATTCCCCGGCTCAGTGGATCCAAGTCGGCTCAAGCCGACTGCAAACGCAGTGCTTGGAGTCCCCTTCAGGGGACTTTTCGGAGACTCAGCCGGGGAATTCATTCCCCGGCGTTGGTGCCATCCGTCGGCGGCAACCTGGTTCCCGAGAAAGTCGATAGTCTCTCTGGTGGTATTGTTACTGCTCGCTCCCCTTCATGGGGCGTGTGCGCACTCCTTCGAGCCGGCGCTTTTGGATCTCTCCGAGCGCGAGCCAGGGATCTTCGCGGTGCACTGGCGGTTGCCAGGTCCGGAGTCGGGATCGCTGGCACTCGGTGCCGGCGACCTGGTGCCACAGTTGCCGGCGCACTGCACCGTAGTTGCAACCGGCAACGCGAGTTGGCGCGCCGACTGTCACACACCGGGCCTGCGTGGTGCGACGCTGTCGGTGCGCGGGATCGAGGCAAGCCGCATCGATGTGATCGTGCGCATCAGCTGGCTGACTGGCGAGACGATCAGTGGCGCGCTCTACCCCGCGGCGCCGGAGTTCATCGTCCCCGGCGGCCCAGCAGTCTCCGACGCGACGGTCGCACACGTTGCCTGGAGCTACCTGGGGCTTGGTATCGAGCACATCTTGCTCGGATATGATCACCTGCTGTTCGTTCTCGGTCTGATGCTGCTGGTGGACAGTTGGCGCATGCTGCTGAAGACGATCAGTGCCTTTACCGTCGCGCACAGCGTGACGCTGGCGGCGGCAGTCCTCGGGCTGGTTCACGTGCCGCCCGCGCCGGTGGAAGCCCTCATCGCCATGAGCATCGTGTTGTTGGCACTCGAGCTGACGCGCCCGCTCGACACGCCGCCGACGTTGGCGCGCCGCTATCCGTGGTTGGTGGCATTCGTCTTCGGGTTGCTGCACGGGCTGGGGTTTGCCGGGGCGCTGTCGGAGGTCGGGATACCGCCCGATCGCATTGCCTTGGCGCTGTTGTGCTTCAATCTCGGCGTCGAGGCTGGGCAGTTGGCGTTCGTCCTGGCCATGCTTGCCCCTCTAGGGCTCGCGCGGCGCTGCGTGCAGCGCTGGCCGCAGGCGCGTCTGGTGCCGGCCTACACCATCGGCGCGCTGGCAATGGCGTGGACGTTCGAACGCGTGCAGCGCTTCTGGCTATAGGATCTGGAGCTGAAGTCGCCGGTTGCCGCGAAGGAACGCAAAGAAGACAAAGACGACCGCAAACCATGCCCAGCTGCCCGTTGAAAAAGCGTGAGATCACCCTGCGACAAGCATGTCCTGAGCGCAGTCGAAGGGCTCAGGTTGAGCGGAAGACGCCTCCGAAAACGGGGCGGGGAACCGCTCTTGCTGAGCCCGTCGCGGCATGGGGCGGGGTTTTCGTGCGCTCTCTGCGGCCAAGCTCGATGGTTGCGTCCTCAGTGGCGCTCATCGGTGTGCATCTGTGGTTGCTGTCCGTGATCCTGAGCGGCTGTGCCGGCGAGGGCGCGCCGCCACCGGCACCCGCGCCGACGCCAACGACGACCGCGACGGCCCTACCCCCGGCCACCGCGACGCCGACGGACTATGTCGAAGCGCGCCAGCCGTGCGCCGACCACAACCCCTTGCGCAACGTCTATTACGGTGACCTGCATGTACACACCACCTACTCGTTCGATGCACACGCGTTCGACGTCGACACCACGCCGGACCAGGCGTATCGCTTTGCCCAGGGCGACCCGGTAGCGCTACCGCCGCTCGACGCCAGCGGGCACGGCACGCAGACCTTACGCATCGCGCAGCCGCTCGACTTTGCCGCGGTGACGGATCATTCCGAGTACCTCGGTGAGGTGGAGATCTGCACCACGCCGGGCTCGGCAACCTACGACTCGGCGACCTGCCAAGCCTATCGTGGCGACGTGTACAGCGCCGTACGCCAATTCGGTATCAACCTGACCGGCAAGCCACCGCGCCGCTTTGCGGACATCTGCGGCTCCGACAATCAGCTCTGCTTGCAGCAAGCTGCCGCGGTGTGGCAACGCGAGCAGGCCGCGGCGGCGGCGGCCTACGATCGCAGCGCACAGTGCGGGTTTACCTCGTTCGTGGCCTACGAATACTCAGCGAGCACGGGCGCCAGCACGCTCCACCGCAACGTCATCTTTCGCAACGACCACGTGCCGCTGCCGATATCGCTCTTCGAGGCGTCGACACCGCAGCGCCTGTGGGCGCAGCTCAAGGCGTCCTGCCTGGATGGGGAGAGCGGTTGTGACGTGCTGGCCATTCCGCACAACTCGAACGAGAGCAACGGGAGAATGTTTTTCGTCGAATACCCGGGTGCGGCCAGTATCGATGACGAACGTGCCCAGGCCGCTTTCCGCGTGGCGATGGAACCGTTGGTGGAGATCTATCAGCACAAGGGTAACTCGGAATGCCTCAACGGCATCTCCGGAATCATCGGGGCGCCCGACGAGCTGTGCGAGTTCGAACGCCGCCGGCCGGCACCGTTCGCCGATTGCGGTGACGGCACAGGGTCGTTCGGCTCGACCGGGCAGGGATGCGTTTCACGTCTCGATTACGTCCGCGGCGCACTCTTGGCCGGCCTCAAGGAAGAGGAGCGCCTCGGCGTCAATCCGTACCGCCTCGGGATCATCGCCAGCACCGACACGCACAACGGCTCGCCCGGCGCGACGGAGGAGTCGACGTTCATCGGCCATCGCGGCACCGACGACGACACGCCGGCGAAGCAGCTCGGAACCGGCGTGCTGACCGACGGCGGCCTCATCTTCGGTCCCGGCGGGCTGACGGCCGTGTGGGCGGAAGAAAACTCGCGCCCGAGCATCTTCGACGCGCTGCGCCGCAAGGAGGTGTTCGCCACCAGCGGGACGCGCATCGCCGTGCGTTTCTTCGGCGGCTGGAACTATTCCGCCAGCCTGTGCGGCGATGTGAACCTCGTTGACAAGGGATACGCCGGCGGGGTGCCCATGGGTGGCGTGCTGACGCCCGCACCACCCGGTGCGACGGCGCCGACGTTCGTGATTTCCGCCTTGCGCGATCCTGGCAACAGCCTCCGACCCGGCACGCCGTTGCAGCGCTTGCAGATCGTCAAGGGATGGGTTGAGAACGGTGACCCGCACCAGCAGGTCTTCGACGTGGCCGGCGATGCAAGCAACGGCGCCACGGTGGATGAGGTCACCTGTGTGCCGCAAGGCCCCAGCGCCGATGCACTGTGCACGGTGTGGACCGACCCGGCGTTCGATCCCACGCAGCACGCGTTCTACTACGTGCGGGTCGTCGAGAATCCGACGTGTCGATGGAGCACGTATGTGTGCAACCGGCTGGCGGCGGCGGATCGGCCGGCGGCGTGTAGCGACCCGAAAACGCCCAAGTCGATTCAAGAGCGCGCCTGGACCTCGCCGATCTGGTACGCACCCGGTGCGTAGACCAGTCCCTGGTTCGGGTTGCTGGTCCTCGGTTCAGAAGATTCTGGCTTGACTCTACCTGGCTGCATCCTGAGAATTCGCTCATTCCACAGGAGGGCTCATGCGGAACGTCGATTGGTCGTTGCCTATCGTCCTGTGCATCACGGTGCTCGCCATGGCGACGCAGGCGCAGGCATTCTCGACGGGGATATCGAGCCTCTCGTTCGGCTCGAGCGGCTGCAACGCGTGCCACGGCGGCGGCCTCGCCCCCACCGTGACGCTCACGGGTCCAGCCACGGTCGCCGCGGGCTCGACGAATGTCTACACGTTGCAAATCTCCGTGGTCGGTGCGCAGAACAAGGGCGGCCTGAACGTTGCGGCCACCGATGGGACGCTCGCCGTCGGCGGCAGCGCTGCGGCCGGAACGCAGACGATCACGGGCAAGAATGGGCTCAAGGAGATCACCCATAGCGGCGCGAAGACGGCCTCGGGCGGCTTCGTGACCTTCTCGTTCCAGTGGACCGCACCAAGCGTGGGTGGCAGCGTGACCTTCACCGGGTGGGGCAACGCCGTAAACGGCAACTTCAACCCGTCGGGCGACATGGCGGCGATGGCGACGCTGGTGGTCACGGTGACCGGAGGTTCAAATACGCCGACGTCGACGCCGACACCGGTGTGCGAACCGACACCACTGCCCGACTGCCGTAAGCCGGTGGCTTCGGGGAAATCGACGTTTGTGGTGAAGGACAACGTCCTCGACAGCAAGGACACACTATCTTGGAACTGGACCAAAGGGGCCGAAACGTTGCTCACCGCCTTCGGCGATCCCGTCACCGGCTCGACCAGCTATCATCTCTGTGTCTATGACGAGTCCGCAGGTGCCCCGGCCGCCGTGATGGCCATGACGGCGCCGTCGGGCGGTACCTGCGCCGGCAAGCCGTGCTGGACGGCGAAGAAGACCGGCTTCCTCTACAAGGACAAGGGCCTGACGAACGACGGCCTGATGCAACTGCAGTTGACTGCGGGAGCGGCGGGCAAGGCCAAGATCGTCGTCACGGGAAAGGGCGAGCGCCTGCCTCTACCCCAGCCCGTTGGCGGCCGTCTGTTCGCGCAGGACACGGCGGTGAGTGTCCAGTTGGTGAACAGCGACGGGATGTGTTGGGAAGCGGACTTCAGCGCTCCTGCCAAGAAGAACGATCTCAAACAGTTCAACGACAAGAGCGACTGAGACCTGGCAGCGAGGTCTGACGAATCGGCGATACCGGCTGCACCGAGCGGCGCGGCTTCGCGCCTCGTCTGCGCGCACCCGGACTAGCCGGGGGCCGCCTCCGCAGCCTGCACTGCGCCGCGTGGTGCAAGCGAGCGTTTCAGTCCGAAGAACACGAGTGACACGCCGATCCACGCGAACAGCGAGTTCCACATGTCCGGGACCGCGTAGGTGCCGTAGAGGTCGTACAGGTATGCCGTGAACAGCGGCGCGCTGGCCGCCGCGACGTCGTAGGCGATCTTGTAGACCCCGAGGATGGTGCCGAGATGCGTGCGGCCGAAGTAGTGCACCGACAGGATCGGCATCGACGGCAGCAAGCCGCCGTAGCCCACACCGACGATGACCAGGCACGGCACGAGCAGTTCGCGGTGCTGCGGCACGAAGAGGAGCAGCGGATAGCCGCTGGCGATGAGGGCGAAGTGGAGGAGGACGACGGTGCGCTTGTCAAAGCGGTCGCACAGCCAGCCGAAGCTGACGCGCGAGCACGCGGAGACCAGAAAGAACAGGCTCTTGTAGTCCGCCGCCTGGATCGGCGGATAGCCGAGCTCCTTCAGCTGCACCAGGATGTGCTTGTTGTACGAGTAGCACGGCATGCCGCCGAGAAAGATGGCGGCACCGAAGATCCAGAAGGTCGGTAG
>Ga0335070_10004803_pt1 | contig 15844 bp, 10 predicted proteins | sample Lox_Sample_13_FD_206722 | JGI IMG/M metagenome (GOLD analysis project Ga0335070, IMG submission 206722) | Soil microbial communities from Loxahatchee National Wildlife Refuge, Florida, United States - Lox_Sample_1.3 | ecosystem: Environmental > Terrestrial > Soil > Wetlands | place: USA... | reverse complement strand
AGGTTGTATTTGGCCGCGTTCGCCCGCAGCCAGCGGATGGCGGCTTTGATGTCATGCAATTGCCCTGGGAACTTCACCTGCGAACTGGACCGGATCGAGACGCCCGCGACCGCATAACCCGCCGGATTCAACCCGGCAGCCAGCCGGCCCGCGCCGCTCTTGCCAGTATCGGCAAACCATGCCGAGCCGGCAGTCCATATCACAACGGGCAGGGGGCGAGTCGCGCCCGCCGGAATATAGAGGTCGAGCTTATGGCCGTTGCTCGCGGCGGGCTCGGCTGGCGCGTAGTCGATGTCGGCGAAGCTAGGTGCCGGACCCGGCACGACTCCGGTGCCACCGGGTTTACTACCAGGTATTTGGGAGCCCCTACTTGGCGGAGTAGGAGGATTCTGCGCAGATAGGGACAACACCGCCCCAAGCAGCAGGAAGATTATGGATAGAACAGGTCGTCTCATCTTGTTCTCCGTGAGTTGGATTCCATAATATGCCGGGATTGCGGGGCTCTATGTCACAGGGAGTCGCTTCACTACCTCGCCAGCCGGCAGGATCTCAACCGAAGGGATCTGTGAGAGGCGTTTCAACAGCGAGGCGAGGTATTTGGAACTGAGCGGCCCCCACCCTTCGGTGTCCAAGCCGTGACAATTGATGACGAACCAGCCGCCGGTAGTAGCGAGGAAGTCGGAAACTGTCCTATCGAGGAAGTCGTCGATATTTCCCGGACCTTGCGACAAGCATCCGATGCGGACAGGGCGGCGCACCTTGGGGATTGGATTGACGGCCGTTTCGCCCTGGGTGCGCACAGCGAGAAACTTCGCAAGGGCGTACTGCTCGAGTTCCGGAGTAGAGGCGTTGTACGCAAAGTTGTAGACGGAATCGGCGGCCTTGAAGCCGTCGAGATGGGTCTCGAAAAACTGGGCACACTTGTCGATGAGTTCCTTCGCTTCTGAGAGCCGGAGTTGAGTTAAGTTGACGTGGTTGTAAGTGTGAGCCCCGATTTCGTGGCCGCGTGACTTAAGACGGTTCCAGTCGTCGAATGTGCCTTTTTCGAAACCGACCATGGGGTCAGGCACGCCGTTGAGCATCGGATGAAAATCCGAACGTTCGCCGAGCGCAATAACGTTCAGACAAGCGCGAAGCCCGAAGCTTTCGTAGATCTCGGCTGTCTTGTAAAAAGAGCGCTTGAAACCGTCATCGAAGCTAAGGGTGACGATGTGGGTTTTCGCGGCGGCGTTGTAGTTATTCGCGATGGCCAAGCACGCGGCGCTGACAAGAAATTGCCGACGATCGAGAGGCACGTGCTGATTCTAGTTGCCCGCGCCCCGGATCGCAATTAGAGACCTGGCTGAACCGTGCTATGCATGTTGGGACTCGCCAGCCCATCCCCCGCGTCAAGGCCGCGCTAGCGAGTGTTATTTGATCTCGCCGGTCGATTCGAAGCGCAGGCCGGCGACGGGCGTTCCCGAGGCCAGCAGCTCCCGGATTTTTCCTCGATTTGGACCGGTGCGGCCGGCAGCTTCAGCGAAGATGCGCAACGCTTGCTCGACCGGCGTGCTCTCCGGCAGCCGAAAAATCCAGGGCACGTTGGTTGAAGTGAGCCTGCGGTCGGAAGAGATTGCGATCACCGGGACGAATGCTTTGGTTCCGATTTGCTCGGCGAGATGGGCGGCATTCTGGTCAGTGGCAATGATGCCGAGCACCCGGTCCCCATAGACAGCCTGCACGAGTTCGGTCGAGGCCTTCCCCCACGGTACGTCCGAGGAAATGCCGACCAGCGAAAAATGGCGGCCGGGGGCGCTCAGGCTGTCCAGCGCACGAGAGATTTCTGGCGAATGGGCAAGTTGGTCAGCCTGCTTTCCGAAAACCGCGATGCGCCACTCCTTCGTACCTTCATCCTGCAACTGCGGCCCGGCGTACTGCACTCCATCTTCACCGACGCGCGCATAGGGCTTCTCCATGGTGATGCGGCGATACTCAATGGCTCCGTTGTGCACCGTGCCCAGGAACATCGGGCTGATGTTCTTGCAATTCGGGTCGAACACCATGTCGCCGGTCACGCCCTTGTAGCTGGTAACGCCGGTGAGGGCGTCACGAATCCTTCCTTTGTTCAAGCCCGCGCGGCAGATGGCATCGAGCAGAACCTGCATCACATCGTAGGCAAGAGCGGCGAAGTGGTCAGGCTTCTCGTGATAGCGCGCTTCAAACCGTTCGACGAAGCTCGTCCACTTTTCGTCACGGCGGCTCGGGTCGTAGGGGTAGACCGCTTCAAAACCTTCAGCCGCTGGGCCAGCGAGCGTGATGAGTTCGTCGCCGAGCGTGCGATGACTGCCAAAGACGCGCTGCTTCATTCCCAGCTCGCGCATCTGCTTGAGGATCATTGCGGTCGGTTCGACATCCGTCCAGAGCACGATGCCGTCGACGCCCGACTCCTGGATGACGCGCAACTGCCGCCGGAAATCTGTATCGCCCGGAAGGAACTTCTGCTCGATGACGACGGGATGGCCCAGCCGCCGCGACGCATCGCGAAACTTGATGACGCCAAACCGCCCATAGCGATTGTTGACGCGCAGCAGGGCAATGTGCTTCAGGCCGAGCTCAGTGTAGATGTGGCGGGCCAGCGTGTAGCCCTGCACGCGATCGTCCTGAAGGTCGGTAAAGTACCAGGGAATGAGTGTTTCCGGGATCGTCGGGTCGGTCGAGGCGCTGTTGACGATGGGGACTTCGGCCTTCAGCGAAACCCGCAGCGCGATGTGGGTCGACTCGGAACTGATGGAGCCGAGCAGCGTCCAGACTTTGTCGTCGTACACCATCGTGACGATGTCGTTGGAGGCAGAGCCCCAGATCGTCGCCTCCTTCGACGTTCCGGGAGCGGCGGCGCTGCGCTGCTGCCAGTTGTCATAGTCGTTGTGCGTGATCAGGCGGAACGGCTTGCCGCAGTAGCCGCCCGCGGCATTGGCTTCGTCGATGGCAAGTTTCGCGCCATTGAACATGCGGTTGCCCAGCACCTGCTCGGGATGGTTGTACAGAGGACCGAGGAAGCCAATGCGGATTTCACTGAGCTGGCTCAAGTCAGGATCGGGGACATCTCGGGCAGCGCCGTTGTATTCGACCAGGCTGGTGTAGTGCTCGTAATAGGGCGTGGTGAACTTCCCGAAGGGACGAAGATCCTCGGGCGTATTGGCGTACGGCCGCAGCGATCGCGGTTCGGGCCGGCCCGGAGGATTCTTCCCGCACGAACAGCCATTAGTGTTTTGGGCCCATGCCGCACACGTTAGCAGGGCGCACGTCACCAGGACCCCCAGCGCTACCACCAGAACGCGACGCATACGCTACTCCTGTGGGGCCACCTTGCGAAACATGGCGATGGCCTCGATCTCAACCAGCAGGTCGGGGCGGCACAGGATCGCCTGAATGCCGGTCGAAGCCGGCAGCGGATCGAGACCCTGCTCCTTATAGAACGCCGTGCGCTCCTCGTTGAATGCCTTGTAGTCGCGCTCGATATCGCGCAGATAGCAGGTGGTGCGCACGACATCCTTCCAGGTCGCACCTTCAGAAGCGAGCAGCCCGGTGATGTTGTCGTAAGTCCGGCGGGTCTGGGCGCGCAGGTCGCCGACGTGGACGGTCCTGCCTTCGTCGTCGATACTCGCCGTGCCGGAGATCAGCAGGATGACCAGCCCGTTGAGGTCGATGCGCATGCCGCGCGAGAACGCGCTGCCGTAGCTGTAGGCCTCGTTCAGCACGTTCGGGTTGGTGATGGCCCGCTTTTCCACCTGGGCATTGGTCACTTCGTTGAGCAGCTCTTGAACATTCATAAAAAGACTCCTGTTTACTTGCGTTGTTCTGGATTAGCCGCGCTTGCGGCGTTTGCGACTTCTGAAGAACTCTTCTGGCGAATGCCGTGGCTCAAGCCTTCGGCAGTCGCCACCCAGACATCATCTCCTTGAAAATCGATGCCCAGGATGTAGTTGTGCGCCGGGGCGGTGTTTGCCGGGATGGTCGTGGTCTTGCCGTCCGCATCCTGCACCAGCATTTCCGGCTGACGCGTGTCGAGCGCGGGACGGTAAACCGCCCAGTTCGTGCCGTCGTAATAGGCAAGTCCTTTGTCGGTGCAGAACCAGGCGCGGTTCGCGTCGACGCCCTTAATAAAGTTCAGGAAATTGCTGGGCAGGCCGCTGTCTTTCTGCAGGAAGTTGTGCCAACTGCGGCCGTCGTAGCGGCTGGCGCCAAAGTAGGTTGCGACCCAGACGATCTTGTCGATGTAGCTGACCGAGGTTGTGATCTCGTGGATCAGCCCCTGATCCTTCAGCAGCACAATCTCCGTTTCGCCGTCGGGATCGTTGTAGTCTTTCCAGTGTTCAGTCTTGACGTCGTATTCGAGGAGGCCGCCACCCCATACCGCATAATATACTTTGTCGGCGCCGGGACTGACCGCGTAGGTCCAAATCTCGAACATGGGCGTGTTGCGCTCGTTGAACAAAGACCACTGCCCGGTACGGGTGTTGAAGCGGCTCGCGCCGGCGGCAGTGGCAGTCCAAACGTAGTCGCCCCATACGCCGACGTTGTAGACCACGTCGTTGCTGAGGCCGGAGTTGAGCTGGGTGAACGTATCGATCTTTCCGGCAGAAATACGGCTCAATCCTCCCATCGTGCCAGCCCACACATCGCCGGTGCGGCGGTCTAGCGCCAGCGAAAGCACAGCACGATGAGCGAGTCCGTCCGCTGGCCGGAATACCTTCCACTTCCCGTTTTCGTAGAGGCCGAGACCGTTCTCCGTGCCTGCCCAGATGCGATTCCCATCCACCAACACGCTGTACACGTGATTGTCGGGCAGCCCGTTCGCGGTGGTGAAATTCTCCCAGCGGAACTGGGGCATGGCGGGCACCTGCGCCATGAGCGGAAGCGCCAGAACGATCACGATGCTGATCATCAACGTAAACGTAGTTCGCTTCATAACGTCCTCAGATACTCGATCAGGTCGTTCAGTTCATCTTTGGTCAGGTCGTTCGAGACGCCGTGAGTGTCTTTAGGGTTGTAGATGGTCCAGATTTCTTCGAGCGAGCGAGCCGACCCATCGTGCAGGTAGGGCGCCGAGTACGCGACATCGGGCAGCTGCGGCGCATCGATCATGGGTGAGCGGTCGGTCAGCTTGCCGGTGCCGACGTCAGCCAGTTTCTGATTCGTGAATTTGCGCCCGCTGTGGCAAAACGCGCATTGGTTGTTCTGGGGAATCGGCTTTCCGTTCTTGTGGCGGGTGCGCTCGAAAATGGCCTTGCCGCGTTCCTGCGCCGGAGTCAGATCTCCGTTCGCCAAGCGGTATCGGTTCGGTCGCAGCGGAATGGAGAACACATAAGTCACAAGATCCGTCAGTTCTTCCGGGTTGAAGCTCTGCGACCGATAGAAAAACTTCTCGGTTCGCGGACCACATTCGGTAGGAAGATCGGGATTACCGCCGTTCCACTTGAACGGGTCCGTTCCCATCAAATCCTCAATGGAACGGTTGTCGACGATATCGACGCCGAAGCCGTCGGGCTCGAGATCCCACTGCAAGCCATCGAAGGTCGAATCGATGTGGCAGTTGGCGCAGCCGAACTGTCCCTGAAAGGAGAATCGCGCGGTGTTGAAGAGGCGCTCACCACGGCGGATCGGCGTCACCGTCTTCGGACCACCTAAGTCGATGGTGGAGATCACTTTGTTCGTGTTGGCATCGATCACGGTGACACTGTCGTCCAAGCGGTTCGAGACGTAGAGGCGCTTGCCATCCAGGGATAGGACGAGGCCGCGCGGATTTCGGCCGACCGGAATCCTCGCTGCAACATAGTTGGCGGAAGCGGAGAGGTCATTAGCAAACGGTTTGTGATTCTCCCGCACGAAGGTGAGCAGGCGCGCAATGTCGATCACCGTCACGCTGTCAGAGCCGTCAGTCGTTGCGAACAGCCGCGATTTATCCGGCATAATGGCGATGCTGAATGGCCGCGCAAAGTAACGATCGAGCTCGTCGATCGGGATTTGTACGACGCCGTCCACATCGGCGCCAAAGAGTGTCAGCGAATCGCCGAACACCCAGCCGTGCTCGACGTGCGCGAGTGGAATCAGGTTTTTGGGACGTAGTTGGGCTGCAGCACCGAGGCGGCCATCGGCGGAAAGGGCGACGTGAAATACTCCGGCAACGTTGTGCAGTGGCACGCGCTCGACAACGCGTTGGGTTGCGGTCGAGATGACCGTGATCTCCGACTCTGGCGGAGACCGGTGCGCCCCGATCTTCGGATAGATGTGCGTACAGTAGATCCACTCGCCGTTGGGAGAACGTGTGAGATAGCTCGCGCCGCGGCCTGCCGCCAGGCGCTTGATCTCTTGCCCACTCGCCAGATCGATTACCGAAACATCATTGCTCAGCCGGTTGGCAACGTAGAGAGCCTTCCCTTCGCGATCGGGCACGACACTGATAGGCTCAAATCCGGCCGGTAGGGTCTCGACGACTTCGAGTTTTCCGGCGTCGATGACCGACACGTTGTCGTTCCACGAGTTCGCAATGTAAATCTGGCGGCCGTCGGCAGATACTGAAAGCCCGCGCGGGACATGACCAACGTCGATGCGCTTGGCAACAGTCTTGGTCTGACCGTCAATCACCAGGAGCTGATCGCTTCTTTCGCAGATCACATAGAGCCAGCGCCCATCGGGCGAGAACGCCATCTCACTCGGAGACAGATAGCGCGCCTCTTCGCCGTTGGGAGTGGCCCGCGCCACGAGGAAGCCAGCTATGATGACGACGATTGCGGCCGCCCACTTCATTTCGGCTCCTCCACCGTCAGCACGCGGTCAACGACTACATTCTGCAGAACCTGGCGACGGCTGCTCGGCCAAGCGACGGTAAGCTTGTCGACTTTGGAGGCCGAGCCTAGCCCGAAGTGGAGCCGGTCATCGTCTTGCGAGAGATAGCCCGAGCCGGCGACGCGCTGCGCGGTCTGCAGCCGGCCTCCGGCCTCGATCTGTACCACCGCTCCGATGCCGTCGCGATTGCTTTTTGTGCCTTTTAACTTGATCGCGATCCAGTGATTGCTGTTTGAAGTAACGTTGTGCAACAGCTTGGCCGGTGCGCCGAGATTCACCACAAAGGCGTCAACTTTGCCGTCGTTATCGTAGTCGGCGAAACACGCGCCGCGAGCGACCGTCTTCACGTCGAGCACCGGACCGGCGTCGCGAGAGACATCGGCAAATCTGCCTTTGCCTAACCCGCGAAACAGCGAGTGCTCCTGCGGGACGAGGTGAATCAGTCCGCCGTGAAAGATCAGGATGTCCAGCAACCCATCGTTATCGAAGTCGTAGACGCCGCTGCCCCAGCTCACGTATTGCGCGGAGCCCACCGAGATTCCCGCGTTCTCGCTGACATCCTCGAAACCGCCTTTCCCCTGGTTGCGCAGCAGCCGGTTGTACTTCGAGTCCGTTACCCAGAGATCCATGTGACCATTGCCTTCGAGGTCCACAAACATCGGACCCATGGCGGAACTCATTTCGCCGTTCTGTCCGTAGGCTGCTCCCAGATCGGCGGCGATCTCCTCGAACGTGCCGTCATGCTTATTGCGGAAGAGAAAACTTTCGGTCTTGTCGTTGGCGATGTAGATGTCGGGATATCCGTCGCCATCAAAATCGGCGGCAGTTACTCCCATGGCGCGTCCCTTATAAGCGCCGATGCCCGACTTGTCGGTTACATCAGTGAAAGTGCCGTTGCAGTTGTTGTGATAGAGGCGGTTGGTGTCAGGCTCATAATCGAGCGGCCCGGGATAATTGTCGGCGGCGTAGTAGTTGCGGTATTCCGGATCGAACTTGACGTAGCGGCCAACAAACAGATCGACGCATCCGTCGCGATCATAATCGAGCCAAGCGGAACTGATCGACCAGCCATCAACTTTGATCCCAGCCTTGGCAGTTACATCCTCGAACGTACCGTCGCCTTTGTTGCGGAACAAGATGGCCTTGCCGTAGCCGGTGACGAACAAATCCACAAAGCCATCGTTGTCGAAGTCCGCCGCGATCGCCGCCATTCCGAAGATGTTGGCCGCGACACCGGCTTGCTCGGTCACATCGGTAAACGTTCCGTTGCCGTTGTTGCGATACAGATGGTTGTGAGGCGGAACCTCCGGCGCCTTCTTCAGCGGATAAGGATGCATCCCAGGTTCGAGCGGCTTGCCACTGACCACGTAGAGATCCGGGTAACCGTCGTTGTTGTAATCGAACCAGACGCAGCCTCCGCCCGTGCTCTCCAGCAGAGAACCAAGCTTCTCCGCGCCGAAGCTGTGCGTGAACTGGATTCCCGCGGCCGCGGTCGCATCTTCAAAGCGGATCGCATCCTTCGCGGGACCCTGCGCAAACAATGCGGAGCCAGCTAATAACAGCAACGTCAAGCTCCGGAAGAACATCTAGTGCGCTCCTTTCGGAGTAACAGTGGCCGTGCCAGTCATGTCGGCCGGGTTGATGGAACGCAACAACACTGCCGGAACGGAATTCTCGGGCGCCGTCTCCGGGCCGGCGTGACAGCCGACACAGACTCGTTGCTCGCCCTTCCGCATCCAGAACCAGCCCGATTCTCTCTTCAGGGTTCTACCCGACCGGTCCAGCAGTTCGATCTTCACCGGTTGATCTGCCGGGATGCGCAGATAGAACGAGCCGTCACCCTCGACCGTCGCGCTCCCAAGAAGTTTCTCGTGGCCCGTTTCAAGTTGCGTATACAACCGCACCGAGGCGATGGAAGCCGGGGCCAACGGGTACTTCGAGGTGTACGCGTTCAGGCAAAGCAGATTGGCGTAGTTGTAGTTGTGCAGGCCCGAGGGATGGCGGTTGGGAATTGGTCGCGGTGTGATCGGCAATGGTTGAATGACGTTGCCGTCTGCAATGGCATCGACGGGTTTCAAGGCGTTCGAGCCCGGTTGCCAGCGCCTCAGCTGGAATCGATGTTGGGAGTCCGGCCGCCACGAAAGCAGCCATTCCCCGGAAGGCAATTCGGCTACATCTCCCGCGTATTCCCCTGCCGGAACGGGAATCTCCGCTTCATGCGCCAATGCTGAAGTGAAGCGAGCAAGGCCGCGGTTGGAGACAAACACGACGTCGCCGGAATCAACTTCCTTTCCGGAATGGCGGGCACGGCCGTGATCACAACGATAGGATTCCACGCCGCTGCCATCCGAATACACGGTGTAGAGTTCCATGCTCGATCGAGCGCCAAGCGGAAATGCTCCTTCGAACAGCACACGGCCGTCGCGCAGAACATCCGTGGGTAGAAAATTGCCGAGCGCGTAGGTCAGGCGCAGCGGCGGCCCGCCAGTTCGCGGAGTAGCTTCGATAACATATCTCCCGGCAACCTTGCGCGCATAGACGATGCGGTCCTCCGGCAGATAGAACGGGCGGACACAATCTTCTTTGCAGGTGATGACCCGCCGGGCTTCGCCTCCCTTAACCGGGACCTCATAGATCTGCCAGCGGTCGGCGGCTTGCTTTTTCCCCGCGAACAAAACATTTGTGCCGTCGAACGAAACGGTGGGGTCGGCAGAAGCGGCAAATCCGCTAACCAGAAGCCGGCGTTGGTTGCCCCTCTGAATGAACGCTTGCGCGCCACCCGGAAACCGCTCGCGCCCCTGCAGCCAGGCGAGTGTGTCGTATTCACTTGCGGCCGTATAAAGAAGGGAAAAGCCAAGCGCGTCTGGCGAGGAAGCGGCAACGTGACCGAGCGATGCACAAACAGCCATGAGCAGTACCCCACTTGCGACGTACCGGGCTTGCACTCAGTGGCCTCCTCGCGAGGCAACCAGCTCCAGCCGGCTGCGGCGTGGGATTTCACGAAGGGCGAGGTACGGTTCCAGATCGTGCATCATCTCGCGGAACTGATGGAACGTCAGCGACTGCTTCCCGTCACTCCAGGCCTCTTCCGGCGCAGGGTGCACTTCCACTAGCAATCCGTCCGCTCCAATTGCGGCGGCAGCGCGCGCCAGGGGCGGAACCAGCGCGCGGATTCCTGACGCGTGGCTCGGGTCGGCAATCACAGGGAGGTGTGAGACCGCCTTCAGGACGGCGATGGCGGCGATATCGAACGTGTTGCGAGTCGCGGTCTCGAAGGTCCGAATCCCGCGTTCGCACAAAATGATGTCGGAGTTTCCGTGCGCAGCGATGATCTGAGCGGACTGCAACAAATCCTGGAGCGTGGCGCACATGCCTCGTTTCAACAGCACCGGCCGCCCACACGCGCCCACGGCCTGGAGCAAAGCGTAGTTCTCCATGCTGCGTGCCCCGACCTGCATGATGTCGGCGTACTCGGCAATGACCCCAACATCTTCTGGACACATCGCCTCGGTGACGATTGCGAGACCGGTCTCGGCCCGCGCTTTAGCCAGGATTTTCAAGCCTTCTACGCCAAGACCCTGAAAGGTGTAGGGCGAAGACCGCGGCTTGTAGGCGCCGCCACGGAGAATGCGGGCTCCGGCCACGGCTACGGCTTCCGCTGTCTCGAGGACCTGACGCTCAGTCTCGACCGCGCACGGTCCCGCCATGACGACGAACTCGTCGCCGCCAACTTCGATGTCGCGGACCTGCACGACGGTCCGGACATGCTCGTCCGTCTTAGCGACAAGATCAAAGCGCGAGAAGTTTCCGTTCCACTGAGAGTCCATCTGGGCGCGAGTGTAGGTTTCGGCGCGACCAAGATTCGGTGATCTACGTCTCAAGGACGTGTGATCTGGAAAAATAGTGTCTTTCAGTTATTGACAAAAACGATTGACGAAACGCTTCGCGGTGACCAGAAACAACAATTACTCCTACACGAGCCTGTAGCAGACCACTGATGATGTATCCGGGAAGCGTTTGGCGAGCTGCGCTCGCCCGCCCGGACGATGGCGTCCGGGCCCACGCGATTCCGGGAGAGGGTACGACGACCGTGAATTGGCTCTAACTCTTCGCCGGAGCAGCTTCTCCGGTCGCGTTCGGCTGGCTGCTGTACTGGTTGATGTGCTCCAGTTCCTTCAGGTGGTTGTACCAGGTGAACTTCAGGGTGATCGACGTGATTGCGATGATTGCCGCGGCGATCAGAGCGTGCTTTAGTCTCCAGGTCACGATATAAATCGGCAGCGTGACCAGCGTGACCTGCCAGATCATTCCTACCACGATGTTGAACATGTCGCGCCAGAAATCACGGTTGCGCTGGAACGAAGGATCTTCTTGCTGGACTTTCCTTAGGATGGGTCCCCAGAAACCCCACGGGCGCACGCGGCGGTAAAACTCTTTCAAGACCTCCTCGTCCTCGGGCTTTGTCAGCAGCGTTCCAGCGACGCAACCGATCAGCGAAAATACGAAGACCGATCCAAATCCCACCGAGACGCTGAGGTTGAGGGAATGTTGAGCAGCAAACGCCTGCAGTGGGGCAATCCGCGCCATCGCCGCCGGAACTGCCAACGAAGAAGCGATGCCCACGACCATTCCCCAGAAGTATCCGAAGCCATTGAAGCGCCACCAGTACCACTTCAGGACGTTGGAGGCCGTATAGCCACCCCAGAGCGCTGTGACGATCCAGATGACCACGTTGTTCACGCTTCCCACGAACCAGCCGATCAGCACGCCCAGCAGCACGACCATGAACGAGCTGAGGTAGCTCAAACGCACATAGGTCTTCGGCGCGGCGTTGGGGTTAATGAACCGTTTGTAAATGTCGTTCACGAAATAGGGTGGCGCGGCATTCACGGTGGCGGCGAAATTCGACATGTAGGCCGCCAGCAGGCCGGCGATGAGCACGCCGAGCAGACCGGCGGGAACGAAACGCGCCAGCGCATAGGGAAGGATGCGCTCGAAGTCCATGTTCGTGCCCATGCCCCGAATCGTGTCGCTGAAGAACACCAGGGCGAGAACGGTGAGGCCCGTGATCAGGAAATAGCGCGGGAAAGTCAGCACCACGTTGACCCAGCCGCTCATCATTGAAGCTTCGCGCGGATTCTTGCAGGAAAGGACGCGCTGCATATCGTAGTTCGGAGCCGGACCCGCCGAGCTGATCAGGATTCCTTTGAACAGCAGCATCATGACGAAGAAGCCGAAGAGCCCGTAGCCGTCCTGCGCGATCTTCGCGCCTGCGGAAGGGACGAGGTTGGACCAATCCATGTTCAAATGCCAGCCAAAGAAGACATTGTCCCAGCCGGCGGGAATAAAACGCTGCAGGGCACCCGGTGCAACTTCCACCATCGCGATGATGCCAACCGCGAAGGATGCGACCGAGAGAATGCAGAACTGCAGAACTTCGGTGATCACCACGCTGAACATTCCACCCTTGATGACGTATATCGTCGTGATAGCGATCAAGATGAGCGCGTACTGATTGACGCTCAGATGCCAGGGCAGGAACGTGGCCGCAAACTTGCCGATCCCCTTGAAGCCATATGTGAAGAAACCGATGATGCTGAAGAATGCGTAAATCACGACAATGATGTGAGCGAGTTGCGCTCCGCGTCCCTTGCCAAATCGAGTCTGAATCCATTCCGCGCCGGTCATCACGTTGGAGCGCCGCAGCCACGTCGACAGGTAGACCATCAGGAAGACCTGGTTGAAGGTCGGCCATAGCCACGGAATCCAAACGCTCTTCAGGCCGTAGACGAACATCCAGTAGACGAGCAGCATGGTGCCGCTGATGTCGAACATGCCCGACGCGTTCGAGACGCCGAGGATGTACCAGGGCATTACGTTGCCGCCCAGGAAGTAGGCCTTGATGTCACGCGAGGCGCGGTGGGAAACCCAGTAGCCCACCAGCACGGACGTAACCAGGTAGGCAAGCACGATGATGATATCGATGACGTGAAGATGCACAGAACACCTCAGTTTCGTGCGGCCTTGCCCTGCAGAGGGCGCCGGCGCGTGAAATAGAGCTTCTCTCGAAATCGGGCCCAACTATACAACAGAGACAGCGAAAACCTGCGAGCAGCGCGGCAGCGCTTACGCCTATGGCAGATTCCCGGCCAGCAGAAACACCAGCGCCGCCTGCCAGTTGATGCAGATCTCGTTGCTCGCGTACGAACCTTGATCATCGGCATAGATTTTTGCCGGGGGCAGGTCTGCGGGAAGCGCTCGCAGCACAGCATCCTGCCGGTCGGCATTCGGACCGCCTGACAACATCCCTGGCCAGGGCTCTGCGTTCTTGTCAGCGCCGCTGGGCCGATGATGAGGATGGCGAAACGGGTGCTCACCCACCTGTGTAACCCACGATAGCGAGAATGCGTTTCGACCTAAGAGGTAATGCAGATTATCGAGCGCCGTTTCGCGAAAACTCGGGTCGGGCGCGAGAACATTCGCCACCAGCAACGCCATTCCGTAGTTCGCGGCAACTCCGTTAGATCCCCAGACATAGTCTTTGGCGACCATGCTGACGTGGTAAGGATTCTTGCGCGTGCGCTCCACGATCGCTCGCGCCGCCGCGGCTGTACTTTTGCGAATGTCGGCGGTTGCCACTGCGTCGCCCTTGCGGTCGGCCAAAGCGTAGGTCCAGAGGCCCATGGGCGCTACTTCCCTCCAACCTTCCGGCGACGGTGAATCAAGGCTGGGGCGGAAGTCGGCGTAGTTCTTCAAGAAGAATTCGTTGTAACCCTGCTCTCCGGTTGTACGCCACAGCTCCGCCGCTGCCCACAAGCGCTCGTCCTTACAACTGTCGTCTCCGTATTCCCCTGTGCTAACGCCCGGCGGGTTCCTGAAGGTCACATTCGGGTATTTCTCAGTCCAGAGCCACGCTTTGCGCGCGGCCTCAAGATTGCGGGCCGCGAACTTCGCATCAAAAGGCTTGTAGACGCGCGCCGCGATCGCGGCGAGGGCGGCCAGATCGGCGGTCGCGCACGTGCTCTTATAGGGAGCTTGGCCCGTCCCGATGACTTCGCTCGAAAGCTTGTCGTCTTCCGGCATGATGAAACCGGGGAACCTTTCGCTCGTTTGCTTTTGCCAGGCCCCGCCATCGTCATCCTGCATCTTCAGCATCCACTCCAGGTTCCAACGTGCTTCGTTCAGGATGTCGGGCGTGCCATTGCCGCTTTCCGGGATGTTTAGCTTAATGTTCTTGACCTTGTCGCCAAACAGCTCCCACGCCCATAGCAGAGTGCCGGTGGAGATGCCGGAGTTGACCACATAGCGGCCGTAGTCGCCGGCGTCGTGCCAGCCACCGACGTTGTCGCGAGGTCCCTGCTTGCCGGAAGAAGAATGGAACTCCCCTTTCAAATGGCAGGCGGCGTGGGAAAATCCCGGAAACTCCGGTCCCAGGTCCACTGCCACGCCGCAACGCTGGCCATAAAAGGCGCGCATTGCCAGGTAGTAGGCGCGGGAGAAAACATCGGGACGAATGGAGAAGGTCCAACTGCGCCCAACATCGGGGACAAACAGATAATATGTGCCCGCTTCGCGGAGACTGGAAAAATCCGCGGTCCGCACCTGATCGCCAGTATCGGCATCAGAGAGTGCCGGACCCAGCGTCTCCCGGAAGACTGTGGCGTTGTCGGCTGCCCGCCTCACCTCGAAGGTCCGCCCTGCGGCCGTGACCAACACGACCTTCGGTGCGTTCAGCAAGTAGCCCACTTGATCTACTTTGATGTCCAAACTGGCGTTTTCAGCCACCGCTGTCACCGCTCCCCAACCCACCAGAGCTAATACAACCAAATACAGCAAGGAACGAGGGAAATCCCCGCTTCTACTTGGGTTATCGCACAATTTGAGCATGTCTTCCCCTCCTGTCTTCACGATATACAGGCCCAAGCGTTTGATTTTCCCGGTTTCTGACCGCCTTTGCGGTGACCTTTCTCCCTGCCGAACGTGATCCCAGGCACAACGACCGGTGCAAGCGAGTTTGTCGCAGCACTTTGAAGGTTCGCTCCTGTATAATCCCTCCACCGCTAAAATGCTAGTAGAAAATCGTTATCCTACGTTCCCGGTGAAGCTGGAGCCTCTTCTCGCAAGGAGCATTATTCATGAAATACGGCTATTTCGACGACCAGAACCGCGAATACGTCATTACGCGTCCCGACACACCCCTGCCCTGGATCAACTACCTGGGTTGTCAGGCCTATTTCGGGATCATCTCCAACACCGCCGGCGGCTACTCGTTTTACCGCGACGCGCGCCTGCGCCGGATCAGCCGTTATCGCTATAACAATGCTCCGTACGACATCGGCGGGCGCTACATCTACCTGCGCGATGCCGAGTCCGGGGAATTCTGGTCGCCGTCGTGGCAGCCGACCCGACACAAGCTAGAACAATATTCCTGCCGCCACGGCATGGGCTACAGCATCATTGGCTCGCGGTACAAGGGAATCGAGGCCCGCACGCGTTATTTCGTGCCGCTCGATGAGAATCTCGAGATCTGGCAGCTCACGCTCACCAACCATCGCCAGCAATTGGCGGCGCTCTCGGTCTTCTCCATCATCGAATTCTGCCTATGGGACGCACAGGACGACTCCACCAATTTCCAGCGCAACTTCAGCATTGGCCAGGTGGAGATCGAAGACGGCGTGATCTACCACAAGACCGAGTATCGGGAACGCCGTGACCACTTCGCGTACTTTGCGTGTTCGAACAAACTGGAGGGATACGATACCCAGCGAGACGAATTCCTGGGGCCGTATCGAGGCTGGGACAACCCGGCAGTTGTCGAACAGGGCCAGTCGAAAAACTCGGTCGCTCACGGTTGGGCGCCGGTTGGCTCCCATCACGTTAAGGCGAACCTGAAGCCGGGCGAGTCGCACCAGATCGTGTTTTTGCTGGGCTATCAGGAGAATCCGCAAGATCGGAAATTTGATCCGCCGGGCTCCCAAACAGTCAATAAGAAGTCGGCCAAGTCAACCATCTCCAAGCT
>Ga0335070_10004802_pt1 | contig 15844 bp, 13 predicted proteins | sample Lox_Sample_13_FD_206722 | JGI IMG/M metagenome (GOLD analysis project Ga0335070, IMG submission 206722) | Soil microbial communities from Loxahatchee National Wildlife Refuge, Florida, United States - Lox_Sample_1.3 | ecosystem: Environmental > Terrestrial > Soil > Wetlands | place: USA... | reverse complement strand
TCTTTCTCCATCGTGGCATCAACGTACAGCTGTAGCCAGCTTTTGCTTGCAGCGCTCATAATCTGAGTACCACCCCCACGGCGGTTCCTGAGGCGGCTCTATATAAATGGATGCACGAGCTACTTAAAGGTTGCAACGCTAAGTGGCTGCTGGACATGCGTTTATAAAGCGTTCGTACGCTCGCATGGATAGGTGTGTCGAGGCCGACGGAGAGGTCTTACAAACAAAAAGGCCGGATGGCACGCATCCGGCCCCCTCCATGTACTCTCGCCGCGAGCTACTTCTGAGCGACCTTGTTTTCCGAGTTCTCGAAAATCTCAGTTAATACATGCCCTTCCATCTGCGCCGGCGGCTCGATGCCGTAGATGTGCAGGATGGTCGGTGCTATGTCAAACACGCTCACTTGGAAGCCCATGAGCCGCAGATCGCGTTTGATCCCGGGACCCATGGCGAAGAAAGAGCCTGGGACATCGTCGCCGTCCGCGAAGTCATGCTTGGCAATGACGGGAGTGGTTTTCTCGTGATCCATGTGAGCGTGCGGATCGGTGTCTTCGAATTCGCGCAGGGGTTTAATCCCGTGATCCGAGACGATTAAAACATAGGTGCTTTCGTCAACGTGCTTCAGGATCGTGCCCAGCACCTGGTCAAAAGCGATGTACTGGCTGGGGAATGCATCCGGGCGCACACCGTTGATCTTAGGGTTGTAGCCCACATTGTAGGGAGCGATGGGATATAGCCAGTGGCCGGTTCGGTCTTCGCAGGACTGCACCATCCAGGTGAAGTCAGTCGGATGATTGGTCAGCAGGTAATCAAAGAGCTTGTTCTGCTGCTCGCGAATGACGTCAACTCTCTTCAACCAGGAGTCAATGACTTCGCTCTCGTGCCCGCGCAGTTGCTCGGCCGACGGCATGCGCTCACAGTCGATATAGAAATCGCCAACATTTTTCATTAACTCGGCTCTCATGGCTGCCGGGTACACTGCATCGCCGCCTTCCACCTCGCTTAGCTTGGGCGCGCACAGGACGCCGTCCTCGCAGTTCTTGCCCCGTGTGAGCATCCCGCTGATCATGTAGCCGTTCACCGGCATAACGGGGAAGGTGGCCGGAACGTTCGCCATCCCCACGGTCACTCCATTTTTCGAGAGCATGGACCAGATTGGCTCTTTCTTCAGCATGTTCGTGTTCGCGGTGATGCCGCCGATCACGAAACCGGTTACGCCGTTCTCCTCCGGCTTGGTGCTGGTGAACATCGCGGTGTAGGCCTTGGGGCAATTTGGTGCTGGGACAGTGCGAAACTTGCCGTAGGCGCCGTTCTTAATGACGCGCGCCAGGTTCGGCATCTGCCCTTTCAGGATCAGCGGGCGGATCACATCCAGTTCCATCCCATTGACGCCAATCACGACAACTCGGGGTTTGGGCTTCGTACTCTGAGTTTGTGCTTGGAGAAGCGGCGTAAGGAGAAGCAAACCGGCCAGGCAAACCTGCCACTTGCGAGCAATCATTTTGGAACACCCCTTGGGAAGACCCATTTCATGCGGTGCATTATTATACAACCGGAGCAGCGGGCCTGAGCACCCATTCTCTGCTATTCACCCAAGCACCTGTACGGTGCTCTGTGCTAGGCTGATGCGCGATGAAACCCTTGTCGTTGGTGGGTTTTTGCCTGGTGGCAATAGCCCTCGGCTCTGCTGAAGCACCTCGTGTCAAGACCTCTCATCCCGATATATTTCTGGTTACCATAGATACGCTGCGCGCGGACCACGTGCATTGCTACGGTTATGACCGTGTCAGCACACCCGCTCTCGACGAGATTGCCAGGAATGGCATCCGTTTCACTCAGGCTTTCACTCCCAGCCCGATTACGAACACATCGCACACGACAATCCTAACGGGTTTGCTTCCCGGCGATCATGGTGTGACGGATTTTGGCGTTCCTCTGGCAGACACGCACTCCACCCTGGCGGAACTACTGCACAAAGGCGGTTATCAGACGGCCGCGTTCATTGGCGCTGTCATCCTGGACAGCAAGTCGCTGGCGCCGGGCCTCGATCGCGGATTCGATTTCTACGACAACTTCCCTCAGCATTCCACGAGCAAATCGCGTTGGGGACGAGTCGAACGCCGCGGTATGGACGTCGTGCAGCGGGCAGAAAAATGGCTGAACGCCCATGGTACGGGCCTCCACTTCGTCTGGATCCACCTTTATGACCCGCACGATCCCTACGAGCCGCCGCCACCCTATTCCCAAAAATACAAAGATCACCTCTATGATGGCGAGATTGCCTATGCCGACTCCGCTTTAGAGCAGTTCGTTGGTTACCTAAAACATCATGGCTGGTACGACCGCTCGATCGTGGCGGTCGTCGGCGATCACGGTGAGGGTCTTGGTGAACACGGCGAAGACACTCATGGAATTTTCCTCTATGACTCTACAACCCATGTGCCTCTGCTTATGAAGCTGGCCCGATTAAGCAACGCGGGTAAGACGGTTGACGCCCAGGTGCGTACTACCGACATCCTGCCGACCATTCTTGATCTCGCCGCGATACCAGTACCCGAGGGCCTCGATGGTGAATCGCTGCGGCCGTACTTCTCAGGCGCGGGTTCGGACCGCACTGCCTTCGGCGAAACCGATTACCCGCTTCGCTTCGGCTGGGCGCCGCTGCGTTCGGTTCGCGTGGCAGGTTTCAAGTTCATTGAGGCTCCGCGTCCAGAACTTTATGACCTTCATTCGGACGCGCAAGAAGCTCACAACGTATATGCGCCTTGGGATGCGCACGTTCAGGAGTTTCGTAAGCAAATGGCGGAGCTGCGCAGCAAACTGGCGAAGCAGCCACAAGCCTCTGCCGGTGCGGTCGGGAAGGGAACTACCGACGAATTGCGTGCCTTGGGCTATCTGGGTGCCGCCGATGCTTTGACTTCGACTACGGTTCCGGAGCCTTCTTTGCTGCCCGACCCCAAAGACAAAATTCAGGAGCAAAACCTCGTGCACACCGCCATGCTGGCCACCGACAACGGCCGCACCGGCGACGCGCGCGCCGCTCTGGAAAGTGTTCTTGCGACGGATCCCAAATCCCCGACGGCTCTGTTGCAACTAGGAGAGTTGGAACTCGATGCGGGCAACGGACAGAAAGCGGCTGACTACCTTCGGCGTGCTACCGAAATTCGTCCTGATGATGCGGCGGCTGCCCTGCAATATGCCCGCGCTATGGAGGTGACGGGCGACCTGGCGCATGCGCGCGATGCCCTGGATGCCAGCTTGAAGCTGAATCCATCGCAATTCTCAGCGCGTTTGCTGATGGGGCAACTGTGCTTACGGCTGCAGGATCCCAAAGCCGCAGAGGACCAGCTCGAGGCGGCACTTCTGCTGCAGCCGCACAATGCTGATGCCCAAGTGGCGTTGGCTCGGGCCATGATCGCCCAGAAGGAGTTTTCGGATGCTGCCAATGTGCTCCAGTCCCTAGTGAAAGACCAGCGTCGCAATGCAGACGTCTACGATTTGCTAGCGCAGACGTACCTTGAGCTAGGTGAAAATGCGCTTGCGGCGCAAGCGCAAAACACAGCGAAGATGCTTCGCGCGGCACAACCGGCGAAATAGTCAAAACCCACCACAGAGACATAGAGGGAAACGAGAGGAGGCTTCTGTGCCTCTGCGGTGGACGTTTGCCCCGAATTAAGGCGGGAAAGCAAATAGAGGGCCGCCGTTTAGCGTGCCCTCTTGCTCTGCGACAGTTCTAAGACGACTGCCAAACTGTAAGTTAGAATTTAAAATGCGGTCCGAAAGTGACACGGAGATTATTCTGTGCTCCGTTAAGGAAGTAGATCTCGTCGCCCACATCGAGGCGCAGACCAATAGGTCCCAAGAAGGCTTCCACGCCGCCGCCAGGATAAACCGCGAACCTGGTGGCCCCAGTATCAACGCTGTTGAAAGCGTTTGTGAATCCGCTCACCGGAGTCGCGGTGGTCTGGCCGAAGTTAACGAATCCCACTTTGCCGGTCAGGAAGAAATCAGCCGTGTGACTGCCCAAGTCAAACTTGGGACCGAAAAGGCCGTGCAACGGACGGGTGCGAGTTCTCGACAAATTTGTGTTGATGTTGTTTGTTGTCGAGTAGTTACGTTCGAAATCGTAAGCGATTTCACCCTCGATTGCTGAATGCTCGCTCATGTAAAAGGCTGCACGGCCACCCAATCCCAGAAAGTTAATGGTGTTATTGCTGCGGAGTGGCTCAAAGCGGTAGTAGTCAGCGAATACGCCCAATTCGACGTGGTTCTTGCGCTGATTCTCGTTGGTTTGGGCGTTGACGAATGACGGCAACGCCGCAGTGATGATTAGTACAACTGATAGAATCCAAGACTTCATTGCCCTTCTCCTGTCGACTTTATTCCGTGTGCCCTTGCCGACGGGTATCCGCGGCGGTTGCGGCATTCCGGGTAACAGCGTCTAAGATGCCGGCACCAAATGGCAGGTTGGGCTGGTCTCCTCACGCGCACGCGCACGCGCACGCGCCGCAGAGCCAGCGCCAGCGATAAGTTCCGATCATCAACGGCATCGGTCGACTATGTACGGTCGTTACATTCGCCCAACTTCCGCATACACTGATCAGTGCCGCTTTCTTTTTGTGCCCCATATGTATAAAACAGGTCGCATGGAACGCTCATTGACGGAAATTGCGCGGTGCACCGATTGCGAAGTCATTGGAAACGGCGAGGTCAGAGTTGCCGGCGTGGCCAGCATCCCGTCAGCAACTTCCCGCGATCTTGTGTTCGTTGAGGACGAAAAGCGACTGGCCGACGCGCTCGCATCACGGGCAGCCGCTGTAATTACGAGCACGTGCGGCGATCGCGACCTGGTCAAACCCATCCTGCTTGCACGCCAGCCGCGCCTGGCATTTGCCCTGGCGGCAAAGTTGTTGTTCGACTCACCCCACGACCGCCAATCGGGCATACACAAGACAGCAGTCATTCATGAGTCAGCAAAGCTTGGTAAGGGCGTCACCATTGAGCCGCATGTCGTGATTGAAGAGGGTGTGAGGGTGGGCGATGACACGCGAATCGGCGCGGGGTCGGTCATCGGAGAAAGCACCACAGTCGGTGAACACTGCAACTTCGCCCCCAACGTGACCATCTATCCTGGTGTAGTCGTCGGCAACCATGTGATCGTTCACGGGGGAGCAACTCTAGGCAGCGACGGCTTTGGTTACGTGCGCGACGACAGCAGCGGGCGCTATATCAAGTTTCCTCAAATCGGGCGCCTGGAGATCGAGGACGACGTGGAGATCGGAGCCAACTCGACTGTCGACCGCGGCGCCTTGGACCTGACGCGGATCGGCCGCGGAACGAAGATCGACAATCTCGTCCACGTCGGCCACAACGTGCAGATCGGCGAGCATGTCGTCATTGCGGCCCAGACTGGCTTGTCGGGAAGCGCAGTGGTGGAAGACGCGGTCATCATCGGAGGGCAGGTCGGGATAGCCGATCACGTGCGCATCGAATCGGGAGCGATCTTGGGCGCGCAGAGTGGAATTCCTACGAAGAAGATCATTCGCGGGAAAGGCGTAATCTTTTGGGGTACGCCGGCGCGTCCGATTCGTGAGTACTTGAAGGAGTTGGCGGTTTTGGCAAAGCTAGCAAAGAGAGGGAGCCAGTAGTCAGGAGTCTGTGCGCCGGTGTTGGGTTTGCTGACTCCCGACTACTGAGAAGCTGTCTCATAAATGGCTTCGGGAAGGCACGGCTTCAGGCGTGCCGCTGGAAGCCACAAAGGGCGCGGGCTTTAGCCCCGGGGGAAACGCGATCTGCTTCTCTGGTTCATTAGGCTGACTCCTTACTACTCCTATGGCGCTCATTGTCATTGGCGGTCATTCCCGCAGTGTTGGCAAGACCAGTGTGGTCGCCGGCTTGATCGCCGCGTTGTCCGAATTTCATTGGACTGCGATCAAGATCACGCAATACGGTCACGGTATCTGTTCCAAGAATGGTCGCGCGTGCGCGTGCGCTACCGCCGATCACAGTTGGGCGATTTCCGAAGAAAAGGATCGTTCCGGAAAATCTGACACTTCGCGATTCCTTGTTGCTGGCGCGGAGTCTGCCTTGTGGGTCCGCACGCAGCAAGGTCATCTCGAGGAAGCCCTACCTGAGCTACGAAAGCGAATTGCCGAAAGGGAAAACGTCATCTGTGAATCGAACAGTCTATTGCGCTTTATAAAGCCCGATCTCTACCTGACGGTTCTCGATCCTGGCACGGGTGACTTCAAAAGCTCGGCGCGGGAATATCTGGAACTGGCTGATGCTGTGATCCTGCACGAGCACCCAGGACCCGGGGCAGCTTGGCGCGACGTCTCCTTAGAAGCAGCTAAACCGACGTTCCGCATTCAGCCGCCGCGTTACGTCACGCTCGAGATCAGCGACTTTGTGCGCTCAAGATTACGGCCCGCATCTCTCCTCTCATCCTGACAGCGAGCAGAGCGAGGTGGAAGGACCTGCTGTTATTCTTTTCGCGTGCGGCAAATCCAGAAAAAAGCCTGGCTGCTGGCCCTCTTCTCGGGCGTCCTGCAAATCCTGATTTTTCCTTTACCGGGACTGTACATACTCTCGTGGATCGCGACGGCACCTTTATTGCTCGCGATCCTCCAGGCTCGGCGGCCGGGAACGTTGCAGCTGAACGATTCAGGGGTGCGTCTTGAACCTGCTTCTCCTGGCCAGGGCTTTCTTCTTGGCTACGCAAGCGGAATCGTCTGGTACGCCGGCACCTGCTATTGGGTCTATGACACGATGCACCAGTATGGCGGGCTTAGCGTCCCGGGGGCGCTTGGAGTTTTGCTTCTGTTCTGCCTTTATCTGGGTTTATACAACGGCGTGCTCGGACTGTTGATTGCACTTGCTGCCGACCGCCGCAGCCCGTTCCATCGGCGCGCATTGATTCTTGCTCCCTTCCTTTGGGTTGCGCTGGAATTCGCGCGCACACGTATCAGCGGTTTTCCCTGGGACCTGTTAGGCACGGTGCAGGTCGACAACATTCCACTCGCCCGCATTGCCGCCTTTGTCGGCGTATACGGAATTTCTTTCGAGATCATGCTGGTGAATGCCGCCATTGCCGCGGCATTCATCGTTCCCCGACACCGCCGTCAGGCGCTGTTGATCGCCGCCATTGTCGCGATCTTTGTCCTGCAAGCCGGCCGCTGGCTGCCGATCCCGCCGCTTGCTACGGATCATAGCGCTTATCTCGTGCAGGAAAACATCCCCATTCTCGACAATTCCGCGTGGACGAAAGATTATTTCGAGGGCACGTTGCGCGATCTGAAGGAGATAACGGTTCGGCCGCCTGGTACCCTGTCAAGTGCTTCGCAAGCGCCTAGCCTGGTGGTTTGGCCCGAGTCCCCGGCGCCGTTTTATTCGAGCGACCCGCTTTTCCGAACGGCGACCAGCCAGACCGCGCGTGAGAGCCGCGCATGGCTGATCACCGGAAGCATCGGCATTAAGAACGGCAGCGCGAATCCCGTGAGAGCGACGGAAGCCTTCAACTCGGCCGTGCTCGTGAGCCCCGATGGGGACTGGGTTTCCCGCTACGACAAAGTCCACCTCGTACCCTTTGGCGAGTACGTTCCCTTTCAGAGATTGTTCGCATTTGCGGGGGGCTTGACCAAAGAGGTCGGCGACTTCAGCGCGGGCACTGCGCGAGAGCCGCTGAACGCCGGCGGGGTTAAGCCGGGTGTCTTCATCTGCTACGAATCCATTTTCCCAGACGAAGTGCGCCAGTTTGCCCACAATGGCGCGCAGGTTTTTGTCAATATCTCGAATGACGGCTGGTACGGCGATAGCGGCGCCTATGCGCAGCACTTGAACCAATCGCGCATGCGCGCCATCGAAAACAACCGCTGGCTGCTACTCGACACGAACACGGGTGTGACCGCGTCCGTAGATCCCAACGGGCGGATTGTGGCCCGCCTGCAGCGGAAGATTCGAGGCACTCTCGTTGCGCCGTACGCGCTCACCGACGTAACCACGGTCTACACTCGCCACGGCGACTGGTTCGCTTACCTGTGTGCGATAATTTCAGCAGGGATATTGCTCATGCGTATCCCATTCCGCAGAAATACAGATACAAGTCATGGTCGAAGAACTGGAACAGGAATATACAGCGCTCAAGGATAAGGTTCGCGACTTGCGGGAGTACCTTTGACCCCGGCAAACTCCGCCAGCAACTAGCCGAAATAGACAAGCAGGCCGAAGACCCGAGCCTCTGGTCGAACCAGGAAAAATCCCAGCAGGTTATGCGGGAGCGCAAACGCTTGCAGGATGTTCTTGCGACTGAGGACGAGTTGGTACGGCGCGAGAGTGACATTCAGGCCTATTTCGACCTGGCCAAAGAAGGCGAGACCGTCGAACCAGAGCTGCGCGCCGAGATCGATTCGCTGCACCAGATGGTGGATCGTCTCGAAACCGAGAGCCTGCTATCCGGCGAGAACGATGCGCGTAACGCCATCGTGACCATTCATCCCGGTGCGGGCGGCACGGAATCCCAGGACTGGGCGGACATGCTGCTGCGCATGTACCTGCGCTGGGCCGAACGGCAGGGGTTTCAGACCGTCCTCAATGACTACCAGCCCGGCGAAGAAGCGGGTCTGAAGTCCGCTACATTCTCCGTCAATGGCGACTACGCTTACGGTCTCCTCGCCAGTGAAATCGGAGTTCATCGCCTGGTGCGCATCTCACCTTTTGATCAAGCCAAGCGCCGTCATACGTCTTTTGCGAGCGTCTTCGTCTCTCCGGAAATCGACGAAAGCATTGAAGTCGAGATTAAACCGGAAGATCTGCGCGTTGATACCTATCGCTCTAGCGGAAAGGGCGGCCAACATGTGAACACCACTGATTCGGCCGTTCGCATCACGCACATTCCCAGCGGCATCGTCGTGAGCTGCCAGAACGAACGTTCGCAGCACAAGAATCGGGAGCGCGCGATGAGCATGCTGCGCTCAAAATTGTACGAAGCCGAACTGGAGAAGAAGCGCGCCGAAACCAAGAAGATCGAAGACTCCAAACTCGACATTGACTTCGGCTCCCAGATTCGTTCCTACGTGCTGCAGCCCTATCGCCTGGTCAAGGATCACCGTACCAAGGAAGAGGTCGGCGATGTTGATCGGGTGCTGGACGGCGATATTCAGCCGTTCATCCGCGCTTATCTGCTCATGCGTCGGGGAGGAAAGCGCTCGTGAGCCAAGCGCCACCGCTTCTAAGCCGGCGCTTTCAAGATGCCTTTCTACTCGCGGCCGAAAAGCATTCATCCCAAACACGCAAACAAACTCGCATTCCATACATTGCTCATTTGATGAGCGTCGCCGCCTTGGTGCTCGAAGCTGGAGGCGATGAGGACTTGGCTATTGCCGCCTTGCTGCATGACGTCGTTGAAGACTGCGGCGGCGAGCCCATGCTGGAGGAAGTTCGACGCCGCTTCGGAGACCGGGTCGCGCATATCGTCGACGGCTGCACGGACGCCTATACCGTCCCAAAGCCACCCTGGCGTCAACGCAAAGAAGAATATTTGCAGCACCTCAAAGACGCTGATGGCGATGTCCGCTTGGTTTCGGCGGCGGACAAACTGCATAACGCGCGCGAAATTTTGAAGGATGTTCGCGAACTCGGCGAGCCGGTCTGGGATCGGTTTAAGGGCAAAAGGGAGGGTACCCTTTGGTACTATCGCGCTCTTGCGGATGAATTGATCAGGGAAAATAATTGGATTGTCAGGCAGCTCCAGAGCGTCGTCTCGGAACTGGAGCAACTAGCTCGCTCGCACGAACGAAGCGGCAAGGGAAGGGATTAGCTCATGGCGCGGATGATTGACCTTATCCGCAAGTCAGGCGTGTCAGCGACCGTCATGCAGGCGGCGGCTCGCGGTGCGTTGCTCATTCCCGCCGACGAGATGATCGAGATTCTAGTGCATCTCGCCAACCACAACAAGATTTTCGGTGCTCAGGCACGTATGCGCTTGGCCGAGTGGGATCTCAAGTCAGCCGTGGCGGTGGCGTCGAATCCAAAGAGCCCCGAGGAAGTGCTTCGCTACATGGCTGCCGAGGAGAACCTGCGCCCGGGACTTCTGCCTGCTTTGCTGGAGAACCCTGCCGTTCCCGAGGAGTCCTTGGCGAAACTGGCGCGGACTGGCTCGCGCGACGTGGTCAAAGTTATCGGTGAGAGCGCTCGCCTCGCTCAATCGGCCAAGATTCGCCAATCCTTGGGGGACAACCCGAATTGCTCCGAAGCAGTGGCCATTGCCATGTCGGACAAGCCTGCCCCGGCTAATGCTCCGATCGCACCGGAGGCGCCTGCCGCTGCACCTGCCGCAGACGGTGACGAGGGCAGCACCAGCGCACAGGTCGAGCAGGCGTCCGTGGGTGATCCCGAAGCGGATGAGCAAGTTGCTGCCTTCATCGCGGAGCACGCCAGCGAGATTGCTGCCGAAGGCAACAAGCCTTTTCAGCCGGTCGGAGGAATGGACACCCTGGAAGCCGTACCGGCGCCTGAGCCCAGTGTGCCGGAAGCTGCAGTCGTCGCGCGAGCAGGACAGAGTGGCGCGGCCACTGCCGCTCAGCCGCACAAGGCGTACCATGCGCGCCAGCAAGAAGGTGCAAAACGCGACAGCACCCTCCAGAAGATCGCGAAGTTAGACATCAAAGGCCGCATTCAGCTGGCCATGAAGGGCAGCAAGGAAGAGCGCTCAATCCTGATCCGGGATGGCACTAAACTCGTTGCTCTAGCGGTGCTCGATTCTCCAAAAATCACCGATGGCGAGGTGGAAGGCTTTGCCAGCCAAAAGAACGTACTGGAGGCGGTGTTGCGCGGGATTCCCATGAAACGCCGCTTTGCCAAGCACTATCCCGTCATTCGCAATCTTGTCTTTAATCCGCGCACCCCCATCGATCTCTCGCTGGGTCTGATGAAGAATCTTCTTGTGAACGACCTCAAGAACCTGTCGGGGAACAAAGAGGTTTCCGATACCATCCGCAAGCTGGCGCTTAAGATGTTCAAGCAGAAGATCGAGCCGGGCAAACACGGCGGGTAGTCACGGTCTTCATGTGATTCTGTTCCTGCTAAAATCCGGCGACATCCTAGAATGGAGCAGGAGGTCCTCTTGCCCGCAACTCAGGCCGATCCCATCTTCGACTTGCTGCAGCGTGCTCGAACCATTGCCGTAGTCGGTTTATCCAGCAGTCCGCTGCGCCCGAGTCATGGGGTCTCGGCGTATATGCAAACGCAGGGCTACCGGATTATCCCCGTGAACCCGAACATTGATGAGGCGCTCGGTGAGAAAGCCTATCGCTCGCTGCTCGATGTGCCTGAACCCGTTGATATCGTGAACATCTTCCGCCGCGCGCAGTTCGTGGAAGAAGTGGTCGATCAGGCGATCCAGAGAAAAGTTCCGGCGATCTGGATGCAAGAGGAAGTCATTAACGAACGCGCTGCTGAAAAGGCCCGTAGGGCGGGGATATTCGTCGTGATGGACCGGTGCATTCTCAAAGAGCACCAGGTGAGATTCCGGTAAGCAAGCCTTGAAATGCCGGTGCACTGGATATCACGTGGCCTGGATGCCAGCGTGATATCCAGTGCCCTGGATCTGACCGTGGCAGAGAGGCCCTTTAGGGGCGCGTCACTGTGTCGGACAACAGGGCTTTTAGCCCCGGTCTCTAAGACTTGGCATCCTTCGGTCACGTCTGCACGACGATCGCTGTGGCGTCATCCTGCAAACGAGCAGGTGCCACAAATTCGCGCACCTCTTTCAAAATGCTGTCGGCGCTCGCGCCGGCATGGCAGAAGTGCTCTTCGAGACGATTCACCCCGTACTCTTCGCCCGCTGCATTCTCCGCTTCAGTAATTCCGTCACTGTAAAAAACCAACTTCGCGCCCGGCGGCAATTGCACCGTAGTCTCAGAAAAAGTCCCGAAACTCAGTCCCAGCGGCAATCCGATTTCTGTCTGAATCAGGTGGGTTTCGCAGTCACTAACCAGTAGAGGCGGCAAATGCCCGCCGTTAGCCACTGTTAGTGTGCGACTATGCGGGTCCAACACGGCGTAAACGAGAGTGACAAACCGTCCGTTGGGAAAATCTTCCACCATGAGCCGATTCAACTTGGTGAGCACTTCTCCGGGCGTACATGCCGCTTCCGCCAACGACCGCAACATGCCTCTGGTTGCCGACATGAGCAGCCCCGCTGCCGTGCCCTTTCCGGAGACATCCGCCAGGACCAAACCCCAGCGATCTTCATCCAGCGGGATAAAGTCGTACCAATCACCGCCAACAGCGCCGGCGGGATGCGAGGCTCCGCTTACCTTCATGCCCGGAATATAGGGGGAAGACTTCGGAAACAATGCTTGCTGGATCTGCCGCGCCTCCTCGGCTTCGTGGCTCATGCGTTCCCGTTCCCGACGTTCGCGTTGAAACAGCTGGGCGTTCTGTACTGCGACGGCCACATGGCTACACAGCGACTGCAGAAGGCGAATCTGCTCAACCGGAAACGCGTCCACGTCGGGATGGGACGCCGTGAAAACACCGATCACCTCCCCGTTGCTTTCCAAAGGAATAGCAAGTTCGGACCGAACATTTGGCTCGCAGGCGATGAAATAGGGGTCTTTACTCACATCGGGCGCATAGCGCATTTGCCCTGTCCCGGCAACGTACCCGACCATCCCATCCTTTCCGATCTTGAGCAGGTGGCCTTTGCGATCGCAACTGCAACCGTGCACGCCGGCGATGATCATGTTCTGGCCGGTGTCGTCGCGGAGATAGATATGTGCTTCCACACAGCCAAAGCTGCCGGCGATGTCCGTGACGACGTCTTCGATCAGCCGATCGAGATCGAGGATGGAACTGATTCTTGTGGCGGCTTTCTGCAGGCTGAGAAGGTCCTGAAGTTGGTCTGGACGGAGGCCGGGGACGGCTGAGAAAGCTCTCGTGTCGTGAATTTGTGGGCTACTTGCCATTGCCTAGCCTCCTGAGCAGCGGCGAGATTCTAACCTATTTGATACAGCTAAGGATGTGACGCCGTAAGGCTAGGATTCTTTTTCGTGATCGTTGTCTAAGGCCTGCGCACGCCGCTTTTTGATCTCCTCGAGGCGTTCACGAACGCGCTTTTCGATACCTTCTCCGGTCGGGCGATAGTAGGTCCGGGCGCGCAAATTGTCCGGCAAACATTGCATGTTAGCGACCTTGCCTTCTACGTCGTGCGCATACTGATAGCCGGCGCCATAACCCAGACCCTTCATCAGCCCCGTCGGCGCATTTCGCAGGTGCAGGGGCACAGGTTCGGCTGCCGTTTTCTCGACGTCCTGTTGAACAGCTCCATAAGCGGTGTAAAGCGCGTTGGATTTCGGAGCGATCGACAAGTAGACGGCGGCCTCGGCCAGGGCCAGATTGCCTTCGGGCATGCCAATGAAGTCCACCGCATCACGGGCCGCCATGCACAAGGAAAGCGCCTGGGGATCGGCGAGTCCGATGTCCTCCACCGCCATGCGCACCAGGCGGCGCGCGATGTAAAGAGGATCCTCGCCCGCCTCGAGCATCCGCCCAAGCCAGTACAGGGCGGCGTCGGGATCGCTGTTGCGCACCGATTTATGCAGAGCCGAGATGAGATTGTAATGTTCTTCGCCGCTTTTGTCGTACAGCAGCACGCGCTTCTGCAACGCATCCTGCACGATTTCGTCGGTAATCTCGCTCTCCGAAGCGCCGCCTGCGTGTTGTTTTGCCAATGCCCCAGCGACTTCCAGCACGTTGTACGCGCTGCGCGCATCTCCGCTGGAGTAAGTGGCAATGCGCGCCAGAACTTCAGGGCTGGCTTGCAAGTGCATGATCCCCAGCCCGCGCTCCTCATCGGAGAGAGCACGTTGAAGCAGAGTGACAATCTGCTTTTCCGTTAGCGGTTTCAGAACGTACACGCGGCAGCGGGAAAGCAGTGCCCCAATGACTTCGAAAGAGGGATTTTCAGTCGTAGCGCCGATCAGGCGAATGCTGCCTTTTTCGACGTAAGGGAGGAAGGCATCCTGCTGGGCCTTGTTGAAGCGGTGAATCTCGTCAATGAACACGATGGTGCGCGTGCCGTACTGACGCGCACGTTCGGCGTCGAGCATCACCTGCTTAATCTCTTTAATTCCCGACAACACTGCCGAGAACTCGATGAATTCCGCCTTGGTCATGCCCGCGATGATCTTGGCGAGAGTAGTCTTGCCGGTTCCGGGTGGGCCCCAGAAGATCAGAGAGCCGGTGTCATCACGCTCCACCAACGTGCGCAACGACTTTCCCGGTCCGACGAGGTGTTCTTGACCAACAAACTCGTCGAAGGTTCGCGGACGCATGCGATCGGCTAGCGGTCGCGTGCGGTCGGTGCCAGCGTCTCCACTCGGAATGGATGGGAATAGGCTCATAAAAACACAACACCCACACAGAGACACAGAGAACAGCTCAGAGACTTCTGCGTCAGAGAGCTCTGCGAGAGATGCCTTCCGCGAGCAGGGGCACGTTGAAGTTTATGAGTAGGCCGACTTTTTTGCCAGTCCGGTGGAGATAGGTCATCAGCTGCGCTTGATGGACCGGGGAACGTGTTCAAGTGACTTCAATTCGAATGACAGGCAGCGGAACCTTACGAACAAAAGAAATATCCCGAATCGCCAGTTCGCGGCAGAGACACTCGAGATGGATTGACTCCAGAAGTTCGGGTCCGAACCTCGATTTCGGCCCCGATGACACCGCTCGTCCGGGGATCCGGGTAGTTTCGACTGGGGCCGTCACGTTCAACGAGAGCCGGTCGCATATCCCGAATGTGATCGTGAATTCAGGATCTTGTCTACTCCACTTGCCCTTGATTTTCTCTGTGTCTCTGTGTCTCTGTGGTGGGTGTTTCTTGTCTCTGCCGCGAAGCCTCATAAAGCACAATACTAGCCGCAATACCCGCATTTAGTGATTCAACTCGAGGAGAATGCGGAATCATCACAGTCCCATCGATCTTTGACAAAATCTCCCGCGGCATACCCGCAGCCTCGCTGCCGATGAATACTGTTGTAGGAAGTGACCAGTCCTGCTGGTAAACAGGTATCCCTTTATGCGATGACGTCGCTATCAGACGTATTCCCTTATCTCGTAGCACGGGAACAATCTCTTCCAGTTTGCAGCGAGTTGCAGGCAATCGGAAGATAGATCCGGCTGAGGCACGCACCACTTTCCAATTCAGCAAGTTGACCGAGTTGTCTCCCACGAGCACTCCGCCCGCGCCGAATGCCTCCGCGGATCGCAAAATCGTTCCCAAGTTACCGGGATCTTGCAACCCAGAGACCGCCAACGTGAGGCCACGCAGTGGGCCCTCGATCACGTCCTCAATCATGAACTCCTTCATCCTGACCAGCGCCGCTACTCCTTGCGGTGACTCGCTCGGCACGGCGCTTGAGAAAAGCTGATCCGGCACCAACCAAGTCTCCGCCTTGTCTGAGATTTGCGGCAGCAACCGCCCTGCGCGATTCTGGGCGGACTCGCTGAAGAAGACCGCCTCCAACCGTAATCCGCTGCGGAGCGCTTCTTCGACAATGTGCACCCCTTCGATCGCGCAAGCCCCCGAGGCGGTTCGCTCAGCGCGAGAGAATGCCTGCCGCAGCTGTTTGAGATGGCTGTTATGCCTGCCTTCTATGCGAGTCAGCCGCGCGTTGATAGCATTGTTCATGAGAGAGGGTTACGCTGCCGCAGCAGCCGTCCATCATACCGCGCTGCCAGCTTGCAGCATCCCCCGTGGTATGTTAAGGTTCGCTGTTTTAAGCATTTACGGAAGGATGCCCTTGGTCCGCGCCGAAATCATAAAAATCAATACCGAAAATCCCGA
>Ga0335070_10004801_pt1 | contig 15851 bp, 12 predicted proteins | sample Lox_Sample_13_FD_206722 | JGI IMG/M metagenome (GOLD analysis project Ga0335070, IMG submission 206722) | Soil microbial communities from Loxahatchee National Wildlife Refuge, Florida, United States - Lox_Sample_1.3 | ecosystem: Environmental > Terrestrial > Soil > Wetlands | place: USA... | reverse complement strand
CCGCCGCGGGCGTACAGAAAGTCGACAACCGTGTCGTCAACCGGGCAGGGCAACGCTCCAAAGCCAACAAACTTACGAACACCAGGGGTCCAGACCACATGGAAATACTGCTGATCCAAGTCGATCCGAACGAACAGGTACCCAGGGAAGAGTGGTGCCACGATCGGCTTCACGCCGATCCGTCCCGGTTCTTCAATGATGCGTGGCAAAAAAGTCGTGACGGCGCGGCGGTTGAGCTGTTCCTGCGCGAACTGCTCGCGACGGGTTTTGGTGCTGATCACATACCAAGCCAACATCGTGCTGCTCCCTATTCTCCAAGCTGTGCAACGCGCGTGTCTTCGCGGAAAAGGCGCTGCAGTTGCCGGCCCGCGGCAACGACCTCGTCACGATCTTTGAACCCAGACAGGACCACGCGATACATGCGCTTCTGCGACCCAACATTCGCAACCAGCACGCGCGTATCGAGTCCCCGGCCCCGCAGCACCCTCTCGAAACTGTCGGCCCGGTGGGCCTGCGGTGTGGAGAACACCAGTAACGCGTAGTGGCCGGCCCCGTCATTCAGGACGGGAAACCCTTCGCCCAACTCCGGCAAGCGAATGGTCTGCCCGACCGCAATCACGTCAATGTCCGCCAACTCCGGATTTGCCAACTTGAGAAGGTCGAGGATCGTGTAGCTCGCCTGCCCATACTTGCGCACCGCGATCTGCGACATAGAGTCACCGTTGCGGACGATAACGTTCTCGAAGTTGACGCCATCGAGGTGCGATGCTGGACCGTTCTCGGCGCTCGACGCGGTGCCGTCGTCGGAACCGGCAACGTTCGGACTCGGCGGCAGTCCTGTTGCCGCGGAGGGCGCTTCGAGCTGCTCGGCCTTGGCAGACGACTCCTTGGGGACGGCGGCGACGACCAGCGGCTTCGCTGGCCCAGCCACCATCGGGGCCGATGTAAGCGTCGCAGGCTGTGCGGGTTGCACGATCGCCTTCTGCGCGGCCGACCCCATCTGCTCTGTCGCACCCCGATCCAGTGGGATCTTCTGGGCGTCACTACGCCCGGCGGGGCGCCCCTGACTCGGCGCGACGTGGTTGGCCAGCGCTGTCAGCGGCGGCGCCTCTTTGGGAACCGCCACCTCGCCACCGCGTACCTCCGAAGGCTTGGACAGCCCGTTGTCGCGGGAATCTCCGATTTGATCCGCAGACGGCGCTGCGTTGGCAACGTCGTTGCCCGCGGAGATCGCGCCGCTCGGCGGCACCGCTTCCTCCCTCACAGGAGGCTTGGAGCCGTCCTCCCCGCCACGCGACGCAACCTCGATGCCTGCTCCCTGGGGCTCCGAGCCAGGCCGGATGACCTCGAGCTTCCGCGCCTCAGGAGCCGCTGCCGCCGGCCCATCGGCATGTTTGTTCAACACGGTGCGGCCAACCGACAAGAGGCCCAACACCATCGCCGCCACAACCAAGCCGATAACCCCCAACCGGGTGCGCCAGCGACTCTGGGGCGCAATCAACGGCGGCGGCGCAGACACCTCGACAGGCCGTTCCTCCGGGTCATCGCGCGACGGTTCCACCGCCAGCAGATCGGCGGCGGCCTCGCTGATCACGTCAGCGCCGATGCGCTTCTTGCCCAGTGCGTAACCAATCACCAGCGCGTTGTCGCAGACCACGTTGACCAGTCGGGGGATACCACGCGAGAAGTGGTAGATCTGCTCCTCGGCCTCACGCGAGAACAGCTTGAGATCGGTGCAGCCGCCCGCCTGTAAGCGGTACTGAATGTACTCCGTGATTTCGTCGCGTGATAGAGGCAGCAGCCGGCAATTGATGCCGATGCGCTGGCGCAGCTGCCGCAGGATCGGGTTACTGAGCTTCTGCCCGAGTTCTGGTTGGCCCGAGAGCACGATCTGCAAGATCTTCTCCTTGGCCGTCTCCAGATTCGACAACAGCCGCAGGTCCTCCAACACCGAAAACTCGAGATCTTGGGCCTCGTCGATCAGCAAGGCGACGTTGCCACCACCGCGCAGCTCCTCCAGCAAGAAGCTGTTCAAACGCTGCAGCATGTAGAGCTTCTTGCCGTTGTGCACCGGGAGGGCGAACTCCGCGAACATGTACTCCAGGATCTCCTCGAAGGTGACATTGGTGTTGAAGATGAAGACCGACTTGGTCTTGGTATCGAGTTCCTCCAGCAACTTATTGAGGAGCGTCGTCTTGCCGGTGCCCGCCTCGCCGATCAGCGTGATGAAACCCTTGCGCTGCGTGATCCCGTAATTGAGCGATGCGATGGCCTCGCGGTAGCGCGCGTTCAAGTAGAGGAACTTCGGATCCGGCGTGACGTTGAAGGGCGGTTCCCTCAGCTGGTAGAACTCACAGTACATGAGTCACCTCGCTGTGCTGGGGCAATTCATATGCCACGCGCAAGGGGCGTGCCCACCCGGCATCAGCCGACTGCGAGTCTTGCATAGACGCCAGACCGCACCAACTTCTTGCATGCGTGCGACGTATCATCGGGGGCACCTTCATTCGTCGCTCTCGTCTGGCATGCCCCGCCCGTTGCGGCGAAACTCGCCGGCACGCAAGCCGTGCAAGCGGATCTTGCGGTGCAAGGTTGCTTGATCGACCAGGGCATGACGCGCCGCTGGCGCGATGCTACCCCGATAGTGCTCCAAGACGCGCGCCAGGTACTGTCGCTCGGCGGTCTTCAGGAATTGGCGCAGCGGCAACCGAAAGTCCGAGTTGCCGCGCTCATGCCTGGCCTTCGGTTCAGCAGCGCCGATATCCACTTCATGTATCGTGTCACCCTTGGCCCGCAGCACGGCCCGCTCCATCACGTTCAGGAGCTCGCGAATGTTCCCTGGCCAGGTGTACGCCATGAGCTGCGCCAAGGCGCGCTCGGCAACGCGATTGATCCCCTTCTCACGCGCCAACTGGTTGTTCCGTAGGAAATCGGCAACCAGCAGCGGTACGTCGGCGATGCGCTGTCGCAGCGGCGGCAAGGGAACCGGGACTACGTTGATCCGATAGTAGAAATCCTCTCGCAAACGTCCGGCCGCAACGGCCGCACCCAGGTCCTGATTGGTGGCTGCCACCACACGCATATCGACGGCAATGCGCCGGTTGCTCCCCAGCCTTTCGATGGCTCGTTCCTCCAAGACGCGCAACAGCTTTGCTTGCATGCTCAGGGGAATGCTCTCGACCTCATCGAGGAACAACGTACCGCCGTTTGCCGCCTCGATCTTCCCGGTCCGGTCATGCAGTGCACCGGTGAATGCACCGCGCTCATACCCGAAGAGCTCGCTCTCGAGGAGCGATTCGGGCACCGCGGCACAATTGATGGCAACGAAACGGCCGGCCTTGCGCTTGCCCTGAAAGTGCATGGCGCGTGCCACCAACTCCTTGCCGGTCCCTGACTCTCCCGTAATCAACACGGTCACGTCGCTCTGCGCCAGCATCTCGATGGTCGAGAACAGCTCAATCATGGTCGGATCACCGCTGACCATGTTCGCGAACGTGTAACGATCGGAGAGTTGCTTGCGGAGGTATTCGATCTCATCGAGCAGCCGGCGGCGTTCCAACACCTTCTGCGTGGCGAGCAGGATATCATCCGGCTCGAATGGCTTCGTGATGTAGTCACTCGCCCCTTGGCGCATCGCCTCGACCGCGCCCTTGATGCTGCCGTAGCCCGTGATCATGATAACGTCGACTCCCGGCCAGCGTTCGCGGATCTCACTGGTCAGTGTGATGCCATCCTTACCGGGCATCTTGAGGTCCACAACCGCCATCGAATACTCGGACGCCGCCAGCTTCTCGGTGGCCTCTTGCACGTCGGCAGCCGAATCCACCATGTAGTCGTGGCTGGCGTACAGTCCCTCAAGCTGACGACGAATGAGCGGATCGTCGTCGACGATCAGGATCCGTACGGCACTCGTCGGAGAGACCACTAGGGTTGAAGCGGAAGCGCTATCTCCCACAAGACCCCTCCGGTTGGCATTGCCCGCTGTCGCAGAGTTCCGCCGTGCATCTCCAAGAGTTTCTCGGCGACCGCCCATCGAACTTCCGATTCGGAAGATTCCGCTGCGACCACGCTGGCCGGCAGCATCACGGTCAGGCGGATGGCCCGCCCCGAGCATTCGCCGAGGACTCGTACCTGCTGGCCGGGAGCATCTGACCGAAGCTGCGACGCAAGCAGCCAGAAGCTTCGTGCCAACCGCGCCGGATCTGCCAGCAAACGACTCTCGGCAGGCAACTTGGCGTCGACTCGTACGGAGCACCCGATCGAGTCGCTCACCTGCCGTGCCAGACCCTGCGCCACTTCCGCGGCCGGGAGGTGCTGCAACACCAGGGCCACGGGCGAAAAATAGTCGATGACGAGTTGCAGGAAATCCTCCAGCTTGCGCGTGCCGGTCTCCAGCGCCGTGGCATTGGCTGCATCGCCAGCGCCAGCCACCTCAATTAGGTGGTACATCCGCTGGAACATGTTGCCGAGGACGTGTCCGACCGTTTCGACCACCTGCGGGCGGACAACGACGATTTGTGCGTCTCCGGCCGGTGGCGCACTTGGCTCCAGCGGCTCGGCAGCGACCGGATCAACAAGGCCTTGAATTGCTGTCGCCAACGTCTCACCTACACCGTTCTTACGCACCAACCTGTCCGCTCGCCGCAAATGCCATCAACCCGTATGATCAGGATGCCCATCCCCCGGAAGCAATGGAATAAATTCAGCAGTTCGGCGTCGCGTTGACCCTCGACCGTTACCACGCCCCCTGAAACTTTTTCAAGCGAATTCTGAGAGGAACCGTCCGGGTGGTGCGAATTGACTTTTTGGGCCGGAAACGTGTACGTTATGCACACTTAGTCACTCGGCGCCTGGGGAGGGGAAGGAGGCTGGTGCGTGGAGGCGGCACGCGTATGCGTCATCGATAGCTCCGCGACTCTTCGCGAGACCATCGCGATCGTGCTCGGCGGGGACCACGACGTCAGGTGCCTCGATACGGCGGATTACCTCCGCGACCCCTCCAGTGCGCACGACGCTGATATCGTCATCATCGGTGACGACGCCCTGCCGTTCGCGTCCCAGCGCGGACTACCGAGCGGGTGTCCCGTTCTGTGGCTGCAGAGTCAGGCGGGGGGACACTTCACGATCACGGGCCCCCGCGCCAGCATCCCGCGCCGCTTCAAGCCCGAAGACCTGCGGGCGACAGTGCGGACGCTGCTGGCCAATCCGACCGCAACGCCCCCAGCCCAAGTTGGGCTGCACGGCAGGTCCGAACTCGAATACCCCTTGCTTCCGGCAGACGTGGTACCGCTCGTGCGCCGCGCCGTCGCCACCCGGCTCCCGGTGCTCATCTGCGGAGAGCCCGGTGCAGGCAAAGCACGCTTAGCCCGAGCCATCTGCGCGGCAGCGCAACAGGGGCGTTTCGTCCCGCTTGCCGATACTGCCTGTACCCGCCACGCCTTGGACCAAGCCGGTGGTGTCAGCCCAGGAGATGTGACGCTCTTCGTCTATGATTGACTGTGGAGGATTCACCTCGAGCAGCGGTTGGCATGGCACCCGATTGCTCTGCGCAACGGCACAAAGCTTCTCCGATCTGGCGCGCGTGCAGGGCCTCGATCGCGATCTCTTCTACCGACTCGGCATCCTGGCGCTCGATCTGCCGCCGTTGCGCGACCGTCCCGACGACATCCCGGCCCTCGTCAGCCGTATTGCCACGGATATTACTCGCACATTGGAAACCCCACCGGCCATCTTCACGCCTGGCGCCATGGAACGGCTGACGCACTACCTGTGGTTCGGTAACCTCGCCGAGCTAGAGGCCGTCCTTACCCGAACTCTTGCCCTCGCAGAGACGCGCAACATCGAGGCAGACGACTTGTTGTTCGGATACGGCCGCATTGTCCCCGGCCGGCGCACTGCAGCCGCAGCGGAGCCTCGGCACCACAACCAGTCGGCAAGCCGCAGCAACGCGAGCGTCGATCTGATCATCAACGAACTCGCCCACGAATTCAAGAATCCGATGGTCACGATCAAGACCGTCGCGCAGCACATGGAACGCATCCTCACCAGCCATGAGAGCCGCCAGGATATGGCCCGCCTGACAGGCGAGGCCGTCGACCGCATGGATCGGACGCTGGAAAACCTGCTGCAGTTTACCCGATTCCGCATGCCCGCACCCCAGGATGTTACAGTCGCCAGCCTCTTGGCCCCTGGTCTCTCGAATCTCGCGGCGACATTGAGCGAACGACGTGTGACGCTCGACTACCGCCCGCCCAACGCCCACGTCGCTTTCGTCGACGCGGCGCAGATCGAGTATGCACTTGACAATCTTTTGCGCGTCATCGCACGTGACTTGCAAGAAGGACAGAGGCTATCGATCCGCCCGTTGGGCAGCACCTCCGCCCTCAGCTTCGAGTACCCCGCCAGCGGACAGGCATTCACCCACACACTCTCCGACCTGCTCGACGAGCCCATAGGCGATAGCGGTGATGCTCTGCCCCTAGGCTTGGTACTGGCGAAGACGCTGATTGAAAGAAACGGTGGCCACATCGAAACGAGCTCATCTGCCACAACGGCGTCGGTGACCGTGTCGCTACCGCAGGGGGAGGAAACAGCACCAGGCGATGGAAAGACGACGAGTATTGGTAGTTGATGACGAGCACGGCGTCCGCGAATCGCTGCGGATGGTGCTCAAGGAGCGCTACGACGTCGTGACCGCTGCCTCAGGCAGGGAGGCGCTCGAGTTGGTCGATCGCGAGCCGCTTGACGTTGTCCTGCTCGACATCTTGATGCCGGGCATGGACGGTTTGGACGTGCTGGAGCAGATCAAACAACGGCCACTCACGCTGCCGGTCATCATGCTGACTGCCACAAAGACGGTGAAAACGGCTGTCAGAGCGATGAAGCTGGGGGCCAGCGACTATGTCACCAAGCCGTTCGACATCGACGAACTGCTGCTGCTCGTCGAGCGCGGCGTGGAGTCGGCAGCACTCGCCCGTGAGGTCGAAGCCCTGCGTTCCGAAGTCGGCGTGCGTTACGGCTTCGATAGTATCATCAGCGGCTCGGACAAGATGCAGGAGGTGCTGCGAACCGTCAGCATGGTGGCTCCGCTAAAGACCACGGTGCTGATCACCGGCGAAAGTGGCACCGGGAAGGAACTCATCGCCAAGGCGATCCATTACAACAGCCCGCGCGCTGCCAAACCGATGGTGACCATCAACTGCGCCGCCATTCCGGACAACCTCTTGGAGAGTGAACTGTTCGGCCATGAGCGTGGCGCATTCACTGATGCCTACGCGAAAAAACTCGGGCAGTTCGAGCTTGCTGATCAGAGCACGCTCTTCCTCGACGAAATCGGCGAGATGAATCCGTCCACGCAGGCCAAGATTTTGCGGGTCATTGAGCAATCCGAGTTCACCCGCATCGGCGGCGCGCAGCCAATCAAGGTCGATGTCCGCCTCATCGCCGCCACCAACCGCGACCTGCATCAGAGCATGCGCGAGGGCACCTTCCGTTCGGACCTGTATTACCGGCTGAATGTTGTGTCCATCTCGCTCCCGCCACTGCGTGACCGCCGAGACGATGTCAGCCTGCTCATCCGACACTTCCTGCGGCTCAAGTCCCGTCAGTTGGGCCTCCCGGAGAAGTCCTTCATGAACGAAGCGCTGGACCTGCTCATGCAATACTCCTGGCCCGGTAACGTGCGTGAACTCGAGAATGTGATCGAGCGGGCCATGGTCCTCTCTCCCGCCGTGGTGATGACACGAGAGGACTTACCCGGCTACCTGGCGAATTGCGATGCGACCAGTCATCCCGCACAGCAAAGCGTACTGCGCGGTGAGGCCCGCCTCAGCGAAGCCGTCGATCAGTTCGAGCAAGAACTCATTCGCTCGGCCTTGACCCAGGCCCAGAACAACCAGACGCGGGCGGCGGAGATACTCGGCACTACACGGCGCGTCCTCAAATACAAGATGGACAAGCTCGGCATCCCAACGCGCGACGAACTTGCATAGTCAACTTCCCATGCCACTTTCTCGTCGGGGCGTCCAACTCTGCACGCCTCCCCCTCCGTTTGAGGGTCATGCGTACCCGGCTGCGTACGCGGTTGCAGCCGGAAAGTCCTGTAATCATGGGTTTGCCAGCATCCCTGCTGCGCTACGGTCGTTCTTGGTCGCAACTTGGCATCGTCTGTGCTAACGCTCAACTTTAATATTGGGGGTGAGAGTAGCGTATGGAAGAGCGAGCATCGCTTTTGATTGTGGATGATGAACGGGGTCCGGCGGAGTCCCTGCGCATGATCTTCAAACCCTCGTACAATGTCTATACGGCCACTGGCGGCCAGCAGGCAATGGAGATCCTGCAATCGACTCCAATCGATGTTGTCACGCTCGATCTGCGCATGCCCGCGATGTCGGGGGTGGAAGTGATGGAACGCATCAAAGCCTTCGACTCCGATATCGAGGTCATCGTGGTGACGGGCTACAGTTCCCTCGATTCTGCAATCAAAGGCTTGCGCCACGGGGTATTCGATTACATCTCCAAGCCCTTCGACGTCCCGCAGATCTCCGACCTGGTACGCCGCGCGGTCGCGCGCCGCCGGGCCAATCTACGTGCCCGCCGCATGAAGGAAGACTTCCTGGCCAACCTCTCGCACGAGTTGCGCACCCCCCTCAGTGCGATCATTGGTTACAGCGCCATCCTCGCTGAGGAGCTGCAGCGCGTCGTCGATCCGGATCAGCGCATGGCGCTGGAACGCATCCAGGTCAACTCGGTCGAGCTGCTGAACTTGGTGGAAGGTGTCCTGCTGCTCAACGCGCTCGATGCCGGCGAGATCGCATTGAACATCCGGCCGTTCAACCTCGGGGACACGGTGGCGCGGGCAGTGGAGAAGTTTCAGCCCGTCGCCAACGAGAAGGGCCTGCTGATGCGCACGGAGCTCGCCACGGGTGCCCTGTCCGCCATCAGCGACGAGGAAAAGGTCGAACGGGTATTGTGGGCGCTGCTTGACAACGCCGTCAAGTTCACCTCCGCCGGATCCGTCTCCGTCGCGGTGCGTCGTGCACCACAGGCGGGTGCAGTCGAGATCGAGGTGAGCGATACCGGGATCGGCATGCAGCGCGAAGAGATCGTGCGTGCCCTTGAAGGTCTCACCCAAGCCGATGCGTCAGCCCGACGTCGTTTCCGTGGCCTGGGTCTCGGATTGCGGATCGCCACGCGCCTGATCGAGCTGTTGGGCGGCGACCTGCGCGTGCGCAGCGAGGCCGCTTTGGGCACGCAATTCATTGTCACCATACCGGCGCGCGCGGCCGCCGCGAACTCCCAGCTACACTGATGACGCCCAACAATGCGCAGCACTTCGCTGCTTGTCGCGATTGCGGGGAGTTGCATCCCATGCTCGACTCTTCGGTGGCTTTTCTCGATGACGCTGGAATCGAAGGCGCCGACGCCTACGCAGAGTTCGTCGCCAAGCACCGCGCACATCACATCGCCTCCCTGTGGCGCAGCGGGTCGGAGGTGCGCGCCGACCGCCCTCTCTGGGACCCGCTGGCGACGCTGACATTCGAGGTGACTGACGGCGACCAATCGTACGTCGTCAACGCCACGCGCCGCTCGATCGAGGACGACCGTCGGTATCAGTTTGCCCCAGGGGTGCTGGAGGTCGGGAACGCCGAGGTGCAAATTGAGCCGTACGACCTGCGGCGCGGACTCGACTTGCAGTTCCGCCCGGAGAAGTTGAGCCGCGTACGGATCGACCGCTTCCTGGCAGCCGTCCACGAGGTGGTCAACCAGCTCGACGCGGAAGAGCTGGAGATCGCCTTCGACGACGCGGACGATCCCACCGTGAGTATCGCCGGCATGCCCGACGCGACCTACAATGATCTGTTGGCGCGGTGCGCCAAGATCTTCGATCCCAGGGAGGAGCTGCCGCGGGTGGTTGCGTTTCTACGTGACAACCGAGGCGCTGATGGTCTGCTCGCTCTGCGTGTACGTCGTCAGGTCGCTGCCCTGAGCGCGTGACCGGCGCGCACCTCCGCAGGGCCACCCCTGCTATGCACGGCGCGGCGCTTGTGATAACAACCGCCGCATGTTGGCCACCACCGACGCCGCCGCTGCTGCCAGTCGGTTGCGCGGGCTAAGCAGCGCCGTTCGACAGCCGCTGGAAGGCGCTCTCGACGGCGTCCCCATCGACGACGCCGAAGCGCTCACGTTGATCGCGGTTGAGGCTCCTGAAGAGTTGAGCGCTGTCCTCGCAGTCGCCGGCCACCTCCGCACGCGCTTCAAGGGCACCGTCGTTACCTACGCGCCCAAAGTCTTCCTGCCAATCACCAACTTGTGTCGTGACCGGTGCGCGTACTGCACGTTCCGTAGCGACCCGAACGATCCGCACGCCTGGACCATGCTCCCCGAGGAGATCCGCGCGTGCGCACGCCAGGGACGCGAGACGCAGTGCATCGAGGCGCTGATGTGCCTGGGTGACAAGCCCGAACTCGTATTCCGTACCTATCGCGCCACCTTGCGTGTGCTCGGACACACGACGACCATCGACTACGTGGCACACGCGTGTGAGATCGCGCTCGCGGAAGGACTCCTGCCGCACACCAATGCCGGCCTCATGAGCCGCGACGAAATGGCAGCCCTCAAGCCGCTCAACGCGAGCATGGGGCTGATGCTCGAAAACGTCAGCCCACGCTTGCGCCGTAAGGGCGAAGCGCACGCCAATGCACCCGATAAGGATCCGGCGCTGCGGCTCGAAATGATGCGCCACGCCGGCGCCCTTGGCATCCCATTTACCACGGGCGTCCTGCTCGGCATCGGCGAGACCCGCGCCGAGGTGGTCGCCAGCCTCGCGGCAATCCGTCACTTGCACCGCACCTACGGACACATCCAGGAAATCATCATCCAGAACTTCCGCGCCAAACCGACGACGCGCATGGCGGCAAGCCCTGAGCCCACCAGTCTCGAAATGGCCCGCACGATCGCCGTCGCCCGCCTCATGGTCGGCGATATGAACATCCAGGCGCCGCCGAACCTCAGCCCCTACGACCATCGCCTCTTCCTCAGTGCCGGCATCAACGATTGGGGCGGCATTTCGCCTCTGACCCCCGACTACGTCAATCCCGAGGCGCCGTGGCCGCACGTTGCAGCGTTGGCGGAGACCTGCCGCGCCGTCGGTTTTACGTTGCAACCACGCTTGCCGATCTATGCCGAGTACGTCAATCGTCCCGGCTTCCTCGCACCGGCCTTGCGCGCGCCGGTGGCCCGCATCGCCGCTGAGAGAGGAGTACCCCTATGCTGACCAAGCACCTGCGCGAACTCGTACACGATGGGCGACCACTCGAGCGTGCCATCGCTGGCGCAGGCTCGCAGCTTGCCGCCGTGCTCGAACGCGCCATCGCCGGCACCGAACTGAGCGCCGCTGACGGCCTGGCGCTGCTGCAGGCGGAAGGCCCCGACCTCGCGGCGCTCATCCGAACCGCCGACTTCATCCGCCACAACGACGTCGGACCGGTCATCACCTACGTCGTCAACCGCAACATCAACTTCACCAACGTCTGTTTCGTCGGCTGCCAGTTCTGCGCCTTTGCACGCCACCGCAAGGACGACGACGCACGCACCGACAGCACACAAGACGTGCTCGCCAAGGTGCAGGATGCCGTCGACCGCGGCGCCACCGAGATCTGCATGCAGGGCGGCATCAACCCCGAAATGGATGCGTTTGGTTACCGCGACCTGCTCGTCGCCATCAAGGCGCGCTTCCCACAGATCCACATCCACGCCTTTTCGCCGATGGAGATCATGTACGGCGCGCGGCGCACCGGCATGAATTACCGTGACTACATCTGCATGCTGCGTGACGCCGGCCTCGGCACGATCCCGGGAACGGCTGCCGAGATCCTGGACGACGAGGTCCGCGAGATTCTCAGCCACAAGAAGGTCGACGTCCGCACCTGGGTGGAGATCATCACCACGGCGCACCGGGTAGGTGTGCGCACCACCTCGACCATCATGTATGGGCACGTGGAGAAACCCGAGCACATCGTGCGGCACATCGAGTTGCTGCGTGCCATCCAGAAGGAGACGGGCGGGTTCACCGAGTTCGTACCGCTGCGCTTCATCCACACGTACACCGCCCTCTACCAGAAGGGCCTCGTCGACCCGCCGCCCAAGGGCGTCGTCGATCTACGCATGTACGCGTTCGCCCGCCTCATGCTGCGCGGCTGCATCAACAACTTGCAGACATCGTGGGTGAAGCTCGGCACCGAGCTGGCCCAACTGACCTTCGACGCCGGGGTCAACGACTTTGGCGGCACGTTGATGGAAGAGCAGATCACCAAATCCGCAGGTGGCGATGCCGGAGAGTACATCCCGGTCGAGACGATCCGCACACTCATCGAAGCGGCGGGACGTATCCCGCAAGAGCGCACAACCACGTATGGCAGGGTCTCAGCCGACGGGGCACACGGAACGGATCACGGTACTGGCTGGGGGAGTGGGCGCGGCGCGCTTCTTACGGGGCCTCAGCTCGCTTCTTGATCCGCGCTGCCTCACGGTCATCGTCAACACCGGCGACGACGAGACCTTCTTTGGCTTACACGTCTCACCCGACGTGGACACGGTGCTCTATACGCTGGCGGGGATCATCGATCCGGTGCAGGGGTGGGGTGTCGCGGACGACACGACGCGCTGCCTCGGGGCACTCCGCCGCTTCTATGCCGACACCTGGTTCCGTCTGGGAGACACGGACCTGGCGACGCACATCTTTCGCACGGACGCGCTGCGGCGCGGTCAGACCTTGACGACGATTACGCGCACCATCGCGCGCACCCACGGCGTGCGCGCGCGCGTCTTGCCGATGAGCAACGCCTCCGTCCGCACCGTCGTCCATGTCGCCGGGCGTGGTCCCCTCCCTTTTCAGCAGTATCTCGTGCGCAACCGCGGTCGCGGCCGGGTCGAACGCATCACGCTGCGCGGTGCACGGCAGGCGCCACCCGCGCCGGGCGCCGTTCCGGCCTTGCAACACGCCGATTTCGTCATCATCCCACCGAGTAATCCGTTCGTCAGCATCGGACCGATCCTGGCGCTGCGGGGCATGCGCCGCGCGTTACGCACGACGCGCGCGCCGGTGGCGGCCGTGAGTCCCATCGTCGCCGGCGCGCCGATCAAGGGTCCGCTCCACCGCATGCTGAGAGGGCTGGGCCATGAAGTGTCGCCGGTGGGCGTTGCACGCCTCTACAGAGACTGCGTCGACGTCTTCGTCATGGACCACCGCGACGCTGCGTTGGCACCGCGCGTCGCTGCGTTAGGCATGCGCCCGGTGGTCACCGACACGCTCATGACGAGCCCCGCAAAGTCGCGCCGCCTGGCACAGACGGTCCTCACGGAGTTGCAGCGATGACCATCTCGATCACGCCGATCACCGGGATGCCGCTCGTGCGGCCGGGCGACGACCTCGCGGCGCTCTTGCTCAGCGGACTGAGTCAGAGCGGCCTGACGCTCGCCAGCGGCGACATCGTCGTCGTCTGTCAAAAGGTGGTATCGAAATCCGAGGGGCGGGTGGCGCGGCTGAGCGAGATCACTGCGTCGCCGTTCGCGCTGCAGATCGCCGCGCAGACCACCGATAAGGACGCGCGCATCGTCGAGGTGATCCTGCGAGAAACCAAGCGCATCATCAAGATGGACCGCGGCCACCTCATCGTCGAAACCGGGCCGGGTTGGGTTTGCGCCAACGCGGGTGTCGACGAGTCCAACAGTTTGGGTCCGGACATCGTGATTCTGCTGCCCGAGGACCCCGATGCCTCGGCGCAGGAGCTACGGAGCGCCTTCCGCCGGCGTGCCGGCGTCGACGTGGCCGTGCTCGTCACCGACACCTTCGGACGGCCATGGCGTGAGGGCCTGGTGGACTTCGCCCTGGGGGTGGCGGGTATGGAGGCGCAGCTCGATCTGCGTGGCCAGCAGGACATGGGCGGTCGCGAGTTGCATCACACCGTGATGGCGCAGGCGGATGCATTGGCCGCAGGAGCCGGTCTGGTGATGCGCAAGGGCGATGGTATTCCCGCGGCACTCGTCCGTGGTTACGAATTTACACCCGCTGCAGGCAGCGCCAAGAACTTGATCCGCGCCCGCGAATTCGACCTGTTCCGATAGCTTGCTCGTCGAAGTCCCACGGCACCTACGTGCCCGTGGCGCGCGGGCGAGGCCAGCGCAGCGGGTGCTGCGCTTCACCGCCGCCGCTTCTTGGGCTTCGCAACGCGTGCTCGCACCGCACGGGCGCGGCGTGGCACCGCAGCTTGCTTGGGACGCGACGCCGCCTTCCTGGTGGCCACGCGTTGTCGGCGGCGGCGCGCCGGCGCTGTCTTCTTCGCAGCGGCCTTCGCCTCGCGCGTCCGCCGCGCTGCCACCCAGCCCGGACGCTGCACCTCAGTCCGCGAGTTGAACACCAGTGCGCCGGCTTGCACGTCTTTGCGCACCGTCGTTGCCGTCGCGATGTACGCGTCGTCGCCAACGGTCACCGGCGCCACGAACTGCGAGTCGCTACCTACTTGAACGCGGTTGCCGATCACGGTGCGGCTCTTTCTGAAGCCGTCGTAGTTGCAGGTAATCGTTCCGGCGCCGATGTTGGTGTCACTCCCGATCTCGGTGTCACCCAAATACGCATGGTGCATGGCCTTGGTGCCGGCTCCAATCACGGCGTTCTTGGTCTCGACGAAATCGCCGATGTGCACCCGCGCGCCCAAGCGTGTCCCCGGACGCAGCTGCGCGAACGGACCCACCTGCACCTGGTCATCGATCCGGGCCTCCGTCATGACGACCCCGAGCTTGATGTGCGCCTTGTCGCCGACGGCGGAGTCGACGATCAATGCCGTGCCATCGATACGGCACTCCGCACCGATGCGCGTATTGCCGCGCAGGATGACGTTGGGTCCAACGACGGTATCGCGGCCGATCTGCACGTCAGGGCCAATGTAGGTCGTGGCGGGATCTTCCAGGGTGACACCCGCGGCCATCCACTTCGAGTTGATCTCGTCGCGCAACGTCTTCTCCCTCGCCGCCAGATCGGCTCTGGAGCTGATCTGCGCTCCCTCGCCCGCGGTGGCAGGCGCATCGCCAATGCGCGCGTTCTGCGCGTGCGCCAAGCCGATGATGTCCGTCAAGTAGAGTTCGCCCTGCGCGTTCGTCGGCTTCACCCGTTCGAGCGCGCGAAACAGGAAGTCCGCGTCGACACAGTACGCGCCGACGTTGACCTCATGGATGTCCCGCTGCGCCGGGCTGCAATCGCGATCCTCGACGATACCGATCACGCGGCCTTGTCCGTTGCGCATGATGCGCCCGAACCCGGATGGGTCGTCGAGTGTTTCGGTCAGCAGCGAGACGGCGGCCCGTCCGCGCTGGTGCGCCGCGATCAAGCGCCGCAAGCTCTCGGCGCGCAGGAAGGGCAGGTCGCCGTAGAGCACCACCAGGTCACCGCTGAAGTCGCGCAGCGCCGTGCGCGCCATCTGCGTGGCATGGCCCGTACCCTTCTGCTCCGTCTGCACCGCAAAGCGCACTGCAAACGGCGCACACGCCGCGCGCACCGCCTCCGCCTGATAGCCGACGACGACCACGATCGGATCGACGCCGATGCTGCGCAGGGCGGCCAGCGGATAGGCAATCAGCGGCCGGCCCCCCAGACGGTGCAGCACCTTGGCCTGCGCCGACTTCATGCGCGTGCCCAGACCCCCTGCGAGGACGATGGCTCCAACCGGATGCGGCATACTCGGGATGGCGGATTATCATCCCGAACGCCACGGCGTCAAAGGTGGCTTCCCGAAAATCACCAGCAGACGCACTGGCGAAAGCACGAAAAGCTGAAGCTCCGCACGCCCCACCCTCCA
>Ga0335070_10004800_pt1 | contig 15852 bp, 15 predicted proteins | sample Lox_Sample_13_FD_206722 | JGI IMG/M metagenome (GOLD analysis project Ga0335070, IMG submission 206722) | Soil microbial communities from Loxahatchee National Wildlife Refuge, Florida, United States - Lox_Sample_1.3 | ecosystem: Environmental > Terrestrial > Soil > Wetlands | place: USA... | reverse complement strand
CGTCCACTCCTGGATTGCCGCCAGCACGAAGAAGCCGAGCGCGGCCGCGCCGAGCCCGGTGATCATGGGCGAGCTCCAAGGCAGCTCGTTGCCGCCCATGGTCGTGACCAGCAGGATGCAGCACACGGCCGCGACGATCAGGATGGCACCGAGATAATCGATGCGATGGCGGATGCGGCGCACGGTGAGCCGCTTCAGCGTTTGTTGCGCGATGTAGAGAGCGGCGCAACCGATCGGCAGATTGATCCAGAACACCCACCGCCAGGACAGGTGATCGGCGAACAATCCGCCCACAACCGGGCCGATAACGGCGGCGACGGCGAAGGAGCTGGCGATATAGGCCTGATAGCGTCCGCGCTCGCGCGGCGAGATCACGTCGGCGATGACCGCATGACCCATCGAGATCAATCCGCCGCCACCCAACCCCTGCAGCGCGCGAAAGGCGATGAGCTGGCCCATCGTCGTGGCGACGGCACAGAGAAGTGATGTCACGAGAAAGATCGCGATCGCCACCTGCAGCATGATCCGCCGCCCATAGAGATCGGAGAGCTTCCCGTAAATCGGGGTGGTCGCCGTCGATGACAGCATGTAGGCGGACACGACCCACGACAGATGCTCGACGCCGTGGAGATCGGCCGACATGCGCGGCAGAGCGGTCGCCACGATCGTCTGGTCAAGTGCCGCCAGGAAAAACCCGAGCATCAGCCCGATCAGGATCGTGATCGTCTCACGATGGGAAAACGTGACGGGTTCGGGGGAGCGGGCGGCGGGCGCGGATTGGTCGCCTTCAGATAGAGGCGGCGTGGACTCGGGCGGCGACATGGCGGGGGCAATCTACAGGGTGTCGGACCAGCCGTGGAGGGCGGCTCTCACATGCCTGGGTTGCGCGGGGGAAGCGGGGTTCGGCCATGGAACGCAGCCCGGCAGTCAACATTTGTAGGACGATGGTTGCCGCCAAGTCAAAGTCCCGCCTCGACAAACTCGGGCGGGCTTTGGCGCGGGCGCTGCCGCCGCCTCCCCGCCTGTAAGCGCAGGACCCAGCCGCCGCGGCACGGGCCGCCCGCCTCCGCTATGTTTCCGATCACGAGCCGGGAATTTCGCGGCACCGCACCGGCAAGTCCGGATTCACCTACCGCCGGGCAAACGGCTCTCCGGTTCACGATCCCATCGAGCTCGAACGGATCAAGCGGCTGGTGATTCCGCCGGCATGGACCGACGTGTGGATCTGCGCCGATCGCGACGGTCACATCCAGGCCACCGGCCGCGACGCACGCGGCCGCAAGCAATACCGCTATCACACGCGCTTGCGCTCGGTGCGCGAAGAGGTGAAGTACAGCCGCATTCTGCGGTTCGCGCGCGTGCTCCCCAGGATTCGCGCCCGGATCGATCGCGACTTGGCACGGCCGGATCTACCGCGGGAAAAAGTGCTGGCGGCGGTCGTGCGGCTGCTCGAGCGGACGATGATCCGGATCGGCAACGACGAATACGCGAAGACGAACGGCAGCTTCGGGCTTTCGACCTTACGCAACCGTCATGCGAAGATCAGGGGCCGTCGGCTGGTGTTCGATTTCCGCGGCAAAAGCGGCATCCACCACCACATCGAGATCGCCAGTCCGCGGCTCGCCCCGATCGTGCGGCGTTGTCGCGATCTTCCCGGCCAACACCTGTTCGAATACCGGGACGGCGCGCCCGATCGGCTCTCACGACGTGAACGACTACCTTCGCGAGACTTCCGGCGAGGAGATCACGGCCAAGGACTTCCGCACCTGGGCCGGAACCAATCTCGCCGCAGCGGCGCTGCAGGCCCTCGATCACGGCGACGATCCGCCGCGGAAAAAAACTGTGCTCCGCGCGCTGAAGGAGGTCGCGAGTGCGCTCGGCAATACCCTGGCGGTCTGCCGGAAGTGCTACGTCCATCCGGCGATCGTCGATGGTTATCTCGATCGCAGCCTCCTCCCGGCCTTGAATCGCTCCAAAACAGCGGCCCAGCATCCGGGACGCGGCCTGACGGCCGACGAGGCGGCAGTGATGGCGTTCTTGAACCGCCGGCTTACACGGATAGCCGGGACGGCGCGACGCCGCCCGCAGCAACGCCGCGACATGCGGCGCAAGCCGGGCAGATCCGTGGCGGCGGCCGCACGGCGCAGCGCCTGACGCGAAGCGAACGGCCGGTTCGCACGGCATCGGTGATCGTGTAATTTCGAGGGTCACTGCAGGAGATGCACATGGTCCGCGGTCTGCCGATTGTCGTCCTGTTTGGCGTCGTCTTCCTGGCGAACTTCGCGCTGGCCGAGGATTACCCGACCCGTCCGGTGCGCCTCATCTGTCCACAAGCCGCCGGCGGACCGACCGATTTCCTGTCGCGAGTCACGGCAGACCAGCTCACGCAGATCTTCGGCCAGCAGGTCGTCGTCGACAACCGCCCGGGCGCCAGCACGATGATCGGTGCCGAGCTCGTTGCCAAGGCGAAGCCCGACGGCTACACGCTGCTGATGGCGACGGTGACGACGTTCGCGCTGAACCCGAGCCTGTTTGCAAAGATGCCGTACGATCCGCTGCGCGACTTCGCGCCGGTTTCGCTCGTCGCGCAAACACCTTTTTTCCTGCTCGTCAGCAACAAGCTGCCGGCGAAGAGCGTGCCCGAGCTCATCGCCCTGGCCAAGGCGCAACCAGGCACGCTGAACTACGGATCGCCCGGGACCGGCACGTCACCGCACCTGGTCGGTGCGCTGTTCGCCAAGATGGCCGGCATCGACATCCGTCACGTCCCCTACAAGGCCCAGGCGGCGGCGGCGGTTGACCTCGAATCCGGCCTCATCCAGCTGTCGTTCGACGGCGGCGGTCTGCCGCGAATCCAAAACGGTCAGGTACGGGGACTCGGGGTTACGACGCAAGGTCGTATCGCCGCCGCACCCGACATTCCGACCATCGCGGAGCAAGGCTTGCCGGGTTTCGACGCGAGCTTGTGGACGGGTATCGCGGCCCCGGCCGGCACACCCGCCGAGATCGTCGCGAAGCTGTACGCGGCGATTGCCCGCGCCATGCAAGCGCCGGAGGCCCGGCGGCGGATCGAAGTCGCCGGCGGCGAGCCCGTGGGCGGTACACCGCAGGAATTCGCGACCCTGATCAAAGCGGATCAGCAGAAATGGGCGAACGTGGTCCGCGAATCCGGCGTCAAAATCGAAGACCAATAATCGGCGAAGAAAAGCCGCATTTGACCCGTTGAATCCCCGCCGCACGATGAAGCCGGGCGTATCGCGGTATGCGGATGGATGTCATTTGCCCTCTGCCGGACAAATCGTTAATGGTGCGAAACAACGGATTGGGGCGAAATGTTCGGGTTGTTCAGGAAGAAGCGGACTGATTCCCGGGGCAAGCCGCGCGGTTCGGCACCGCCGTTGTCGGGCGAACTCAAGGCCGAACGTGACCGCGAGTTTGTCGATCGGCTGCAGAAAGGTCTCGACGCGCAATTGAGGTCCGCCGGGCCCGGCAAAATCGAGCCGCGGTTCAAGCCGTCGGCCTCGTCAACAAGTTCGCCTTCGCCGGGCGCCTCGCCATCGACGGCAAACGCCGAGCGCCGGAGAGAATCCGAGCCGTCGTCGCAGCCGCCGCGCCAATCTCCTCAAAGCGCCGGTCCGCGGGCTCCCACTCCTCACCCCGCCACACCTCAAGCCGAAGTCAAAGCGGCGAACGGCACCGCGCCCGCCGCCACGCCAACGGCGCCGGTGACGACCGCCGCGGCGCCAGCGCCTCAAGCCGACGCGCAGCCGATACCCTCGCTGCCGCTGGTGATGCGTGCCGCGCAGTTCGCCGCCGATCGGCATAAGGCGCAACGCCGAAAGGGCGCCGCACGCGAGCCTTACGTCAATCATGTCCTCGAAGTTGCGATGCTCCTGGCACAGGCGAGCGACGGCAAAGATCCCGATCTCGTCGTTGCCGGGTTGCTCCACGACCTCGTCGAGGACCAGGGTGTCAGCGCGGACGAGGTTGCGACGAAGTTCGGTGTCGGCGTCGCAGCACTGGTGCTCGAGGTCACCGAGGACAAGAGTCTACCGACTGCCGAACGCCGACGGCTGCAGATCGCACATGCGGCTCACAAGTCGCCGCGTGCCCGAATGCTCAAGATCGCCGATGTCGTGAGCAATCTGCGGGCACTCCGCCAAAGCCCGCCCGCGGACTGGCCGGCTGACCGTCAGCAACAATATCTGCAATGGGCGCATGATCTCGTCGCAGGATGCCGCGGCATCAACGCACATCTCGACCGCGCGTTCGACGAGGTCGAAGCCGGCTTTGCCGAGATGACGGCTGCTGATTCCGCGCCTTGCGACACCGCTCTCGGCGAGACGATCCGGTAGTACCGTTCGCGTAAAGCCGCGATTTTACGACGAAAACCCGTGCTCGCCGCCGTGACCGCGGGCGGCGCGTAAGCGTCACTTGTCAGCCTGCGATCAGGCGACTCTGATCGAGAACATGGACGCGCATGCGCCGTTGCCCCAGACGACAGCGCCCTTTCCGCTCCGCGCCCTCCTGCTCGGCGAGCGGTTGGACACGCGCGGGCTCGAGCGCGACGACACCATCGCCACGACGCCGCTGACCTTGAGAGTGGGCGCCGAGCGTGGCGTCGCCTTCCTGTTCCGTTACGGCGTCGCCGTCTTCGCCGGGCTGTCGGCGATCGAAGAGGACGATGTCGTCCGCTCGCTCGCGCCGCGCATCAATGGGCCGCTCGGCAGCCCGGAGACCGACCAGATCCAGATCCTGGTCAGGCCCGACCGCGAGGATCAGGTCGATCCGTCCGGCGGCGTGTCGCTGCGCGAGGCCTCGCCCGAACGTCTGCAGATTGTCGCGAACGTACTGTCGAAAAGCCTGATCCTGTCGCACTACGAAAGCCGCATCGCCGAAGCCTTCGACCAGATCGAGCCGCTTGCCGCCCGCCTGCAGCGCATCGGCCGCACCGGCTCGCAGGCGCGGCAGTTGCTGCAGCACATCGGCCGCGTGCTCCTGACCCAGCATCGCATGGTCGGCCGCGTCGAGATCGAGGAGAAGCCCGACGTGCTGTGGGATCATCCGGAGCTCGAGCGCCTCTATGCGCGGCTCGACGATGAATACGAGCTCGCCGAGCGCAGCCGCGCCCTCGAGCGCAAGCTGGCGTTGATCGGCAAGACGGTCGACACCCTGCTCGACCTCGTTCAGAACCAGCGCAGCGTCCGCCTCGAGTGGTACATCATCGGTCTGATCGGCCTTGAGCTGCTTTTGAGCTTTGGCGATCTCCTGCTGCGCTTCACGCGCTGACCGCCGGCGTCACGAAAAAATCTCGCTCGCACAAACGCCATTCAGATCAACGGACAAGCTTGGCGAAGTGGCAAAAAGCGGCAGCACGGCCGCGCGTCGCGCACCTTTCGATACCGCGAAACGGCGGAACGAGTCGGGCCCATTTGCCGTTGCCGAAAGTCGGGGGAACGATGAGGTACTCGATGCGCGGACGTCACTGGCTGGCCATCCTCTCCCTTTCGGTTGTTACGTCTCTGTCATCGGCGGCCTGGCCGCACGGCGACGCGGACTGGATCCGCCAACGCGGATTCCGATCGACCGCCGGCGTGTTCTGTTGCGGCGTGTCGGACTGCAAGCGCCTGCCGAAAAGCGCGGTCACCGTCACCTCGGGCGGTTATGCAATCAATTATCAAGGCCACACCGCGACGGTTGCGTTCGGGAGCGTCCTGCCGTCGGACGATGACGACTTCTGGGCGTGCTGGCCGGACGGCTCGAACGTGCGCTGTTTCTTCGCCCCGCCCATGGGCGCCTGATCTGGAGCCGCCGAGCCTCGACCAGCCCCGCGGCGGCCGGTACACTGACGGCTCCACTCGCGGAGCGGTCCATGGACATCGGCAACATCGTGCATCTGGAGCACGTCAACGTGCGCATTCCCGACCAGAGGCTGGCGACGATCTTTTACGTCTCTGGGCTTGGCTTGACGCGTGACCCGTTTCTGATGACGGGCATCGACAATATGTGGATCAATGTCGGGCGTAGCCAGTTCCACCTGCCCACCGGCAATCCGCAGGTACTGCGCGGACATGTCGGCTTGGTCATCCCCGACCGGCGAGGACTGTTGCGGCGGCTGGACAAAGTCGGCCGCGATCTGGCGGGGACACGGTTCACGTTCAGCGAACACGAGGCCTTCGTCGAGGCGGTCTCGCCCTGGGGAAATCGCCTGCGCTGCTACGAGCCGGCGCAGCGATTCGGATCATCGCGCCTGGCCATGCCGTACGTGGAATTCGAGGTGCCGAGCGGCACGGCCGACAAGATCGCCCGGTTCTATCGCGAAATCTTCGGAACGCCCGCCGAGGCGGGCGATGATGGCGGTCGCCGTGCCAAGGTCACCGTTGGCCGCAATCAACACCTGATTTTCCGCGAAACCGGTGACGAGCCGCCGCCCTATGACGGGCATCACGTCCAAATCTACATCGAGCGCTTCGGCAGCGTCCGCGAGCGGCTCGAGAAGCTCGGCCTGGTGACCGAGCTCAGCAACGAGCACCAGTACCGGTTCGTCGACATCGTCGATCTGGATACGCGCCGCCCGCTCTTCGCCATCGAGCACGAGGTTCGCAGTACCCGGAACCCGCTATATGCGCGTCCCTTGATCAACCGCAATCCGGATCAGACGAATATGGCTTACGTACCGGGTGCGGATGCGATCGTCTGGGAGAGCGCCGCGGCCGAATAGACAATCAGCTCTGCGCGGGACCGATCGTGTCGGCCATGTGCGCGCCGCGGTCGCCGAGCGGCCGCGGATGGCCGGTCGTGGTGTCGCGCGCCGTCTGATGTTCCATCTCCGCATCGAGCTCGGCTCCCAGCAGGATCACGATGGTCGAGATCCACAACCAGGTCATGAATACGATCACCGCGCTCAGCGAACCGTACGTGCGGTTGTAGCTGGCGAAACTCGATGCATACCAAGAAAACAGCATCGAGGCGGCCAACCACAGAAGTGACGCGGCGACACTGCCCCAGCTCAGCCACCGCCATTGCGCCGTCTCGCGGCTTGGTCCGTAGCGGTACATGCAGGCGATCGCCGCCGACACCAGCAGCAGGAGCAACGGCCAGCGTGAGATCGTCACGAGCAGCTTCAGTTGTTCGCCAAAGCCGACGAGAGAGCCGATACGGTCGATGACCGCAGGCAGGATAGCCACAAGCGCCAGCACGATCAGGCCGCCGACCATCGCCACGACGGTGAACATCAGCGAAACAGCGTTCAACTTGAAGAAGCCGCGCCGCTCTTTCTCGTGATAGACGATGTTCGACGCGTCGAATATCGCCTTCATGCCGGAGTTGGCGCTCCACAGCGAGATGGCGAGGCTGACCAGGAATGTCGCGCCGAGCGTCGACCGCGGCTGGATAGCGAGATGTCGCATCTCGTCGCCGATGACGTCGATGGTCGCGCCCGGAAGAACGGATGACAGCGACTGGAGCACGTCGGAAATCCGACCGGGATCGGCGAACAGGCCGTAGATCGACACGAAAGCAGCAAGCGCCGGAAAGATCGCGAGGACGGCGTAGTACGTCACCCCGGCAGCGATCTCGACGATGCGATCCTCCGACACGCTGCGGTAGACCCGCAGCAGAATGTCCTTCCAGCCCTTGGCCGGAATTTCCGAGGGTGTGCGCGCGAGCCGTCCGCGCGATGCTTCCTGCGGTGACGTGACGCGCGACGGGACCTCGCCGCGCGTCGAGAATTGGCGCCGCATCGCCTGGTGATAGCGCCGGCGGCTGAAGCCGCCCGCGAGGAGGAGCACGGTCAGCCCCGCACCGATCCAGGGCGGGGCCGAACGGGGGGCGGACCGAAAGGCCGGCTCATGTCCCGGATCGCCGAACGGCATCGCCTGACCTATTCGCCTGCCGTCTTCGTGTGCTCTTCCTCTTGACCCTCGCCGAAGCCCTCGCGGCCGGTGTGGGGGATGGCGTCGCGATTGCGGTCGGCCTGCGCCCCGCCTGTCTCGGTCATGCTGCCGGTCAAGCCTTCACGAGACTGCGATGGCTGTGGCGGCTGCGGCTGGCCGGCCGAACCTTGCGCGGATTCGCGGTGATGCTCGGCTCGCAGCGTACCGGCGGGAAAGCCTTCATGTTCGGCCGCACGCGCCGCCCGCTCGGCGATCTGCGAGGCACTGTCGGACGCGGCGCTGGCCAGATCGGAGACGCTTTCTTTCGCCGCTTCGTAGGTCTCCTCGGCAACGTGCTTCGCCTTGTCGGCCTGCTCGCGCGCCATCTGCCGCGCGCGCGCTTTGACCTCGTCACTTGTCTCGCCGACGAGGCGGTCCTCCGCCTCGGTCGACGGCAGGGCCGCCCCGATCAGGGCGCCGATGGCAAGGCCCAAACCGGCGGCAATCAGCGGCTGGTCACGGAAGAAATCCGAGAGCGTCGTCCCGGCCCGCCGTCCAACATCGCCGGCAGACCGGCCGACATCCCAGGCAGCGTCGGTCATCCGCTGTGCCGCGCCGGAGGCAACGTCGGCAACGGTGCCGACGGCATCGCCGGCGCGCTCGCGCATGCCGCCGACGGTGTCTCGCAGGGCATCCGATGTCGACGCCGCCGCGCCCCTGACCGCGCCGGCCATGCCCTGGGCACCCGAAGCCGCACGCCGGGCGGCGTCGGACATCGTCGAAGCAGCGGCCGAGAGCGTCGAACCGGCCCTGTCCGCGGCCTCGCCGACAGCCGCTTCTCCACGTTCGGTCGCTTGCGAAAATGCACCGCTCACTCGTCCGGTGACGTTCGTCGTCGAGGCGCTGCCGATAGCGTCCTCGGCTCGCCCGCCGAAGCGAGCGCCAGCTTCAACGGCGGCGCTGCCCGCCCGCCGCGCCCGGTCTTCTACCTCGCCGACCGAGTGGCTCACCGCGTCAGCGGCGCGGCTGGCAGCGCGCTTCGCGCTTCCCGCCACCCGGCCGACCATGCCGTTCGTACTCGCGCCGCCGCCCAGCATCAGCCACGCCAGGCCGGCGCCGATCAGGACGCAGGGCAGTGGATTGTTCCGGACCTGCCGGCCCAGGGTGCGGACGAAGTCTCCGGCCGCGCCGTCGCTGGCGAAGTCCATCACCTGGTCGACGACTTCACCGGGCGAAATGCGCCCGCGAAGCTCGTCGAGAAGCTCGCTGACCCGCATGCGCGAGCCTTCGGCTTCGTATTCCAATCGCTCGACGGAGGAGGTTGTCATCGGGAACTCACCTGGAATTTGGCGACGGCGGCGTCGCGCTGCAGTTGTTCAACGGTACGCTTCGGTGCCAAGTTGCGCGCCTTCAGCCGCGATATGCCGATGGCGAAGAAGATCGCGGCGATCGCCAGCACGACCACACCGACGATGGCTGCGGCGGCGGCAGGCGTGAGACCACCCTGCTCGACGATGGCCGCCGCGATAGCCTCCAGGATCAGGACGAGCGCCGCCATGGCCAGGACAGCACCCCCCACGATCATGCCCAGGCCGACGCCGACCATACCGATCTTGTCCGACACTTCGGTCTTGGCCAGGCGCACCTCCTTGCGGAGCAGCGTCGTAAATTCGTTTAGAAGATCGACGACGATGTCCGGGACACCGCGATTGGGAATTGTGGTCATCGCAAGCCTCTCCTTACTTCACTTCGGCATCGTCGGGCCGGTCATGCCGGGGTTCACGCCTGCCGACGACGACTCGCCGGCGGGCACGCCGTACATCGCGCCGCCGACCCGAGCCGGCTCGTAGGAAGCCGGTGCACCGCCGGCCGATGTGCCCGGTGGCCGGCTCTCCGCCGAGCTCTTCAGGAACCGCGACAACACAAAGCCGGTGAGCACGGCGCCGCCGAAGAACGCGGCCGGCTGGCGACGCGCGAAACTCTCGACCATGCCAAGTAAGTCGCCGACGCTGCGGTCGCGAATGGCCGAGGAGACCTGCTCGATCCCCTCGGCTGCCTGATGGATGTAAGTCCCGGCCTGCGGCGGCAGATCCTGTTCGAGCCGATCGGCGGCCTGATGGATGGCACGCGCCATGCCGTCCAGCCGCTCGGCGCCGGCCTGCTTTTGCTCTTCGGCGATTGCCCGGGCTTTTTCTTTCATCGGCTGCACCAGGTCCGACGCGGCCGCCGCAGCCTGCTCGCGCGCCCGCTGCGCGACCTCGCCCGCTCTGTCGGCCATGGATCCGACCCTTTGTTTGAACTCTTCGGCCGCGGCGCTGATGTCGCTGCTGGCCGGCGTTTCGGTCGCGGTGTCGCCTGGAGAGGTCATCGCAGTCCCTTTCATGCCCGATTTTTGCCACGCGGCGCCGCGCGGACGGACAGCCGTCAAGAATTCTTCAAGCAACACAGCCGGCTGCATTCAGTTCCGCAGCGGAGAGAAGTGGTGGGTGCAAGGCGGAACTATCGCGTGACCGCCGGTTTGCAGCGCGTCGTGACCACGCTGTGATCAATCATGCGGCCACGGCTAAGCTTCGGATGGATCGCCGGTACGCGGTGTAGGGTCGGATCCGATCGAAGGACTTTCGATCGCCGAGTTCATTGTCATGGGTCGCGCGTTGACGTTGTTGGTATCCGGCAGAACCTTTGCCCTGCTGATGATGGGGGCCACGCTCGGTCCGCTCGCTCTCGCCCTCCTCCACCGGAATACGGACGGTCTGCCGCAAACCTGTGCCGGAACCGCCATTCAGCTCCTGACGCTCGTCGCGGCCCCGCACGTGCTGGCAACGGCCTGCCTGTTGTTCGATCGTCAGGACCTCGCGGGCATCTCTCGGCCCGGCGTCACGATCTATGCCGTCCCGGCCGCCTTGATGGCCGCCAATTACGCGATCCTGTTGGCGGCACCATTATGGACGGTGCTGATCTACATGCTGATCTACGTCCATTTCAGCATGTGGCACTTTGGCCGGCAGAACCTCGGCGTGATGGCGTTCGCCGCCCGCATCGGCAAAGGCCGGGCGATGGATGCGTTCGAGCGCCGCACGGTGATGGCCGGCGTCCTCGCCGGTGTGCTGGGCGGCTACCATATGTTCGCACCGACGCTCATGCTCGATGTGGCCGCATGGCCGCTCGATGTCACGCCGATCGACCCGGTATTTTCACGCTTGTGGTACGGCGGCGCCCTTATTTTCGCGGTTCTGGTCCCGGTGACGGCATTCCACGTCGTGCGACACCGCGACCGCTACGATGGTCTCTCGCTGGCGCTCTATCTCGGATGCGTGTTCTTCTTCGTCCCGGCATACCTTTCAGATCATCCGCTATTCCTGCTCGTCAGCTGGTCGATCGCACACGGGGTCCAGTATCTGGTCTTCGTCGCGTATCATGCCGCCGGCAAGACTCACGGCCGGCTCGGTCTGAGCGCCCTCGTACCGGCCGGCATTTTTATCGCCTGCCTTGCGGGCGGCGTGGTCCTCTGGCGGCTCACGCGAACCGTGCAGGCTACAGGTGACGCGACGACGATCCGCGTCCTGGTCGCCACGACCACGGCCTTGACCCTTGCGCACTACTGGATCGATGCGTTTCTCTGGAAGTTCGGTACACCCGAGCGGCGCGCATGGCTTGCCCGCAGCTATCGTTTTCTCGCCCCACCGCCGCGGGCCGCCAAGCTTTATCCTGTTGCCGGCGATTGACAGCCCCTTCAGGGCCGCTCGACGCGCGTTCGCGACGCCTAAGTGCTTGCTTGGCCGGAGAGTCCGCCCTATACCTGCGGCCCCGATGCACAGCTCCGCCGGCCTTGCTCCCGAACTGAGGGCCTTCCTCGCCCCCGGCCGCTATGTCGATAGCGATCATCCGGCGGTGGTCGAGTTCGCGGCGCGCGTGGCCGGCCGCGAGGCACCGCGCGAAGCGGCCATCAAGCTTTACTATGCCGTGCGCGACGACATCCTCTACGACCCCTACCGCGCCTTTGACGAGCCCGACACCTACCGCGCATCCGCCGTCCTGTCCGAGAGACGCGGCTACTGTGTCGGCAAGGCGGCTTTGCTGGCGGCTGCGGCACGCGCGGCGGGCATTCCCTCGCGCATTGCCTTCGCCGATGTGAGAAACCATCTCGCGACACCGCGGCTTTTGAAGCTGACGGGCACGGATGTGTTCATCTATCACGGCATCACCGAGCTCTGGCTCGACGGCCGCTGGATCAAGGCGACGCCGACGTTCAACCTGAGCCTGTGCGAGAAATTCCGCATACGCCCGCTCGAATTCGACGGCGAGAGCGACGCGATCCTTCATCCCTTCGACGCCGAAGGGCGCCAGCACATGGAATATGTCCGTCAGCGCGGCATCTACGCGGACGTTCCCCTGGACATCCTGATGCCGGCAATGCTGGCCACCTATCCGGCTTTGACCGCGCTCGCCAAGGACGCGCGCGGCGACTTCGCCAAAGAGGCGGAAGAGAGCCGCTGATCTGGACGGGGCAGTTCGCGCGGCTTATTGCCCGACGCGGATCAGCAGCTTGCCGATGTCCCGGCCCGCCTCCATGCGCTCGTGCGCGGCCGCCATCTGGTCGAACGGGAACACCTCGGCGATCTGGTGGATGAGCTTCCGTTGTTCCAGCAGCCGGGTGATGTCGCGCGCGGCTGCATCTTTCGCCGCCTGCGGGATCTCGTAGACGATCAGCGTGTGCACCGTGAGATCCTTCACCAACATCTGCACAAAGGGCAGCTTCGGTTCGGCGACCGCGTCGCTCGAATACGCTGAGATGATGCCGTTCGGACGCAAGACTTCGACGTCGGTGTCGATATTGGCGCCGAGCGCCACTTCGACGATACGGTCGATCGACGGCGCAGCACCCGTGATCTGCTTGATCCGTTCGGCGACGTTTTCACTTTTGTAGTTGACGATGTGGTCGGCGCCGGCCTTTTTCGCCTGCGCGGCCTGCGCCTCGCGGCTGACCGTCGCGATGACCGTCTTGGCGCCGCCGAGTTTCGCCAGCTGGACCGCATAGAACCCGACCGCCCCAGCGCCGCCCTGCACCAGCACGTTCTTGCCCGCGAACTCGCCATCCTGGTAGAGCGCGCGGTGGGCGGTCATCGCCGGAATGGCGAGACAGGCGCCCTCTTCGAAGCTGACGTGCTCCGGCAACGGCACGGCGCGCTCTTGCGGCACGGTCGTATACTCGGCGGCGGTCCCGAAGGGGCGTCCGCGCTGCGCCATGTAAATCCAAACCCGCTCGCCGACACGCCGCGACGTCACGCCCGGCCCGAGTTTATCGATGACCCCGGACCCGTCCTGATGCGGAACGATACGGGGAAACGCGAGTCCGCGGCCTCTCCAGCCGCTGCGGCCCTTTGTGTCGGAGGGGTTGACCGCCGTGACCATGACCTTGACCCGCACCTCGCCGGGTCCTGGCTCCGGCATGGGCATCTCGCCGATCGTCAGGACCTCCCGTGCCGGACCCGTGCGCTCGTACCAGCAGGCTTTCATGGCTGCCTTCCTCCAAAGGATGGGGCCGAATGATCGGTCGAGATTAACAGAAGCGGCGCATGTCCGCCGCCCACAGACGCCCCACAATGCCCCCGCTACGCATCCTCCAGGAAATCCCAAGATGACTTAGGGGTTCGCCCCGATGCCCGAGGCGCAAAACCTCTCATACATAGATCGGGAAACTCTCCCTCCGCATTCCGCGGACCAGTCGAAAGCCGGATATAATGCCGACAACTCTCCCCCGCACCGCCCGACCCGCGGCCAGCATTCGCCTTGCGCGCGTCATGATGCAGGCGATCGCTTATGTCACCGCCGCCGTGCTCGGCCTTTCGGTCGGGCCGATCCTGTTCATGGTGAGCGACCGCGCGACCGCGCTCCACTGGGCGAACTACATCCTCGATCTCGTTTCCGGCCGCTGACCGGCCGCCCTTGCTGGCGGCTCCGATGACAACTCGGCTATAGTTTCCCGACCGACAACGAGCGCCGCCAGGGCGCCGAGAACCGGGGGGAACGAGCATGGCAACGAGCGCCGCGACGGCCGACGACTATAGCCCGCGCGAACGCCGCTTCATCGCGGCGTCGGCAATCCTCGGCTACGGCTTCGACTTCTACAATCTGATCATCATGACGTTTCTGCTGACGCAGATTCAGAAGTCGCTTGGCATCAGCCTGCCGCAGGTCGGACTGGTGGGCGCGATGACGCTCACGGCCTCGGTCGTCGGTGGCATCGGCATCGGCTGGCTGGGCGATCAGATCGGCCGCAAGAACGCGCTTCTGGTCAGCCTCGCCCTTCTTGCCGCCGGGTCGATCCTGTCCGCTTTCGCCTGGAATTTCGAATCCATCATGTGGTTTCGCATCATCACCGGCATCGGTGTCGGCGGCGAATGGGGTGCCGGCATGGTGCTCCTCAATGAGGTATGGCGCAGCCACGGGCGGGGCTTCGGTTCGTGCATCGTGCAGGCGATGTCGGCGGCGGGCACGGCCTTCGCCGTCATCGTCGCGACATATGCGCTCACCAACCTGTCGGAGGATCAGGCCTGGCGCGCCGGCTTCCTCGTGGGCGGCCTGCCGGTGTTCCTGATGATCTTCATCCGCGCCAAGATGCCGGAATCCCGGCTGTGGACCGAATACGAACGGTTGCGCAAGGCCGGACAATTGCCGCCGGAGAAGCAGTCGGAACGGTCATCGATCGTCGAAATCTTCCGCGGCGCGTCGCTCAAGTACTTCATCGTCGGCACGCTGATGTGCGGCGCCTATATCATCTCGTATCAGGCGATCACCTTCTTCATTCCGACTCTGATGATCCGCGACCTCCACGCCAACCCCGGCGTTCTCCGCACGGTGACTCTCGTCTGGTCCGCGTTTTCGGCGACCGGCCTGCTTTTGGCGGGCTATTTCAGCGACCGCGTGGGACGCAAGCGCGCGGTGATGGGCTCGACGTCCGTCTGCATCCTCGGCTTCGTCGCCATCTATCTGTTCGGCCGCGCAGACTACCCGGGTTCGGTGCTGGGCTGGTCGCTGTTCTGGTGTTACGCGCTGTGGGGGCTCGGTCAGGGCTCAATTGGCGTTTTCGGTCCGTGGTACGCCGAACTGTTTCCGGTCGAGTTGCGCTCCACTGGGGCGTCGACCACGTTCACCGCCGGGCGGCTCGTCGGCAGCGCCATGCCGTACCTCGTGCCCCTGCTCGCGGCCCACTTCGGCGATCTCTTCAGCGCCATGATGTTCGGGGTGATCGGTGCCATACTCAGCCTCGTTTTCGCGATCTTCCTGCCCGAGACCGCCGGACGGAAATTCGCGGTGATCGAGGGCAAGGAACACGGCTAACCAACGGACGTTGACCGGACATGGCTCACAAAGAAGATCGTTTGTCGACACGCAACGTGTCGGTGCGCGCGTTGCGCGGCGGCAGCGGACCTGCCGTGCTTTTTCTCCACGGCGCGGGCGGACGGCCGGCCTGGCTCCCCTTCTTCGAGCGGCTATCGCAGAAATACGATGTGCTCGTGCCCGAGCATCCCGGGTTCGGCAAGTCGGACGATCCGAAGTGGATCCGTCACGTCTCCGATCTCGCCATGTACTATCTCGACGTCCTCGACGGCACGTATCAGAAACCGGTCCATCTCATCGGCCATTCGCTCGGCGGCTGGACCGCGGCGGAAGTCGCGGTCCGCAACTGCACGCGTCTCGCCAGTCTCACCCTGCTTGCCCCGGCCGGCATCCGCGTCAAAGGCGTGCCCCCCGGCGACAATTTCATCTGGGGACCCGAAGAGGCGGCGCGCAACCGCTTCCACGACCAAAGCTTCGCGGAGAAGCTGCTCGGCGCGCCGCCGCCCGGCGATGACCAGGTCGACGAGCAGCTGCAGAATCAGCTGGCCGCGGTGAAGTTCGGCTGGGAACCGCGCTGGTTCAACCCGGACCTGGAGAAATGGCTGCACCGCATCTCGGTGCCGACGCACGTGGTCTG